>ERZ1292629.65-Hain-H43-01um-R1-65-length-105268-cov-9_pt1 | contig 105268 bp, 113 predicted proteins | sample MGYA00564399_ERZ1292629 | MGnify/ENA primary metagenome ERZ1292629 (study PRJEB36523, sample SAMEA6512636) | groundwater metagenome | collected 2019-01-08 | study: AquaDiva: Metagenomics assemblies of 32 groundwater samples | reverse complement strand
CTTACGAGACACGATTTTAAGTCGTGCGCGTATACCAATTCCGCCACTCGGGCATATTACCCATTCGGGTAATGAATAGATAATTACATATTTTTCGCTCTTTTACAACAAAGTTAATCACCTATTGGTGAACTTAATTGATTTATTGTTTTATCTGTTGGGATACTGAAATAATCGTTAATCTTCTCGGGTTGAAAAATCTTATCGTATTGGGTTTTTTTATCAAAAATGGATGAGTTTATTGGGTTTTTAATACTAAAAAAACTTTTTAACTTTAAAAGAGCTGTATTGCCTGCTTTTTCAATATAGGCAACATTAGCTTTAAATTGAGGAGAATCTATCGCTTTTTCTAAATTAACTTTAAATAAAACAAATACGATGGCAACAGCTAAAATAAGAGCGCCGATTCGCAAGCGACGGCGTTTATTCGGCTGTGGCTGTTCGATATCATTCATAGGAGCATTATACAATCAATCACGTGGTCTGTCATTCTTTAGCATCCCAGCGATAACTTTTGGAAGGTATAGTATTGGGTCAAGATAGGCATTCACTGGAGCTATGGGCATTATAAACGTTTTCCCATTACACGATAAGCTAGGTATGGATCTAACATCAGCACCCTGTGAAGCGTAGACTGTCACATGTAGATGAGGTCCAGTGGAGTGACCTGTGTTTCCAGAGAGTCCGACAACGTCTCCAGTGTTAACTTTTTGACCAGCGCTTGTTGAAATGTATGAGAGATGCCCGAATGTACTAGACAAGCCATTATTGTATTTAATAAAAATCCATTTACCAAATGATGCTCCTTTACAATATAAATCCGTGTCACCTGTTCCTATTACGACTCCGTTACTCATAGATTTAACCTGTGTACCAATAGATGCTCTAAAATCAACTCCAGAATGCGAACCTGAAGTGTATAGCCTCTTGGAAGCAGAGGTTCTACCGAAGAGTTGTGTAATGTAGACATTATCAAGTGGCCACGAGAGTATCCCAGAACCTTCCTTTGGTAGGAGGTTGGGATTTAGAATAAATTGAAGTTCCGCTTCGTATTTTTCCAGATCTTTTTCGAAAGCATCACGTTTTTTAATCCTGTCTGCTAGTAATTTTTTGTAATTTGATTCTTTATTTTTTGTTTCTTTTAATAACGTATCCTTTTCTTTTTTAGTTACATCGACAGCGACCTTCTTTTCTACTAACGTTTTTTTAAGCTTAGAAAGTACTTGTTGTTCACCTTGTTTTTTGGTTTTAGATAAGGATAGTGCTTCCTTCTGCTTTTTTATATCAACTATATATGCTCTAATCTTTTCATTGAGAGAGAGGATATTATTGTACTCTCTATTTGCGTCCGACAAATTTCCTTTGGAAAGGATTTTTTCGACAAATGTATTATTGTCACTAGTTTGTATTTCGCGAAGCGCTTGGGTTAGGGCTAGCTCCGAGTTATTTATTGATTTTTCCTTAAATTTTATATCATCGCCTAAACTACCGATAATTATATTTGTAGCTGTGATTTTCTTCTCTGTTTGTTTAGTTTCTTTTAGTAGTTTATCTCGAGTTAGAGTTAATTCCTTTATAATATTTGAGAGAGTATTTGATTGCTCGCTTGTCACTGATATCTGGTCTTGGTATTGCTTTATCTCTCTGTCTAGGGCCTGTATTTGAGAATTAATATCATTTATGTGTTGGTTCACGGCTCCAATATCCGCAGCAAAAACACTGTGGACTTGGAACGCCACCAATATAACAACGCCTGCAATATAAATAATGCGCTTCATTATAAAGCCATTATAACCTATTTTATCAGTAATTCGATTGCAGTGTTAAGTCGAGAAATAGTCTCACTCTTACCAAGAATTTCTGCAAGAGTAAAGGGGTCAGGAGATTTGTCTAGTCCTGATAATGCATAACGCATGGGCCAAAGTATATCACCTCGCCCTATCTCTTCGGCATACGACCAAAGTTTCTCTTTAATGTTTTCCTTAAGGAAAGATCTTTCATCAATTTCAGTTAGTATAAAAACGGCATGTTCAAGATAAGAAGATAAAGTTTTATATTTATCGGATTCTGAGATTTTTGATGATTTAAAGAAAAGTGATTCTTTGTCATATATAGGCTTTTCAAAGAAATATGCAAGCTCACCATCTTCCGCCATCTTAACAATATCTTCTCCCTTCGAAATTCTCTCCATAACAATTGGGGTGATGCTATGAATTATTGAATTAGTAAGGGTGGGTAATTTTTTTAAACTATCGGGTAAATATTTAAATACATACTCTTCTTGTTCCTCGTAAGAAAGTTTTTTTAGGTGTTCACGATTTATCCAGTCTAATTTGTCTATATTAAATCCGCCACCGGATTTATGTATTCTTGCTAAATCAAAAATACCAATAAATTCCTCAGGGGTTATGATTTCTCTATTGTCTTCTGGGCTCCAGCCTATATATGCGAGAAAATTAAACATCGCGCTTGGCAGATATCCTTCTTTCTTGTAATCCAAAACATCCTTCGCTCCGTCACGTTTGCCTAACTTTTTCTTCCCATCAGGTGCCATAATTGGAGGCAGTGTTACAAAGTAGGGTCGCTCTATTCCAAGCGCATCATAAAGAGCAAGGAATTTAGGTGTTGAAGAAATGAATTCATCTGTTCTAACGATATGCGTAACACTCATCTCTAAATCATCGACTATGTGACAAAAATTATAGGTCGGGTAACCGTCACTCTTTATTAATATAAAGTCATCCAGAGCTTCTTCTCCAGCTGTTAATTTGCCACGAACTTCGTCGAACCATTCTGATTGTTTTATATCTACAATTTTTAATCGAAGAGGTTGACTTCCATCCCATACTGGTGGGTTCTCTGGTCTATGATCTCTGTAAAGAAATGGTCGCTTTTCTTCATCCGCTTTTTTTCGAAAACTTTCTAATTCTTCTTGTGTATATGGGTCAGCATAAGCTAAACCTTTTTCGATAAGTATTTGAGCATATTTTTTATATGAATCAAGCCTCTCTGATTGTTTGTATGGAGCATTAGGACCTCCAATATCAGGACCCTCATCCCAGTTTATCCCGATCCATTTTAGAGACTCAATAATATGACTAATTGAGCCTTCAACTTCACGCTCTTTATCCGTATCTTCTATTCTTAAGATAAAAGTTCCATTATTTTTCTTTGCATATGCCCAAGCATAAAGAGCTGTCCGTACGCCACCTATATGTAAGTATCCAGTAGGACTTGGTGCAAATCGGGTGACAATTTTTTTACTAAGTTTCTTCATATTACGATTCATGAGTCAAAGCTATATCTATAGCTTCTTGTGCTATCTTTTCCGCAGCCTTAGAATCCGCAAAAGCTAGAGCACTTTTTTTAATTTGCTCTAATCTCTCTTTATTATTTACTAATCTATCAATTTCAGCAACGAGCACATGAGGAGATAAATTGCCTTCTTCGATGACTTCACATCCACCCGCTCTTGCATAAGAGTAGGCATTTTTTCTTTGGTGATCACCATTTGAATTAGTAATAGGTATGATAATTGAGGGTATACCCCAAGATGCAATTTCAAAAATTGAGGACCCTGCGCGAGATATAACTAGTGTAGCAGCACCTGAAGCCATGCGAATGGTAAGATTATTTAGATAGGCAATCGGCCTGTATCTTGAGATATAAGGATTATTATCTAGAACAAATTTAGAGCGGGTTAGGACATCATTATATAGGTCAGGTCCAGTTTGGTGAATTATTTGATATTTAGAGAGTAACTCGGGTAGAATTTCCAAAATGGTATTATTAATAATCTCCGCGCCTTGTGAACCACAGTATACGAAGAGAACAGGTAGATTTGCAGTAAATTTAAAGAAGTCGTGAGAACCTTCAGGATTACTATGTAATATTGCTTTACGTATAGGCTGACCAGTGTGAGCTACTTTTTCCTTTGGGAACTTCTCTCCAGCTTCTGGCCACGACACTGCGATTTTCTTTGCAAATTTTGCTGTCCAAAGATTTAGCCTACCAGGAGATGAGTCTGATTCGTGGATAATAACTGGTATCCGCAGAAGTTTAGCTGCGAAAACTGCAGGAAATGCTGCATAACCACCTTTAGAAATTACAACATCAGGATATATGAAAAATGTGCTAAGTAACCCAAAAAAAGCTCCAATTCCTGTTGTAAAAATATCAAAAAAATTTCTAATTGAAAAATATGTCCTCATTTTACCAGATGGTATCTGAACATAAGTAATTCTATTCTCAAATAACATGCGTTTATCGTATGGCGCATCAGACATATAATATAATTTTAAATCGATAATTTTTTCCTTCTCAACTAATGCATTTAATTCTTCAGCAATAGCAATGAGCGGATAAAAATGCCCGCCTGTTCCTCCTCCTGTAAGCAATATCTTCATATTCTCTATTGTAGCTTATTCTACCTAACTTTTCTAGCTACAGCTACCTATGATTAGGCTTGCTTCTTTATACTTCGTGAAATATTTAAAACAATTCCCATCATGCCAAGGGAGAGTAATAGAGCTGTACCCCCATGACTTATAAATACGAGTGGTACTCCCGTCAATGGAAATACACCAATAATTGATGCCATATTCATAAATGATTGAGCAGTTATCATAGTGATAATACCGGTGACAAGGAGTTTAGAAAAGGCATCAGGAGCATTATTTGAAATACGATAACCTCGGAGTGCAAAGGCAACATAGAGACAAATTAAAATTACTGACCCAAAAAATCCCAACTCTTCTCCGACAACAGCAAAGATTGAATCTCCTTGTGGTTCAGGGAGATAATTAAATTTTTGTATACTTTGCCCGAGCCCTCGTCCGAACGTCCCTCCCGAGCCTACCGCAATGAGAGATTGCTGGAGCTGGTACGAAGTGCTACTACCATTTTGATTTGGATGAATAAAAGTATTTAGTCTCTCCATTAGGTATGGTTTGAACGTTGCAAGAATCAAAAAACCAATAACACTAATTCCTATAAGACCGAAAATATATTTCCAAGGCACGCCCGATACAAACAGCATGGCTATACCAGTAATTGTGATAAGAATTATGCTTTTTGTATCGGGTTGTTTAAGTAAAACTAGCGTAATGATAGAAAGCAATACAAATAGTGGTAATAAACTGAAGCGTATATCACTAATACGTCCTTTAGCCCACGAGAGCCACGCTGCAAAATATAAAATAAAGCCAATTTTTAAAAACTCAACCGGTTGAAATGAAATCCCAAATATATTTATCCACCTATAGGCACCGCCATGCGAAGATCCCAGATGCGGTACAAATACAAGAGATGTTAGAATTACAGACGCAATAAATAATGGTAACGAATAATTCCTCCAGAATTTATAGGGTATCTTCAACCCAAAATAAAGAACTACCAATCCCCCACAAAGCCCAAAGACAAACTGTGCAAATATCACCCCGTAAAATTTCGCCTCATTCTTAGCGAGTATGCCAAGAGAAGCAGAAGTAAACATAATGACACCTACAACAATAAGTGCAATGATTATACCAAAAAAAATTCTGTCTATGCCTTGTTTTTTCATTAGTTCACAAGAGATATAATAACTCCCAAAAGAGCAGTAATAACTCCAACTATCCAATAACGCATTGTGACTTTATATTTGGGCCATCCAAGAGCTTCAAAGTGATGATGTAGTGGGGCAAAGAGAAACACCTTTTTGCCATTTCTAAATTTCCGTGAAGCCATTTGAATTATTGTAGAGAGTGATGTAATAAAAAGTGGAAAAGCAATTATTGGCAGAAGTAAAACTGTGTTAGTTAAAAAAGCAATGACGGAAAGGGTAACTGTCAGCCCAATCATCCCTGTTTCCCCCATGTAGAATCTCGCTGGTGGAATATTAAACCATAGAAATGCAAGCGTACCGCCTGTAATAACTGCACAGAACGCTGCTAGGTCGATTTGATTGTGTAAAAATGCTATTAGTGTATAGCTTGCAAATATTGACGATAGCACACCTCCAGAGAGGCCGTCTATGCCGTCAATTACACTAGATGACCAGACGCCTAGCATGATCAATATGAAAAACGGTATGAATAAATATCCTAAGTTCAGAAAACCATACCATGGTATGTAAACATCTGAAATTCCAAGCTTTACAAAAAACCACCATCCAATAATAATACCGAGGGCAATTATAATACTCATTTTTATGTATCGAAGTTTTATTGGGTCTGTAGTCCATCTGTTACTGCCAAATATTTGGATGAAGTCATCACCAAGACCGATAAGTGAGGCCATGATAAGTGTAAATAACGGGAGAAGAGTCTGATTGCGACTAATGAAGTATAGTTTGTTTGAAAGAGGGGTTCTAAGAATATAATCAAGTAATGCAAAAATAAAAATTGTTATGACAACTGATATCCATATAATCATACCGCCGGTGCGAGGGGTTGAAAGCTCAGATGCCCCATCGTGTATCTTTTGGAACTCCCCCACTTCTACATTTTCGTTTCTAGAAACTTTTCGCCACATTTTATATTTGTAGAAATAGTGAGTAGCGACTGGTGTAAGGACAATGCCAACCACGAATGTTACAGCAGCTGGAAGTAGAATTTTTAATGCATTAATCATGGTTCTCGTCTTGATTTATAACTAGACCTAACTGAGCTCGGACATCTATATAGTTGGGAAGTTCATCTAATGACGTAACACCCATAAAGGATAGTGTATCGAAGGTAGGTTTGTATAAAAATCTCCTAGTGTCTTTTTCATCAGGTAATTTCTCTATTAGTCCACGAACTAAAAGGTTACGTAATATAAAACTCGAATTGACACCCCTTATGTAATCGATTTCACTACGCGCTACCCCACTCTTATAAAGAATTATCGAGAGAGTTTCAAGTGAAGCCTTGGACAATTCGCGGGTCATTTCATCTTTTCGTATTGACTCTATCAGTGGTGATAAGTCACGCGATATACCGAGCATTACAGAGTCATCTTTATATATAATCGTAACACCACGGGAAGCAAGTGTTTGGTCCAGTTTAGCAAGTGCTTCCTTTACCTCACTTGTACTGACCTTTAAAAGCTCTGCTATCTTGTTTATAGAGACATCTTCCCCTTTGTAAAAAAGCAACCCTTCGATTTTTGATTCAAGTTCCATAAAATTTAAATTATTGTGCCTTTTCCTCTACTTGCTTATTAATTTGTATATCTTCAAATGAGGCATTTTGAATTACGTCTATTATCCCCTCACGTACTAATTCTAACATAGCTAAGAATGAAACTATAACGTGAACTCTGGCTTCATTTATATCCTGAGCATTGTGACTCTTTGCAAAATCTCTAAAGGATATATTCATCGCATTTTGTATTCGCACTGTGAGACTATTTATAACTTCGTCTATATTTATAATCTTCCTGATCTCAACTTCGGGAAGCTTCTCTTCTTTTTTAGGCAGGTTTGCTAAGACACTATTTATAGATAATTCCATTGAGCTTATAGTTATCATGTCATCTGGTGAAAAAAAGGGATCACTCCAGCTTCGTTCTAATGGTCTAAATATTATTTTGGCTCCAAAATTACTTTTAATATCTATGCTCGCATTTTTTATTATTTTATAAAGTTCCAATCTTCTTTCAAGATCTGAAATATTATCTTTCTCGTCCTCAGTTAGAGTAAGACTAGGTAATAGAGACTTCGACTTGATAAGTATAAGCGTACTGGCTACTAGAATAAAATATGACACATCGGCAATATGTTTTTCGTTCGGAGTGTTGTTTAGTGATTTTATATAGCTTATGTAATCGTCGGTGACTTGGGCTAGGGCTATATCGTTTACAAAAAGTTTTCTCTGCTCGATAAGAGAAAGCAAAAGTTCCAGAGGTCCTTCAAACACTGCAGATTTAACCTCATAGATTGGTGTATTATTTTCATCCATCTTATTATCCTGTTATTTTTTTAGCGTAATCTTCCATTTCTAATTGCGAAGAATAGGTTTTATGTTGCCATTGAACTACTTTATCTTCAGTATACCTTGGTATCAAATGTACATGAAAATGTGCAACTTCTTCACCTATTACAGTGAGCTGGACGTAATCACAAGGTAGATTTACGCGAATTTTATTCATGAGATTTTTGGCTACAATAAAAGTTTTCGCCACCACTTCATCTTCTGTTTCATGCATCCATCGACTATGAGCCTTTGGTATAAGAAGTGTGTGGCCTTTTGCTACTGGATTAATATCCATAAATGCAAAAAATTCGGAGTCTTCATAAACTTTTGTAGAAGGTATTACCTCTTTTGATATTTTACAAAAAATACAGTCTTCCATTTTATTTTTTATATTATAAATTAAATTCTTTTTTAATAAGTAAAGCTGCATTTACAGGGTTTATATCAGTGTTATTAATTCTTAAATAGTTCTTTTCATTTACTTCGCCTGGCATGGAATTCATCCTATGGTTAGTATTAGTCTCAAGAACGTACTTTTCGGAATTATCAATATCGTTTTTTGATGGTTTATGCTTCAAACGGTTTTCAGTTTTATTCCTTTTTAATCTCACATCTAAATCTGCTTCAAGTTCTACGTAATATATATCTACACTCTTATCTTTAAAGATTTTTATCAGATTATCTAAATATATTTTATCTTTTGGATCTTCAAAAAACCACGTATATGTAAAAATTAAACCTCCTAAATCACTGCTTGCAACTTCTTTAAATATTTCTTCACGGATATGATCCACTAATTTTTCAAATGCAGGTGTTTTGTAATTAAAAAAGTTCAAAACTACTTCCATACTCATGTGGTTATGAAATAATTTTAGATTAGTTATTTTTTCCAGCTCTTGACCAACAGTCATTTTGCCGACAGCTGGAGGACCAAATATAACAATTAATTTCATATTTTAATATCCATCGCTATTTAATTTCTCATCGATTCTATTCATATCTCTCGGGAACATACAGGCTTCGCGAATATTTTTTAAACCTAGTAATTGCATTGTTATACGCTCGGCCCCAAAGGCAAAGCCTCCTTCGGGTGGAACGCCGTATTTGAATGCTTCAAGGAACATTTTGATCTTTGCAGGGTCCATATTCCAAGTTTTCACATGTTCGAGAAGCTGATTGTAATCATTGATTCGCCTGCCCCCAGAGAGCCATTCTACCCCACGGCATAGTAAATCCATTCCCTCATTAAATTGTGGATTCTCGGCACTTGGATATACGTAAAATGGTTTCTGACGAGTCGGATAACCATATATGAAGACGAAGTCAGAACCAGTCTCTTCTTTAATAATTTCGCAGATTTCTCTCTCGTCTTGCGGGTTTGTATCTTTATCTCCGCGAACATCACGCCCTGTTTTATCAAAAATCTTTTGTTGAATCTCAGAGAGGGTAAATGTTGGAGTTTTATCTATCATCTTTGGCAGGGTCGCACCTAGCGTTTTTAAATGCTCTGCATTTTTAAGTTCAACTTGTTGAAGAATATGTCTTACTGTATTCTCTGCCATATCGCGCACATCTGTCCACGAATCTATGAATGCCATCTCAGCATCAAGTGACACTACTTCAGTCAAATGGCGAGTTGTTGACGACGGCTCAGCACGAAAAATTTTATTAACGGAAAAACATCTTTCAAATGCAGACATGACTATTTGCTTGTAAAGTTGAGGTGACTGAGTTAGATACGCCTTTTTATCAAAGTATCCAACTTGGAATACTTCAGCTCCACCTTCTGCGGTTGCTGGAGTTATAGAGGGCGCTTGGAATTCAAAAAACATATTCTGCTTCATAAATTCACGGAATGAATCTATTATTGTCTCCTGTACTTTAAAAATCGCTTGGACTTTTGACTGTCGGAGCACTAGTGATCTATTATCAAGCTCAGTAGTGAGCTCTAGATTATATCCATCAGCTGACATATCAAATGGTAGCGGTGCGGCTTCTGCCAGTATCTCTATTGCCGTTATCTCGAGCTCTATGTCACCATTTTGTACTCCTGCTTTTATATTTTTTTCCGGACGCTTATTCACCATACCAGTAACTCGAAGCACCCACTCTGTGCGAACTTCTTTTATAGATTCCATTGCCTCAATGTGACTAGGTAGCACAACACACTGAACCTTGCCTGTCATGTCACGCATGTCCATAAAAACAAGCTTACCTTGGTCACGACGAACGTCCACCCAGCCAGCAATAACTGCTTCTCGGCCGATAAAGTCTTTTAAATCCTTAATGTAAATACGATTATTCATACATAATCACTTTATCATAAAAAGTGAAAAGAGAGCAATTTAATGAATGCCTTCAGTTATTAAAAATTCATACGGTATCGATATCACAAAAGTAATACCCACTAGTAACCAATATATTGGGGTATATAAATAATAGAGGATAACATCTTTATGTTTTATTTTGAAATACCACTTCTGACTCACAGTATTTAAAGTATTAAGCGGAATATATACAATTCCCACAAGAACAGTCAGCATTATCCGCACAAATTTAACTGAAACAATAAGAAAATAGACTGCTGCTGCTATAAGTATAAATCTAAGTATTGAAGATATCATAAAAAACTAAATATTAACTCCTATATTAGTACGGACGACATTCATTTTCTTTTCCATTATTATCTTTGCTCGTTCTGCGCCATCTTTTAAGATATCCTTCACTAATTGTGGGTCGTTCTCATATATTTTTCTTCTATCTCTCATAGAGGTAATGAGAGCTAATATCTCTTCTACTAGCATTTCTTTGGACTCTTTATAACCCAAGCCACCTTTAATATATTTATCTCTAAGTGTAGATAAATCTCCATCATCTAAGAAAAGTTTATGTAATGCAAAAATATTGCAAGTATCTGGATCTTTAGGTTCTTCAGGTGTTTTTGAATCAGTTACTATACTCATGACAGCTTTTTTGATTTCTGCGTCCGTGCCAAAAAGTGGAATCGTGTTATCATAACTCTTTGACATTTTGCGCCCATCGGTTCCCGGTACTACTGCTACATTTTTCATAATCAAAGGTTCTGGAAGTTTAAAAGTTTCTCCAAAAGTATTATTAAACTTCTGAGCTATATCACGGGCATATTCTACGTGTTGTTTTTGGTCTGCTCCAACTGGTACAACGTCCGCGTCATGAATTAGAATATCAGCGGCCATGAGCACGGGGTAATCGAATAGCCCCATTGTCACTTCTTTAGCTTTCATATGAGCATCTTTATAAGCTACAGCGCGCTCAAGATAAGAAACTGTAGTGATGCAATTAAAGTACCAGGCAAGTTCAGTAACATGTGGCAAGTCTGATTGTTTAAATATAATGACTTTTTTAGGGTCAAGACCACAAGCTAGATAATCCATAGCAATATCAAGTATTCCTTTTGATAGTTTTTCTCTATTCTGAATAGTTGTTAATGCATGTAGGTCAACGATAATAACACGGCTATCGTGGGTATCTTGTAGGTCAACGAATTGCTTTAGTGCTCCAAAATAGTTACCTATATGAAGGGTGCCTGAAGGCTGAATTCCTGAAACTAGTACTTTTTTCATGCATATATAATACCAAAAAACGCCTAGTTTTGCACATTTTACCCACATATTTGTTATATTCTCCTCAATTTTGCAGGTTGCACACTATGCTACAATAAGTCTTATGCTCGAGAAGAATACAAATAGAAATAAATCTAATCTTAGAGTCCCTCCACAGAGCGTAGACTCAGAATCTGCTGTGCTTGGGTCTATAATGCTCCGACCTGGTGCTATTCACGAAGTCAATGACTTTATCAACGCTGATTCTTTCTATGCATCAAAGCACGGTCAGATATACAAGGTCATGCTAGAACTTGCCTCTAAGGGCGAGCCAATAGATATATTATCTTTATCAAACAAACTAAAAGAAAAGGGACTACTTGATCAAATCGGTGGAAGTACCTACTTGAGTGAATTAACAAACTCTGTCCCCTCTTCGACTAATATAAAACACTACGCGGATATTGTTTCTAAGAAACATATTTTGAGAAAAATAATTGAAGCTGGGGTAGATATTTCTGAGCTTGGTTTCAAAGAAGAAGTTGAAGATGTATTTGATATTTTAGACCAGGCTGAAAAGCGCATGATGGGAATAAGTAATAATACTGGTGGCCATGTATTTTCATCACTAAAAGATAGCCTACCTGAAGCATGGGAGCGGTTAGAGCGACTTCATGAAAGTAAAGGGGAACTTCGTGGTGTACCTACAGGGTTTCACGATCTTGATCAATATTTATCAGGTTTACAAAAATCTGACCTAATAATATTGGCTGCTCGTCCTTCAATGGGTAAGACAACTCTCGCCCTCGACATTGCCCGTCAGTCAGCTTTGAATCAAGGTACCCCAACAGTTATATTTTCACTCGAAATGAGTACTCAGCAACTAGTTGATAGAATGCTGGCCGCCCAATCAAGAGTAAATGCTTGGAATTTAAGAACTGGTAATTTATCAGCTGAGAGCGAGTTTTCAAAAATCCGTGATTCATTAGACAAACTGTCAAAAGCACCTATTTACGTGGATGACGTGGCTGGTAATTCTATTGTACGCATGAGGTCTGTCTGCAGACGCATCAAAGCAGAGCATGGATTAGGATTAATTATCGTTGACTATCTACAACTCATGTCGACTGCAAAGTCATATGACAGCATGGTCAACCAAGTTACAGAAATTTCTCGCTCTCTTAAAGGGCTTGCAAAGGAGTTTGATGTGCCTGTGCTTGCACTTTCTCAGCTTTCTCGTGCTGTTGAATCCAGAGGTGGACGCCCACGCTTATCGGACTTGCGTGATTCAGGGTCTATCGAGCAAGATGCCGATGTCGTGATGTTCCTACATCGCGAAGACAAAGATAAAGATGAATCTGAGCATACAAATATAGTCGAGATACTTATCGAAAAGCACCGCAACGGTCCTGTCGGAAAAGTAGAATTATACTTTGATCAAAAACTCACTACATTCATATCAGTACAAAAGAGTAATGTAAATCAATTCCTAGCTACATCGCTCGACAAAGGTGACGTCGACCAATTCTAAATATGAACCCTATTGAAAGACTAGCTCAAATGTTCAAAGAGTTCCCAGGTATTGGTGAGCGTCAAGCCAAACGCTTTGTTTACTTCTTACTTCACAAGAACCCAACTTACGTAAAAGAGCTAGGAGATGAAATTTTAGCTTTAAAGAATTCTATAAATCAATGTCCTTCTTGTTTTCTATTCTTTCAGGGAAGCAAAGGTTCTATGTGTGAAACCTGTAGTAATACCAAAACTGATCACACGACTCTACTAATAGTGGAGAAGGATGCAGATTTTGAGAGCGTGAGAAGAAGTAAAAATTACGACGGCATGTATTTCATCCTCGGTGGGCTTGTGCCAATAGTCACTAAAGATACACCTTCTTTTATACGGATAAAGGAGTTATTAAAAACTATTGAGGATCGTGTAAAAAAAGACAATCTAAAAGAAGTAATTATTGCGCTGTCGCTGAACCCTCAAGGTGAACACACGGATATGTATTTACGGGAGCTACTATCCCCACTTCAAAAAGCAAATAAATTCAATATTGTCAGCCTTGGTCGCGGACTCTCCACCGGCACCGAACTTGAATACTCTGATAGTGAGACCATAAAGAACGCACTCCGAAATAGATCATAGAAAAATCCTCTCATTTTGAAAGGATTTTTTGTTGGCAATTTTTTTACGTTATACACTTGGAGGAAAGTTTTCTACTGAGGCGTTAAACGTACATTTAATGATTTTCTCGTCAACTGTAAGTTGGTCACTTTTCCATATTTTCCTAAACTCAGCTTGGTTGAATCCAATTAAATTTAGATCCAAATGAAGAGCTTCGCTTCGTACTAACTCAATGGCAGGCTGATTCAGAACAACAACAGTTGTCAGATTTGATTTATCAAAGTTAAACATACTACGTGCCCTATCTGAATTGTAGCCAGTTGTTGCAAAGGCTAATGTTTTGTATTTTGACAAGTCATGTTTTTTCTTATACAAATTTTCTGCAATAACTATTTGATCGTTTTCAAGGAATAACTGAAAAAAATATACTGTGTCCTGCTCAAGTTGCCCACCAGGGCCACCATCACAAACACATGCCGGGCCTAGTATTAGTTCTTTTATTCTCACGAATTACATTTTGGGTTAAAGAATTGGATTGGCTAAAATGCTATCACATAATATTAAGCCTGCGAAGCTTATCTATCAAAGCCTCTGCTGCCTTCTCATAACTGTTTTTATCCCCATTAACATGCTTTGAATATGTAGAGGCTGATATTACATCTGGCTTGTTTTCACCGGGAGGTATTGTGTAAACCTGAGCCTCTACCTTATAGCCAGATACGTATCCATGCCCGGGCACATATTCATCGTTAACCCGTTTTGGAGAAACAACAGTTGTGAAATTGTCATGGAACTTCTGTTTAAGTGTTCCGATTGCAGTAACATTTGCCCTTGTTTGGGATTTATGTTGTTTTTTTCTTACTTTCATAAAAATTACATTTGATTTGTGACTTTTTTCCTAAAACTAGCACACATATTCCATATTAGCAACCAAGTAAAAACCCTCCGAAATCTCGGAGGGCTTCTTCAATAATTCCCGGGGCAGCCTACGTTATGCAGGTGCTTGTACCGGAACCGGCGTTTGCTGCGGCCTGGTCGATCTTCTGGTGAGCTCCAAAAATAAAATAATTAAAGTGCGGGGAGTTACCCGGCGATAAGCCAGTGAAGGCTTCGGCGTGTTGCTTTTTCATTGCTGAATTTTAAGCGTGATAAATTTTGATTACTACCAAAAATACGAAAAGAACTGTGCTCACAGTATACACCCATATATAGATTTGTCAAGGGGTAAGTAAAAACCCCTAAATTTTAGGGGTTTTTACTTTATAGCAGAGATTTTTACTTCTATAAAAGGTTGGCGGTGGCCATTGCGCTTTAGGTAGCGACTCTTTTGTTTAAATTTGACTACTTTGACTGTCTTACCCTTCCCTGCTCTCTGAAATACTGATTCAACTGTCGCTTTTGTAATATACGGAGATCCAATAGTAGTATCAGTGCCATTATCAACTAGTAGAACTTTGTCAAAGACTACCTTATCACCTATGGCGAAACTACCATCAAGTTTCTCAACTTTTAGCACATCGCCAACGGCAACTTTGTATTGCTTGCCTCCAGTTTCTATAACAGCAAATTCTGTATTTTCTGATTTAGCCTTTTTGGTTGTAGTTTTAGTCGTTGCCATATAATTCTACAGAAGCCTTATAAATAAGATTTCCACAGCCAGTATAGTACAGGAAAATTTCAAAATAAGCAAGTGGAGTGTTATACTGTAACGTATGATATCAAAGTACACTTATAAAGGGCTAACTTGGGTTGATCTTGAATCTCCAACAGAAGAAGAACTGGTTCACGTGATGGAAGAATTCTCTATACCCGTACTCGTGGGTGAAGAGATGCACACCAGAAGCTTCCAATCGAAAATTGACCTCTACCCCACTTTCATTTATCTTATTTTACATTTTCCGCAAATGTCGCATAAGGATGGTAAGGGTACAGAACAAGAAATTGATTTTATAGTTGGTAATAAATTTATAATTACAACTCACTACGAATTTATAGACTCCTTGCATGAATTCTCAAAAACGTTTGAAGTAGATGCTATATTGGAAAAGCGGATGGATATCGATCATGCTGGATTCTTATTTTTCCATTTAATAAAAACTTTATATGTTCACTCCAGATATCAACTAAACGACGTAAATCTACTACTGCGAGATATAGAGAAGAAAATATTCGAAGGTACAGAGAGTACGATGGTCGCAACTATATCAAATATAAACAGAACTCTCCTTGATTTCCGCCAAGCACTCCGGTTCCACAAAGAAGTATTGAGTTCCTTCGAGATGGCTGCCAAGCAATTTTTTGGAGAAAAGTTTGGCTACTACCTCTCGGCTATAATTAGTGAATATAATAAGACTCAAGCCATCCTAGACAGCCATAAAGAGATACTAGACGACTTGCGCGATACAAATGATTCATTACTAGCAAGTAAAACGAGCGAGACGATGAAGGTCCTTACTATCATAACCTTCATTACAATGCCAATAATGGTTATTTCTAGTGTATTTATGATGAACACTGACTTCACGTTGACCATTCCAGAATTTTATATTGTTCTTGCCTGCATGATAGCAGCTAGCTTATTGACGTTTATTTATTTCAAATTTAAGAAATGGCTCTAAGTATTTACAATACATTGTCGCGATCAAAAGAAATATTTGAGCCTTTAAATAATAAGAGTGTAGGTCTATATACCTGTGGTCCTACAGTCTACAACTATCCTCATATCGGCAATTACAGGGCCTATGTTTTTGGTGATATTTTAAAGAGATATTTAAAATACCGTGAGTATAAAGTCAAACATATTATGAATATTACCGATATAGACGACAAGACCATCCGTGACTCTATAATTGAAGAAAAAACCTTAAAAGAGTTCACTGAGTTTTATACAGAAGAATTTTATAAAGATAGAGACGCCTTAAATATTATTCCGGCAGATAAGTACACCAAGGCTACTGATTATGTGAAAGAGATGCTGGAACTTACGGAAAAGCTAGTCGAGAATAGTCATGCATACATGACTGATGATGGATCGGCATATTTTTCTATTAAAAAAGATACAGAATATGGCAAACTCTCACATTTCACCCTCTCTGATTTAAAAGAAAATGCGGAGGGACGAATGAAGAGTGATGAATACGATAAAGACAATGCTCAAGATTTTGCTCTTTGGAAGGCTTGGGATAAAAACGACGGCGATGTATTTTGGAACCCAAGTGAAATGCTAGATAAAGATACGAAGCTTACAAAAGGCCGGCCAGGGTGGCATATAGAATGCTCGGCCATGAGTATGAAAGAACTGGGTGAGAGTTTTGATTTACATACCGGTGGAGTGGATAATATATTTCCCCATCATGAAAATGAAATAGCTCAGTCAGAATGTGCTACAGGACACATGTTCGTAAAATATTGGATGCACAACGAACATCTGATGGTAGATGGAAAAAAGATGGCCAAATCAGCTGGAAACTTCTATACACTTCGCGACTTAATAGAGAAAGATATAAATCCACTCGCATTCCGTTTATGGCTCTATACAGCTCACTACAGGACCAAAACTAACTTCACTATTGATGCAGTTCTAGCAAGCCAGACAGCGTTGGGAAGGCTTTATGATTCGTTCCGAGCCTTAGGCGAGGATACTGGTAAAATAGATCAGAAGTATAAAGAAAAATTAATAGCTTATATGGACGATGACTTAGATACTCCAAAGGCTCTGGCATTACTTTGGGATTTAGTACGCGACGGTGATATATCTAACCCTGACAAAAGAGCGACAATGCTTGATTTTGACCAAGTATTCGGATTTGGAATAGATAAATTAAAAGAAGATGTTATTTCAGAAGGTGTAATGAGACTTGCGAACGAGCGCGAGAAGGCCCGCCAAGCTAAGGATTGGGCTAAGAGCGATGAGCTTCGAGATAAAATCAAAGATTTAGGTTATGAAGTTAAAGACCTAGACGAAGGATATAAAATTTCTAAAATTTTAAAGGATTTTATTTTTTTCTGAATAACTCGTCGATTGGTTTAAATTTTTGAGTCTTAGTGAGTGCTTTATTTATATATTTACCATTCAACCAAAACGCTTTGTAGGCATTTGCTTTCTTTTTAGATGATATGATTCGATATTGATCATCAATAATTTCGATAGCTGAACAATTTTCTAAAGCAATTGCTGTGCCACTAGTTTTTGACATCATTTTTTTTAAGGAAAGCCGTCTTCCTTTTTCAATATCGTAATGAGGACACAAAAGCATGTTAACTAAATTTAAACCACTGACTCTAATATATGGAGAGTTTTTCTTATAGAAAGACATCGAATCTGAATTTCCATATTTAAACCAGCAAATAGCACCAGCTGATAGGCCTGATAATACTACACCTTTATTATAAGCTTCTTGTAATATTTTATATAAATTATTTTTTTTCCAAACTAATAACATTTTTTTAGTATTACCACCACCCACGTATATAATATCTGTGTTCAGAATTTTTCTTCTTAATTCTTTATTTGTATGTTTTTTATTTATTAAATAAAGAGTACTGACTTTGCAACCAAGCTTGTCGCCAAAGTAGCCACTGACCACTTTGGCATATGACGACGAATCGGAACTCGCGGTAGGAATAAAAAGAAGTTTGGGATTTTTTTTACCAGTTAGTTTTATAGTTTCTTTATCTATAAACAGAGTCTCAATAGAAGTACCCGGTCTGCCAATTTCACCACCACCAATCGCAATTATTCTCCTCATTCGAACATTATACATAAAAAAGAGCTATAATGTAAATGTAATAGCTCTTTTTTTACTTAATCATATTTATTACGGGCTTATCTTTCTCTTGAAAATTCTAGGGAATGCTATGGCGTCACGAACATGTGGTATGTCAATTAGCCATCGAATAAGTCTTTCAACACCCATTCCGAACGCTACATGTGGTACACACCCAATCTGATGCACTTCTCTTACAAAATCAAATCGTGGATCACCAAACTTACCCTTATCATGCAACCTTTCATCTAACATATCGAGTGTATGAATTTTTTCTGCTACACCCAATAGTTCACCATATCCATTGCTTGCTATAAGATCAGCAACTCGAGTAATCTTAGGGTTTTTCTTATCTATAACATATGGAAACGGTTCTATCGTTCTTGGTATGCCTGTTATCCAGAATGGGCCATTAAAATCATTTGATAATTCAGCTTCTTCAGCAGAACCAAGGCTCTTGCCATACTCTATGGCAAATCCTTTTGTTTGTAGTACTTTAATAGCACAATCGTAGGTAATTCGTGGGAATGGTGTCTTTAGTCCATCAAGGCACATTTTTTTACCCAGTGTCTGCATAATTTCATGTGAATCTGGAAAACATTTTTGGGTAAGATACTTAATAATATTCTCCACCATAGAAATTATATCTTCTAAATTACCCCATGCCATTTCTGCTTTTATATGCCAGTATTCCATCAAATGTCGCTTACTTCTGGATTCTTCTCCTCTGAAACTGGGTCCCATATTATAGACTCTCTCAAAAGCATGGACGGCTGCTTCCAGATAATATCCAACACATTGAGTTAGAAAAACGTTTTCACCATGGATATTAATTTTCAATGCAGATCCATCTTCATACAGAGGTACAGGTGTTAAAATCGGAGCATCGACAGAAGTAAACCTGTTTTCGTAAAACCATTGGCGCATGTGGTGCATTAGTATATCTCGAAATTTTAGGACAGCCATTATTTTTGGGTTCCTTAAATAAATATGCCGGTAGTCCAAAACATGTGACGTAATAGCTTCATTAAATACATCAAAGTTGCTTCTGGGTTGCGGTGATAATTTGTTTAATACACAACCGATAAGTTCAACTGACTTTAATGACAAACTTACTTTATTATTATCTTTTATAATTAAACCTTTTGCGCAAACAGCTGACTCAACCTTAAGACTTTTGGCAAAATCAAACAATTCGGTTGAAAATGACTTTTCAACAAAAGCTTGAATAGAACCAGTGCTATCACAGATATCAAGGAAAATTATATTTTTGTGGGAACGCTGATTTTGTACCCATCCATAAATTTCAACCTCTGTGTAATTTTCATTACGTAGAAGGTCAGTGACATATATCTTTTTCATAGAGTTTTCAATTTTTTGTTTATAATACAGGAGATAATATACAGTGTCAATAGTAATATTGACATAATCAATTATACTGATATAATACAGAAAAGCTTATTTTACATCAAAAAAGAACATAAAAATGAGAACGTTAATAAGAAACCTTAAATCTATGGTAAATCAAAAGGTTGAGGTTAACGGATGGTTACATTCGATTCGCCCCCTAAAGAACATAGCATTCTTAGTGATAAGAGATTATTCTGGTTTGGTTCAAGTCACAGTCGTAAAAAAGGAAAGACCCGACTTGTTTAACATTATTTCTGGCTTGTGCAAGGAATCTGCGTTAAAAATTTTGGGTACGTTAAACCATAATTCCGAAGTAAAGATGGGTGGATTTGAAATAATCCCTGATGCTATAGAAATTATAAATAGCGCAGAACCTGAACTACCTATTGATGAGAACTCAGACCAATCATCGAGAATGGACTGGAGGTATTTGGACTTAAGGAGCCCAAAAAATTTCCTTATCTTCAAAATCCAAACCGCAGTTGAGCAAGCTATGCGTGAATTCTGGATAAAGAACGACTTTATTGAAATCCATTCGCCAAAATTAATGGGTACTCCAAGTGAAAGTGGAGCTGAGCTTTTTGAAGTATCATACTTTAAAAACAAGGCGTATCTGGCCCAATCACCTCAGTTCTACAAACAGATGGCCATGGCGGCTGGATTTGACAAAGTTTTCGAAATTGGACCTGTGTTCCGGGCTAACCCTTCATTCACATCAAGACACGATACGGAGTTCACCAGCGTAGATGTTGAAGCATCGTGGATTGAATCACATTATGATGTGATGAAATTAGAAGAAGAGTGGCTTCAATACATCCTTTCAAGAATTAGCCGTGAATACGGAGAGGAAATTGAAAAAACTTTTGGAGTAAAAGTCGTGATTCCAGTATTACCCTTCCCAAAGATCAAAATGAATGAGGCATATGATATCCTTAAAAAAATGGAGCATATTATACCGAGCGAATATGCCGGTGATCTTGATCCAGAAGGAGAAAAGCTATTGTGCGAATATGTACAAAAGGAATATGGTCACGAATTTGTATTCATCACTGATTACCCTATTCACGTTAGACCCTTCTATCATATGCGACAGGAAGAAAACCCGAATATTACAAAAAGTTTTGACCTTTTATGGAAAGGGCTGGAAGTAACAACGGGAGCACAAAGAGAACACCGGTATGAAAACTTGAAGATGCAGGCTGTAGAAAAAGGAATCTCAACTGAGAGTATCTCTTACTACCTGGATTTCTTCAAGTTTGGTATGCCAACTCATGGTGGCTTCGGCTTCGGTTTAACAAGAATGCTCATGATTATGTTAGGGTTAAAAAATGTAAGGGAAGTAACATATGTGTATCGTGGCCCAAAAAGGCTTACACCTTAGTTTTTTAGAACGAATGCAAGCTGGTTATCTAGTGATAGGTAACCAGCTTTTTTATTTTATTGTATCGAGTTCAAAATGAAAGTTGGAGCCTTTGCCTGGACCGTCAGATTCGACGTCTACAGTGCCTTTATGAGCTTCAATAATCTCTTTGGCAAGGTAGAGTCCAAGTCCAGAGCCTCCAGTATTCATACGGGCACCATCGCCACGAGCAAATTTCTGGAATAGTGTTGCTTTTATTTCTGGAGTCATACCCATACCTGTATCCTTGACTGAAAATATAACTTTGCCACTTACTTTCTTTACTGATACATTAACTGTTCCCTCTTTAGTGTATTTTATAGAATTGTCAATGAAATTGAGTACCACTTGGCGAACCTTTTCTCTATCTCCATTTACAGTGCAGTCGGTATCAGAGTCTGACTCAAAATTCAATTTTAATCCTTTTTGTCCTGCTGTTATAGAAAGATCTTTAGACATATCACGGGCAATTTCACTTAGACTGAATGTCCCCATTTCATATTTCATACCTCCGGCTTCGATCTTTGAGACATTTAGGAAATCTTCGACAATCTTAGTCAGATTCATCGTTGATTGGAATATCCGCTCAACTGCTTCTTTAGCCTTTGGATTAATTTCTCCAAAATCGCCTTCCATCAACATAGATGAGTATCCCTTCATAGCAGTCAGAGGACTACGTAGCTGATGCGAAGCTAGAGATAAAAATTCAGTCTTCAACTTATCGAGACCTTTAAGTTTTTCATTGGCATCAAAAAGTTGTTCAGAGAGTATTTGCAACTGTTCGCGTTGCATTACTTCTTTACGTACACTTTTTATTAATGCTCTTCCAAGTAAAAGAACAAAGAGGAGTGTAAAAGCAATCACTAATTTTACATTTTCAATATTTCTAATAAAAGCAACAGCAAGTACCAAGAAACCGAGCGCAAAGACTAGTGCCTGTGCACCTAGGAGTTTGATATTGAAGGTTTTAAACCGAACAATCATGTATGCAAGAAATCCAGCAAATATAGGCATTCCAAAGAGGCCGAGTTGCCCTACGACCCAGTCATCAGTGAAACTTCCTATAATATTGCCAAATGAGAAGGATAATAAGAAAAGTATAATTCCTAGGGTGATGAAGAATATTTGCCTCTTTTGTTCAGGTACTGCTTTTATATATTTAACAATAGAGAGAACAAAAATCCATGAGACGTAAAGTATTTCAATAAAGTAGGTATAATAAGTTGACAGAAAGCCTTCGACTGCATTGCGATCACAATTAGTTAGATCAAATCCTAGGAGTGTCAGCTTGGTCGGTAATAGAATAATAATTGGTAGTATTGGTAGTATTAGTAAAATTTTTGTTAATGTTTTTATATCATTTTTGTTAATAAATACATACAGAAAGTAAACAGACGCTCCATAAATCATCGGCTCTATTAATATCTCGAGGGACCAAAAGAACATAGTAAACGAACTGTTGTCAGTCGCCCAAAGGACTAGGTCAAAAAATACCCAGAGGGAGAATATCACTGTCATAAACAACAGTATTTGTGAGGTTAGAGATTCTCTATTGGAGGTAAAAACAAAAATTCCTACGATTAACGATAAAATTAAAGCGAAAAAATGAGAATAGTATATCAAAGTTCCAAATACATTATCTGAAAAAATAAGCAGCTGGGCAGTATCCCATTGGCATAAATTTATAGATGTTTGGATTAATGTTTCCATCTTACTGGTTTTCTAATAGTGATTCATTAAAAGCATCTTGGTCAGTAGTGATTTCAAAATCCTTTATTATCACATATCGATAATAAGTAGCAACTATAGAAATCATTACTACTAGAAAGAATATGGAAAACAGTTTTTTTGATTTTTTATTAGAAGCTTCAATTTGCATACATTAAGCTGAGAGATACAGCAACCATTCTCTTTTAAATTTGTCATAATTCTTGAACCTTGAGTAACGAAATTTATTATATACTTTTTGAAAGTATATTGGAATATAGGGCATATAATGTTTGTAGTCTTTTTCTGGTAGGAATTGTATTGATTTTATGGTTTTACGACAATTCTTCTCCTTGCAATGGCAACGAATCTGCCAAAATATATCAGCCTCTGTTGTAGAATAATCAAAAGTCACTTCTTCGCCTTTCTTAATATTGCGTAGTGCTATAACGGTCACGTGGCCTAGAATCGCTGTATTAGCATCACAGGAATGGTTAAAATAGACGCAGTGCTTGTTCGGGTCACGCCACTCATTTTTACCAATACCAACCCAATTGAACCCAGCAATCTTTGCCTTTGCTTGACTATTTATCAGAAATTTTATTTTCTTACCTTTGATTATAAAGACAATTTCGCCCTTTTTTATATCTTTTTTCGCAAAGAGTCCCTTGCCATGCAATTTACTTTTTCCAATGTGTATTTTCATAATTTAACTGTGTTTTGTAAGGAAACTTATATCTTTCATTATGTTCTTCTTCTTAAAAAAGAGTATGGAAATTATTATTAGATCAGAAACGAGCATATAAATCGGATAGATGAGGATCGCAAATGTAAGCTTCTCGACTGCAAACATATTCAACCCATCTGCCAGTCCAGTACCGAACCATGCCCAGAAATCCTCACCTTCTGGTCTTTGGTATGATTTTTTAATTGTCGGCACAATTGCAAAAGAATCAATAGCTAGATTAGTAACAAGCGCTACGACGGCATTGTCGAATATCATCCAAAGGATAATACTTACTATGGCTCCGAATAAACAGAGTAAGTCCATTTTGCTTTTCAATCCTCCCTCACCATATTTTATTGATAAAATTGCGATACTGAAGGGACCTAAAAACTCCACATATGGCACCCATATAGTATTACTTGCCCCTGAGAATTTATAACTAAGAGCAAGAACCAACCCCATAAAGGCCCAAATCCACCATGTTGCTCTGTTGGGCTTTGACTTACCCCTAAAAATAGAGACAACGTAGACAAGGTAAGCCAAGAGGGCAATCGCCCCTGCGACAATCCCAAGCACTCCCCTTGTATCAAATTCCATATGTGTTTATATTATAACATAGATTCGTTGCAAAACTGTTATATTTCTTGTACTATTACGAAATATGATGAAAACCGTTATTAATACTAAAAAATGGGAAAATGCTGATGTTGTAATAGTTAGTGCTCCTTATGAGAAGACGACATCGAGTCGTAAGGGTACCCTAAATGGGCCTAGGGAAATAATAAAATGCCTAGATAATAAGCTTGAATTCTTCGATAGAACTTTTAAATGTGAAGTGAATGATCGGGTCAAGACTGCGCATAAAAACTTGGGAAATATAAGTAATTTAAACCCAGCGAAAGCATTGGAAAGAATAGCGACAGACTGTGAGAAACTAGTAAAAAATAATAAGTTCGTATTTCTCCTAGGTGGCGAGCATTCTGTGTCGTTGGGGTTATTAAAGGCACTAGCGAATAGAGTAAGACCGAAAGATGTAACTATTCTCCAAATAGATGCTCACTGTGACCTTCGCAATGATGATAGTGACTATAACTCTAACCCGTCTAAGCATGCTCACTCGACCGTGATGCGAAGAGCTTCAGAGCTTGGATACAATATTATCCAAGTAGGAGTACGCACATATCATATAGAAGAGTATAAATATTTTAAGGACCCAAAAAACAAAGTCAAAGTTTTCGAATGGTCACACCCAGCCAAAAAACCAGATAAGGAAGAAATTCTGAAGGCAATTAAAACAAAGTACGTTTATATTTCAATTGATGTAGATGGTTTTGATCCGAGTGTTATGCCTGGTACTGGCACTCCAGTTCCTGGTGGACTTAAATGGAATTATGGAGTAAAACTCCTAGAGATGGTGATAAAAAAGAAGGAACTCATTGGCGCCGACATTGTCGAAGTCTCCCCTATGCGCGACTCAGTCTTGACTGAATACAGCGCTGCTCAACTTTGCTATAGCATTATTGCGAATAAGTTTAGAAATAAGCTTAAGTAGTATATTTTTCTATTAGTTTATTTGCTTCTTTTGGATTTGCTTTGCATTCAAGTAGAGCTTGGAGTATGAGGGGAGCGACTATAGTCGCATCAGATTCTATGATATGCATAGGAGTGTCTTTGGTAAGCTTATCCCATGTGATTTTCTCATTTGGGGTTGCTCCGGAATATGAACCATATGAAGTCGTTGAGTCGGAAATCTGGCAGAAGTAGGCCCAAGGCTTAACCTCTTGCTCCATATCATATTTCAGTGAAGGCACAACACATATCGGAAAGTCTCCTGCTATACCTCCACCGATTTGGAAGAAGCCTATGCCTGCACCCTTGGAGAGCTCTTGATATTGATCATAAAACGCTCCCATGTACTCAATGCCACTCTTTGCAATAGATGCACTCGCATCACCCATCTTTACATGTGAAGCAAAAATATTTCCAAATGTTGAATCTTCGTATCCTGGTACGACAATTGGAATATTATTCTCAGCTGCTGCAAGTAGCCAACATTCATCTCCTTTACCTTCATGTTTAGATTTATCTATTGCCTGAATTAAGTCATAGAAATATTCATGCCAGAATCTGCGTGTACCATCCTCTGTCGCTTTCTTCCAGACTGGCACTATTAGACCTTCGACAGCACGGAATGCTTCATCTTCAGGAATACTTGTGTCGGTTACTCTGCGCATGCGGTTCTCCAGAATTGCTGTATCGTCCTCTTTTGTAAAATATCTGTAGTTTGGAAAATCTTTATAACTATCATGCGCCACAAGTCTAAATAGTGATTCCTCAAGGTTCGCACCAGTCACTGACATACCAGAGATAAGACCACTCCGAATAGCAGGTGCAAGTGTGATACCAAGTTGAGCCGAGCTCATTGCTCCTGCTACTGCCCAGAACATCTTGCCTCCTTTCTCGACATGACGCCAGTAGTCTATAGTCGCATCTCGAGTCGCCCGTGAATTGAAATTCTTGTAATTTTTTAATATAAATTCTAATGTGTGTAAGTTTTTATCCATATATATCTCAAGCAAAGTAAATTATTTTATGAAAAAATGTCTGGCCTGCCAAGCGTGAGCCGGACAGGAGATCCGAGGACTTTTTTCAGAATATAATTTACGAAGCGCCTACTTAATTATAACAAATTTAATTACCATCCAAAGGCTTTCCCTACTTCTTCTGGGGATTCTCGCTTGCGTGCTACAACCACGTGGCCATTCTCAACCATTATTTTAAGCGGTGATGAGAGCAGGCAGTGGTGCATAACCAGAGCATCTTCGTATGCACCAGTATCGAGTACAGCTACATACATGGGCTTACCTTCGTCCATCTCATAATCTGGAAGCGAGATGGAGCCTTTGGTGCCATTATAGACATCATCAGAGTCACAAGTTGAGCCTGCAAGCCAAACCTCAGCTAAATGCCTATCTGTACTACTATTTACTGGCACAATAGCCCAATTTTGCTTTATCGCCCATGTGTCACAAAGGTCATTCATAAAGCTCCCATCAATAACATACCATTTATCGGCAGCGGCTTTCTTGCTTTGTATTTTTTTTGTATCAATCACTTTGTAAATATTTATCTGGGCTGGAGCGGCAATATAACGTCCCCATTCACAAATAATATTTGGATGTGGCACTCCATGCTTTTCAGATTCCTTCTTTACAAGTTCAAATATTTTCTCCAATAACTTGTCTACTGGATAACTTTTTGTTCTCTCGTATGGAATTGGCATACCACCTCCCATATCTAGAGTATCAAGAGATGGGTTTTTCTCTTTTAATTTAAAATATACATCAAGGGCGTATTTTACAGGAATAATCACATCTGAAAGTTTTTCAATTTGTGAACCGATATGGTAGTGAAGAATCTTAAGATTCTTAAATTTACCCATCGCTAATATGTCTTTGGCTGAAAATCCGAAACGGTCAATTGGCTTGTTCCAGATAGATTGAGCTTTGACTGGCATATCAATGCGAATACCAACATCGTATTTTGAATGTTGGAGGAGCTTGAGTTCGTTTGGCCCTTCGATGATTGGAAATATTTTTGTACCCTTATGTTGGAGTTCATCGATAAGATTCATGTATTTGTCAGTTTTTGGACCATTGCAAAGAATACGGATGTTTGGATTGAATGATTCTTGCTCGAGCATCTTCTTTATAAGATATAAATCATTGTATGAAGAAGTCTCCAGATGAGCACCTTCCCCGACAATCGCCATAATCGCTTCTTTATTTTGATTGACCTTCATTGGGAAATGATAAAGAAACTTACCTTTATAGCCAGTTTTCTTTGAAAGTGCTTGCGCAGTATCGAGCAAATCTTCGAGGCGCTCCTCAATAACAAAAGGCATGAGTATCTCAAGAGAAGTACCCATCTTGTCTGCTAGATAGCGTACATTGTAAACATTATGGCCCTCCTTGATAATAAGATCGCCATCTTTATTGAAATCAAAATATTGAGTATTGAATTCCTTCGCACCTATCTTCCAGAGTTTCTTTGAAGCAACCGAACGTTTAGTCATCTCCTTACATCAAGCAATCTCACTTGCCTGTGATAAATATTAATATGGTAATAATAGCAAACCCTGCCAATATGTAAAGAGTATTTTGGGTTAGATTCCCTCTTTCTTGAGTTCATCGATAAGTTCACGTGATTTCTTAGAAATTTTAGACGGCATTTTGATTTGAACGCGAAGGATAATATCACCACGGCCATGGCCAGATGGCACACCTTTGCCTTTCACCCGAAGAAATTCGCCATGATTTATGCCCTCTGGTATCTTCACCTCGATAGTATTGCCTTCAAGGGTTTTAAGATTATATGTCGTACCCAAAAGTGCATCAGAGAGCTTAATAGGAAGGTCCATAGTTAGGTTGAGTCCATCTCGTTTGAATACACTATGCGACTTTACATTGATTTTTATATACAAGTCACCTGATTCTCCACCCTGCACAGCTTCACCCATACCGGTCATTCGTACCATCTCGCCTGCATTTATGCCGGCTGGAATTTTAATTTCAATTTCCTCTTGCTTATTATGCACTCCCTTACCGTGACACTCGGTACATTTTTCTGTTGGAAGTTTACCATTTCCAAAACAAGCATCGCAAGTACGAACACTTGAAAAGCTTCCAAGTATAGAGCGCTTCATTTCGCGCACTTGGCCGTTGCCGTTGCAGGTCTTGCAAGCTTCCATCTTTGCCCCTGGTTTACCACCACTACCTTTACAGATATCACACTTCGACTGTTTTGAAAGTAGAATTTTGCGAGTCACTCCGAAAATAGAATCTTCAAATGACATATCTATTTCTGTGGATATGTCGCGACCGCGTCTCGCCTGTCGTCCACCGCGACCCATACCTCCTCCAAAGAAATCCCCAAAGATGTCTCCGAGATCGCCCATATCAAACTCCATGCCACCTTGAGCGCCAGAAAAATCAAAACCACCGAAGCCTTGCCCTGCTCCTGGATTAAATCCCTGCGGCCCTGCAGAACCAAAGCGATCATATTGCGCTCGCTTCTGATCATCTGAAAGAGTCTGATAAGCTTCATTTACTTCCTTGAACTTTTTATCGTCGCCCTTATTTTTATCCGGGTGATGTTTATGAGCAAGCTTATGAAAAGCTTTCTTGAGTTCTTCTTTTGAAGCTCCCTTCGGCACTCCCAATATTTCGTAGTAATCTTTGGACATGTTTATTTCTGCTCTGGATTCTCATTTACTTCTGCATCTTTGATTTCTTCAGCTTGTGGTTCTGCTGTTTTTGTTTCTCCTTCCGGTGTTGCACCAGATTTACTCATTGCTTCACCTATTTTTGAAACTTCAGTTGTGAGAGCTTCGAGTGCAGATTTGATAGATTCTATATCTGTACCTTCCTTTACAGTTTTAACTAAAGCTATTTTCTCTTCAATACTTGCTTTGACTTCAGGTGTAACCTTGTCACCATATTCCTTGATAGATTTCTCAGCAGAGAAGATCATCATCTCGGCAGTATTCTTCTCATCGACAAGTTCTTTCTTCTTTGCATCCTCATCGGCATGAGTAAGAGCCTCTTCCTGCATGCGCTTGATATCAGCGTCAGTAAGACCAGACCTTGCCTCTATTCTAATTGACTGTTCTTTACCAGATGCTTTATCTTTCGCTTTTACATTTAGAATTCCGTTTGCATCTACATCAAATGTAACTTCAATCTGTGGCATACCACGAGGTGCAGGTGGAATACCATCTAGGATAAACCTACCGAGTGATTTATTGTCAGATGCCATCGGGCGCTCGCCTTGAGTAATGTGAATCTCAACAGAAGTCTGATTATCAGCCGCAGTCGAGAACACTTGGCTCTTTGAGCTAGGGATAGTCGTATTGCGCTCTACGAGCTTTGTAGACACACTTCCAAGAGTCTCTATGCCAAGAGATAGTGGAATGACATCTAGAAGTAATACGTCCTTTACATCACCTTGTAGGACTCCAGCTTGCACGGCTGCACCTAGGGCTACAACCTCATCAGGATTGATTGAACGGTTCGGTTCTTTGCCATTAAAGAACTTCTTCACAGCTTCAACTATTGCCGGCATTCGAGTCTGGCCACCCACCATAATAATCTCATTGATCTCACTCATTTTAAATGGTGAAGCTTCCATAGCGCGCTTTGTGATCTCTATAGATCGATCGACATATTCTTGAGCAAGAGATTCCAAAGTAGCGCGAGTCATCTTTATCAGAAAGTGTTTCGGACCGGATGCGTCAGAAGTAATGAATGGAATATTTATTTCTGTTTCTGGGGTTGTCGAGAGTTCAATTTTTGCTTTTTCAGCCGCTTCATCGAGGCGCTGTAGTGCAAGTGGATCCTTGGTCACATCGATACCAGATTCTTTTTTATACTCTGAAGCCAACCAGTTGATAATCTTCTGATCTATATCACGGCCCCCCATATGAGAGTCACCATCGGTAGATTTCACTTCTATCACATCATTGGATACCTCAAGGACTGACACATCAAACGTACCACCACCGAAGTCGTAGACGACAATCTTCTCATCTTTCTTTGTATTGAATCCGTATGCAAGTGCGGCCGCTGTCGGCTCATTTATAATTCTCTTTACATCAAGTCCTGCAATCTGGCCAGCATCCTTGGTAGCCTTTCTTTGTGCGTCGTTGAAATATGCAGGGACAGTTATGATTGCCTCTGTTATCTTCTCTCCTAGCTTTGCTTCGACGTCGGATTTAATTTTTGCAAGTATCATTGCAGATATTTCCTCTGGACGATTCCACTTATCTCCAATGTTTACTTCTACTCCGCCATCTTTACCTTTTTGCATTTTATATGAAACCGTTTTCTCATCTTTCTGAATTTCTGCATCTTCATACAAATGGCCCATGAATCGCTTGATGCCATAAACAGTATTCTGTGGATTTGTCACAGCTTGGCGCTTGGCAAGAAGTCCGACAAGTCGGTCACCATTCTTGGCAATCGCAACAATCGATGGAGTAGTTCTTCCGCCTTCGATATTCTCTATAATCTTCGGCTGTCCACCTTCGATGATGGCAATCGCACTATTTGTTGTACCCAAATCTATTCCTATTATTTTTGACATATATTTTTATATAATTAACTATTAATTTTACTTACAATATTTTCTACTACCTCATCGAGTGGTCCCTCTGTGTTTATCGGTATCGCTCCCTTATCTAACATCTCTTTTTCGTAATCTTCATACCAACTCAATATCCATTCTCTCTCAGAGGCATCATTACCAAAGTTATGATTTGTTCTTTCAGTGATTCTTTTAATAAAAATCTCTTTATTACATTGAAAAAGAAAAACTTTATCAAATTTGATTAAATTCACAAAATTTGGATTATCTGCAAGACCTATTACAGTCACAGCATCCTTATCTTTGTAGCTGTCCATCAAAGCGACTAGCTTTTCAATATCAACTATATATGAATGTTCATCAAAAAATTTATTACCTATGCCTGAATGCCAATGAGAGATTTCTGATGTATCATTATTTCTCCAGTGTGTAAGGCGGTTTTCTCTTACATCTAAATCTATTACAGTAATTCCCTTTTCTTGCAATTTCTCTCCGACACTAGACTTTCCTGTACCAGATACGCCTGTTATATAAAATCTTTTCATAAGCATTTCTATTATATACTTACTATATTATTTTGACAAGTATTTCGTGACCACGAAAACTATGTTGATATTATATTTATCGGTGATATAATGTCAACATGGCAAAGAAGTCACTAATTAAAAAGGCTATTTTAAAGGCTTTTTCTGAGAATAAGCCTGTTGGTGTAGATACGGTGAAAAAGACTGCTGAGAGGGTCATTTTGCGCGAATACGAGGGCAAAAACGCTGACCTGCCTCTCCGGCAGGCAGGTTATGCTATTAATAGGTCAATTAAAAACATGCTTTCTGACGGCTGGGTTGAGACACTGACCTCCGAACATAGTAAATATTTCCGCCTTACCCCACTAGGAAAGCAAAAGCTTAATAATATAACTCTTGAAGCCGAGGGTGGCCTTGTGTCTACCCACTGGGATGGCTACTGGCGCATGATACTCCTCGACATCCCCGAAGATCGTAAAAGTGAACGTGAAGCCCTCCGCTACCTTCTTAAGAAAGCTGGATTTGTCTGTGCAAAAAATTCCGTCTGGGTGTCTATGTACCCATTTGAGCATTTGTTTACGAATATTAAAAAAGATCTCGGTCTTACAACTGAGATGATGATAGTAGTTACCGACAAAATAGATAAGGATACTGAAAACTATTTTTTAGAACAAATTAACTTGACAAAATAAATATAAAGTATATAATGCACCTATACGTGAAGTGGAGGCATTTGAATTTTGCTTTCATTTATAACGGCCGACCTCTTTTGGGGTTGGCCTTATTTTTTATACTCAAATATATTCACTCTCGCGGGGCGGATGACACGCTCCCCTATTTTATACCCAGCTTGAATTATTTTTTCTATTGTGTGATCTTTTGATTCGTCATCAGTTGCAATACTTTCTATTGATTGGTGAAGATTTGGATCAAATGGAACACCTACTTTATCTATTATTTCCACTCCGACATCAGATAGGCCAGTGATGATTTGCTGGTAGATATATTCCACACCAGTGCGCCAATTTTTATCTACAGACTCCCACACTTCCTTATTTGCCATCGCCATATCGAAGCTATCAATGGAAGGAAGCAAACTTTCTACAATTCTTTCCTTAGCAAGTAGCGAACTATTAGCTCGAACTTGCTCGAGCTCTTTTTGTAGGTTTATATAGTCAGCTTTAGCCCTCTGCCAGCCTGTAAGATACTCTTCTTTCTCAGCACGAACCTTTTTAAGGTCATCGCGAAGTTTCCCCACCACATCCTTGGTAGGTAGCACATCGCCATCTTCGGTACTATCTACAAAAGTGACATCCTCAAAATTCTCTTCATTTTTTACTTCATCTTCATTCATAATTTATATCCCCACTTCAAATTTCCAATTCATCGGTGTGATAGTCAGGGTTATTGGATGTTTAAAGCCAAATTCTTTCTTCCACTCTTTTATCTTTTCTTTAGTTACATTTACTAAGCCATCGATATCAGTTATTGCACTTGCACTCATTTCGACAAATATTTCAACTGGATCAGTGCCTGCTTGAACTTTCGGACTATCAGCATAAACAAATACTTCAGGAATTCCTGTTGTTTCAGCTACAATTTTTTGTATAGCGGTAGCCAATCCTATAGCATCAGAATCTGGAACTCGTTTGGCATCGTATTTTATATTTACCATCGGCATAGGGCTAGTATACAAAAAAACTTCCTTTTTTCAAAGGAAGTTTTTTTTGTCATTAACGTTTTGACCATTGCGGTGACTTGCGGGCTTTTTTGAGGCCGAACTTCTTACGTTCAACTTGACGAGGATCACGCTTGAGCATTTTAGCTTTTTTAAGTGGCACACGAAGTTCTTTATCAAATAAGACTAGAGCACGTGAGATACCATGTCGCACCGCTTCGGCTTGAGCATGAGAACCACCACCACGAGTAGTGACAACTACACTAAACTTTTCTGCTGGTGTAGTAGTCTCAAACGCACCAGTAACTATTTTCTTTAGTTCTGCAGTTGGAAAATAAACACTCACGTCCTTGCCATTTATAGTATAAGAGGTCTTTGAAGCTTTGGTGAGCTTCACCACTGCTGTCGCAGTCTTACGGCGACCGATAGCTCTGAAATATTCACTTTTCACTGTCTTTTTTTCAGTCATATTATTATTCCTTTATTGTTAAATGCTTCATCATAAGCGGGCGAAGTTTATTGGAAGGAAGCATGCCATATACAGCAAGCTCATATAAACCCTTCCATCCTTTTTCTTTTACTATTTTCGCGTTGGTTGCAGTTTTAAATCCACCCGGTTGTCCTGAATAAGTCTCGTGCAGGGTTTCATTCATACGTCTTTCAGACATTTTTGTCTTGCCAGCATTTACTATCTCTACGCGAACATCTGCAACTTTATTTGCAGTATAGTCCGGCGCAGTCTTGCCCATAAGAGCCTTGGCAGTGGCTGATGCCACACGGCCTAGAGTCTTACCATTCGCATCAATTGTGTGTGTTTTTATCATAAAATATTATACAAATTCTATTACTGCCATTTTACTTGCGTCACCTGCGCGTCTTGGCAATTTGGTAATGCGTGTATATCCTCCCGCGCGATCTTTGTATTTAGGTGCGATAGTATCAATGAGTTTACTTGCTTCAGAATTTAAATTATACAAACGTGAAATGACAAGACGGCGCGATGCAAGTGTACCTACATTGGCCTTTGTAATCATTTTCTCGATTGTTGGGCGAAGTTCCTTTGCTTTTGCTTCCGTTGTCTCAATGCGACCATGTGCAATAAGAGCAAGCATCAATCCTTTTAGTAGGGACTCACGCTGGCTTTTACTTCTTCCAAATTTTCTTACGTTACTGTGGTGTCGCATATAATTATAATGACTTATTACTAATTTACTTTAAGGTTATACCATAGTTACCTAATATCTTCTTTATTTCCTGTATACCTTTATCGCCAATACCTTCTATCTCGAGTAAATCCTCCTTTTTCTTGCGAGCTATACCTCCGATAGTACGAATGTTTGCACCAGTTAGGGCATTTAGGGTGCGAGTAGATAAATCGAGAGTATCTATTCGCGTTTTAAGGGTATCGGTAAATTCGTTACCGTCTCCCGCTCCTTTTTCCTCTGTAGAACTAGTTTTTGCCTCTATGCTTGATACCTCGCTAGGGTTTGATTTAGAAGATATGGTAAAGCCTACGATAGCTTGTAATTGTTCTACCATAATAACGATAGCTTGTTCAAGTGCCTCTCGTGGAGTAAGTGTTCCATCAGTCTCTATAGTCATACGCAGACGATTGTGGTTTGTCTTGTCGCCCACACGCATGTTTTCAACTTCGTATGATACACGACGGATAGGAGTGAATATCGCGTCGACCGCGATCATTCCAACTTCAGTTTTATTTTTCTGATGTACATCTTTTGATACGAATCCAAGGCCTTTTTCAATTACCATCTCAATTGCAAAGTTTACTTTCCCAGTAACTTCTGCGATGTGTAGCTCTTTATTGAGAACTTCAACTTGACCGGTGGCCTCGATGTCGGAAGCTGTGACGGTCTTCGGCCCTTTTATAGAAATTCTTACTGTTTGAGGTTCATCGGTAAAAAGACGGAAGCGAACCTGCTTTAGATGAAGAAGTATTGTAATGACATCCTCTTTAACACCATCAAGTACTGAGAATTCGTGTGCAGCACCGTCAATCTTCAGTGACGTGATAGCACAACCAGCGAGTGATGAGAGGATGATACGACGAAGAGAATTACCTAGAGTATGACCATACCCAGGATAAAGACCATCTATCTCATAGACACCTTTTGTGCCTACTTCAGATATTATAGATAACTTTGATGGTAATATGATATTTAAATCAGACATATGATATTGGAAAGTTTTTAGGCTTTCATTATTATTTTATTATTAAAAGAGAACCTCGCATTTACTAATAAACTAACGACTATAAAACTCTAGCACCGTGTTCAAGTCAAGAAATCCTTCTACATTCTTTGGCTTACCTGCGACTGTCGCACTAAGCTTTTCAACATCAAATGTGAGCCAGTTTGGGAGGGTGTATTCTTTCATTTTCTTAGCCATATCTGCAAATAAGGGACTTGCTTTACTGCCCTCTCGTACAGCGATAACATCTCCAATTTTTACTCTACTAGAGGCAACTGTATTTTTCTTGCCACCCAGTAATATGTGTCCATGAGAAACCATTTGGCGGGAAAGTCTGCGAGTATGAGCAAGTCCAAGACGATACACGACATTATCCAAACGATATTCAAGCAATTCAAATAGTTGCTCAGTAGCGAGTGTCCCTTTGTGGCCAACTGCTTCATTTACATAATTAGAAAATTGACCCTCACTTATACCATACATAAAGCGAACCTTCTGCTTCTCCACGAATTGAAGGGCATAGCCAGATAGAACCTTTGGGCGCTTGCCTTTACCACTCTTTGCATGGCGAGCTTCGGACATGACAAATTTAGGTGTTTGGCATTTTTCAAACACACCTGATCCTAAACGTCTACATATTTTATATTTTTGGACTGTCTTCATAGATAATATATTTAAATTAAACTCTTCGTGGCTTCTTAGGTTTCGGACCGTTGTGTGGGACTGGAGTAGTGTCGCGGATACTTGATATCTCTATGTCATAGGCCATGAATGCTCGGATGGTAGGTTCACGACCACTTCCGACGCCTTTGACCTTTACGTCGACTTCCTTGATACCTAGGGCCTTGGCTTTCTCACCTAGTACTTGGCCAGCTTTACCAGCAGCAAATGGTGTACCCTTTTTTGCACCTTTGAATCCAAGCGAGCCTGCTGAAGTCCAGAATATAGTATTGCCTTCTTTGTCAGAGAGAACTACTTTAGTATTATTAAATGTTGCTTCAATATGAAGAGTGCCAGAGACTACTTTTTTCTTAGGTACTTTGACCGCCACCTTAGCCACATCTGATGTAATTTCAGTTGCGTCATTTTTCACTTCGTCTTTGACTTCTTCTTTAGTTATAATTTTTACTTTTCCCATAAATTTTATTTGTATTTTAACCTGCCTGCCGGCAGGCAGGTTATGTCTTACTTTCCTTACGGCGACCTGAAGCCATTGTTTTACGTACATTACCTCGAACTGTGCGGGAATTTGTCTTTGTGCGTTGACCTCGGACTGGAAGACGGCGCATGTGTCTGATTCCGCGATATGCCTTTATATCTTTCAGTCTTTTAACATTCGCTGATACCTCTCGCTTTAATGCTCCTTCGATTGACATTGTTTCTATAACTTTACGTATCGCGTTTTCTTGATCAACTGTTAAAACATCAGCTTTAATAGTATGATCTACTTTGGCTTCCTTGAGGATTGCACGAGCACGAGAAACACCAATGCCATATAGGGATGTAAGACCTATGTCTAAATGCTTATTGTTTGGAATAGTTATACCTAGAATTCTCATATTTAAAATTATTGTTTTTGCTTGTGCTTAGGATTGGTGCAAATAACACGTAGGTGCCCAGCACGCTTCACGAGTTTACATTTTGCGCAGATTTTTTTAACGGCTGATTTAATCTTCATATTTCTTGTAACGCGAAAGAAAAATATAGGGCTTCCACCCTGTATTTATCCAAAAAAGCGTATATCAGACTATAGTACACTATAACTCCAAAAAGCGCAAGGGGCCTATAGACTAAGTCCTTTTTATGATCCTACCCTTGCCTCCGTAGGGGTCAAGGAGGACTTCTACCTTGTCTCCTACCAGCACTTTTATCCTATGCATGCGCATTTTCCCTGCAAGATAGGATATTATAATTTTCTCCTCTCCATCTGGTGTATCTGGGCTACTTATATTTACTCTAAAGAGAGTATTAGGAAGTGCTTCTGTAACTATACCCATAACAGTATTATTGTCGTCTTTTTGATTCATTTATGTATGTACATAATAACAATATAAAAGTGAGTAGTCAAACTGCTATTGTGTTGTTATATGTATTCTTGATAAATCGCTAGGCAAATATTTTGACCATGGTGGGAATATTTTTACAGAAGCAGAAGATATACCTGGATCATCTTTAAAAATCTGAAGTAGGCTGGCTTTACTTGTTCCTAATATTTTATTTTTTAGTGAATTCATATCTGGATGCCATATTGCAGTTATATCACCAGTTAATGTAAATGCAATTGACTTCAAGTCTTTGGCTATAGATTGATTTTGGTTTGAAAAGTTAAATGAAAGTCCTGATATATTTGGAATTTGTATTTCATTCAGTTCGAATAGTAGAATATCTTTTTTAAAAGTTTTCAAGAGACTACTAGTAAGGTCTTTCTCATTTATAATGACAGACGATATAGTCGCATCTATATTTACCTTTGCATTTGGTGTTTTAGAGAGAATATTTTCATCCACTTTATGGGAAAAAGTAATGGCAGTTGGGTATAATATATAACCTTTTGGAGCCTCAGCAGTCATTTTCTTTAATAATAAACTCCTAAAAGTTGAAAGGGCGTAAGCATTTAGAGCGCCCAAATCTTGGGGGCTTAATTTATAGACTGTGCCTATTGCACCACCTACAAGTGGTGACTTGAGTTTGCCATATATTTTTTTACCTTTAGCAGTTCCTTTAAATAAATTTATAGAGAAATCACTTGGTGATCCATTGTAGGCCTCGCCAGGTAAAAATGAAGTTATACCTACTGATACTTTACCAGGAACAATTTTTGATTTTACTGTCGTATAGCCAGGTATAGACACAGCTTTGTCTGTCTGATAAGTTTTACCTTTACTATCAGAGATGAGTGTGCGAATAGCTAGATTTTGTGGTTTTGTACTATTCTCATTATACAAAGTTATCTCACCTCTAGCTTTTATAGATACATTATCACTATCAGTGAGGGTAAGCTCTTTTGGGTTTGTATCAGATATAATCATTATCTCAAAACGTATAGGCGCGCCGTTAGAATTTAAGGCTTGCAATTCTTGCATGCTCAATTTAAATGATTCTTTTTTTTCTTTTATCACTATTTTCGCATTGCCAAGTTGGTTCGAAATAAAATATACCCCTCCCACCATTATAGAAAGCACTAAAAATAATATATAGGATTTGCGAGGACGAAGACCGCTTTTTTTTGTTGTAGGAGAGTTAAATATCTTATCTGATCTATCTCTTTCAAAAATATGATTATCTACTTTGGTAATTAAATCATTGTTTGCAGTCAAATCACTTTCAACTTCGGCTAGTTTCTTTTGTTTAAGAACTTTGAGTTTATCACTAATATCCCCTCGGACTATCCTAGTGATTTTCACTCCTTTTGACTGCATATCCTGCATTATTTTCTTTGCCATATTATTGTTCCATTTTTCTCATTATTCCAATAGCTTCCACCATCAAGAATGGATCACAGGTGCCATCTTTAATACTACACATAGAGAGAAATTCAGGCCCTTCGAGAGTTATGACTGTACATTTATGCTCGGTGACCATTGATTGTATATATGGTTCATTGCGAACGACTTCTACGAACCAGTTTCTTATGTCTTGGTCTGCGGTTACAAATATTGTACCAGGTAATGTCAGTGTATGAGGTAGTGTACCGATGCATTGCCTAAAGGCTTCACCCCATGAATTCTCAATTGATTTAAATAGTGGCTCAACTTTTTTCCTACGTCTCTCGGCTAATGTATTTGTGCTGAAAAGATTAAACAATTCCACTGCATCTCGGAGCTCTATGTCTAGTTTGGTGCAAATATATTTAAAGAATGTTCTTTTGCCAAATGGAAAAGACAAAGAGGCTTTTAATATACCTTTTGTAATAATTGCCACGTCTGTCACTTCCCCTCCAATATCAAGTAGCAGATACGAATCCGGCGTCACATATCTCTCACGAACTGCTAGATACGAGCAGATAGAAAAAGAAGCAAATGATACTGGTATATGGTGGAAGGTGTTTGATAAAATTTTACGTATTTTTTCTAAGCATAGTTTGGGTGAGAGTGAAATAGCCATGTGCATTTCGACAGACCGACTACGTTTACCTATCGGATCTTCTATTGGATAGCCATTGAGCGATACACCCATGACGTGGTGCTCTATAACTTCAGGCGTACTTTTTATAGATCCGTATTTATTTTCATACAGGGAGTTGAGCGAGGTTATCTCTTTCTCCAGCATTTCGTCTGCTAGTTTATGAGTAAATACAAATGAGTGATCCCGAGTCATTTTGACAACTCTTGTTTCAGATAAATACCAAGGAGAAGCGAGTACGCAAACTATCTCATCTGGAGCTCCAACCTTCGAATCATATAGAGAATTAGCCGAGGATTTAAGAGTTTTGATCATGTCATCTAGAAAAACATTAAAATCAAGCTCATCATGAAAAGCAATTTCAGCACGGGTTGATTTGATTATTGTCGGTATACCTTTACTATTGGTAGGAATTCGAGCTATCGCTGCTCCTACGCTTCCTGACCCAATATCAAATATTGCTACTATTCGCTCCTTCTTGTTTTTAGATGTAAACCAAAATGACATAATACCTTTATTATACTACAATTTTCATGAAAATATCTAAAGTAGAGATATGTTATTCTAATATTGCTTTTATACGTCTTATCCCAGACGCGACAGCTTCTTCTTTTTGGATTTTGAAGTGGCCAAGTTCACTTGTATTTGACACATGAGGACCACCACAGAATTCTTTTGATATAGCATTGCCATTTTTATCTTCTACTATATATACAGAAACGACTTCCGGATATTTCGCGCCAAATTCCATTTCTGCGCCGAGTTTTTCTGCTTCAGCTAGTGGCATTTCTTTATATACAACATCTAGCTCCTGCTTTATCTTGTCATTAACCCAATCTTCTACATTTTTCTTCTCTTCATCGGTGAGTTTATGATCGCAAACAAAGTCCATACGAAGGCGTTCTTCAGTTATATTACTACCTCGCTGTTTTATATCTCTACTAACTATCGCTTGGAGCGAAGCGAGAAGCAAATGATGTGCTGTGTGAAGTCTAATAGTCCCCTTATGGTGATTTGCAAGCCCACCTTTAAACATACCGACTGATGAGTCTTTCGAAAGCTTCTGATGCTCAGCCATTTTCTTATCGAAATCTGCACTATCTATTTTTATACCTTTTTCTTTGGCTAGTTCTTCTGTAAGCTCAATTGGGAATCCATATGTCGTTGCGAGAATGAATGGATCAATTCCCTTTTCAAATTCCTTTAGGCCATGGTCAAGTGTTTTTCTAAATTTTTCTTCTTCCCTCTGTATTTCTCCTTTATCATCAAGATTATATATACCTTCATAAACCTTTTTAACTTTTTCAATTTCGGGCAATAATGACCCCTTGGAGAATCTTACTGCTCGTCTAATCAATCGACGCAAAACATATCCTCTACCAGTATTTGAAGGTATAACTCCATCTGTAATCATAAACAGTGCTGTCTTCACATGATCAGCAACAATTCTTTTCTCTCTTGTATCCTCATTATTAAAAAGATCTGTCTCATAAACATTTCTCTTATTCTGTACTGTTGCGAGTAATCTTTCGAATCCCATTCCTGTATCAATCCCAAGAATCGGAAGTGGTGTGAGTTTTGCTTCACCTTTATCTAACTTTTCGCGCGAACCGTCACAGAAATATTCATTGAAAACTAGATTCCAAATTTCTACATCATCGCCATTTGCATTCTTGCAATAAATTTCACTCGTCGGGCCACACGGTCCAGAGTCGCCTGTCGGGCCCCAGAATACATCAGCACCATCTTCACGAATATCTAGACTAGAATCAATCTCTTTCCAAATCTTTCTTGATGCTTCATCTTTTGGCACCACGCCCTCACCTTTATATATAGTGACATATGAAATTGTAAGTCCTAGAACTTCAGTGATAAACTCATGGGCGTAAGATATAGCTTTTTCTCGGCCATATCCTCCAAAAGAAAAATTTCCCAGCATTTCAAAAAATGATAAGTGGGAGTGATCTCCGACTTCTTCGATATCACCCGTGCGGACACATTTCTGGACCGTAACGACGTCTTTGGTTCCAAAATCACGCAAAGCACTCTCGGGTGCTCCATAGTACGGCTTGAACTGTTGCATCCCAGCTGTAGTAAAAAGCACCGAAATATCCCCTTCTGGTATTAAAGAGGATGATGGCAGTATTTTATGGCCTTTTGATTCGAAAAATTTTAAAAACTTCTCTCGGACTTCCTTGGATGACATATACCTATACTATACCAAATTAATGTTCATCTACGGAGGATTCTGAGAAGAATCTAGTTTTCTTTAGTTGAGCTTCGAAAAACCAGAGGACTATGAATATAAATAGTGTGAGGAACGTAGCAATGATGGCAAGCTTATATAATCCAAAACCACAAGCCATACCTATACCTGCTGACACCCAAAGAGATGTAGCTGTAGTCATGCCCATGAGTTTACTCTCTTTTGAGAAAATCAAACCAGTACCAAGAAATCCTACACCAATAACAATCTGGGAAACTATCATCAGAGGATTCATGCCTGGTAAATTAAGATAAGCTTTCACCATCTCTTCGGACACGAGCACAAACAATGCTGAACCCATAGCTACAAGTGCATACGTACGCATACCTGCAGTCTTGTGTGCCCAGACTCGCTCAGTACCAATAATCATCCCCATTAATAAGGCCATAAAAAGCGGTACTATGATTCCTAACGTTGTCTGATCAAATATATTTTCCATAATCTGTATTATACTACTCTACTATTCCACCGCCTAGACAGATATCCCCATCATAGACAACTATAGACTGACCAAGTGAGGCTAGAACTGGCCTATCAAAGGTAATCGATGTATTTTTAAAACGACAAGGTAGTTGTTCACCATGATATCTAATTTGCGCTGTGTATTTTTTATTTTCCTTTGGAATATCTGAAATCCAATTTATGTTTTTCAGGGTAAAACAAGAATCTTGCTGGGAAAGAACTTGCGCAGGCCGACTGGGCCGAGCAGAGGAAATTCCTAGCAAGGAATTATCCGTGTCTTTAGCAGTAAAATTCTTGTTTTGCGAAACTATTATTATATTTTTTTCTATATCTTTTGCTACTACATATAAAGGCAAATTCTTTGTGGAGTGTTTTGTAATAGTGAATCCATGGCGTTCGCCTAGTGTGAAAAATACTACACCATTGTGATAACCTACAATTTCACCTTTCTCATTTAATACATCACCGCGCACAGGTTTTATATAATGCGCCAGAAATTCTTTCATATCAAGTGGACCAAGGAAGCAAACCCCCTGGCTATCTTTCTTTTCAGCTGTAGGCAATCCAAACTTTTCTGCAAGTTTGCGAACTTGTGATTTTTGCAAATGGCCAATTGGAAAAAGCGTATGAGAAAGATCATCTTGCGTCAAAGTCCAAAGGAAATATGATTGATCCTTACTTTCATCATTCCCTTTGTGAAGTTCTGAAAGTCCTTGAAAAGCGACGGGTGGGGGCGTGCCGTCCCGCTCCTTGCGGGATGGGGTTAAGGAGCTTTGAGAGGAGCTTTCCGAACGTAACACTCTTGCATAATGTCCTGTCGCAATATAGTCTGCACCATGAGCTTTTGCAAAATTCCAAAATACTCCAAACTTCACTTCCCGATTACACATGACGTCAGGGTTCGGTGTGTTACCTTTCTTATATTCTTCTATCATATAGTCTGCTACACCTTTTTTATATGCTTCTTCAGCGTCACATTCAAGGAATGGAATATCAAGATGCGCACATACTCGCATAGCGTCACGTCTCTCATCTCGCCAAGTGCATTCTATAAATTCCGGCTGCCATGTACGAATAAAAACCCCAACGACATCATATCCTTGGTCTTTAAGTAGTGCGGCCGAGACGGATGAATCCACTCCACCTGAGACACCCACAAATACAGTTTTATTTAACTTACTGCCCATCTCGCAAATATACCACAAGGAAGCAATCTGTCACTCTGACTCTCTTTTATAGTTAGCTCACCTATTTCTATACTTCCTTTTTTATCATTCATCATATCTTTTAAATTATTTTCATATGCAATGGGCGAATAGCCGGCAGTGTAGCCATTGATAAGTATAAAAAGTGGCTTGTCAGAGAGTATCTCCTTACATAGGGTCATAAGTTCTAAGAAGTGAGATTCTATCTTCCAAAGTTCATCCTTGGGTCCATGACCAAACGATGGCGGGTCCATAATTATAGCATCATACTTGTGCCCACGTTTGATTTCTCTTTTTAAAAACATAACCACATCCTCGACTATCCAGCGGATAGGTGCATCTTTTAATCCCGATAGTTCAGCATTCTCGCGCGCCCAAGCGACCGCAGTTTTCGATCCATCGACATGGCAGACTTCGGCCCCTGCACGTGCACATGCAAGAGTTGCTCCGCCAGTGTAAGCAAATAAGTTCAGTACACTTATCGGCTTTTCGTATGATTTTTTGTTTTTCTCTATTATGTCTTTAGTCCATTGCCAGTTCGGAAGCTGTTCTGGGAAAAGGCCAGTATGCTTGAAAGATGTCGGCCGAATTGAGAAATTAAAATCTCCAAATTCGATATTCCAACTTTTGGGCACACCTTCTTTTATAATCCATTTAGCCTTGATACCGTTGCGAACAAATTTCAAATCTGCTTTTTCCCAAACATTGCTTGCAAGCTTTTTAGACCAGAGGGCCTCAGGGTCTGGGCGCGACAATACATAGGGTCCGTATTGTTCGAGCTTCTCGCCTTCTCCTGAATCTAGTAGCTCGTAATCTTTTTGTTTTGTTGTTTGTAATATCATCTTACTTTAGATATTTAGTAATATTAATCTTATGCTCTCTGAATGTTTTAGCATAATGCACTGTACCACTTTTATCATGCAAATAGTAAAAATACGCTGAGTCCTCTGGATAAAGCGCAGCTTTTATCGCCATAAGTCCAGGGTTCCCAATTGGCCGACTAGGAAGTCCAGTGCTCACATAAGTTGATTTATCGGCATCGACTTGAAGTGGCATCCCATTTTTAATCCGCTTCCACAAAATTCCAGATATAACAGGCGCATCGGATTGGCCAGCTGCTTCTTTTTGTATAAGTGATGCCATTTTGATAATATCACTCTCGCTATGCCCTGAATTAGCTATATCTGTACGGAATGGAGTAATGCGCTCTTCGAAGTTTGCAGATAATTCATCAACGATTTCATCAGCAGTAGTCATCGAAAAGAAAAAATACGTATCAGGGAATAAATAGCCCTGTTTACTCTTTTTGTCAGAAATAAATAGATCTCTACGAAATACTGATAGTTTATCTGCTAGTGCATTTGCCATTTCTTCATTTGTTAGACCCTCTTTTAGTGTAATTTTGAGCGGATCAATATTATGATGTCCTCGTACGAGCATCCAAGCCACACTCCAAACAGGCATCTTCTTTGTAAAAAGATAGTCACCTTTCTTGGTAGAATTGCCTCCCCCAAATAGGTAAACAAAAAATTTAAGCGCAGTAGTTTGACGTATTATATTCTTGGATTCTAGGTCGTTGGCAATCAAAGCGAGCGCTTCGCCTTTTGCAATGTGCACTACAACTCCCTGCCTATTTGCTACACTAACGTTATATATTGGTGCTGATAAAGTATAGTAAAGAAATATAACTGAAAAAGCTACAATAAAAAAAATATTTAGTATCTTATTGTTACCGAACCTTCGCACGATTTCCTGATTTGTGTCATCCATATACTATACAGGCAAATTGGCAGGTGGCTTTGCAATCTTTGATTCGATACGCTTAAAGCTCGGAGTCTCAGAGACCATACCTGGAAAGTGAAAGATGGTTGCAAGTTCGCGAGAGGACATGACAAATATTTCAGGGCGTCCGGATGGGAAAAAAGCATTCAAAACTTTAGGATATTTAATACTATACTGGATTGGTGGATAGAAGAATGTTCTTGTGCGATAAAAATCAAGTAATCTCTTTTTAATCTTCGTTAATGCAAGCCCAGTAGGGTCGGACCAAGGTGCGTCAAATTGTGTTGAATTTATACGATTGAGTTCGTTCACATTTGGCTGTGCATATTGACGCCATATTAGTCTAGAGTTGCGTCTTAAGTTATTGAAATCTTCTTCACTACAGACTCTCTTATCAGCCAGCGTAACGACACGTATTCCGCAGTCAAAGTGTATCAAGCTTGCATTTTCAACCATTATTTTTACCTGATTCTTTAGTGGGTCTGGAGTACGCATATCCATACCTATAGTATCGCCATTATCATTCTTCTGGAAACGAGTATAAGGTAGGAGCATATGTTCAATATATTCGTATGTTGCATCATAGAAATTTACATGTTTCTTAAGCTTGTGACTGTGGTAGGTCTTTAGATTCTGTCTTATGATAATCTGCACCCACATCTGTTGGCCTTTATGAAGTGAACCTAGTAGTTCAATAACTGGAGTTATGGGATCAATCTTGTATTCTTCTTTGGTGCCACTATCCATCTCTTCCATATCTCGAAAAGTACGAATAGGTAAAAAGTCGTCTCTCAATTTACTATATTCACATCCCCACATATACCAATCTCCATTCTTTTTGAATTGTGATACATGAAGTGTATAATCATCAACTTCTACAACTTTAGCCTGAGGATACTGCGCATAAATTTGCGTTTCAACTAATTCACGCATACGGGTAGGACTGCGAATAAAGAAATGTACCTTGCCGTCAATTGAAGCCATCTCGAGCGAGAACCAAAACCACGGCGCACCTTGAATATACTGCTCCCAAAAACCCTTATTTGTCTTCTGATAAAGGGCATTCGAAAGTATCAATTCCATAGCAGCAGGACTTTTTATCACATCGCGAGGAACCTGAATCTCGAGTAATACCCACTTGATACCCATGATGAATCGCTCATGTCTATAATGATGCCACATTCGAAGAGCAAATACTGAAAGTGGTATAGGCATCAGATAGCCTATAGCAACCAAGAGCATTTGAAGTATATTGAAACTATGAGATGAAAAAAAATCTCCAACCATACTTGTTATTATAACATATCAAAATCAAAATCACCCCCATTTGACTGGAGGTGATTTTGATTTTAGGCTACAGCGTATAGTCCGCTCTTGTTTTTCTTAAAGTATTTGGAATTCTGGAGGTTTACTAATATCGTATTCTTCTTTAAATACCTTTCTTTCATGACTTGCTCTACGATATCTTCTTTAGACATTGGTCCATTCTTCTTTAGGAGTTCCTTTATAACATCTCTAACTACTCCGGACTTGTATCCCCATTCAGAGAGGGCATAAATACCGCGTCCAACTAGTACAAACCTGCCGTCTTTTATAAGCTCATTGTGGCAAGTCGCAGTGTGGCACTTTTTATTGAAAGTATTAGATACTGCCTTTGCGACTTCGCGGAAATGCATAGGGCTACCGTGCTTCCTCATCATTAGAAAAGCGTAATCTTTGACCCCGCGAGTCTTTATACTGGAAGATGAAGATTTGCCCCATTCACCCAAAGGATTCCTACTAATATTTTTTGACATGGTCAGCCATCGCTTTGCTATTTCTTCATTCTTGTATTGTTCGGATAAATCTTTAACTTCATCAAGAAACCGTGCGACAATCTCGCCCTCTGGAACTAATTCATCGTCAGACAAATTTGAATACAGATTTTTTAGTGATTTATGAACTTCATCTGCTACATCAGTATCTACACTCCATCTTGTTTTAAAATCTTCATCTTCTTTATGTTTTGTAAAATCATCACCAAGTGTTAGATATAGGTGGATATGATTCTGAGTAAGTTTGTCTTTGGAAATATGATTTAATAATTCATTCTCTGAGACAACTGCCCCAAGTGTGTGCATTAGCTTCTTTAATTCTTCAAAAACTATTTTTTCGTCTTTAAATGTAGAAGATTTGCGGATGAGAATAAGTGCAGCATTTTCAATCTGACGTACACGCTCGCGTGTAATGCCATATTTTTGTCCAATGGCTTCTAGAGTCTTTCTCTCTGCATCATCCGTGAGTCCAAAACGGTTTGTAACTACTTCATATGCTCTATCAGGCAGGCCACCTAGCATACGCTTGGTAACTTGTTTAGGTTTAAATGAGATAGTGTTTGCCATTTGGAATTAAAATCTTAATTTATAATTATTATTACTGGTTTGATAATATCACTACTATGAAATAAAGTCAACTCTTTTGATATACCTTATAAAATAAGGGTATTATTCCTTCTTACTCGCGGTCTTATATTTTGACCTGCTCTGCTCTGTGAGCAATTTCTTGCGTAATCGGACATTGTTTGGTGTAATTTCTAGGTATTCATCGTCAGCCATGACCTCCAATCCTCTCTCAATTGATAATTTATATGGTGGCTTTACTGTCACTGCCTCATCTGTACCAGAGGCGCGCATATTTGATAATTGTTTACCTTTAATTGGATTAACTACCATCTCATCACCCTTGGTAACATTACCGACAACCATACCTTCATAAACTTCTGTACCATGCTCTATATATAGTACTCCTCTGTCTTGAAGATTCCACAAAGAAAAAGCTACCGCCTTTCCACCTACCATTGAAGTCATAGATCCGACATCGCGTTTTTTTATCTCACCTGCGTAATCCTTGAATCCGATAAATCGTGACGCGAGTATACCTTCGCCTTTTGTATCTACAACAAATTGTCCACGATAGCCGAGTAATCCGCGAGTCGGAATTTCTATGAGCAGGCGCACAATACCTTCTTTCTCATGCATACTTGTAATCATTCCACGACGTGCAGTTAACTTCTCGATCACTGATCCAGAAAATTCTTGACGGACATCAATAGTGACTTCTTCGTATGGTTCTAATTTTTTTCCATTCTCTTCTTTAATAATTACATGTGGTTGAGAAACTTGAAGTTCATATCCTTCTCGGCGCATATTCTCAAGTAGCACCGCGATATGCAATTCGCCACGTCCATAGACCAAAAAACCTTCCTGAACTTCTTCGAGATCTGGTGTATCAAAATTTATTCGTAGTCCCACATTTATCTCTAGCTCTTTCTCCAAGCGTTCGCGTATCTGACGGCTCGTTACATACTTGCCTTCCCGTCCAGCAAACGGAGAATCATTGACTAGAAAATTTAGGGAAATTGTCGGCTCGTCAATTGCGATAGATGGAAGTGCCGGTGTATCCACACTATTAGCAATAGTCTCTCCTATAAAAATATCTGGAATCCCAGCAATTATTGCAATATCACCTGTATTTAATGTATCTACTTCTTTGCGGGCAATACCTTCGAATGTGAAAATTTTAGTTATTTTGGTGTTACGAGAATTGCCAGCTTCATCTTTGACTATTATTTGAGCGCCTACTTTTATAGATCCTGCATACGCACGGGCAATAGCTAGACGACCTAAAAAGTTGTCATAGCCCAGATTGAAAACTTGAGCTTGGAATGGTTTGTCTTTATTGGTCGAAGCTTCGGGAACTTCGGCAAGTATTAGATCAAGAAGAGGTGTGAGATCTTTTGACTCGTCATCGAGACTTAGCTTGGCTATGCCTTGGCGTCCGATAGCGTACATCGTTTTGAAATCTATTTGTTCATTTGTAGCGCCGAGTTCGATAAAAAGCTCGAGTATCTCATCGTGAACACAGGCTGGATTGGCAGCTGGCTTGTCTATCTTATTTATAATTACTATTGGTTTAAGCCCAAGCTCAAGTGACTTCTTTAACACAAAGCGAGTCTGGGGCATAGGACCTTCTTGGGCATCGACAAGGAGTAGTACAGAATCAATCGCACGAAGCACGCGCTCAACTTCAGAGCCGAAATCCGCGTGGCCGGGGGTGTCGACAATATTAATCTTTGTACCTTTGTAGTTTACTGAAGTATTTTTTGAGTAAATAGTAATCCCTCGCTCTTGCTCAATAGCGTTTGAATCCATAGTGACACCAACTTCACTCATACCACACTGCTTCATCAGCTCATCCGTAAGAGTAGTCTTACCGTGGTCAACGTGAGCGATGATGGCTATATTTCTAATTTCTGTTGGTTTCATAATTTTAGTTAAAATAAAATCGCCTCGTGGCGAAATGTCTAATCACTGTATCATAGATTTTGATAAATGTAAATAAAAAGGCCTCTCCGAGTCATCGGAGAGGTTTTTCTTTTTAGTTATTTTACTTATGGTCTATATATTTCTGAAGACCATAGTTGTAATTTTGTTGGCGGGACTTTGCTAAGTATCCATCAAAATCAATTTTCTTCCCGTTGCATTTAAGTTCAGGGTTATCAGCGTTGAAACGCTTACTCAAAGCCTTAATGTACTTTGCGGAATTTAACAACTTCATGAAACGCTTGATTTGCGAAGCGTAACCTGCCCTGCCTGAATATTTTTTCATGGCGTAGTCAAATCCTCCTTTTTTCTTATAGTATGCAACCATTCTTCCTGCTGCATCTATATTTAGAATAGGGTGTAGGCGGTCATCGAATTTTATTACTTTCTTACGATCGTAATTGTTTTCTTCGATGATTTTTTCCAACTTCCTTGCATGCTCCTTACAAATGAGTTCGTTGCAATTTGCATATGTTTTGAGTCCAAATTCACGGGCAGTACAAGGCTGCATGTGAACGAGACCATAGCCACCGTCATCGCCACTATTTGGCAATAAATCGGCACCAGATGATTCCTGACAGATCATAGCCATTAGACATCCAGATGGCAAACCGTACTTCTTTTCAACTGCTGCGGTTATGTTTTTAAACCGGAGTGAACGGCTAATTTTGCCGGCATCACCAGGAACTCCCCACTCCTGGACATCCCCAATCATATTCAGGTTATCAAATATAGGATCAGGAAATTTTTGGGTAAACCCCAACTGGATAGGCTTCGCTTTCAGATTTTTTTTACTTGAGGTGGTCTCCTCAGTTACTGATGAAGAGCAAGCCATGCAAATCAACATAAGAAAAAGAATATTTTTCATATAAATGGTTTACGAGGTTCAGAAATTTAAGTTTTGAGTCCTAATTTATTTTCCCGTATTATATCATAATTGCAGATATTGTCAATAAAAAATACCCTTTAGATCCAAGGGTATTAGGAGTCTAAATGAGTCAATTTTTACAACAACTTCACTATATCGTTATAGGTTATTACTACCATTAGAATCATAAGTAGTCCAAATCCGATCACGTTCGCTGTGTTTGCGATCTTAGGAGTTATGCGTGAGCCTTTTATTTTTTCAATAAGTAAGAAGAGCAATCGTCCCCCATCGAGCGCTGGGAATGGAATCAGATTTATAACTGCAAGATTTATAGATATCAGGGCTGTGAATGATAGAAGGTAGATAAATCCAAAGCTTGCCGCATCGCCTACAACTCCGACTATGCCTATCGGACCAGTGATTCCAGCCAAGCTTCCATGGCCACTTAGTCCATCATATATAAGATGATAGAAACCTTGGACTGTAGCGACAACTAGGTCCCAAGACAATTTTAATCCCTCAAATAGCGCTTTATGAACTGGGAGTTTAAGATTACCAATTATATCCATCGATATACCTATCATAGGAGTATCGGATGTTTTTGTAATTTCAGGAGTGACGATTACTTCTTTTGTCTCAGATCCTCGTAAATATGAAATCGTAATTGGCTCATTGCCATGCTTCTTTATAAAATATTGCACACTAGTAGTCGAAGGAGTCTCTGTCGCATCATCTCCCGCTTTCATAAGCGTAATCTTATCGCCAACTTTCAACTGCCCTTTCTCAGCAGGTGAACCCGCAAGTACGCTCGTGATAGTCAGAGCTTGATTAGATAGTACAGTACCCTCTGGAACTTGACCTGCAGATGACGGCAAGCCAGACATAAATCCAATCGAGAGTAATATCCATGCAACAATAAAATTCATCACAACTCCAGCGACTAATACTGAAGCTTGAGTGTACCAAGGTTTGTTTACAAAACTTCTCTTACTATCTGGTCCATTTAACGATTCTTCATTTGGGTTCTCTCCGAAAATTTTCACATATCCACCAAACGGAAGCGCATTGAAATTGTATGACGTCTCTCCTCTTTTAACACCAAAAAGCTTTGGAGGAAATCCAAAAGAAAATTCATCTACTCGTATTCCACTTTTCTTGGCAACAATAAAGTGGCCCCATTCATGGGACACAACAAGTACAAGTAAAATTATTAGAAAAATTATAATATTCATCACTAATGCATAACCTCTGTCTCCTTCTTAGCAAAAATTGCTTCAAGATTTTTATTTGCTTCATCGACGCATTTCTGGATATCATCTTTGGCACGTTTCTCTTCGTCTTCACTTAGGTCGCCAATTTTATTCATCTCATCCCCTCGCTCCTTTCGGACGCTTATACGCCCGTCTTCTAGCTTTTCTTTCAAAATCTTTGCGAGCTTTGCTCTATTCTCGGTAGTGAGCATTGGGAATATTACTCGCACACCATCGCTATCTGACACTACGCTAAGCCCAAGATTTGCCGAAGCGATAGCCGTCTCAATATCTTTGATCTGATTTTTGTCCCATGGAGCTATGCGAAGAGTTTTCGGATCTTCAATAGTAATCCCTGCGACGTTCTTGATCGGCATGTGAGACCCATAGCTCTCTACCATAATAGAATCAAGTACCATTGGCGTAGCACGACCAGTGTGAACTTGTGAATACTCCCTCGAGAGCCATTCCTCAATATGCTTTAATTCTTGTTTGAAATTCGTAGTGTTATAACTCATAAACTCCTAGATTATAGCACAAGGGCGATATGTTCTAAAATCATTTTGGCAGAAGCCCCCGGTGTAGACAGAAAATCGCGGGCACGAGCAAGCTCTTCGAGTGAAAATTGGAGATTATTATTTTGCTTGTCCGATTTCCATTTTTCGTAAACAGTTTTCTCTAAACTATTTACGAATTCTATAGCTCTATATCTTATTCCACCACTGCCTTCCTCATCTTTGTGTTCATCAATAATTTTAGCAATACTATCTATCCTTTCTTTCAATGTAGACTTTATAAATTCTGTTGTGCTAATTTTTAAAAGATTATTTTCTGATGGAGTGGTCTTTACTATATGCACTCTGGAGAGTATAGTATCCTGCAATATTTGCGAGTTTGGCACAATTATAAAAAAGTGGGTACCCTCGGCAGGTTCCTCTATAATTTTAAGTAATGTTCTCTCGGCGTCGTGATTGATAAATTTGGCACCGATGATGCACATGCGTTTACCCCCACTTGTACCGAGAAGAGAGTGCCACTCTTTTAATTTACTACTATCGTCCATTGTAAACGAATCGCAAATTTGGAAAAAAGTGTCAGGACTTTGTATTTCTATATCACCACGATGCTCGAAAAATTCCCGAAGTTCCCCTGGAGCCGAACTAGGGTTACCTTCTACGACATAGCTATGATACAGATTACTCGGGAATAAATCTTTAAATTTATCCATTTTTACCTTTTACTTATAATTGTCTTCTTGTAAGTATCCAAATGATTGAGGGCTTCACCTGTGCCTCGGGCAACGCATAGAAGTGGTTCGTCGGCCACATAGGCTTTGACTCCAGTACGACGATATACTAGATCGGCAAGATTACGAAGCTGAGATGAGCCACCTGTCATAATTATACCGTCATCAATAATGTCTGCGGCAAGCTCGGGTGGAGTCTGTGATAAGACATCTTTGATAGCACTGACCATAGTCCGAAGTTCTTTGTCGATTGCGCGCACTACTTCGTTGGTAGATATTTGGGCAGTGCGAGGTAAACCTTGGATATAGTCACGGCCCTTGATAGTAATAGTGAGTTCTTCTTCAAGAGGTACGGCTGCGCCAATTTTTACTTTTATTGCCTCCGCCGTCTTATCCCCGATAGCGAGGTTGAAAGTTTTCTTTATATAGTCGGCTATAGCTTGGTCAATCTTGTCACCAGCACATTTAACTGAAGTTGAAGCTACTATTCCTCCGAGCGAGATAACAGCAATATCAGTCGTGCCTCCACCTATATCCATTATCATATGTCCTTTCGATTCATGTATTGGAATACCTGCCCCGATAGCTGCAAGTATAGGCTCTTTGACTACGTATGCATTCTTTGCTCCGGCACGGACTGCCGCTTCGACAACCGCACGACGCTCGGTCGAAGTAATTCCTGCGGGTACAGAGACCATGACATCTGGTTTGAATAAATTATATTTACCAAGGGCCTTATTTATGAAGTAGCGGAGCATTGCTTCGGTCACTCGGTAGTCTGCTATAACTCCATCTTTCATTGGGCGATAGACGATAATACTATCAGGGGTCTTGCCTATCATGTCTTTGGCCTCAGCTCCAATAGCAAGTATTGTATTGTCCTGCTCAGAGACAGCCACAACAGAGGGCTCATTTAGGATAATCCCCTTGTTTGGCAGGTACACGAGCGTATTGGCTGTGCCGAGATCTATTCCCAATTTTTTAGAAAAAAATGCCATATGTGAGTCTACTATAGCATAGAAGTTATGCTAGGATAAGGGTATGTATATAGCTACAGTCATACCTATAAAGAAAGGAATTCAGAAAGAGTATCTGTCATATTTTTCTCTGCAAGATATACCACTTGGGACTATTGTGACTGTGCCTGTGCGAGCAAAAACTATAGACGCCATCGTTATAAGCATGGAGGATGCTCGCTCCAAAAAAACTGATTTAAAAAGCGCCAAGTATCAACTAAAGAAAATAATTGGCGTAAAAGGTCGCTCGCCTTTTACAAAAGAATTCTTTATCGCCTGTGAGCGTATGAAAGATTATGTAATAAGCTCGACAGGCAGTGTGATCCAAAATATGCTACCTAGTGTATTTTTGGATAACATAAAAGATTTGAAGGAACTAGAAACAGTTGAAACTATTGATAGGCCAGAGAATATAAAACATGAAAAACTAATTTTCCAAGCACTAACTCCAGATAGACTGGCTTTTTATCGTACTCTCATTAGGGAGGCATTTGCAAAGAAGGAGTCGGTATTTTTATGTGTACCAACTAGATACGATATAAACGAATGGCAGGCGAGCTTGATAAAAGGTATCGAGCAATACGTATTCACCTTCCATGGAGATATGACAAAAAAGAGCTCCATCTCTTCGTATAACGCGAGCTTGGCCCAACCCCACCCAATACTTATTATCGGCACTGGCATGTTCCTCTCTATCCCCCGCAGAGATATCAAAACCATCATCCTCGAGCATGAAAGCTCGGACACTTACAAGCAGTGGACCAAACCCTATGTAGACATACGTAGCTTTGTAGAAGTCTTATCTTCAATAAATAAATCCAAATTAATTTTTGGCGACACACTGCTCCGACCTGATACCCTTTATCGTCGTGACCAAGATGAGCTCGGCGAAATAGCTTCCCCTCTTTTTCGGCTACCTGAGGTTGAAAGACAAATAGTTATAGATATGAAGGAAGAATTAGACGAGAAGGGAGGAAAAAAATTTAAAGTCCTATCCGATAAAACAAAGAAAATGATTGAGCATGCGCTGATGAACAATGAATCCGTATTCTTATTTTCAGTACGTAAAGGTCTAGCTGGAGTCACTGTTTGCCACGATTGCGGACATACGATCCTGTGCCCAAATTGCTCAAACCCTGTCGTACTTTATGGCGCCAAGCAACGCACTTCGACCAAGATAGAGAACACTCGCGTATTTATGTGCAATAAGTGCGGCCATAAAGAGACCACGGAAGTGAAATGCAAAAATTGCGGGAGTTGGAACCTAACTCCACTTGGCATAGGCACTGATCGTGTGTATGAAGAAGTGCGAGATTTGTTCCCAAAAGCAAATGTCTTGCAAATAGATAAAGAGACGACTCCCACTGATAAAGAAGCCCTTAGTACTATCAATACATTCTACAAGAAGCCAGGCAGTATCCTCATCGGCACAGAGATGGCTTTCACTTATCTCCACAGTGCCGTCACTCATAGTGCTATCATTTCGCTCGATGGACTTCTCTCAATTCCCTCTTTTAATATTACTCAAAAGATTCTCCACATCATCGAAAAACTCCACTACATTACAACTCGCAATCTTATTATCCAAACGCGTATACCAGAGAGCCAGATACTGACATACATACTCTCTGGCAATGTCTTGCCTCTTTATCGTGAAGATTTGAAAGAGAGAAAAAGTTTCGGCTATCCACCATTCAAGCGACTTATAAAAATCACTTTCTCTGGCAGTGCAAGTGAGACCGAGAAAGCCAGAAACTACCTAAATAGCACTCTTGAGATTTACGACCCTCAGATATTTAGCGCATTTATTGGTAAAGTAAAAGGGCAATACATTACAAACACTGTGATAAAAGTGGATAGAGAGGGATGGCAGTTGCCAACAGCCGAGCGCAAACCTGAGCATTCCCACCTCGCTGATATCCTATTTAGCCTCCCTCCATCATTCTCCATCAACGTAGACCCCGAGGATTTGCTATAGATTAGAGTCAGTTTCTTGCCTCGGGGAGGAAGATATGATACTATAGGGCCTACATATGATAACTGTTATAGAAGTAAAGAAAAATACAAACGAAAGCAACATGAACTTGATTCGCCGTTTTTCGCGCAAGGTTCAAGAGACTGGCATAATCCAGAAAGTCAAAAGCAAACGCTACAACGAGCGTGATCTATCGAAGTTGAAGACAAAGCAAGCTACACTCAAAAGATTGGCTCGCAGGAAAAACCACGAGAAGCTACTCAAGCTCGGTAAAGCTCAAGTTATCGTAAAGCGTGGAGGGCGTAGATAAAAATATGGCAGGCAAGGACCTAGTTACTACTGTGAACAAAGCAAAAGGTACTTCGACTCCGGTCGGAGTGCCTTTTGCTTTAATTAAAAATAAAATACTCGGGGCTAAATACGATTTATCTATTAGTTTTCTCTCCCCTACCGAGCAAAAGAAAATAAATAAAAAGTATCGAGGTAAAGACAATACGACTAATGTCCTCTCTTTCCCGTTATCTAAAATTTCTGGTGAAATTACTTTCGATTTGGCTCTGGTCAGAAAAGAAGCGCCGGACTTCGACATGACTTATTCAAAATTCTTAAAATACCTATTTATCCACGGTTGTCTACATTTGAAAGGATTCAAACATAGTAGTACAATGGAGAGACTGGAGAAGAAATATCTAAAGATGTTCTCTTAGATATTCTCTCTAAAATTTCTAATGGCACGAACTAATTACACATGTGGTATAGATGTAGGCACGCATACGACGCGGGTCGTGGTTATGGGCTACGCAAAAGAAGATAAGACTCCCTACTTACTAGCGACAGGACTCGCAAGTACCATGGGTATGCGTCTTGGCTATATCACTAATATCGATCACGTTACAAAAAGTATAAAGGACGCCGTGGCTCAAGCCGAGAAAACTTTGGGTTATAAGATCAAGCGAGCTTGTGTTTCCATCGGCGGTATTAGTCTTGGGTCAATAGTATCAAACGGTCAGGTTATCATTTCTCGCGCAGATCAGGAAGTGACTCATCTGGATATTTCAAAGGCTCTTGCCGACTCTGAGGAAAACCTAGAAATTTTAAATAAAAAAATAATCCATATGATTCCCGTAGGCTACAAGCTCGATGGCAAGGATTTGCACGGGAGGCCTGAAGGGATGAAGGGTGTAAAGCTTGAAGTAAAGACGCTTTTTATCACTTGCCTGAAGCAAAATATCGAAGACCTCATCACTGCGCTTGGTCTTGCTGGAATCGAAGTCGAGGACGTAGTGGCTTCACCACTTGCAAGTGCTATGATACTACTCAATCACAAACAAAAGGCGGCGGGTTGCGCCCTTATAGACATAGGAGCAGAGACAGTATCAATAGCAGTGTTTGAAAATAGCCTACTTATGTCGCTCCAAGTGTTCTCTATCGGTAGTATGGATATTACAAAGGATGTCGCGCTCGGATTCCGTATCGCACTAGAGGAAGCAGAAAGTCTAAAACTTGGTTCTGTCATCGGCGGCGACTACCCAAAGAAAAAAGTAGATGAGATAATAGAGGCTCGCCTCTCTGATATATTTGAACTAGTTGGTAACCACCTAAAACGTCAGCGCCGTTACGAATTACTACCAGCTGGAGTTATTATCACTGGTGGTGGTTCTCATATTAATCGCATTGAAGAGCTGGCTCGCGCTCAGCTCAAGCTTCCCTGCCGTGTCGGACCGATAGATGGATCAATAAATAGTAAATTAAAAATTAGAGATTTTTCTTGGTATACAGCGTTTGGACTTGCACTCTCCGCGACCGATGGATCTGTAAATAATAATAGAGAACACTCAATCGGTGATAACGTGAACCAAGTGAAAGGATTTTTCAAATCTCTTTTGTCTCAACTTTTACCATAAAAGTTAGTTTTGTCAAAAATGGCGAACCTAGCCTTTTTAATAATTTCTGCTATTATGTATTTACGTAGATGAGATTATTAACGTACGTAATTAACCTATATAATATATGGCTAAAATTAATCCAGACATTGAATCATTCGCTAGAATTAAAGTTATAGGGATTGGTGGCTCAGGTAAAAATGCACTCAATCACATGATCAGCTCAAAAGTTAAGGGAGTTGAATTCATTTCGATGAACACCGATACGCAGGACTTGCACAATTCTTTTGCTGAAAAGAAAGTTCATCTTGGTAAAAATCTTACAAAAGGTCTAGGTGCTGGTATGAACCCAGAAATCGGTAAACGTGCCGCAGAAGAAACAAAAGCAGAAATCCAAGATGTCATCAAGGGTGCTGATATGGTATTCATCGCTTGTGGTATGGGTGGTGGTACAGGTACAGGTGCTGCGCCTATTGTTGCTCAAGCTGCAAAGGAACAAGGAATTCTAACTGTCGCCGTAGTTACCAAACCATTCTCATTTGAAGGTAATCAACGCATGAAATTGGCCGATGAAGGTTTGGCTTTACTTGAGCGTGAAGTAGATGCAATACTTGTAATACCAAACGATAGACTAATAATAATTTCTGGTAAGGATGTCGGCTTCAGGGAGGCTTTTGCTATGTGTGATGAAGTTCTCAAGCAAGCTGTTGAAGGTATCTCTGAGCTTATCACTACCCCTGGTATGGTCAATGTAGACTTTGCAGATATCAGAGCGGTCATGCACGATGCAGGAAGTGCACTGATGGGTGTAGGTATTGCATCAGGTGAAGGACGTGCTGAGAAAGCAGCTCTTATGGCTATAAACTCTCCACTGCTTGACCTTTCAATTTCTGGCGCTAAAGGAGTACTCTTTGCAATCTCTGGTGGAGATGATCTGACAATCCATGAGATAAGTGAAGCCGCAAAAATAATAACAGAATCAATAGACAAAGAAGCAAAAGTAATATTTGGAACTATTCGCGACGAGAAGCTCAAGAAAGGTGAGATGAAAGTCACTGTTATCGCCACTGGCTTCCCTACTGACATGCCAAGGCGCTCACTATTCCAAGCTCAAGCTCGCGCTGGTGAGCAAACTATTGCTAATGCTACGAAGGAAGACATCGTCCAAGCTGTATCAAAAGAGACTGGCAAAGATTATATTAAAAAGAACGAAAAAGAAGATGACCTATTTATAGACGACACAGACGACTGGAGCACTGTTCCAGCATTCCTTCGAAGAAAGAAATAGATACTGAAAAAATTCAAAGTAGCTCCTCTCACAGGACACGCGTAAAAATCTGCTGATTTTTCTGCTCTGCTCAGCTCCAGTCGAGCCTGTGCAAGTTCCTGCTCAAGGACTATTTTGAATTTTTTTGTGAAAACCCAAGAAAACATATGTGAAGTGATCTGCGCTACCACCAGATAGGACTTGAAGTTTTTCAGGCTAGAGTGCGAATCGCGGAAGATATGTTTTCTTGGGTTTTATTATTATTTATACTACAATAGGGTCATTATGTACGATTTAATTATTTTAGGTGGCGGGCCAGCCGGGGCATCAGCAGCTGTCTACGCTGCTCGCAAACAATTAAAAACTGCTATTCTGACCTCCGAATTTGGTGGTCAATCTGTCGTATCGTCACTGATCTATAACTGGATAGGTACTCCTGAGATATCAGGAGCCGATCTTGGGGCTAATCTAAAGAAACACATACTCTACTACAAAGGCCCGTTCCTAGATATAATCGAAGGTGAAAAAGTAATCAGCACAAAAAAGGAAGATGGAGTCATCACAATAAATACTGAATCGGGCAAAAGTTTTACATCTAGAGCCTTGCTCGTAGCCACTGGTAGTGGTAGGAGAAAACTTGAAGCGGAAAACGCAGATAAATTTGAACATAAGGGTATCACTTATTGTGCATCTTGTGATGGCCCACTCTTTGCAGATCAAGACGTACTAGTTATCGGTGGAGGTAATGCGGGATTTGAAACTGCTGCGCAACTTTTGGCGTATTGTAAGAGTGTGACAATGGTACACAGAAGTAAAGATTTCCGAGCAGATGAGATAACGGTCAAGAGGATTCTTGAGAACCCAAAATTCAAAGTCGTCACTAATGCAGAGATACTGCGAGTCGATGGCGACCAATTTGTAACTTCTCTAACATATAAAGATAAAATATCTGGTGAAGAGCATGCCCTACCTACGACTGGTATATTTGTAGAAGTTGGCCAGATACCAAATACAGAATTCATGAAAGGCATTGTTGAGATTGACCAGTTCGGTAAAATCGTCGTCGACCCTATGACGCAGATGTCTACGACTGCTGGTATCTGGGCCGCGGGCGACTGTACAAATGGGAAATACCATCAGAACAATATCGCCTCTGGCGATGCCGTAAAAGCGCTAGAAGATATCTACATCTGGCTTCATAAGAATAAGTAATAATAAATAAAGATTTAGACTGCTCGTAATTCTCGCATATGCGAGAATTACGAGCAGTGCCGTTCTCTTTACTTTTAAGCAGTTTGCTCTAATAGTTTCTCAAGGACTTCGAGTTCAGCCTTTGAATTTGGTTGGAGGCCTTCAATAATATTAGCTACCGGTACAGCTTCGACATCCTTCCCTTGCTCACGCGCAAGGCGTATGAGGTCCGTCAGGTAGTACTCACCTTGTGCATTTTCATTCTTTAGTTTATCTATATTCTCCCAGAGCCACACACTATCAAATGCATAAAGTGCTGGATTTACTTCTAGAATTTTTCTTTCCTCTTCATTTGCATCTTTATATTCAACATTCTTTAGAACTTTACCTTCTTGGTCACGGATTATTCTACCAAAATGTAGTAGTCCAGATCGCCATTCGTTAAAATCTGGTAAAACAACTGTTCCTATTGTAATGACTGGTCTCTTTTGGTGATGTGTGGATATAATATTTTGAATTGTTTCTTTAGATACCAATGCCTGATCAGTCGAGAGTACCAAGACTGTATGATGTATAGGGTTAACAGAATCTTTTGCTGATAAAACTGCATGACCTGTACCTAGTTGCTCTACTTGGTGAGCATATTTATAGTCAGCACCAATAATCTCAACGATTCTTTCTTTTTTATGACCTACGACAATAACTGGCTTATCAATTGAACCAATAGAGGAGAGGGTGTCGAGTATATGCTGAATAAATGGCTTACCCCGAAGTTGAGCTAGGGCTTTGGGATCATCGGATTCCATTCTTTTGCCTTTGCCTGCGGCTAGAATTATGATTTGTGTATTTTGCATATGTTTGTGGTCACTTATAACTTTCTGGTGCGCGATACAGGATTCGAACCTGTGGCCTTCCCCACGTCAAGGGGACGCTCTACCAACTGAGCTAACCGCGCATAAATTTTTCAATGCGGAAGCGGTGAGATTTGAACTCACGATGCAGTCTCCCGCATGCTGGTTTTCGAAACCAGTGCCTTCAACCACTCAGCCACGCTTCCGAACTTGACAACTTTCGCACTTTGTGACCCTACCGGGAATCGAACCCGGATTACCGGCTTGAAAAGCCGATGTCCTAACCGTTAGACGATAAGGCCAAAAACATGATAAGGAGTATAGCATTTTATACTCAAAAAGCAATAATATTATGGATATTGCCCTTATTTATCAAGCCATTTTAGCTTGACTTTTCTCTATATTTATGCTACTATATACGGGAGAGATGGATCTTTGACAAAACTTGTTTGTGAATTGTTTAGAGAATGACTATGCCCTTCTCTATGGAGGAGGTTGAGGTCATTCTTTAAACAAAAATTAATTCAAACATCAAACAAACAAAAATAACAACTATGGCTACAGTAACTCGCCCTCTTCCGGCAACAACTGGAACGGCAACAACAGCAGCAGTAATGCATACACCTCCAGTAACGAGGTCAAAACCAATAATGTTGATTGTTATTCTTTTCCTAAGCTTTGTACTTCTATCTGGAGTAACAATAGCCTGGATAAACAATAACAAAGAACCCAAAAAAAGTGCAGACAGAAAACACAGTAAAGGAACTGAAAAAAGTGTTCCATATAGCCACACCAAGGGAGTTGATTTCACGGATAGCTACAGCAATGTGACCTATCTACCTAGCGGTTTTGATTTCGCTCTTGTTGAATCCACAGTACCTTACTGTGTAAAAAACAAAAACGGAGACGAATACTGCGGCAAGAAGGGGCAAGACATCTCAAAATTGCTTAAGGGAGAAGCGAGTACAGAATTGATGTTCAAAACAACAGGCAATTCGGCTTCTGGACACATTACAGTCCTTCTTTCAGAAACAATCGATTAATTCACCAAAAAAATTAATAACTATGCCAGTTATTCTCATCACAACGTGGATCTTTTGGATCCTTGTCGTAACATGGTTAACATGTTACCTGATTAAACCTGGACTTTCTTTTGTAATTGCTGGGACTGGAGCAGCTTTTTTCGCCATTATATTTCTCTACCTCATTGGTATTGAAAGTTTCAGCATATGGCCACTCGTTTATCTTATTGTTCTCTGTATTTTCTTCATTAGAAGTGGAAAGAATGTGCCCTATAAAACTCAGACGGGCAGGTTCAATAATATCACGAACAGGCCAATAGGAGTTGTAGAATCTGGAGCACTTAATTTAGTTGACGACGTACTTGAAAAAGCGACTATAAGTGTTAATGGTGCACCAAATATCGCAGCTGATTTGCAGGAACTGGAGTTTATAATAAAAGAAACTCCAAAGATGCAGACCAAAACACGGGGTATTCAAGCTTTGGTAAGAGATATAGTGTGGATGGCCCGTCTTATCCCAACTGAAATATACAGACTATTTGACGTCGAAGGCGGTGCCGCTACTGTCAGACATAGAATGGAAATGTTTGTATTGCAATTCCTTTTAGATAGAATTGGCCAAACAAAGCCTGAAGAATTAGACCAAGACAAGGGTCAATTCATTGAGGACTTAGCGGAAGATATGAGAGAGGAAATAAACCTCTTCTGTGTAAGGAACCGCTATCCATATCAGGTAGTTGACGAGATAACAATCTCTGATACCGAATTGGATGAAGACTACTACAAAGTTCTTGGTAAAAAGTCTTACGTTACACTTGAACAGAAAGCCCTTGACGTAGAAGCAAAAAAATTGACAAAACGGCTTCAGGATATGGGTAAAAAGCTTTTACCCGGCTACAGCAGTGGCACACAGTTAAGAGCTGCGCAGAACTCCCTTAAGGTTGTGCCAAAAACTGAAAGTTCTGAGAAGAAAGAATTCTCAGTTGATGTAACGACAGGGAAAATGCTATTAGCAGGAATCGAAGCTATTCTCAAAAAAAAATGAAGTAGCAAATAAATATTTAAAGTGCCCCCGCAAGGAGGCACTTTTTTCATGTCTGGATAATTTTATCTCGGAGATTCTACAACTACCCAATAATCATACATGCCAGTAATTGAATCTTGAGGATAGTATTTTTCTTCTGGTAATACTGTGTATACTATTTTACTTGTATTACCCACGCCCTTCAATACGGCAATCTTTATCAGTGCATTTTGTATAGCTCTACTCCTTGCACCAATATAAGTAGGATCTATTCCAGAAGCCATCACTCGATAATACTGGAAATCAGATATATAAGTCCCCCTTATTGGATTTTGTTTATTGCTCTCTGCTACTGGTTCAAGTACCTCATCCAAATTGCAATCTTTATCTTTACCCGGGGCCACCGGCCCTCTTGCATCTATCCATGAATAGTACAGCTTGGTAGTCTTATCAAGAGCAGTGACCACTCCATATATTGTTGGTAGATTTATAGGGGTAGTTGCCTCAGATAAATTATTGGAAGATACATATTGGTCTCTTGCTTTTGCTTTCACTTTTTGTAGAGATTGATACTCTGTTGTAGCAGTATCATATAAGCCAGTCGGTGGCCGCCAACAAAGTGGGCTCGCCACATATTTCTGTAAGAATGGACTCTTTGTATAATCAGTAATTGTGCTCTTGAGTATTGTAGTACTGAGATTGAGCTCATCGAGAGTAAAAGCAGATTGTACAATAACTGGAGCAGGTTTTAAAATATCGAGCTTACAGTCGGACATTGTACCGGTCCCCTTTGGGGCCCTAGTGTCTACCCATGCGTAGTACGTTTTATCATTTTTGTTATAGAGGACCTTGGTTGCAAATGTCACCGGGTAGCCTAGCTTGGCCTCATCAGTCTTTGAGACTCCAGTGTCCTTTAAATATTTTGCCCTAGCGTCATTTTTCGCTAAAGTCAGAGCCTCGTATTCAGTATTGGCTTTACCTTTGATTGCATCATTCCAACAAAGTGCATTTGCTTTGTATGTAGCAAATGGGCTTGTATCAAATACAACTTGGGCTAAATCAGGAGCATTTAAATCCCGACTGACATCTTTATTTTCACCAAAGAGATCCTTATTAGTGTTCTCATTATCAGCAACATCGTTATCGGCAACGTCGCCTCCGTTTATAACAAAGTCACCATTATTATTGATTTTTATTTTATTATCACCGAGAGTGCTTAGGATAAGCTTCTCGATACCAAAGACAGCTACCATAATGAAAAGCCCCACTACTCCCCAGAGCATATGCGATTTACTAGTTTTTTTAACCTCTTCATTGCCCGGAGAAAGCAAATATTGCACCACTCCATATAAGAAGTAGGCCATCGCAGCTGCAAATAAAAAGAATATGATAGGGTTAATAATAACCCTATCAATACTCTCTACGAGAGTCCTCGCACTTGCTTCTGCGTGTGGAAGGAATTCCATATTAGGCAGTATGTATTAGCAGACTACTCCAGGACCAGGAATACAAGGGATTGCGTTTTGATTTAGTTGTTCAGGGCCGACTCCAAAAGTATTTGTTACGAGTCGGATAATACCCCAGAATGCAATGATGACGAATAGACCTATAAGACCGTTGATGATCTTTGTACGAGCCTTCTTTTTTGCCTCTTCATCTGTTGAGAGAGTGTACTGAATAATACCCCAGATAAAGTAGACAACTGCGAGGGTTATCAAGATTGGGATAATAGTAGCTAAAATCTTGTTAACGACAGTAAGAATACTAAACGCATCTGCAGCAAAAGCAACAAATGGGAGAGAGCCTAGAACCGCACCAAATGCAATGATTTTCTTCATAAATAAACTAAAAATTAAATAATAAACGACTTTTATAATAATTGTTCATTGGCTTCCCGACCGGCAGACAATGATTGCGATCTTTTATGTTACCCATCAATTATACCATAAAGAACTCCTCAAAACACAAGCCCCTATTGGGAAAGCTGTGGAATAAGGGTCTTGATACCGAAAGTGTTGGTCAGTACCCCGACGAGACCCCACATAGAAATCATTACAAATAAAGCCACAAGTCCCCAGATTATGTAGGTCTTGCCCTTTTTACGCTTCTCTTCATTATCAGGGTTTAGATAGTACTGGATAATACCCCAGATAAATCCAGCAACTGCGAGAGAAAATAGTAGGGGTACGACAGATTTGATAATAGTACAGCCCGCCCAATTAAAGAGCTGGCCTATATCTTTGAAGGGTGCACCAATATCTTTACATGAATCCACGGTATCTTCTAATTTTGCAAAAACAGTAAGTGGAAGCAACCCCGATACGACACCAAATGTGATAATTTTATTCTTCATATATATTATTATGTTGTGCTTTTAATATCTGCGACTGTCCCAACAATTGCCTCTGATATGACGTACGACCCAAGCAATAGAGCTGCCCCCACTAAAGTGTATAGTAGAGTCTGCTTGGCTTTCTTTAGCTTCTCCGAATTGCCTTGAGCTGTGACAAATAGGAACCCTGTGTAGATGATGGCGAGAGTAACAATAGGTACTCCGATAAGGAGAACGAAATCAAGAATAGCCTCTATAAATTTCGGTATGGTATCAAGCTTGTCGCCTAGTGGGTTTGTTATGCCGGTGTTTATCTTAATATTTTTAACTCCAGTGTCTCCTCCTTTTGGACCCGTATCACCACCTTTTGGACCAGTGTCACCTCCTTTTATAGTACAGCCAGGTGGAGTAGCTTTGCCATCTTTATCCACCCCAGTACAATCTACCGCAAAAGCTAGTGGTACAATGAAAGTGAATGCAATCACAAAAATAAATCCATAACTTGCGAGCTTTGAAAGTAGATTATATTTATTACTTCTGATGATTTTCATAGTTTAATTATAGCATTTATTAATAATTATTTCAGGAATGATTCTCCCTTATACCCGAGAGTCGTCAGTATTGTATGGACAATCAACCAAGCCGCCAAGGCTATGACATATCCGATGAGTAGATTTTTAATTATTTTTTTGGCCTTTGTCTTGCTCTCTGAACTACCACCAGAAGTAAGAAGTAAGAACCCAGCATAACAAAAGATAATTGCTGCAAGTGGAGTAGCTATGACGAATAATAAGAAGTTTATAATCCTATTGATGAGCCCCATGAGAGCATCAAAGTCACAAGGATTTTTATATACACGTTCTAATACTGGTTTACCATCTACAATAACCGGTTCCCCTTTTGAATTGTATAGAGGCCCACCATCAACAAGTTCGCCAGTATTACAATCCGGACCTATATCTGCATGAGTAATTGCAAAAGGAGTAAATATAATTATGAATGCTATGGATAGTATTATGTATTTCTTATTCATGGTTACTTCTTTATTATGGATTCCAATTGACCTTGGGCTTTATTGATAGCGTCATCGACTGATAATTTATTTGATAAGACATTTTGAATCAATTCGGTGAATATGTTATCGCTAGCGACAGGATCCGGATCAGCCCAAGCACGGGCAATGATAGCAGAGTTAAAGAAAGTGAAGAGATAAGGATCAATAGGCTTGGTAGCAAGTAGTGCGCGGGCTGTCGGTGGCAGTGAGAGAGCGATGCTGAGATTCTGGGCAGACTCCCCACCAGAGATCATGCCAGCTACACCAAATGCAGTGGTGAGATTGGCAGACTTCTTGTTGACTGCTATAGCATATATTTTACCATATGTGCGCAGAGTATTGGTACCTTTGGTTTGTAATATCTGCGCGACATCAAAGCTAAGATTTGGGTTTATAGATTCGATAGTGAACAGCTCGCTCGCTCGGCCAAGATACATAGCGAGTTTACCTCCAGTGAACATATCGAGAGATTTTGGCAAAGACTTGTTCCACGAATAAGCACTATTTGATGGGTTAGAGAATTCTATAAAGAAGTTTAGCACCTGCTCTACGGGTGAGATTGGTAGAGCTTTTGTATTTTGATTTAGAACTGCAGTATAGACGCCATTTTTGGCTTCAATGATTGGATTGCCACTTTGCATCAATAGCGTAGCTAATATATCTTTGGCATGAGTTATATTGTCATACCGGCCGAGAGCAATCATGCTTTCTTTCACTGTCCCATCGTTTTCTTTCTTGGTAAGCTTGGAGCTCAGATCGAACAGCTCATTCCAGTATACCGGTGGACTCACTATACCAACGTTTGAAAACAGATCTCGATTGTAATATAGCACCATAGGGTCAACTACAACTGGAAAACCAATAACGCCATCCTTGTCTAGGTAAATACTCGCCCCGTCGATAAAAGCGTCACGGAAAGTTTTCTCAGCGTAGCTAGTATATGGAATCTTGTAAGTAAAATTACGGAATTTACCAATCATCTCGGGTGTTATGAAGAATAAATCAGGGCCCGTACCAGATGCAAAAGCTTCGATGAGTGATGTTGCATAAGTAGCCTCTGACTTTTTAATATAACTTATAAACAAATCTCTATTGTTACTATTTGTATCTTCAAATACTTTTGTAAGTTCCGGAGTATTATCAAATGTTCCCCATATTACGACTTTTCCTTGTGGAGCGTTATTAGTTTTAGATGAGCCACCTATTTTCAAAACTCCAGAGAATATCAAAACTGCAAATATAAAAAAAGCCATGAAAACTGCAACCAAAATTGTCTGGAAATTACTCATATTTGAAAATTATACCATAGTGGTGAGGTGATGTGGAGATATTTTCAATCATCTTAAATCCCCTTTTAATAAATAAATCCTTTGCTACCTCCTCTTTGACTACATGCATCGGTGATGGGCCTATACCACCATATGAATCCTTCCAATCCACGAGTAGGACCTTGCCTCCTTTTTTTAATATCCTCTTTGCTTCATCTATGAGCCCAAACTTGTCTTCTGCTTGGAATAAGACGTTTGATATTATAACTGCATCCATGGACTCTTCAGGAACTTTTGTGCCACCACTTTTTTCAATATCACCCCAAATACAGTCAACATTAGAAATACCCCACTCCTTGAGATCACTCTCGAGCTTTTTGACCATATCCCTCTGGACTTCAATAGCATAAACTCGGCCAGTATTGCCGACTCGCTCACTCGCTTCCCTCACATAGAACCCTGTCCCTGCTCCAAAATCGGCGACATGCATGCCTTCTTGTAACTCTAGTTGCCCTACACTTAATTTAGGCTTTAAAAACATATAGCAATTATATCATAACGCAATAAAAAATACTTTTAAAAAAGTCTTTTTATGGAGTTTTGTCTTACAGACATGTAATAGATGCGATGGAGTCGCCTGCACGGAGTTTCATAATGGTTACTCCTTGAGTCTGACGACCTGAAGTAGGAATGGATTTCAGATCAACTCGAATAACTTGGCCTTTCTGTGATACTGCAATAATTTCATTTTCGTCACCGACAATTTTAGCTACGATGAGCTTGCCAGTTTTTGGATTCACTTTGGCTGTCTTTATGCCGGAGCCTCCGCGCTTCTGGGTCTTGTATTCTTTTATGTTCGTCTTCTTTCCTAGACCGTTTGAACTAAGTGTTAGGATAGAGAGAGTATTTTCTCCTTTTGGCACTCTATCAAAGCCAATGACTAGATCTCCTTTGCCAAGCTTTATAGCGCGAACTCCAGATGCCTGTCTTCCCATTTCACGTACGTCCGCTTCTTTGAAGCGGATTGATTGGCCGAGCGCAGTAGCGAGCATAACGTCATCGCCTTTTGATATTGGAAGTACACCTTGGAGCTCATCTCCTTTTGAAAGCGATATAGCGATGAGCCCACTTCGGCGGACATCTTTGAAACTCTCAGCAGAAACTTTTTTGACGACACCCATCATGGTAACTAGCATTAGGTGCTCGACAGTCTTTTTGGCTTCTTTGCCTATTGGAAGTATCGATGTGACCTTCTCGTCAGCTTCGAGTGATATAAAGTTCATGATGGATTTGCCCTTAGTTGCGCGTTTGCCTTCAGGGATATCATACATTTTGATTTGATATGCTTTTCCAAGATTAGTAAAGAAAAGTAAATCGCTATGAGTGTTGGCAGATATTAGCATTGTGACGAAGTCTTCTTCTTTTGTCTCTATATCTATCACCCCGACACCTCCGCGCTTCTGAGCTCTGTACTCACTAGGATCTGTACGTTTGACATAGCCACCCTTGGTAAATACGAGGACCGACTCTTTTTCTGGGATAAGATCTTCTTCGTTAATGGCACGGACTTCGCCTTTGATAATGCGAGTGCGACGTTCATCTCCATACTTATCACGGATATCTAGCAATTCAGTAGATATAACCTTCCTCATTTTGGAAGGACTCGCAAGTAGGGCTTCGAGCTCTTTGATAAGTTCTTGTTTCTCTTTCAATTCAAGCTCGACGTTCTTCCTCTCTAAGCCAGCAAGTTTGGCAAGCTTCATTTCTAGTATTGCGGTTGCTTGTAAATCCGAGAACTTGAATTCCTTCATTAGATTTAATTTTGCAATAGCTGTATCTTTCGAAGCACGAATAACTGAAATGACCCGATCTATATGATCGAGCGCCTTCTTTAAGCCAAGAAGTATATGTTCACGCTCTTTTGCCCGACGCAAATCGTATTCTGTCCGACGACGAACAACGACAACTCTATGATCTATAAATAAAGTTAGCAAACTCTTTAGTGACAGCGTCTGAGGCACTCCATCAACCAGAGCTACAATATTAAAATTGAATGATTGCTCAAGTTGGGTATGCTTGTAGATGTAGTTGAGAACTTTCTGTGGAAAAACACCAGATTTCAAATCTATGGCTATGCGAATATCTTTGGCTGACTCGTCGCGAAGACCTTTGATACCTTCGAGTTTTTTCTCTTGGATAAGCTCTGCTATCGACTCGATAAGGACGGACTTGTTTACTCGATAAGGTATCGAGGTAATAATAATCTGGAACGTGCCAGTCTTTGCTTCGATTATCTCTGCTTCCCCGCGAGTGACGACTCCCCCGCGACCAGTCGAATATGCATGTAATAAATCAGATTGACCATATGCCAGTCCTCCTGTCGGGAAGTCGGGGCCTTTGATAAACTCCATCAGATCTTCGGTAGTAGCATCTTTATTCTCTATTAGATGAATTGTCGCGTTAATAGTCTCAGTTAAATTATGAGGAGGAATATTCGTAGCCATACCGACTGCAATACCGAGTGTGCCATTCAGTAGTAAACTCGGAACTGCTGTTGGTAAGACCACAGGCTCTTTGCGAGTCTGATCGTAGTTTGGTCTGAAGTCTACAGTCTCTTTTTCAAGGTCAAGAAGAAGTAAAGATGAAATTTTAGACATTTTAGCTTCGGTATAACGCATCGCGGCAGGATTGTCGCCGTCGATAGAACCAAAGTTACCTTGACCAAATATAAGCGGATAGCGGTATGAGAAATCCTGCGCCATGCCTACCATCGAATCATAAACCGCTACGTCACCATGGGGATGGTACTTACCAAGTACTTCACCAACTACCGTCGCACTCTTTCGAAGACGGCCGGAGTACGTGAGCCCCATCTCATTCATTGCATATAATATACGTCGGTGGACTGGTTTCAATCCATCGCGGACATCAGGAAGAGCACGATCAGTAATGACCGACATAGCATAGTCGATGAAAGATTCTTTCATCTCTGTACTAATATTTACTCCGACGACATTTATATGTTCTTTCTTTGGTTCAACTTTGGCCATAATTATTTATTTACTAACGTTCTATTGGGACAAGATTAATTTGCTTACCCGCTGTAGCTTCCTCTATGGACGGGACATCTCCTGCGCTAGCACTAAGCTTGTCATATGTACTGCCAATGGAATCTGCAAAAAGAGTAAACGGCTTTATGACCGAATCTTCTTTAGCTACAACATTCTGGCTGAATTTATTACCTAGACTACTAACCCAAACAAAAACGACAACCGACATACATATGGCGAGCGTTATGATCATGACTCTTTTGCGGGCATCTTCGGGCTTGGAACGTAAATTTTTTATATATGAATTCATAATATTAAATAATTATTTATTAAAATGATAATACGACTATTTCTCCCTCCCGACCTGCAAGCTCTTTGGCCTTGATTGTAAGTTTCTCGATAGGTGTGACTTTTTCCTGACCACCTTCTTTTAGAAACGCTTTCAGCATCTTCTCATCACCTGCCTGTCCGGTAGGCAGGTACTCCATGGGTATAATAACTTTCGGTTCAAGTGAGACGGCGAGCTTGTATGCCTCCGATGGAGAAAGTAAATCATCATTACCAATTGGTACAAAAAGTATGTCTGGAGATTCTATCTGACCTACGACATCTGTGCTTAGCTTGCCCGATACTGCACCAAGGAAACAAAGTGATATGCCTTCAATAGAAAGTGAATAAATAGTATTAATATATTTCTTTCCTTTTATCTCAGTCTCAGTCATTATACCCTTTACGAAAATATCCTTGATCTCGTAGTCACCAGGACCACTGATAGAAAACGGTACAGTGTCACCGTGGGTAACCATTTCAAAACCATTATAGTCTGGATGATTGATAGTTGAAAGGGCGATTGCAGATCCAAAACGTGATGGAGCGACACTTCCCTTGGAATCTTTACTTATTGGGTTGAATGCCATGACCAAGTCACCTTGCTGGATTTTGAAGAATTGCTTGCCTAAATAAGTGATAATCATGAGTACATTATAGCAAATTTCGACCTAAAATGAAAGCTAAAATATGCTTGCAAAATATGTATGCGTGTAGTATATTGAGTCTGTTATAAGCCCAGATTGAGATTAACCCTTTTGAGTGATTTGGAAGCCAAACACAAAGAAGATTCTCGGACTGCGCCGCAGATTGTGCGGTTTTTTTAGTACAGAAAATATAATTATGAAAAAAAGTGACGAAAATGTAATAGATAGTATTGCGCTAGATGCAAAGATAGAACTTTCAAGTGTCGGCAAAATGTTAGACAAAGCGGAATTGCCTCCGGCTGTGGACGCTCTTGTCGAAGGCCCAGTGATATCAATCCAGAAATCTTCAGTTTATATTGATCTTGCGCCATTCGGCACAGGTATTATTTATGGACGTGAATTTATAAATGCTAAAGATATTATAAAGAAAGTAAATATCGGTGATGTAGTCAAGGCAAAAGTTGTATCGACTGACAATGAAGACGGATACATTGAGCTCTCGCTCAAGGAAGCAAAGCAAGCCCTGATCTGGAGTGAAGCCGAAAAGGCAATCAAGTCAAAGATTCCTCTTGAACTTACTATCAAGGAAGCAAACAAAGGTGGACTTATACTCGAGTGGCAAGGTATTGCTGGGTTCCTACCTGCATCTCAGCTAAAGAGCGAACACTACCCTCGCGTCGAGGATTCTGATAAAGATAAAATATTGAAAGCTTTAAAGATGCTCGTCGGCAAGCGTATCAATGTCGTTATGATCTCTGCACTTCCAAAGGAAGGCAAGCTCATATTCTCTGAAAAGGATAATAACCCAGAAGAGAGGCAAGAAATAATCGGCAAGTATGCCGTCGGTGATGAGATGGAGTGCACAGTAGCGGGAATTGTCGACTTTGGAATTTTCCTAAAAGTTGAAGAAGGGTTAGAAGGCCTAGTACACATCTCTGAGATTGACTGGGGCTTAGTAGAGGACCCACGAAGTATGTTTAAAGTTGGCGACACTGTCAAAGCAAAAATAATCGAGATAAAGGATGGTAAGATTTCTCTTTCAATCAAGGCACTCAAAGAAAACCCATGGCATGAATTTGAAAATACACTCAAGAAGGGCGATATCGTCTCTGGAGTAGTCATCAAATTCAACAAGCACGGCGCCCTCGTCTCTATCAAGCAAGGTGTGGCAGGACTCGTCCACAATTCAAGCTTTGGCTCTGAAGAGAAACTCAAGAAGACACTAGAGCTTGGCAAGACCTACGACTTCCAAGTTACCCTCTTTGAACCCAAAGATCAGCGCATGACTCTCGTCTTCCTAGAAGACGGCCTGCCTGCGCAGGCAGGAAAGAAAGATGAATAGGTAAGTTGTGAAAAAGCGTCAATCGACTTCTCGATTGACGCTTTTTTATTTATATCTTAAGATTCTGCAAAACTATAGAGAGAGGATTGCATCCATATACTTGGCTGTGTACCATGTAGGATCTACCGGGGTCAAACTGGGTATAATTGGATCAATGACTTTTATATTTTGAAACTCCGGCTTGTCTTTAAAGTAATCCTTCAACGAATGATCAGATTCATTCTCTGGCCCAAATAAGACTATACCGATTTTTAGTTTAATACAGTCTTCTCCAATTTCTTTGCAATCATCCTTGTCCCTCCTACCAAAATGCTTGATTTTGATATTTGTCCCAATCTTTTTTGTATCATGACTTCCGGGAAGGAAAAAAAGTTCCCCGAACGATTTAAGGTCACGGATAGTTTGGGCAACCCCAAGAATAACGGGACCTGAACCAACGATTAGTATATTTCTCATGCACAAAGGTTTAAGTGATGAATCGAACTTGCTAAAAAAATACTATATATAAGTATTGAAGTCAAGAGCGCCCGTTTAGCAAAGTTTGTCGCCCAACTCGACACTATCTTTTGAAGGAGTGACAAGCACATATCCTGTGCCTTCAGTATTCTTGAATCCAAGAGTTAGAACTTCAGAAGTAAATGGGCCGATTTGTTTTGTTGGAAAGTTCACGACACAGGCCACGAGCATTCCTTCTAGTTCTTCCCTCTCATATGTACCTGGCAGTTGTACGCTTGAATGCTTGATCCCTATCTCTGGACCAAGATCTATCTTGAGCTTATATGCAGGCTTCTTGGCTTCAGGAAAATCTTGGACGTCAATTATCTTTCCAAGCCTTATATCTACTTTTTCAAAATCTTCGTAAGAGATCATATATTAATCACTACTGACTAAGAATCTGAAACTTTTTACTATCTTCTCAAGTTCATTTTGGATTTTTAATTCATCAAACGCTTTTATTCCTTGTTCTGGTGAGTAATTTTCCACATTTGTTGAATGTATTGTGTACTCTAGAGCATAGCAGTCACCATCTAGTAATCCTCTGTAGCTTGTTGTTTCGTAAAAGTTACCAGCACCTGCATCACTTGTAGTAAACTTTATAAAAGGATAGCCATTTACCATTACCTTATCTACTTCTCCTCCTTTATTCTCTTCATTAATTATTCCTATGGTATTCGTGCAAGTTTTTATAATTGCCGGATCAGTTGATCGGCCAATTATAAAATTAGCGCCTATAAAATTGGTCTGTGGGATATAGCCTATTGGGACAGTTACTTTTGCTAGGATTAGTCCTTTTGAAGTTGAGTTCACTCTCCAATCTTGAGTAAGTGTTTTATCCCCTTCCCTTGCTACAAAGAATGAATTGTAATTGAAGGCAAGCACATCCTTTATGGAGAAGTGTTCAATACAGCTTGGAGATTTTATGAAAGTAGATTTAGGGTCGTATGTGACACTAGTTACATCTTTAAATATATTTTTATTATTTACAACTTCTACTGAGCCAAATCCTTGGATAAAACTATCCCCAGATTTTTTAAATACAACTTGCGAATTAGAAAGCATTCCTTCAGAATAAAAAGAATAATCAGCTAGGAGTATATCGTTATTGAAAGTTCCATTAAAAGGACCAGATGAGCTATCTTTCTGATAGTTATTATAGGATAGGGCTCCAGATACTACTCCACTTACTTCGGAATCTATTTTGAGTGAATAGACATCGTTACCAAGTTTAGCCACATAACAACCGACAATAGACGCGACTTCTATAGGTTTAGGTTGGTCTGTCACCTCAGTACCTTTTTTAAAATAGAAATAACTACCTATCACAAGCAAGACTACAACTATAAAAACTAATGTTTTACCAATTTTTGTCATATTTTTATTATAACAGATACTTGGACTACTAGTTATATACCGTCATAGCTTTATCCTTACCTTCGGCAGATATGGTCGCAATTATTTCGGCGACTTTTTTGGAAATCTTTTTTATTTCTTTGAGCTCGTCCTCTTTGAAGTTACCGAGGAGAAATTTGAGAACTGCAGCTTCTCCTTTTGGCTTTTTAATTTTACCGGTCGGAGTGTGAGGTGAGACTCCAATACGAATACGAACGAACTCGCGAGATTTCACTTTTTTTATTACTGATTCGAGCCCATTGTGCCCACCACTTGAGCGATTAAAAGAAATTTTAAGAGTACCAATTGGTAAATCTATATCATCATAGACCACAACAAGATTTTTTAACTTCTTCGGCCCATCTATGATTTGCATCACGGCATTCCCTGAATTATTCATAAATGTTTCAGGCAACATAAAATCAAGTTTCTCTTTTTCAATTTCACCTTTAGAGCGCAGAGACTTGGTCTTCATATCATTCTTCCAATCTAAAAAGTCGTTTGCCTTTGCAATACTCTGCAAAACAATCCGCCCAGCATTGTGGCGATTGCTCTCATGTTCTTTATTTGGATTTCCAAGCCCGACGATTAACATATTGAGATTATATCATATTAGGTTCTTATAAATCTTATCAATAAAAAAGTCCTCGGATCTCCCGTCGGCTTGATCGCGGCGCGGGCCAGACATTTTTTCTTGAAAAGATTTACTGACAAAAATTTAAAAGTATTTACACCACACTAAACTCCATTCTGTCAATAGTAGTTGTATGCTAATATACTGCATATATGGAAAATAATACACCTGTGATTCCAGTTGAAAAGTCAAAATTAAAAAAACATGCAAAAGATGCTTGGGATTTGATAAAATTTGCAATCATTGCACTGGTCATCGTCATACCAATTCGAATGTTCATCGCCCAGCCATTCGTAGTTTCTGGTGACTCTATGTTCCCTACTTTCCACGACAAAGAATATCTGATAGTTGATGAGATATCGTACATATTAAAAGGGCCTCACCGTGGCGATGTAGTGGTCTTTCACTATCCCAAAGATCCTTCAAGATTCTTCATCAAGCGTATAATCGGACTGCCTAATGAAAAAGTAGAAATAAAAGACGGAGTAGTAAAAATATATAACGAGCAGAGTCCGGAAGGATTCATACTAAGCGAGCCATACCTAGCTGAGAAATTTAGCTCCACTGATACATATACTATCAGTAAGGATGAATACTTTGTAATGGGAGACAATAGAAATCGAAGTTCCGATTCTCGTATGTGGGGAGTACTACCCCGTGACCTGATGGTGGGTAGAGCATACTTGCGATTAATACCAGTGAAGAAAATAGAATATTTACCAGGGTCAATAAATAAATATAAATAATATGTCTAGTGAAAAGAAAAAAGGAAATAAAGAACCACTATCCTCTGTAAAAGGTATGCGCGATATTATCGATGAGCAATACTATCACTTTCAGGGATTTTTCGAGAAAGCTCAAGAAGTAGCAGTTTATTACGGATTTAAACCGATAGATACTCCAATTACAGAACACGAAGAAGTGTTTACTTCTTCTATTGGTGTCGGCACAGATATTGTCGACAAGGAAATGTATACACTAAAGACGAAAGGTGGTGATCACTTGGCTCTCCGTCCAGAGCACACTGCCGGACTTATGCGTAGCTATATTGAGCATGGAATGACATCTCTCCCCCAGCCATTACTATTCTACAACTACGGTCCAATATTTAGACATGACAATCCTCAGAAGGGTCGCTACCGTCAATTTTGGCAGTTTGATATGGACGCGATTGGTAGTGAGAAAAGTATACTCGATGCACTCGTCATAAAGACTGCTTGGTCAATACTCATGGAAGCTGGAGCGACCAACTTATCTATAGATATAAATTCTATTGGTGATAAGGAATGCAGACAAAGTTATATTCGTGAGCTAGTCTCTTATTATAAAAAACATATGAACGTCCTACCTGCGATTGACCGCGAGAGATTAAAGACAAACCCCCTTCGCATACTAGACTCAAAGGACGAGAAGACTATAGAGCTAAATCAAAATGCCCCAGAGACACTCTCTTACCTATGCCCTGCCTGTAAAAAACACTTCAAAGAAGTATTAGAATATCTTGAGGAGATGGAGATTCCTTATTCGATCAATAAATGCCTAGTTCGTGGACTTTCATATTACACTCGGACAGTTGTTGAAATCATGATAGAAGATGCCGAGACAGGTAAAAAGATAACTATCGCAGGTGGTGGGCGATACGATTACCTCGGCAAGCAACTCGGTAGTAAAAAAGATATTCCAGCAGTTGGAATATCTATCGGTGTCGACAGAATCGTCGAGGCGCCTTGGTTTGCCAAACTTTCTCCTCGTATTATCAAGAAACCAAAGATTTATTTTATTCAGCTTGGCTGGGATGCAAAACTCAAATCACTAAACGTGATAGAGATACTACGCAAAGGCAAAGTGCCTATCGCACAATCAATATCAAAAGACAACCTCGGGGCTCAGCTTGCAGTGGCTGAGAAGATGGGTATGCATTACGCTATAATATTTGGACAAAAAGAAGCTATGGAGAACTCGGTTATATTTCGTGATATGACAAATCGCTCGCAAGAAACAGTAAAACTACCAAAATTGCTCGAGTATATAAAAGAACTAAAGTAACATGATAGAAATTGTTCAAAACGGAAATCCGGTCCTGCGCAAAAAGGCTCTCGAGGTTGCTATATCAGATATAACTAAACCTAAAATACAGAAAGTTATAAAAGATATGACCCATGCCCTACACTCTCAAGATGACGGCGTCGCTATAGCTGCACCACAGATCGGAATTAGCTTGCGGATATTTTTAGTATCAGGAAGAATATTTGAGGAGGACTTTGTAAGAGGCAAGAAACCAGATGCAAAATCTATAAAAATAAAGGTTGGCCATCGTGATTTAGTATTCATTAATCCTGTATTTAAGAAAATATCAAAAGATAGAAAACTCATGGCTGAAGGTTGCCTATCTGTACGACCGCTCTATGGTAAAGTTCGTCGAGCTACAAAAGCAAGCGTCGAAGCCTACGACGAGCACGGCAAGAAATTCGAGAAGGTTGGTTCTGGACTCCTAGCCCACATATTTCAACATGAGACTGACCATCTAGATGGGATACTTTTTATAGATAAAGCTCGCGACATCCACGAATCAACATCAGATGAAGAATACAACTAAAACTTTCGCATTCTTTGGTACACCGGAGGTCGCGAGTGATACACTCGAGATCCTATGCGATGCTGGATATATACCAAAAGTTATAATCACGTCACCAGATAGAAGATCTGGCCGTGGAATGAATATGACCGATACTCCTGTTAGTATTTGGGCTAGGGCTCATAATATAGAATGCCTAAAACCTGAGAAAATTACAGCGGAATTTATAGAAGAATTTAAAAAATGGGGAGTCGACCTATCTATCGTTATTGCTTATGGGAAAATACTGCCTGAAGATATTATTGAAGTACCTGCGTTAGGTACAATAAATATTCATTATTCCCTCCTTCCTAAATACAGAGGTGCATCGCCCGTAGAAGAAGCCATCCTTCGTGGAGATGAGTTCACTGGTGTTTGCATCCAAGAGATGAAGTACAAGCTCGACAGCGGACCAATACTTGCACTCGAAGAAGTAAAGATTGATAACGATGAGACAAAAGTCGAGCTACTAGAGAAGCTCACAATTATAGGTGCGAATCTGCTAGTGAACAAGTTGCCAGATATACTAGAAAAAAATATTGAACCAAAAGGTCAAGATGAATCCAGAGCTTCATATTGCACAAAGATGAGCAAAGAAGATGGAGAGCTTGATCTGAATACTGACGCTACTGTAAATTATAATAAATACCGTGCGTTCTATGGCTGGCCAGGAGTATTCTTTTTTAAAGATGGAAAGAGAATAAAAATCACTAAAGCAAAGTATGAAAATGACTCATTCATAATAGAGAGAGTTATTCCCGAAGGTAAAAAGGAGATTGATTTTAATATTTTGAAGTAAAAGGATTCCGATCCGATAGACCTTTGAGCATTTTCTTTACACTCGATGCTCCTCTTTTAAACAGCGTCTGCTTGCGGTCCTTATTGTGAGTCACACTACGAGCAATTTCTTCTTTGGCGTCGTCAATCGCTGCGTAAAGGTCGCTCTGTTCTGATTTGGCAAAAAATTTCTCACCATTTAAATTTATATCAAATTCGGCTTTATAAACATCTCCTTGCTTATGGTGATTGGTAGTCTTCCCTACTTCTACAAATCCAGTGACTTCTCCACCACGAGCAAATTTTTCAATTGAAGCTAGACGCTTATTCACATAATCACTTATTGCATCAGTCAGTTCCATATTCGTCGCTTTTATATTTATATTCATATCAAAAAAGCTAAGCTAATAATATCTATTATACCAGAATTTCTGATATAATACATTTATGTCAAAAAAAGGAATAAAAATACAGCAAAAAGGGGCAAGGGGCGGCCTATATCAAGCCTCCCGTATGGAGAGCAGTGTCAAGAATTTCGGCAATAGGCAGGTCCGCAAACCTAAACAGTCAAAGAAATCATAGAAAAAAGGGTCCCGTGATTACGGAACCCTTTTTCGATATTAACTACACTTCTTCTTAAAGAACTTTTATATTCTTAATAGTGAGTACGGTCTCTGACAGAAAGTACGCCAGAAATAGTGAGAACAATCCTCTCCTCCAGAATAATGTGTCTGGTATTGTTAGAAAAAATACGAGCCCAATACCAAGTGCGGACACATGCACGATATAGTAGAATGCGTTACTTGTGATAAAACCCCTATAGTACTTTTTATTTATGGTTTTATGGACATCTTCCTCAATTCCATCAATAACACACTTTTCGACTGACTGAAAATCGAAGTATTGCCTTGCATGTTCCACTAATTTATTTAAGTCATCCCAGTAGAATGTAAGCCGCTCCATCTTTTTTTCAAATACCCTCCTTGATATAAACCAGCCTAAAATAAGTGATATTATCACAGCCGAAGGCCGCTCAAACAGGTATGGATCTGGCCTTAGGCATATATGAAGTGCAATGCTAAACATTGCGATGCTAAACCTCAAGGATGAAGTTAGGAAGTCCGCCTCATCTTTTCTTTTTTCAAAAGTAGCCAACTCATCATTAATAGTCTCGCTTATGAGGTTTTTTAAGTATTCAGTATTAATCATGGAAGTAGGTTTTAAGTTTTTTATTAAATTACCATATATCGAAAGGTTTGTAAATATACCACTTTTATACAGATTGTCACGATATGCTTTATCTTACGTTATTGTATAATGTATAAGTCGATTTTATACATTAATAATTATCAACAATTTAAAAATGTTAAATATGAATTTCACAAAGACAGTAGCTGCTATGGCTATCATGGCCTCTATGGCTCTCCCAGCATTAGCTGAAGAGAACTCTGGAGTTCCAACTACAACAGTAGCTCCAACAGTGGTAACAGTATCCCCTACAACAATTGCATGTGTAGGTACGGCAGTAAACGCTCGTGAGCAAGCTATAGGCGCTGCTGCGACAAAGTACACGACTGCTGCAAATGCAGCTTATAGTGCTCGCGCTACAGCCCTTGCCCAGGCTTACACTCTTACAACTAAGGATGCAGTTAGGTCTGCAGTAAAGACGGCTTGGAAGACTTTCAATTCTTCTATGAAGTCTGCTCGCACTGAGTGGAGAACGGCTCGTAAGAATGCATGGAGTGTATTTAGAACCGCCCAAAAGGCATGTAAGGCTCCATCAAGCTTGAGTGACTCAAGTAACTCAGAATCAGAGTCTGGTCTCTAGAAATTAATAATCTCTATCAAGAAAAAGCCCTATTATAATAGGGCTTTTTCTTTGCTTTTTTGGGAGTTTTTTGCTAGCATGTATGGGTTATTTAAGTTTTAAACATTCCCCGGTAGCTCAGCGGTAGAGCAATCGCCTGTTAAGCGATTGGTCGTAGGTTCGATCCCTACCCGGGGAGCAATACTAAAAAATTTAGACTTGTGTCTAGGTTTTTTAGTATATGCTTCCACGAGAGCACGACAACTGCTTGTCGTGCGTGTAGGGATCGAAAGACTTTTCTGTATTGTTTACAACCAGAAAAGTACCTGCGGCGGTAAGCCGAGATTCCCTACCCGGGGAGCTAGACAGTATAATTCATAATGACTTCCCGAATTTTTTTGCAAATTCTGTAGCAGTCATCTTCACTAGAATATCTGTATCTTGTGGTGACTCAAGTGGATAGCTCCTAAAAGTTCCATTCTCATAGTACCCTTCTGGATCAATATAAATAACCTTCAATCCGTGCTCTCGCGCTGAACGCTGAATACGTCTACGGTCAGCATGAGTACCAATAACAAAAAGAGATTTAGTCTGTGGATGAAAATCAATATGCGGAATAATTTTAACTTCCTCATATTGTCTAACATATTTCTCGGTAAGTCCTACCAATGAAGGTAACCCATCAAAATTATTTGTTATAACATCACCAACAAGAAGTCCTCGATTTTTAAGTTCTCGTAGTAATAAGAAAAACTCATTCGGCATTGCAGTGATTGAGCGTAGATAAGGGATCGAAGAACGTAAAAAGAAATCTTCTGGATTTGAAAGTAGATCAGTTAGTAACCTATCTTGTTCTGGAGAAAGAATAAATTTATGAGTAACGGGATCTGATACAAAATATACTTGATGAAGATAATGGAGAGGTGGTATACCAAGTTCAACAGATGGCCCACAACCTAACTCAAGCTGCATTGGAAGATATTGAATTAATTCAGTCAGATCAGTAACAATCTGAGGACTTCCGGGTATATCTTTTATCCTAATACCTGTATTGAAAACACTCCATGGGTGCATTGTTTTTTCTATAGGGATTTTCGTTGCAGTAGAAGTAAGGGTAAGGTCAAGCAATTTATAATGCTCTGGAAATGTTCGAGATGCTGTTTCATCTGCAGGATAAGATATAGGTCTCGCAATAGTAAAGATAAGATCACCTCGAATATATACTTCTGTTAAATCTCTATTTTTATCTTTTAATTTCCAACTACCATTTTCTAGTGCAGTATATATCTGAGATTCGTACACCTTAAGTTCGGTTTCAGGAAACGCCAGAGAAAGCCACAAATACGGTGCAACTAATTTAAATGCATATCTATCTTTTTCAGTTACTACATCATATAAATCATAGAAGTGCAGCATTCTTCTTCGCTTATCGTCATCAGATGTCCAACCAGAAAGGTCAGTATTTTTCTTATCTTGAGTCCTTCTCCAAATACTTTCAAACACCGCACGATTGTTATCTATGAACTGCTTTTGCCATTTATCAGCATGTTCTTGTGTAAGACCTTTTTTTATAGTATATGGTAACTTCATACCTGAGTATTATAGACGAAAATTTCAAATAGATATAGGTGATGAAAATCCGGAGCTTATTATGGCTATTCGAACATCCTCCCAGGTTCAGAGCAAAATTTTAAGCCATATATTTCAATGGTTATTTTTCCTACCTTAGTAGAAGTTAAAACCTATGCTAAAATTAGCAAGTATTTTATTATCAATTTTTAATAAAACAATATGAAGACAAATAGTAAAAAATATGTGGATGGATTTGTAATACCGATAAAGAAGAAGGATTTAGCAGCTTACAAAAAGATGGCAGAATGGGGAGCTAGGATGTGGAAGAAAAATGGCGCCTTAGAGTATTTTGAATGCGTAGGCAATGATTTGAAAGTTAAAAAAGGAATGCCACAGAAAGGCTTTATGAAGCTTGCAGGCCTTAAGGCTGATGAGACTGTTATTTTCTCCTGGATTGTATATAAATCTCGTGCTCACAGAGATCAAGTGAACAAGAAAGTAATGAATGATCCGAGCATGAAAGATTTTGATCCCTCCACTATGCCGGTTGATATGAAGCGTTTCGCATGTGGAGGGTTCAAACCAATAGTGGAAGCCTAAGAAATTAAGTTATTAAATATGACCCCTGCAGAAAATATATTTATATTTGCAACTAGTATAGTACTACTGATTTTGGCAATATGTGTTAAAAAAATTAGTTGGGAAAAGCTAGGCCTAAGACCTAAATCATTGTTTAGTGGTTGGTGGCAGATATTGTTATTTAGCGCGATTATTTTTGCTTTAATACAAATAACTATAACAACTAAATTCATAGTTCTACCAGATTGGATGACAGATAAAGATCCACTATTACCACTACTCGCGATATGTCTTCTTCAAGAAATACTATTTAGAGGATTACTAATAAGTTCTCTTGAACGCTGGGGCAAACAAAAAGCATTGTGGACCAGTGTTATTATCTTTGTAATGATCCATCTAGTAGCTCCGTATACGTGGTCCAGCACAGGTCTTATTTTTGCTGGTTTGACTTTCGTCGGAGGATATTTTTGGGGTTGGCATTTCCTAAAGTTTAGAAATATTTACCTCCTTACTATTTCTCATTTTTTAATAAATTTAAGCTTCAATTATATGGTTTTCAGTGTATTTTTCTAAGATAGCTACTTGAACATACTCCAAAGTTAAGTGAGTATATATTCAACGATGGGGACACCCAGCCCAACAGCAAGGTCGGCGTATTCCTCCATTGAGTTTTGATATGGCCTTTTTTATGCGAATATCCCTAGTCTCCGCCTTTTTACCAGACGTAACCCAGCAAATCCACTCATTGCGTGCGAGTGGGGTGATATTTTCCCATGTTTCCAATGCTGTTTTACTAGAAGTGAGGCTCTTTTGTAAATCCTCTGGCGTTTTATGTACCATATCAGTGACGATTCCTTTTTTTAGCATTCTATTATTTTATCAAATTCTCTCAATTAAGGCACTTCGAACACAGCTCTAAGTTCTGAGACAGCTTGACAAATTAGTAAAAATACTATATACTACAAGAAATTGAAGTTTGCCTTGATTACTTAGTTTGTATTGATAGATTACTTTAGTCCCCTTACAAAAAGTGACTGGAGTAATCTATCAACTAACAAATCTAGACTTATGGCAAAAAAACCCGTGCGGACCCCGAAAAAGAAAGTAAGCTACCTCTATGACAATCTGTCAGGAGTTACCACCAAAGCACTCAAGTGTGCAATGCGGGCTTACAAAATGTTGCTTGCAAGCAATAAGCATCGTGGATGCCACGATACTGCACTTGATGCAATTCATCGCATTGAAGGCGAATTGCTTGGAAGGAAGGAGCTTCCTTTTAAATAAAGATATTGTGATCATGATGAAGCTGGTCTTTTTACAAGGCTGGCTTTTTTTATTATTGGATTAATCTCAAAATTTAATGTATACTGTATATCACATATTACTAATAACGAAAACAGAAATTATATGGCAAAGCGAGCAACCTCACTACATCCACAGAAAAAATCTAAGCATTCTCGCAAGACAAAGAAGCGTCTTGCAGTAAAATACGAGATGATAGCAAAAAAGCGTGCTTCAAGAAAACACAAATAGAACTTTGGTTAACTTTTAAATTCAATTTCAAATGGGTACATTCCCATACCACAGGACCCAAGGAGTGTCCCTAATTTTGGACTTCCCAAATCAATATCAGTAGAACCTGATTGTGGAAGTATTTTACTTATTCCTAAACTTGGAATACGTATAGAGGACGAACAATCAAAAGTACCCTTAGTGTTAAAACGAACTATAGTAGGCAGACCTGCTTGGGCGACACTTGATCGTGGAACATATCCCCCTTTGGCTTTTATTTCAATAATCTGCTTGCCGTCAACTATACTGACATTATTGATTGGAGCAACTTCTCTTTTAGGCGCTGTATTAACAAACAATATTGCTCCTCCTACTAGGACTACTGCAATGGTAACTGAAATAATGGTTGCTTTCATATTATGATTATACTAGAAGTTAAAGATTGGTGGTATGACTCCAACTACGACCAGACTGTTGATGAGGTTAAAGAGTGCAAATATTATAACTATCAGTCCTGCTGACTTGAAGAATATGCCTGATTTTGAGCTATTTTTAATACTAAAAGAACTGAAGCTTATGAGCGCGAGTACTGGAAGTGTACCGAGCGCGAATGCTAGCATTGTCAGTCCTCCTTTTGCAAAGCTTCCCGTTGTGAGAGTATAGAGTTGCATTGATTGAGTAAATCCGCATGGTAAGAAAAATGTCGCAATACCGACAAGGAGTGGAGTGAGGGTGTGGCTTAGCTTCGATACGCCATGAGCATGACGCGCGATAAACTTTGGCATCGATGGTTGCAATTTTTTCGCCCAAGGAAAAATTCCAAGAAGATTGATACCTAGGATGAGCATCACAATACCAATCACCAAACTTAAAATAAATGTAGCTGTAGTACTGAGTGTGAATGCCGATCCAATAGCACCTATAACTCCACCAAGAATAAAAAACGAGACTATTCTCCCGATATGAAACATAATTTGTGGTCGAACTTTATCTCCTTCTTTTGCAAATGTAGCTGACATCGATAGAAGTAGTCCTCCTACGACTGCCATGCAGGTCGAGAGCGAAGCAATGATGCCAATTACAAATGCGGTGCCATAAGTTACATTTCCACTACTTACCATATTCACTATCCCCATTTTCTGTAAAACTATAAAGAGTATGATGAAACCGAGGGCTATAGGTAGCGCAATATTAAATTCCTTCCATTTTGCATTGTGTGTTTGTTTCTCAATCGAGATAGTGTATCCATGCGGTCGTAGTGGTATAGTCAGCTCTTGCGCAATTTCTATCTCTGTTTTATCACCAAAGCCACCTACAACTTCGACAGTATGGCTCTTGAGACTTGATTTTACGTATGTAATATTAGGTAAATCTTTTAATTCACTTTCTGTTAGAAGTACACAGGCATTGCAATGCATACCGTGTACGTGAAATGTAAGTTTTTTATTTTGATTTTCCATATTATATATCCCTACTTATACCAATTTTTATACCAGCCTTGCATCTGTTCAATTTCTTTTGATTGTGACTCGATAATATTATTTGCAAGGGTTAACATCTCTGGTCTATTTGTCCCAGACTTTAACATCTGTGCCATCATAATAGCTAATTGATGATGAGGAATCATTTTCTCTATAAAGGCTTTGTCGAAATCCGTTGCATTTTCAAGTGCCGTCATATCTTCTTTTCCACCCATATGCATTCCACCTCTCGACATCATTCCACCACTAACCATTCCATATGCGTATATATCCTGATTTTCAACATCTTTGTTAAACCAACTTTTGTACCAATCCTTCATATCTCCAATTTCTTTAGTTTGAGCTCCTATAATTGCCTCGGCTAAAATTTTGACCTCTGCGTGTTTTGCTTTTTGAAGAGCAAGTTTCGACATGTCAATTGCACCTTCGTGATGAGGAATCATTTGCTCGATAAAATGCTTATCTATTTGGTTGACTGAGTTAGTTGTCTTAGATGTAAATTGGTTATCTTCCCCTCGGTTACTCCTCCATGACATCATTCCGCCATAGCCTACTCCTCGACTAAATGCTGAACTTAATAGTACAGTAATAAATACACCAATTGTTATCCCTCCTACTATATACAACATTTTATTATTTTCTTGATTGTTCATATTATTTTTTTATTAATTATAATCTCTTAGCTTTAATTCTCAGTGAGTTCGACACCACTGATACGGAAGACATTGCCATCGCAAATCCTGCAAATACTGGCGAGAGGAGCCATCCGAAAAATGGATAGAACAATCCTGCAGCAAGTGGAATACCAACAATATTATAGAAGAATGCCCAAAATAGATTTTGTTTGATGCCTCGCATTGTCATCTTTGAGAGCTTTATGGCTTTGACAAGTTTTGAAATATCTCCACCAAGTAATGTAATGCCTGCACTCTCTATTGCCACATCTGTACCTGTGCCCATAGCTATACCTACATCAGCCTGAGCAAGCGCTGGAGCGTCATTGACCCCATCTCCGGCCATGGCGACAATGTGGCCTTGCGATTGGAGTTCTTTTATCTTCGCCAATTTATCTTGTGGCATTACATGAGCAACAACTTCATCAATACCGACAAGTGAGGCCATGTATTTCGCTGCCATCTCGTCATCTCCTGTTAGCATGATAACTTTAATACCAAGTTTGTGTAAATCATTTACTGCTTGCTTGGATTCTGGTTTAATCTCATCTGCAACCATGACAAATCCAAGCACTTTTTCTTTTGTTGCAATTATGACTGGGGTTTTACCTTGCATAGTAAATTTTTCGATTACTGATACATCGAATGTAAGCTTTAAATCTTGTATGAGTTTTGTATTTCCAACAAAATATTCCGTACTACTTATTGATCCTTTCAAACCTTTGCCTTGTAGACCTTCAAAATTGGAAACTTCTTCCATCTCTAGGTTCTTGTCCTTAGCATAGTTTACGATTGCGTGCGCGATTGGATGCTCTGATTTACTTTCAAGAGATGCGAGTATAGATATAAGTTCACCGTCTTTCATGTTAGAGAGATTTTGTATATCAACGAGTGTTGGCTTGCCGATTGTTATAGTCCCTGTTTTGTCAACAATAACTGTATCGACTTTATGGAGCTTCTCGAGTGTAGCAGCATCTTTTATCAAGATTCCTGCACGAGCTCCTTTGCCAACTCCGACAATAATAGCGGTCGGTGTCGCAAGACCAAGAGCACATGGGCAAGCGATGACAAGAACTCCGACAAATGATACGAGCCCATATGAAAGTGCTTGCGAGAATCCAAGTGAACTGCTGCCGAGTAATAACCATGCCCCTAGAGTAACAAATGCAATAACGAGGACAATTGGTACAAATATACTAGATATCTTATCGGCTAGAGCTTGAATTGGTGCTCGAGAGCCTTGTGCATCTTCTACCATCTTTATAATATGAGCAAGTAGTGTCTCGCTTCCGACTTTCGTAGCCTTAAATGTAAATGATCCACTAGTATTTATTGTACCGGCGACTACTTCATCGCCTACTTTTTTTTGTGCCGGCATCGGCTCGCCTGTGACCATAGATTCATCAATAAATGAGCTTCCTTCTGTTATCATGCCATCAACAGGAATCTTGGCTCCTGGTTTTATAATAATAAGGTCGCCGTGAACCACTTGATCGACTGCGATCTCAATCTCTTTTCCACCACGAATCACTAACGCTGTTTTGGCTTGAAGATTTAAGAGCTTTTCTATAGCATCTCCTGTTTTTATTTTCGAGCGAGCTTCTAGATATTTTCCAAGTGCAATAAAAGTTATGACGATAATTGTCACATCATAGTATGTCGCATCCACATTTATAAATGGCTTAAGTGCATCTTCAAAAGCTGTGACTGCAAAGCTATATAGGTACGCAGTTAGAGTACCTATACCAATGAGCGTATCCATGTTAGCTTTGCCATAGCGTAAGAAACGGTAAAATCCAAGTAGGTATGGTTTACCTACTACAAAGAGTATGTATGTAGCCATAAGAGGTAGTAAGTGATGGAAAAATTCTTTGACTGTATAACTCATCTCTGGAACTTGATTGTAAGCAGATAAAATATCCCAGCTCATTACAAAGACGCTAATGATAGCAGGTGGTATCGCTGACATAACTTTCGCCCTCATATCTCTGACTTCGGCAAGTTTCTCTTTTTTGGATTGAGATAGTCCAAGATGTCCAGCATGTTCATCTTCCGACATACCCATCTCTTTGGCTGTCTTTGGAATGACGAGTGAGTAACCTAATTTCTCTATTTTCAAAGAGAGATCTTCTGGGCTAGTCTTTGATTCATCGAAAACAACTTTTGCAGTTTCAGTCCCATAATTCACCTCTGCCAAGGAGACTCCTTTAATCATCTTGAAAGTTTTCTCTATGATGCCAGCACACGAGGCGCAATGCATTCCTTTTATTTTATAAGTTCCACTATTCATAAAATTATTTGCGTTTAAGGCGATAAATTTTTAAAATTTCCTTGACTGGCTTGTCCTCATGGCCATGTTTGATCTGATGTATAACGTGAGTGGATAGGTGGTTCTCTAGAATCAAATCCTCCACACTAGAGAGCGCTCTCTTTACTGCACCAGTTTGAGCGATAATATCAATACAATATTTTTCTTTGGCTACCATATCTTGGAGCCCACGAACTTGGCCTTCAATAATCTTTAGGCGCCTTAGGGCTTTCCCTTTTATTTCCTGTTTCATATTTATAGTCTATACCCCCTAGGGGTATATGTCAAGCACGAGATATAAAAATACCCTAGTCATCTGACTAGGGTATTTTTATATTATTTATAATTAGTGAGCGGTTACTGTATGAACTTCATGATGAGAGGGGCGACTAAGTATACGAGCAAGAATAATTATCGCTAGTATAAGTAGTATCACTAGGAACCATTGCCATATTGAACTTGGCATAAATCCCCCACTACCTGCAAGCGAAAGCGCTGTCAATTCATTAGGATTTGTAGTAACTACTGGCTTGAGTGCTGTGTCACTTGTTGTAGAATTTACTTTTTCTTTTGCAGGAGTAGTTGTAGTAGATTTCTTTACAACTGTATTATTAGTTGTTGGACCCGAAGCGGTAGTAGTATTTTGACCTACAGCAACTATTTTTGGAGTCTGAATAACTACTGGTTCGTCGTAAGTTGTGGGTACTTTATAGAATGCAGGCTCATTTGGATTTACACGAGCTTGAGGATCCCAAACTCCGGGAACGTACGCAAGAGCACTTGTCGCACTCACAAGAAACGTGATTACTGATAAAAATATTATTGAATTTATTGTTTTATTGATTTTCATACTGGTATTATAGCATAGATATATATACTTTGTCAAGCCCTGTCCCTATGCCAATTTCCTTTGATAAATAAGGCTGAAATGGCAAATTATCGATAAATCATTAAAAAGAGTATAATAAATCGTATTAAAATATAACCAATAAATCCTATGAATAATCCATTCCAAAATGCCCTATCACAGTTAGAACGTGCAAATAAAGTAAAACAATTTAGTAAAGAATTTCTCTCGAGACTTCACCAACCAAATCGTGAAATAAGAATCGCCATCCCAGTTACTATGGACGACGGAACTCTATCAATATTTGAAGGATACCGAGTTCAGTACAACAATGCTCGCGGTCCATATAAAGGTGGTATACGTTACCATATAGATACAGATATCAACGAAGTCAAAGCACTAGCATTTTGGATGGCTCTAAAATGTGCAGTCGCAAATATCCCCATGGGTGGAGGCAAGGGTGGTATCACTGTTGATCCGAAAAAATTATCCAAGAGTGAGCTAGAAAAACTTTCACGAGGATGGATAAAACTAATGGCCCCAGTCATCGGACCGCAGGTAGACGTCCCTGCGCCTGACGTGAACACGACTCCAGAGATAATGTCTTGGATGGTAGATGAGTACTCGAAAATTACTGGTGACAAGACAAATGCTGTCATCACTGGAAAGCCGATTAATGTCGGTGGATCAGAAGGCCGTGGACCTGCTACAGGACTTGGGGGATTTTATGTATTTGATGTCATTAGAGTGAAGATGGCTATGCCAGACTCATGTCAAGTAGTCATACAAGGTTTTGGTAACGTCGGAGGTAATGCAGCGGAAATACTTTCAAAACATGGCCACACTATAATTGCCATATCAGACTCGAAAGGTGCAATATTAAAAGAAGATGGCATAGATATAAAACTTTTAAATGAATATAAAAAAGACAACGGTCAGATATCTGGCTTTCCGGGATCAAAGATGATTACTAACGAAGAGCTTCTGCTTCTCCCTTGCGATGTTCTTATCCCTGCGGCCCTTGAGAACCAAATCACCGAAGCAAATGCAAACAATATCAAGGCTAGACTTATCCTTGAACTTGCCAATGGTCCGACAACGCCAGAAGCTGATGATATATTATTCTCTCGTAATATACCTGTAATACCAGACATATTAGCCAACGCTGGTGGAGTGACCGTGTCTACTTTTGAATGGCAACAAAACTTAGCAGGTGAACACTGGAGTGAAGAAGAAGTATTTGAAAAATTAAAAAAGATAATGGAGGAAGAAACTGAGATAATATTTAATCGCGCAAACGAACTAAAGACTGATATCCGTCGTGCAGCGTTTGTCGTCGCCCTTGAGCGTATAGAAAAAGCTACAATTTAGATGAGTAAAAAAATGCAGAAAAAATCGGTCCGACTGCCGAGTCATATTTCGCCAATTAAATATAATCTGACTATTAAACCAGACCTTGAGGCATTTACTTTTAGTGGACATGAGACTATAGAGGTGTTAATAGGTAAATCTACAAAGGAAGTTACCTTGCACTCTATAGATATAGATATCATGACAGTCGAGATTTATTCTGGAAAAATTAAACAATTTGCAACAAGAATAAAGTATGATACTAAGTCAGAAACTGCTACGTTTATATTTAAAAAGTCAGTACCAAAAGGCAAAGCAAAACTTTCATTAGTATTTAATGGAATCATAAACGAAAGTCTCCGTGGATTTTATCGCAGTCGATATGTTATAGATGGCATCACAAAACACATAGCAACTACTCAATTTGAAGCGACTGATGCACGTCGCGCTTTTCCTTGCTTCGACGAGCCGGCACATAAAGCCATATTCGATGTATCCCTTATTATCCCTGGCAATCATACTGCAATATCAAACACTTTGCCGCAAACGATTAAAGAGCATGAGGCTGGATATAAGGTTGTAGAATTTGCTTCAACTCCACGTATGTCGACTTATTTACTGGCATTTATAATTGGTGAATTTGAATTCGTAGAAGGCTACACTAAGGATAAAGTGCAAGTAAGAGTATTTACAACCAAGGGCAAGAAACACCAAGCCAAATTTGCCCTCCAGGTCGCAATCAAATCATTAGAATTTTATAATAAATACTTCGATATCCCCTATCCACTACCTGTACTTGACCTCATAGCCATTCCAGATTTTGAAAGTGCCGCCATGGAAAACTGGGGAGCAATTACTTTCCGCGAGAGCACTTTATTAGTCGACGAGGATCACACTTCCCTTTCCAATAAGCAATGGATTGCTATTGTCATTGCTCATGAGATTGCTCATCAATGGTTTGGCAATCTAGTGACCATGAGGTGGTGGACAGATTTGTGGCTCAATGAAGGTTTTGCATCTTATATGGAAAATTTATGTATAGATTATATGTTTCCTAAATGGCATGTATGGGACTTGTATCTAGCTGATCGTTACCAAGTAGCACTGCGACTCGACTCACTCGCAAATTCTCATCCTATAGAAGTTATAGTACATCATCCAAAGGAAATTGGGGAAATTTTCGATATGGTCTCTTATGCAAAAGGTTCTGCTGTGATTAGGCAATTAGCAGAATATATGGGACATGACAAATTTCGAAGTGGACTCATACATTACTTAAAGAAGCATAGTTATAAAAACACAGACACAGTAGACCTATGGAATTCATTTGAGAAAGAAAGCAATCAACCAATAAAGAAACTGATGGAGTCATGGACAAAGAAAACTGGTTATCCGGTCATCACTATATCAAAGAGTAGAAAAGGGTATATTGGACACCAAGAACGATTCTTCTCTAGTCGTATCTCTGTAAGAGTTAATAAAGAAAAAACGCTTTGGCAAATTCCACTTGAGTATAAGGCAAATAATAAATCCATAAAAATGCTCGCCACTAAAAAGTCTTTTCCTATCCTCGGTAAGTCGGTTGGCAAAGTCAACGCGGGAGAGGGATCATTTTTGCGTGTTAGATACGACAAAGACACACTTTTAAAACTCAGAGGTGACATAGAGACGGGTAAACTCTCAGTTCGTGATAGATTAGGAGTTATCCGCGACCTATTCGCGCTCGCAGAAGGTGGCTATATATCTGTAGTTGAAGCACTTGAATTTTCACTATCGTACAAGCACGAGACTGAGTTCATCGTCTGGTCTGAAATCGCAGGAGGAATTGGTAGGGTTAATAATATTTTTATAGATAATGAATTGAAAGATTATTATAGGAAATATGCTCGGTCGCTATTTTCTCCTTTAGCTAATAGACTTGGATGGGGTAAAAAGAAAGGTGAGGATCACTCACAAATATTCCTGCGGAGTTTGGCCCTTGGGCAAGCAGGATATTATGGCGACGTAAATGTCATAAAAAAATCCAAAGTACTTTTTACTAATAGAAAAAAGGGAAAAATAGAAGCCGACATCCGTGGAGTAGTTTATAGTGTAGTTGCTCGTAGTGGATCAAAGAAAGAATGGGATATCTTCAAGAAGTTACATAAAAAAGAAGACTTGCACGAAGAGAAAGATCGCTTGAGTCGAGCAATGACACAATTTGAAAATAAAGCACTCCTGGGGAAAACACTAGAACTTGCGCTATCAAAAGATATCCGAGACCAAGATGCTCCGTTCGTTATAGGTAGTGTTTGGCAGAATAAAGTTGGACGTGATCTAGCTTGGCAATTTATAAAAAACAATTGGAAAGTATTGCTGGAAAAATATGGCGAAGGAGGCCACTTTCTCGGCCGACTAGTATCTCCACTTGGAAGTCATATAAAGATCTCAGATGCAAAGAATGCTAGGAAATTCTTCTCAAAAAATAATGCTCCTGGTGCAGAGCGAACGCTCGAGCAATCATATGAGAGGATTTACTCAAACTCTGCATGGCGGAAAGATGACTACAAAGCATTAAAAAACTGGCTCAAGAAATATTCTTAAGAAAACTCTTCCTGTGAAGCACGGTCTGACCATGCTTTTTTATTGCTTCATAATGGGCGCGAGTTCCATAACCCATATGATTTTCGAATCCATACAGAGGATACTCTTTTGCATAATTTGCCATAACCCGATCACGAGAAACTTTGGCTACAATTGATGCACAGGATATAACTGGGTGGAGTTCGTCACCTTTTACTACTGTTTCTTGATTTATATACTCTACTGGAGCTTTTAGCCCTCCATCTAAATAAACAGTAGTCCTTGCCGGATGCAGGAAATTCTCCCGCTTTACCCTCTCTTCGGGGGCTCCGACACGGTTAGGATTTCCTCCATCCTGCTTGGTAATCTTATTAAGTGAAGCATCTAGAGCTTTCTGAATTGCTTTCACTATCCCAAATTTATCAATATTTTCTGACGATACATATGAAACTGCAAAATTACATAATTCTTTTTCTCTACACTCTTTTAAATATACAAACCATTTCTCTCTCTGCTTGGCACTGAGCTTTTTAGAATCTCGCAGTGGTGTGTCAATTTCAATTGAATCAAAAAATTCTTTCTTGCATATAAACGCTCCCACTGCCACTGGTCCTGCTATCGGACCCCTTCCAACTTCATCTATACCTATAATATATCGGCCATTTTTAGTCTGTTTGTCCATATAGAGCTATCATACCTCATTTGCTATACTGGGGAAATGGAGAAAATGGACTCAAAATTTATTCACCTTCACACCCATTCTCATTACTCACTTTTAGATGGATTATCGAAGGTTGAAGATATGGTTAGAATTGCCAAAAAGAGCGGTATGTCTGCCATGGCTATTACCGACCATGGAAATATGTATGGAGCTATTGAATTCTATAAGGAATGCAAGAAGGCCAAAATAAAGCCAATAATAGGAGTTGAAGCTTATATTGCTGAGCGAGGCCGGGCAGACAAGGAGCCCGGTGTCGACAATAAACGCTACCATCTAACGCTGCTCGCTAAAAATCTACAAGGCTACAAAAACTTGATGCACTTAGTGACAATAGCTAACCTCGAAGGTTATTACTACAAACCTAGAATGGATAAAGAGATATTGAAAAAATACCACGAAGGAATCATTTGTCTGTCGGGGTGCATGGCAAGCGAACTCTCAAGATCAGTCCTCGCAGGTAATAATGAGAAAGCTGAATCACTGGTAAAGGAATATCAAGATATCTTTGGTAAAGAAAATTACTTTCTAGAAATACATTCGCACCCTCATGTGGATGGTGATAAAAAATTACGTGATGGGATTGTGTCACTCGGAAAGAAATTTAATGTCAAAGTTGTAGCTGCGCAGGATTCTCACTACCCATGCACTGATGATCACGAGGCACATCATACTTTACTTGCAGTTAATACAGGAACAGATGGCAAGGATGCTGGTAAATTTGAATTCTCAGATGATGACTTCTCAATCATAGATGAAGAAAAAGCCAGAGAGTATTTCAGAGATGCACCAGAGTCAATAGACAACACGAAATTTGTCGCCGATATGTGTGATGAGTACGATCTTGAGCTTGGTCGTGCATATTTCCCAGACTTCCCTATCGAAAAAGGTACGACTGGTGACGACGTGCTACGCGACCTCGCATTTAAAGGATTCCCATTTAGGAAGCTCGACCAAACTAAAGAATACTTGGATAGACTTGAATACGAACTTGGTATCATAAAGCAAAAAGGATACGCTACTTACTTTCTTGTTGTTGGTGACTTGCTTCGCTTTGCACGCGAAAACAGCATACTTACCAATATCAGAGGTAGCGTGGCAGGATCACTGACAACATACCTTCTGGGAGTCACCAATGTCGACCCACTTGAATACAAATTACCATTTGAACGATTCCTCAATCCTGAGCGTCCATCGCTTCCTGATATTGATATGGATTTTGCAGATAACCGCCGTGATGAGATTATAAATTACACGAAAGAAAAATACGGTGAAGATAAGGTAGCCCAGATAGGTACTTTTGGCACAATGATGGCTAAAGGCTCAGTACGAGACGTCGCCAGAGCCCTCGGCTACCCATACACTATTGGCGACCGTATCTCGGGTATGATCCCGCTAGGCTCACAAGGTATGCCGATGACGATAGAACATGCATTTGAGATAGTACCTGAACTTAAAACTGCATACAATAAAGAGCCTGATACTAAAAAAATTATTGACCTTGCAAAGAAAATGGAAGGTTGCGTTCGACATATCTCGGTCCACGCAGCTGGTGTAGTTATCGCGCCTAGGCCACTATATGAGTTCTCACCAATCCAATACGACCCGAAGGGTGGAAATATGATAACTCAATATGACATGTATAGTATTGAAGATGCAGGACTGCCAAAATTCGACTTTCTAGGTATTCGCAATCTTGCCATACTCTCTGATGCCATATCACTGGTAAAAACACTTCACAACGTAGACATAGACCTTGACCACTTACCTATTGATGATAAGAAAACATTTGAAATGCTGGCGCGTGGTGAAACGAGTGGATTATTCCAATTAAACGGCTCGGGGATGACTCATTATCTTAAAGATTTAAAACCTACGACAATTCACGATATAAATGCCATGGTAGCACTTTATCGTCCTGGGCCAATTCAGTTCATACCACTTTATATTGAACGTAAACATAATTCTAAATTAATAAAATATTTAGATCCAGCTCTTGAGCCAATACTTAAGCAGACTTATGGTGTGCTAGTTTACCAAGATGACCTGCTTATGATTGCAATTGATATAGCTGGCTATAGCTGGGGCGAAGCCGATAAATTCCGTAAAGCTGTGGGAAAAAAGATTCCAAAAGAAATGGCTGAACAAAAAGACCACTTTATAAATGGATGTATCGAGCATAGTAAGTGGACATTAAAGAAGGCAGCGCAACTATGGGATCAAATAGAGCCATTTGCTGCATATGGCTTTAATAAAGCACATTCGGCAAGCTATGGACGCGTAGCGTACCAAACCGCTTATATGAAGGCAAACTTCCCTGTTGAGTATATGAGTGCAATTATGACAGCTGAATCAGGAGATATAGAAAAGGTAGCTGAAATAGTCCATGAGTGTCAGAAGATGGGTATCAACGTCCTGCCACCAAATATAAATGAAAGTTTCGGAGGATTCACAGTTATCGTCGGTTCTGATAAGAAAAGTGGTAGAACTATTCGCTTTGGACTCTATACTATTAAAAATCTTGGCACAGATATTGCTGATGCAATCATTCTAGAGCGCAAAGTAGGTGGAAAATTCAAATCATTAACTGATTTCTTTGAGCGTATAAATCACAAGAACTTAAATAAGAAGTCAGTTGAAGCTCTAGCTAAATCAGGCGCAATGGATGATCTTGCACCTCGAAATACAGTAATCGGAAATTTAGAGACTCTACTCTTATTCAACAAAGAATCGAGAAATGTAGCAAATCAAGATTCATTATTTGGTTCTATAGGCGGGATAGAAGCAAAGCTCTCTCTAATCCCTCAAGAAGAAGCTACATTAAATGAGAAACTCGTATGGGAGAAGGACTTACTTGGTCTTTATATTTCTGGTCACCCACTAGATAGTTATAAAGATAAAATAGAGAAATTCGGCACTATAATTAAGAAAATAAAGGAGGAAACCAAGGTTGGCATGCCGGTGACGGTGGCAGCTATTATCGATGATATAAGAATAGTCACAACTAAGACTAATAATCGTATGGCATTTATTAAAATCTCTGACTTCTCAAGTGGGATTGAGGCAGTCGTGTTCTCAAAGCTATACGAGGGAACTAAGGATATCTTGATAAAAGATACAATCATCGCCCTTCAAGGCAAAGTCACTGAGCGCAACGGCGAAAAAAGTATAATGATCGAGAGCTTTAAGAAGATATAATATTTATATATCAACAAAGACTCACTTTTCAGTGAGTCTTAAGACGTTGCGCTAATAACTCATGATGGGATTCGTAGAATGCTTTGACAGAAAGCTTGAGCCTTTCTTTTTAGGATAAAAAATAATACTTCTACTATAGAGTTTTTGAATTTGGATCCACTGTATTTTACCTCTATTAGTCTTTGTCCAATAATACGGTGAGATCTTCATCTTAATGGCGCTAATTAAAAAACTGCTTAGACCAAACTTAGTGAAATGTATTTTAACTACTTCTTCTAAAGATTGTAATTCTTGCTTAAATTGAAGGAGCCTACGAATTGTTTTGAACGGGTTTGAAGATATGTAAGCTTCTAGAAGTGAAACGTCAATTATAACCTCATGAGGAACATTATACTTTTCAAATATGTTTTTGAGTTTTTGTAGAGAATTTAGTATCCTTTGAAATTTTAAAGAAGTAATAGAGTCCTTTGACTGTAAATTAAAGTAACAGATGGGTACAACGACTCTGATTTTTTCTTCACTACACAATAATTTTGCAAAATATAAAAAATTCTTTGTTGTTCGAAACAAGTGATCAGCTTTGTTGTTTTCCAGCATGGCGTCAATTTCTTTTAAGATCTTAACAACTTTTTCTCCATACCTATTAGTAATTGTAGTCCATTTTGCTATCTTCCTTTTTTTACCAAAAGTAGAGGTTGGTTTACTAATTTCCATATTTAGTTTTTCCATTTTCAAGGGTTTTAAGTTAATTAATTAAATTTTAAAGAACTATACAAAGATCAAAAATCCGACTCTTTTGAGCCGGTGAATGGATTCCTTATAGATAAATAAGTCTTAAGAAGAAATCAACAAATCAGCGCAAAAGCATTGAAAGTGCTTGCGCCCCACCATGTATTAACTGATATTTTGATTGTATTTTTGTCTTTTTTCATATTTTTACTATACACAATACTTTATATACGCACTTTTGCTCCGTATCACTGTACTAGTACAGGATATCATGGGTGAAGTTGTTTGGCAAGGAAAAATGATAATTCTGAGTGTGGATAAGTTTTTTGGGGTCTATATAAACTTTTAGAGATTTTTACCTAATTTTTTAACCATCTGCCAGAATCCCCCACTTTTGTCTCCAAGCTCACGTGATCCTCGAGCAACCGTAGCAGTACCAATTTTTAAATCACGAGCTATCTGGCGATGTTTTCCATGCTTTACTAACCTTTTAATTATCTGCCAACGAATTCCTATATCTTTGTATTCCTTGGGTGTAAGTAAGTCTTTTAAAAACTCTTTAAGAAAAACTTTATCACTAGAGTGTTTACTAATGGTATTTACGAGCTCTTCCGAGTACTTTGCTGACTGTTCTTTAGAAAGGCGGGTCATATGAGAGTATTCTAGCATAAAAAATCCCCCATACTGGGGGATTTTTTATTTAGACTATTTCTTCACTAGGATCAATCATTTTCATGACTTTTGTTACTTTTTGAACATAAGTAGGGATGACTGAATTATACTTTCTAAGTATCTGAGGGGTTGTCATTTGATCGTGGTAATAATTTGAATTGTTACCGCTGATTTTCATAGAGACTAGCTCTATTGATTCATCGATGGACTTAAAACTCATCTTGCATGAACCATATCCGAGGACGCTATTGTCAGCCTTCTTACAAGCCTGTTTTCCACCATTTGATTCAATGATAGATATAGCGGCTAGTAGTCGCCAGTCAATGTCATGTTCCTCGGCTTCCTCAACGAACTTCATTCCGTAACCTTCAAGTGGTGCGCCTCTTGATGCAAAGAATTTATCAATAGCATCAGCACGCTCTTTGCGTATCTTGTCTTCTGGTGTTGTTATCACCTGAGACTCGACGGCATTTTGACTAAGTACTACAGTCGGGCTTGGAATAGCTGTAACTCCGAGCATTGGGGTTGTTATAGCGAGCATCGGTATAGCAACTACAGACTGCAGGAACCGTGTTATTTTGTGTTTATTCATAATTAGCAGTTGTGCTCCGCCAAACATCATGTCAGAATCTTCAGTCTTAGTGCCGATACGGCGACCGATTAGACTAAAGTAAAAAGCCCTTATATATCATCAAAGCGACAACATACTTGGACCTGACTCAAATAGTATCACAAAGCTATCTAAAAGTCAATAGTTATACCATGGTTTTTATTACCGTCAAATGAGAAAAACCCTTATATAATAAGGATTTTTTCTATATTGGTATTTGACAAGTTTAATCAAAAATGGGCTAATAAGCCTTAAATACAAGGTTATAAAGGAAATTTTGACATTTTTGACTTATGTCCTATAAAAGTCCTTATTTATCAATGTAAAATCAATTTTTCTACTTTCCGTGACAATTTTTATAATTCCGAGCGAGTTGCCAGACGAAAATCAATGTTTTCATCTGGAACGAGCGATGGAATTTCAAGATCCATGACAGTTCTTATACTTCTTGCCAGATCCACAATGACAAGGGTCATTGCGTCCTATTTTATGTTCTTTTTTTGGAGCTGATGGACTATTCCCCGTATCGTCAGGAGAATTTAAGATAAGAGATGGGCGCTCTTCCGTAACTTCTACAGGGCTACCAGCATCGGTATTCATAGTCTTTACTAGAGAGGCTACCTGTTCCTTGAACATTGCCTCCATTTCTTTAAATAACTTGAGTCCTTCCTTCTTATACTCTATTAATGGCTCTCTCTGGCCATAGGCACGAAGATTGACCGAGCTTCTAGTATATTCCATTGTCTCTAAATGTTCTACCCAAAGAGTATCAGTGGTATAAAGAGCAATCCTTCGAACAGTCTCAAAGAAAGCTGTATCCCCTACTTTTGCCCTTTTATCAATTATGATTTCCTTAAGATCAGGATAATCGGAAGTGAGATTCTCTAGAAATGTATTCATGTCGTCGTAGGTACCAGTGAGCATTAGGCGTCTACGCCCATAGATAACTTTGCGTTGATGATTCATGACATTGTCGTACTCGAGAGTATGTTTACGAGCGTCAAAATGGAAACCTTCAATTTTTGCTTGAGCACCTTCAAGAGTTTTGGATATGAAACGATTCTCTATAGGCTGGTCTTCTGGTATGCCAAATCTACCCATCATCGTCTTGATACGGTCTGAGCCGAATATGCGCATCAAATCGTCTTCGAGGGAAACGAAGAACTGGGTAGCACCTGGGTCACCTTGACGGCCTGAACGGCCTCGGAGCTGATTGTCGATACGTCTTGCTTCGTGGCGTTCAGTACCAAGAACAAATAAACCTCCGAGAGCTTTGACCTCTTCGTAATGTTTACTATCATAAGGCACACCTCCGAGCTTGATATCAACTCCACGACCGGCCATATTGGTCGCCACCGTAACTGCCGAGAGTCGTCCTGCATTGGCAATGATTTCGCCTTCTCTTTCATGATTCTTTGCGTTAAGTACAGTATGAGGGACACCAGCTCGAGTTAGGTATGCAGAGAGAAGCTCATTCTTTTCAATAGAGACAGTACCAATGAGAACCGGTTGGCCCAATTCGTGAAGCTCTTTTACTTTTCTAGCTACCGCCTCGAGCTTGCCTTTTTCTGTTTGATATATGAGGTCATTGTAATCTTTTCGATTTACAGGTCGATGAGTTGGGATAACTACCACATCCAGCCCATAAACTTTAAAAAATTCTTCTTTAGAAGTTTCTGCAGTACCCGTCATACCTGAGAGCTTCTCGTAAAACCTAAAATAATTTTGGAAAGTGATCGAAGCAACTGCACGAGTTTCCTTCTCTATTTTTACCCCTTCTTTTGCTTCAATCGCTTGGTGGAGACCTTCACTCCAGCGTCTACCAGGTTGTAGACGACCAGTAAATGAATCCACAATGATGACTTCTCCGTCTTTTACCACGTAGTCCTTATTGTTCTCATACAAGGCACTGGCTCTAACCGCAGTCTCAAGATGGTGAACATACTTTATCCCTTTTTCAGTATAAATATTTGAGATACCTAGTAAATCTTCCGCTCGAGTGATACCTTTGTCAGATAGTGAGATAGCGCGTAGTTTCTCATCCACAGTATAATCTTCCTCTTTCTTCAACTTTTTTGCTATGTCTGCAAAAGTATAGTACAGATCCTCTGAGTCTTCGGCTGGAGAAGATATGATAAGCGGAGTGCGAGACTCATCGATAAGGATAGAGTCTACTTCGTCCACAATAGCAAAGTGGTGGTCTTTTTGGACAATATCATTAATATTACTAGCTAAATTATCTCTTAAGTAGTCAAAGCCGAACTCATTATTGGTGCCATAAGTTATGTCACAAGCATAAGCTTCCCCTCGAGTACAAGGCCGGAGAAACTCGTATAATACCTTGAACGAACTCAGATCATCCTCGCCCATCTGCTCTGGAGTCTTGTGTGAAGGATCAAATATGTATGATGTATTTTGAGAATTCACAACTCCGACTGTCATACCGAGCAATGCAAAGATTGGTGCCATCCAGACTGCATCGCGACGTGAAAGATAATCATTTACTGTAATTATGTGGACACCTCTACCTGTTAGAGCATTTAAGTATGCTGGCAACGTCGCAACTAAAGTTTTACCCTCACCTGTTCTCATCTCCGCAATATTTCTATTATGAAGTGCTATCCCTCCGATAAGTTGTACGTCATAATGTCTTTGATCACGAGTACGAATTGCAGATTCACGAACAAGAGCGAAAGCTTCAGGTAGGAGCTCATCTAATGTGGAACCGTTTTCCAACCTCTCTTTTAGTTCAGCAGTTTTGATAATAAAATCAGCATCTTTAAGTCCACTTACTGTGGGTTCTAGAGAGTTTATTTTAGCAACTAAAGGCTGCCATTTCTTTATATTTCGGTCGTTTTCAGTGCCAAATAGGCCTTTTAATATAGACATATATTGGCTATTCTAGCATAAATAAAAAATCCCCGATAGAGAGGGGATTTTTTATTTGAACTAAAGTCGAACTAGATTTTCTTTTTCTTAGTTGCCTTTTTCTTAGTTGCTTTCTTAGCAGCCTTCTTTTTCTTTGCCATATGTTTAAAAAATTAATTATTTTTAAAAGATGTGTGATTTAACGACCTTACAAAAAATTCATAGTGGAATAATTTGCAAAAAAATTGATCACACTCACACATACATTATCTAATATATATACATATACTGCAATACTTTTTGCAACAAAAGTGTGGATAACTTTTATTTTCAAAAGTGGGGAAAATATTTTATGCGACATAAAAATAGTCCTTGAGAAATGCCTTGCGCAGGAGTTTAGAAAATAAATGAGGTACTCCGATTATTATTTTCTTGAGCGACGAGCAGAGAAAATTTGAAGCTTCAAATTATTCGTGCATTTCGAGGGGAGCTATTTTTACAAAGCATTGACATTAGAGAATAAAATGAAAAACACCTTGCTTTGGACAAGGTGTCTTCCATGTATTTTGGTTTGTATCTATAAGCCGAATTCTGTATCCCACCGAGGCGGGATGATAGATATTTATCTAGGCCTGCCGTTACCGTCAGGCTCAAGCGACTCTTCCGCACAAGGCGGACACGGTCTTGCACACACGTAAGGATTTAGCCGTTTCACCCCTATAGTTACCTATAGGATTCATCCCTATTTACATAAGGATGTTCCGCCCTTTCGGGCAAAGAACGTCTCTGCTCGCACCTCTAGGATTGCTCCCGACGGGCGTTACCCGCTACGCTTCCCTAACCGAAGCTAGGATGAATGTTCGGACTTTCCTCACTCCGTAAAACGGAGCGCATCTATCCAATACAAACCTACCTCGGAGTATACCAAAAAGGTCGTAGCTTGACAATCTCCTAGAATTTGCTATACTAGGAGTGTGAGTTAATGATTCCAATAGATAAAAATTATATTTATTGACAATTGCCTAGCAAAGCCCTCTCGAGCAATCGGGAGGGTTTTGTATTATGTATTCATATAATATATAATTGTCCATGTAGTCGCTTACGTGTTCTAGTCAGCGGCTGCACTCACATAGGCAATTGTGTTGGAGTTAGCACCCGCTGACTTGAGCACATAAGATAAAAGGCTCCTGCGATTTGCGGGAGCCTTTTGTCATTAAAAAAAATATTAGTTATTGTTGACGAAGCCACTTTATGGCATCTTCCCTTTTATTCATGGGGATACCCTCCATTAGTTCCGCCTGTAGATTCATAATCTCTGCCCAGTACTCCGCATCGCTTTCACGGCTACTTTTATGTGACTTTGCATACACTTCCAAAGGGTGAGATTTTAGTGTGCCACCAGTTGTCACCCAATTTGTAATACACTCTTCTTGTTTAGGTACAAGTAGACCTATATAAGCATCCGGCTTATGTCCAGAGGCTATTCCCATCGGATCGATGACCCATTCTTCGGGATAAAAATCACCGGGGTGACCATCGATAATACCTGTCATCAGAAGAGTTACAAAGAAGGCTGCTGGGCGAACGTCCTCACCTTCTATAGCATAACCAAAATACAATAGACCGGGTGCATGACCAGTTACGTAATCCATTGCATAGCTATAGTGAGAAAAATTAGGCCATCTTAATCCTGCACAAAAATAATAGTAATATAACTTATCACAAAGCTTTTTCGGAAACCACTTGTCTTTATGTAGTGGAAGCATTATTGATCGTTCTGTAGTAGCAACTCCAGATATGTATTCTTTCGTAATTAAGTTATGAGCCTCTTCTGAATAGAATTGAAGGTTTTTAGCTCGGTTGAGAAGAGTATGTACCCTTTTATGTAGGTCCTGACTATTATTTGCCATAGTAAGAAGATTTAATGTATTTTCCCTACATACTAGCACTTAGAGGAGTTGTGTCAAACAAAACAAAAACCGCTCCGCTTAGAAGCGAAACGGTCTCATTGAATACTTATGATGTGTTGAGGTCATAATACTAGTTGAAGAAAGTAATCCCATGTATATATTCTTTTCTTTTCGCCATTTTCACCGTCGAATTCTATCTCAATAGCAAAGTTACAACTTTTGTAATTTTCACCAGGTTTACACACTGCAATGCCTTGCTTACCTTTAGAGCAGAACTCAAATTCCGAATTATCTTCCCGAAATAATTCTTCCTCAACGACCTCAACTCTATCACCTGCTTTTATCAGGTTTCCGTTGCAGTCATAACCTATTGCCGCCTTAGCGGGCAACTCTTCTGTGCCTAAGCCCAGACGTATAGCCCATTTAGATAGTGGCATATTATAAGTTTTAGTTTTAGTTCATATTATACTTATGAAATATAAAGTCAAACAAAAACACCCCAGCTGGGGTGTTTTTGTTTTTTAATAAAATAGGTTTGTCTCCCTTTGGGAGATCCCCCGTAGGGGTGACAATCATAATCAAGCGTTGGTTAAATATCTTTTCTTTTGTTCCGTTCTACAGGTCTTTCCCTTGTTGTCAGATTTCTTTTAGGACTTAAAATCAATGTCCATTTTGTGCTCAATTGAGGCACAAAATATCGACTCAATAAGATCGGTCTACTTAATAAATTAAGATAGATGATCGATTTCAAATTGAATTATTCCACGAACAGCTTCCGCTACCCGTGCCTTGTTACGACTTATTCCCTGTCACCGAGCTTACTGTAGGCCCTCCGTATGGAGAGATTTCGAGTACTCCCGGCTCCCTTGAATTGACGGGCGGTGAGTACAAGACTTGAGAACGTATTCACCGCGGTATGTCTGACCCGCGATTACTAG
>ERZ1292629.64-Hain-H43-01um-R1-64-length-107771-cov-8_pt1 | contig 107771 bp, 122 predicted proteins | sample MGYA00564399_ERZ1292629 | MGnify/ENA primary metagenome ERZ1292629 (study PRJEB36523, sample SAMEA6512636) | groundwater metagenome | collected 2019-01-08 | study: AquaDiva: Metagenomics assemblies of 32 groundwater samples | reverse complement strand
CATGGAACAGGAAAAGAAACAGGAACTGGCTTTCAAATTGAACATGTTTGAGCGGCAGATTCACCAGCTGCAGGAGCAGATGGAAGCTGTGGAAAATGGGATAAACGATCTTGGCTCGATAAATTTCGGGCTTGACGAACTCAAAGGAGGAATTGGAAAGGAAATCCTCTCTCCTGTGGGAAAGGGAATTTTTGTGAAAACAAAGCTGGCATCAGAAGATTTAACTGTTGATATTGGGGGAAGAAATTTTGTGAAAAAGAGCATTCCGGAAACAAAGAAAATAATCGAGGAACAGGTAAAAAAACTGATTAGCATCAGGAAAGACATCAATGAAAGCCTGGAAAAAATAAGTGAAGAAATGGGAAAAAGTCTTAAAGAGTTTCAGGGCTTAAAATAACCTTCAAATTCATCTTGCTAAATTTAATCTTATTTCATTCTCCTGACAAACTCCCCATATTTCATCAGTCCCAGTTCTGTTATTATTCCAGAGATATATTTTTTGCGGACAAATTCAAATGCGGGATTCCTGATTTTTATGTTCCTGGGAGCCTTGTCCCACACCTCGTTAAGGCCCCTCTGCTCAATTGGAATCTTTTTCTTGGTGAATTTCCAGGAATCTGCAACTATATAGAAAGGTATCTTCTCCTCTGCAGATATGCGGGCAACGAGCTCTGAACCAACCTTATTGATTATTCCTTCTTTTAGAAGGGCGTCTGCTCCAAGAAGAACCCTGCTGACTTTTTTGAATACCTGATTATTTGAGAGAGCTATTCCCAAAGAAGAATCCACAAACATGGTGACTTTTATCCCTGCTTTTTTTAATTCATTGGCTGTTATTCTTCCTTGGTAAAGAGGCCTTGTCTCAGTCACATAAGCCTCAAATTTTCCTCCATTTTTATGGGAATAAATAAGAGCCTTTGAAACATTTGTTGAATGGCAGTGTGTGAAAATAATTTTATCTTTTTTTACCATCTTAAGAACAAGAGAGCTTATTTTCCCCTGAGCCAGTGAAAAATGTTTAAGGATTTCTGAATGCGATTTTTTTTCAGCCGTGGAAAGAACCTTTTCCATCATTGGTTCTGTTGGTCTTGCAGCAAGAAGGATTTCTTTGGTTCTCTTTCCCGGAAAAAGTCTGTAAGCCATCAATGCCGCTTTTGCAATGCTGCTTGCTCCCTGTATCTTGATTTTTTTTATATTGGATACAATTGTCGCAAACCTCTTTTTTTTATTCATGGTTTAAAGAGACAAACACAATTTAAATATGTTAAGTTAAATGCGCCAGAATCATATGATATTTAATGCTGATTAATCCATTTTATCATTAAAATATTGGATAAAAATTATATCACCAACATTTAAAAATTTACTTTTTTTATTAAGCTTATGTTAGAGAGCATGTTCAATCCCAGCAGGCTTGAGAAAGGCCCGTGGAAGATGTTTTTTATAGGAATTCTTTATGCATCGCTTTCGCTTCTTCTGGCCAAATGGTTTTTTGCGCGTGACCCTGTCCTTTCGCAGTACTCTGGGTTGATTGTCGTTACATTCTGCGTCATGTTCACCATTCCTTTCATGTATTTCATAATAAGGGAAGAGGAGGAAGAGGACGAGGAAGTCTTCGGCCTTTTAAGCGTCTGGAGAATCCATAAAGATGCCATTTACTCTTTCCTATGGCTGTTCTTCGGATTCATAATCGCCTTTGCTTTCTGGTACATCATCCTGCAGGATTCTACGCTTTTCAACGCACAGTTAGAGACTTACTGCATGATAAACAGCCCCGGAAGCATAGACCAGTGTGTTCAGAGATACGATTTTTCAAATCCGACAGGGGCAGCCACCAAAGGGCTGAGATTCCTTTCCATAATAGAAAATAACATCTATGTCATGATTTTCACCCTTATTTTCTCCCTCATCTTCGGTGCAGGGGCAATCTTTGTATTGGCGTGGAATGCATCTGTGATTTCTGCAGCAATTTCTATTTTCGCAGGGAACAAAATATCAGAAATCCCTGCAGGAATATTGAGGTATATGATTCACGGCTTTCCTGAAATAGCCGCATATTTTATAACAGCGCTTGCAGGCGGGATTTTTGGCGTTGGCATGATAAGGAACGGAATTGGGGGAAAAAGATTTCTGCATGTGATTGAAAATACAGCGATTCTTCTTTTCATCGCTTTGATCATTCTTATGTTCGCGGCTGTTGTAGAAGTTTATCTTACTCCTGCTTTGTTCAGCTGAATAAAACCAAAGAATTTCCTGAATAATTCGGGTTACAACTGACATTAATGCTAAAGGAGCAATTAAATATGAAAACTAAATCAAAGTATTTATTAAAATTATAAAACCGACTATTTGACGATAGATCCTTATTCTATAAGGTGTGACATCCTCCATGGGCTAAAGCCCATGGCGTCCTTTTATTGATTCTTCACATAATCAAAAACTCTGTCGAAATCAGCACCAACAGAACAGCAAAAATATCCGGCATTCCAGAAATTTCCGTTTGGATATCTTTTCCTTATATCAGGACAAATCCTAAATAAAAGGTATGAAGATAAACCTTTTATTATCTGCATTAGTTGAGAATCGGACATTGTCCTCGGACAATCAACAATAGAATGCACATGGTCTGGCTGGACATTTATGATGATTATTTTTATATCATGTTTTTTGCATGCTTCTTCTATTGCAACTCTGCAAAAAACCCTTATTTTTTCCTGCCTCATCATATTGTATCGATATTTTGTTGTTATCTGCACATGCTTCATATTGTTTCCAACAGATGTTGAATAGCTTTGGTACATTTTATCCTCCGTTAAGTTTATTTAGTTTAGAAAGCTACAGCTATTGTTGTGCTTTCAATGGGCTAGAAACCAGCCCATTCATAATCAAATCAAATTAGAAATAAAAAACTGACGCAATTCATCCTGCAACTAAAGTAACAGGATTTCTTGCGAAGACTTTAAAAACGAAAAAACGTTTTATTGCTTATAATGGTTCAAGTCTTGCTTTTGCTGTCTCTTGCCATAAGCTTCCTTCTGGCTTTTTTTACTCTTCCATTCTGGATAAGAAAGGCTAGGGGAGTCGGCCTTGTCTGGAAAGACATGAACAAGCCTGGGCATCCAAAAAATGTTACAGGCTCCGGGGGAATAGTTGTAGTCATAGCTTTTGTGGTGGGAGTCTTGTATTATATTGCCGTAAGAACCTTTATCATAAAAGACCCAAATGGGGTAAATCTTGAAATCTTCTCTCTGCTGAGCGTTATCCTTATCCTCACCATAGTTGGAATAATAGATAACCTGCTGGGATGGAAGAACAAAGGGCTGTCTAAAAGAAGCAGGCTTTTCCTCGCTTTCGTTGCTTCTGTGCCTTTGGTTGTCATCAATGCAGGAAACCCGACGATGAATCTCCCTTTTTTCGGAAATGTGAATTTAGGAGTAATCTATCCCCTCATTCTGATTCCGATAGGAATTGCCGGTGCGACGACGACATATAATTTCCTTGCAGGTTTCAACGGATTAGAGGCAGGACAGGGAATTCTCATCCTGGGGTTTTTATCTTTTGTCGCTTATATCACCGGCTCTGCGTGGCTTGCTTTAATTGGCCTGATTATGGTGGCGTCCCTTTTAGGATTCTTGTATTACAATAGATATCCTGCCAGGGTATTTCCAGGGGATTCCTTAACGTGGAGCATTGGTGCCCTGATAGCAGGGATGGCTATCCTGGGAAATTTTGAAAAAATCGCTGTTTTTGTCTTCATTCCTTATATCCTTGAAACAGTGCTGAAAGTTCGCGGAAAGCTCTCCAAGCAATCCTTCGCCAGGCCAAACAAAGACGGAAGCCTTGAAATGCCTTACAAAAAAATTTACGGGCTGGAGCACCTTGCAGTATATATTTTAAAAGAATTGAAGCCGAGCAAGAAGGTTTACGAAAAAGAGGTTGTTTGCCTTATACACTGCTTCCAAATTTTAATCATAGCCCTGGCATTCTTCATCTTTCTCTGATTAATAAAGATTTTAAAGCGTGATGCTCTCCCTGCATTAAATAACATGTCGGACGAGATAAACCTAAATATAGGCAGCATCCAGAGAATTATAAAGGTTTTTTTGAAGAACACTCCTGTTTTAGTTTTCAGCTTAATGGCCCTGCTCTCTTTTATTTTTAGTGTTTTCGGCCATTTTCAGGTTTCCTTAAAGATTGGATTTTTGACAGAAATTACGCAGTTATTTAGCCCTGCCATATGGGTGGTTTTAGGCCTGGTTTTGGCTGTATCTGCAATATTGGCTTACCATGAAAAATACAACCTGATGTTCATTCCGATTCTTGTCTGGATTTTGCTCATGACTTCTGTCGTCAGGACTGCGAATATCCCTGATCTCAGAGATGTTACAACAGGAGGATATACTCTTGGTCCTGATCTGGACCCTTTTCTTTATCTCAGGGTTGCGCAGGAGATAATTGACTTTGGAAGCCCTCTTAACCCTGATTATATGCGATATCACGGAATAAAGCCATACTACAACTTCATTCCATATGGAATTGCATATCTCTATAAATTTCTGTCCCTGTTTACAGACAGCTCCCTGGAATATGCAGCAATAATTTTTCCGGTTATTTTTTTCTGTGCAAGCATCATTGTGTTCTTCCTTTTTGTGAGAAAGATTTTTAACAGAAGGTCTGTTCTGCAGAAAAATCTCATAGCTATTTTTTCCGCGGCGCTGTATGCAGCCACTCCCTTGATGCTGCACAGGACAGTCGCGGGGGTTCCTGAACTGGAGAGCGCTGGCCTTTTTTTCTTTTGGCTGTCCTTCCTGTTTTTTTTATACGCATGGGAGGAAAAGGGTGAAAATAACAGCAAGGTATTGAGTAAAAGAAACCTGTTTGCCCTGCTGTCAGGAATATCCACTTCTTTAATGATTTTTACATGGGGCGGCTCAAAATTCATCCTCATGTCCTTGCCCATTGCAGTGCTGATAGAATTCATACTGGGAAAGATTAAGAAAGAGGAGATTACCATTTACAGCCTGTGGTTCTTGCCTTCTATCTTCTTTCTGGTCCTGAAATCTGGATTTTTTTCAATAATAGAACTTACGAACGGATTGCCTCCAACTTTTGTTTTTGCGGTTCTGATTGCAGGCACTTTGATAAACAAAGATCTTGAGGAAAAAATTAAGGGAGTTTTAAAGACAGATTGGATCTCAAAAGAAATGGTCTCTGTATTTTTTGTTGTATTGCTGGGTTTATTGGCACTTTTGATTGCAGATCCGGGTTATCTCTTCGGATTAATCGGCAGCATGAAAGAATCCCTTCTTTATCCATTCGGAAGGCAGAGGGTCGGCCTGACTGTTGCAGAGAATGCACAGCCATATGTAACTGACTGGCTTTCTCAGTTTGGAAAGGGATTTTTCTGGCTTTTCTTTTTCGGAACCATTTTCCTGTTTCACAGCACAATCGAGCATCTGGCCAAGAAAGAAAAGATAATCCTTGACCTGTCATTCATATTATTCATCTTTGGATTTATTTTTTCAAGGTATTCCTCTTCGAGCGTCTTCAACGGCCAGAATTTCATCAGCCAGCTTGTTTATTTTGGCTCCCTGATTTTATTTGCATTCTTTTCGTTGTCTGTTTACATAAAAAGGTATAAAAAAGGTAATCTGAACGAGCTGCTGGAAATTGATTTTTCCCATGTTTTCATATTGTCTCTTATCATACTGATGATCATCGCTTCCAGGGGGGCTGTAAGGCTCTTTGTTATATCTTCTCCTGTATTCATCATCGCGGCTGGATTTCTGCCTGTTGCCCTTTTAAGCTACTGGAAAAGATCAAAAGACGATATTTTCAGACTGGTTTTATTGGTACTCCTGCTTATTTCCCTGTCTTATCTTATCATGACTTTTATGACTTACGAAAGAACAACCTCTGAAAACGCCAAATTCAGCGTTCCTTCTTATTATAACATACAGTGGCAACAGGCAATGTCCTGGGTCCGCGAAAATACTGCACGTGACTCGATGTTTGTCCACTGGTGGGATTACGGATATTGGGTGCAAACTCTTGGAAAAAGGCCGACTGTAACTGACGGCGGCCATGACAATACTTATTGGGATCACCTCATAGGAAGATATGTGCTTACAACAACACAGCCGGAAAGCGCCCTTAGCTTCATGAAAACACACAATGTTTCCTATTTACTAATTGACTCCAGTGACCTCGGGAAATATACTGCATACAGCAGCATAGGCAGTGATGCCGTCGGAGAAGACAGATTTGCCCAGATTCCTATCATGCTCGTCGATCCTTCACAGACAATTGAATCCTCTGGAAAAGAGGCAAGGATCTACCGGGGCGGAGCTCCTGTAGACGAAGACATAGTTTATTCAGAGGGGAACAGCAGCGTATTTCTTCCTTCAGGCAGGGCATTTGTTATAGGAATGGTGGTAGAATTATCAAAGAGCAATGATTCTCTGAGCTTCAGCCAGCCTGCTGCCGTATTTGTCTACAATGACCAGCAGGTAAGGATTCCTGTAAGATATCTCTATTACAAAGGGCAGATTATCGATTTCGGGAGCGGGATTGAATCTGTAGCAAGAATGATGCAGGGAGTAACAGCGAGTGGCCAGCAAGGAATAAGCATCGACAACATTCATGCTGTGATTTATCTCTCCCCAAAAGTGTCTAAAGGCCTTTTTGCACAGCTGTATCTTATGGATGATCCTTTGAAAAAATACACGACATTGACACTGGCACATTCTGAACAGGATCTTTTTGTTTCAGGATTAAAGGCACAGGGAGTTGGCCTGGATGATATTGTTTATTTCCAGGGGTTCAGGGGGCCAATAAAGATATGGAAAACAGAATATCCTGAGAACATAGCTGTCAATGGAGAATTTTTAAAAACATCTGGCGGATTCGGGGAATTAGATAGCCTGAGATTTGTAAGATAACAAGATAGTTTTTTAGTTGCATAAAGCTTTAAAATAAGTTTTTTATAGGTGGTTTTATGGAAAGTAAGCATTCTGGACATTCCGGAATAGCAATTGCCATAGGCACAAAGGCAGAACTCATCAAGTGCATGCCTGTAATGCTGGAACTGCAAAAAAAAAGAAAAGCCTACTGGTTCATCCATACTGGGCAGCATAATCTGGGAAAAGTGTGCGAGGATTTTGGAATCAAGAAGCCGGATTTTATCCTCAGTAAAGAGCCTGACAGAAGCACAAAGCTGTGGTCAAAATTGAACAGGGCATCTCTTTTCTGGTTTTTTACCGTAGGCATTAAGATAAGAAGGCTGATTAAAAAACTGCGTCCAAAGTATGTGATTTATCATGGGGATACTATGAGCACTGCCGCCGCAGCAATTGCATCGAGCAGTTTTCTGAATTTTGGAAAGAGGTGGAAAAACGTGCATCTCGAGGCCGGCTTGCGCTCCGGCTCCTTATTTGAGCCTTTTCCAGAAGAGATTTCAAGGAAAATCAGCGACGGGTTTTCTGACATCCTTCTTGCGGTTTCAGATCTCTCTGAAAACAATCTGAAAAAAGGCAGGTATAAAGGAAGGATAATAAAAATAGGAAATACGATAATAGATTCTGCGCTTATTTCTTACAAAAAGGCAAAAAAAATCAGGCAAAAAAAACCGAAAGGAAAGTACGCGTTAATAAACATACACAGGCATGAAAATCTGGACAGCAAGAAGAGGATGGAAAAAATTGTGGAGATTTTAAAGAGTATTGGATTCATGGCGATCTGGCCCATTCATGCTAATACAGCGCATTTCCTAGAAAAATACGACCTGGCCGGTAATGTTAAAAGCATGAAAAATATCCAGAGAACTTCTTTGACAGATTACGGCAATTTCATACGCCTTCTGGCAAACTGCAGGTATCTCATCACAGACGGGGGCTCGATACAGGAAGAAAGCCTTGTCTTCAGAAAACCATGCATAATCTTGAGAAAAAGAACAGAAAGGCAAGAAGGGCTTTCCACAGGAATCAATTTTTTGACAGGGCTTGACGTCGGAAAAGCGAGAGAAATCATAAAAAAAATAGAAGATGGAAAAATAAAGGTCAAAAATTTCAGAAATCCCTATGGAAATCCCGGATTGAGCAGGAAAATCGTCGATATGCTGGAATGAGGAAAAATGGGAAGGGCAGATGAAAGTAACAAGACATTTAATGGGCTGAGATACATACCACAGTTTCATAAGACTTAAAAAGCGTTTTCATTTTTTTATGAGATGGACTGGAAGGAGAAAAAAGTTTTGATAACTGGAATAAGCGGGTTTCTTGGCTCTAATCTTGGAAGAGAGCTGCTAAACAAGGGCGCTGAAATCTATTCTATAGATAATTTTTCATATATAGACTATGAAACAACAAAGAAAAAAGTCCCGATAATAAATGAAGTCACCATAATCAGCGGGGACATCTCAAAAAAAGAGACATGGGACAGCGTTCCGGCAGACATCGAATACATTTTTCACCTGGCAGGCCCTTCTTCAATAACACTCTTTAAAAGATACCCTGAAAGGTGCTATTATGAAACTATTTTCGGACTTTACAACGTCCTTGAATTTGCAAAAAAGAACAAGGTAAAAAAAGTTGTATACACTTCAACAGGAAGCCTTTATGCTGGAAACAGGATGCCTCACAGGGAAGAGCTCTATCCAATAGGCTACAACCTTTATGCTGCTGCAAAAATAGCAATTGAAGCCTTGGCGAATTCTTATTCAAACGATGTAAAAAGCCTTGGATTAAGGGTATTTGCCGGATTCGGGCCGGGAGAAGAGAGAAAAAAAGATTTTGCAAGCGTTATCTGCCTGTTTGCAAAAGATGCCCTAGAGGGAAAAAGGCCCGTAATCTACGGAGACGGAAACCAGATAAGGGATTTTGTTTATGTAGACGATGTTGTAAATGCGCTGCTTCGCGGCGCAGAGATAGAGGAAACAGGCATAATAAATGTTGGGACAGGAAAGGGGATATCTTTCAACGAAATCTGGAAGACTATAAAAGACCATTTGGGCACAGACATAAACCCTGAATACATAGCAAAAGACGTCAATTACGTCGAGGAACTGGAGGCAGATATCTTCAAGATGAGAAGAATTCTGAAAATTGTTCCGCAGCCGACAGAAGAAGGAATAAAGAAATTCCTGGATTACCTCCAGAACAACGGATTTTAATCTGATATTTAACCAAGAGCTTCCCTGTATATCCTGAGAAGTTTTTTGTTTCTTTCATTTATGGAGAGTTTTCCTGTGGAAACAATCTCGAAGCTGTTTTTCCCCATTTTCTTTCTTAATTTTTCATTCTCGATGAGGATTGAGATTTTTTCAACAAGTTCTCTGACAGTTTCAGGATGTTGCTTTTTGACATCTCTGGCATATTTATCAAGGTCAAGCCTGTAATCATACCAGTTAATCGGGCTTTTAACCAAAAAGCCGTTATAGCCGTCTTTTACAAACTCTGGCAGAGTAAAATCATCTGTGCAGACTATGGGCAGTCCTGTCGACATTGCTTCCAGAATAGAGACACCATAACTGTCAACTGTTGTGGGCTGAACATAGATATCGCAGTCTCCGAAGATTTCTTCATAAAATTTGTTAGGGTCGGGTATGTTATCCAAATATTTCACATTTGGAAGCTTTAGCCTCTTGTTTTTAGGCACAATGCCTTTGTACTTTAAGCTCAATTTTCCAGGATATTTCTTATTGAGAATCTTGAATGCTTCCTGGAGGTCATTTCCTCCTTTGTCATAAAAGCCCCTGCCTATGAAAGATATTCTGACAGTGTCTGATTTTTTTCTTTTTAGCTTAGTCGTATGCCAGGCCAGATAAACAGTTTCTATCTTGTCCTTGAATCCAGAGCAGTCGATGTTTTCCAGCAGGCTTCTTTTTGCAGCCTCGCTTTGGGGAATGATTTTTTTGCAGTTTTCTGAAGAGAGGTATTTTTTGATCAGGGCCTGCATCAACGGCTTTTTCAGGTTTTTCCAGCTCAGTCCAGAAAAAGCAGCGCCGGATTCCACATCAACTATCCATGGTTTTTTGTTCAGGGGAAGAATTCCCCTTGTGGAATGAATTAGGTCATATTTCCCGGAATTCTTGATATACGCCATCCTTGGAATTCCGAGCTTATGAACCTGCACTATAGCAAATCTTTTCTTCCTCGTGAATTCGCTGTTATGGTCTCCTTTAGGGTGGTTATAATGGTATTTCACTCCCTTCGGCGGATGATTGAAAATTTCCGCAAATTGCGGATGCACTCCAGGATTAAAGAAAACATCTAGGTTTTTTTTCATGATAAAAAGGAAGCAAAGGGCAATTTAAAAGGGTTATGAACTGGTAATTTTAACCTTTTTGTGTGCAAAGAGATACAATGGAATTTCTTTTGTTATTTTATCTGTTTTTTCCACATTCTCATTCTTTAAAGAATAATAATTATACCCCAATCCTTTAAAAAATTTCATAACTTTGTCCGGGTTGATACCATATTTTTTGGTGTGCCTTTCTTCTATTTCAACAAGAATTAAAGGTTTAAATTTTCTGATGGTTTTTTTTGCTCCTTTAAAGACTTCCAGTTCAAATCCCTCAACATCACACTTGATGAAATCTATTTTTGAAATTTTATTTCTCACGAAAAATTTGTCTAAAGTGGTTATTTCTATTTCTTCAACAGAATCTTTGCTACTTTTCTGGATATTTTTGCCAGAAACATATGCCAAGATGGTATACTGAAGCGGAGTGATTATATCCTTTTTTTCCTCCTTAGCCCCAAGGCCTTTTTTTAACAGAGTAACATTACTCAAATTGAACTCCTTTGTTATTCTCTTTAGGATGTAATAGGAACTTTTTGCCGGCTCAAATGCAAAAATTCTTGCTTCAGGGTACAATTTAGACAGGAAAAAAGAGTAAGGGCCGTAATTTGCCCCAATATCAATTATTACCTCAGGATTGTGCACAATTTTAGGGATTACTGCCATTTCCGGCTCATAAAATTTTGAGAACTTTTTTACGAAGATGTTCTTGTCTTGGTATCTTAAGAATTTATTAAACTTGTATTTAAATTTCATATATCTCAGTTTGTTAACATTTTCCTGCCCAAGAAGATTAAAAATAAAAAGTCTTAATCGATTTTTTAGGTCCATTTTTTATAATGGCTTCTATCAATTTGCTTATATAAATTTAATTGTGCAGAATTTAATTACGTAAACCTTTTAAAGTTCTTTATTGCTCCCCTGAATATGAAAGCGAGCTTAATCTGCACAGTATGGAATGAAGAAGAAAATATTAGGAGGTTATTGAATTCCATCATGGCACAGACAGTACAACCTAATGAATTTATCATTGTTGATGGAGGATCAAAAGATAACACTGTAAAAATATTGGTGGAATACAAAAAGAATTATAAAATTCTTAGGATTATTGAAACAGAAAAATGCAATATTGCGGAAGGAAGAAATATTGCGATAAAAGCTGCCAAAAATGATGTGATAATAGGAGCCGACGGCGGTGGCTGCGTTTATCATAAAGACTGGATAAAAAATCTTATTAGAGGATTTAACGGACAGATTTGTTTTGGAAGAACTTTTCCTCTTGCAAAAAATAGGTTTGAAAGAATCATGGGAAAAAGCCTTACAAAAAACGGGAATTATGGATCTTCAAGGAACATAATAATATCTAAAAAAATATGGAAAGAGGTTGGTGGCTATCCTGAAGATTTTTATGGTGGTGAGGATACATTGTTCAATGAAAGAATATTCAATAAAGGCTACAAAGCTTCAAGAATTCCTGATGCCATTGGTTACAGAGCTATGAGAAGCACATATAGGGGGTTGTATAACCAATTCAAAAATTTCGGGCATTGGGATGGTGTTAATTATAAGCATTATGGAAAAGTTCCACGTAAATATCTTTTAGCTGTAATTTTAAGTTATTTTGCTATTCCATTTGGTATCTTACTTTCGCCCTTACTTTTCTTCTCAACATGGCTAAGAATATTTTATACTAAAAGATGGGGGTATTTTGTCGGATTTCATAGAGGATTGTTTTTTGGAAAAATTGAAAAATCAATCGTATCTGGAAGGAAGGAAAAGGAAACTGAGAAGGAAGAATTATAGATATCTTGTCTGATTCAGTGCTGATTCAATCAGATCTTTTGTACGGATTTCATCTATACACATTTTTGCATTTGTTCTTTCTTTCTGAAAACAACAGTAACATTCTGAACTAGGCTTTATTTTCACACCCTGCCCATACAACTCTATTTCTTCTGCAGAAGTTGGCCCAAAAAAACAAACAATTCTTTTTTTAAGAGCTGCTGCTATATGAAGGGTGAGGGTATCACTCGTAATCAATATATCAAGTGCGTTTATTATAGAGATAAATTTTCTCAATGGGTTTTCGGTTCCTGGATTTATTAGTTTTAAATCAAATTTAGTGTTTTTGATTATATTTTCAAAAGAGAGTGCCTTTGAGAAGAGTTTTCTGATTGTATTCTGGACAGAATTTTTCACCAGCCTGACTTTTAATCTCTTGAGAATCTCTCTATTTCTTTCTGTTTCATTGGGTCCACCCAGAAGAACGACGCTTAAGTTTTTTTTATGAAGATCTTTTATCAATTCTACTGTTTTTTCTATTGAAAGTGCCTTAAGCGGCCAATTAACTCCTGCCCCTGTATTTACCCCTATTAGAAAATGTTTTTCTGCTATCTCGTTCCTTTTCCTGAACTCGCGCGACAATCTCTTTTCTTTCTCCGTCATATTCAAGACCAAAGGGTAATTGTTTATTGGTAAATCAAGAATTCTAGAATATATCTCCTGGTATCTTTTGGAATTTTTCTTTTTCAATTCGTTTGCCTTTTTTAGGCCGAATCGGGATATTTTTCCCATGTCATACCATATTGCAACATCTTTTGTATAGGTTATTTTTCCTGTTTTAGATGTGTAGGGACCTGTAAATTTCTTCGTTTTTAATGCTGTTGCAAATTCGCAGGTTTTCTTATCATCTTCTGTATTTATTATCCAATCAAAAGATATTTCTCTTATCTTATTTCTGTCCTTTTCCCATATCAATAACTTATCAATATCTGGGTTATTTTGCAGAAGGGTGGAAGAATATTCTTGTGTGATTACATTTAATTCGCACTTAGGGTATTTTTTCTTCAATCCTGTAAAAAGAGGGGTTCCTCTCAACACTCCTCCTAAAGCGCCTAATTTAATGAACAAAATTTTCATATTACTAAGATTTCTGTCGTAAAAAAGAATAAAAAGGCAGTTATTTAAAGATTATGATACTCTTTTTCTTCAGCATTTTCCTTGCACAAAGTTTTTATTCCCAGAAAAAGATATAAAGCATATGAAAAACAGCCTGGATAAAAACATCTGCATGTGCAGGCACAGAAGGCAAGACCATCTGTCAGAAAGAAGGATAGATGAAAATCAGCCTCTGAGAAAGATCAAAAGGTATTTCCAATGCAGGATTAGGGGATGCTGGTGCAAAGAATTCAGCCCTAAATCGCAGCTTGGGGATTCAAACAATAAAAAAAGAAGCGCGGGAATAAAATTACTCATCAAAACTGTTTTTGCAGTGATAATCCTGGCATTATTATGGAAAAGCATTGAAAATCCTTCAGGCAGTCCATGGATATTTTTATGGGGAGCTGCAGGAGTTGCCCTTCTGTTTTGGATATTTGATGTTAAAAGAGAATGATCTTGGCATATAACACCCTGATATTCTGGCTATTAATATAGAGATTTCTGTTACATAAAGCTTTTAATTCTGCATTCTGATTCAGTTTGATGAATATTCTGTTGCTTGTAAAAGAGCGTAAAAAGGCTGGCTTTGGGGGTGTTGAAACACTCTTAAAGAATATTTCTGAGGAATTTAAGAAAAGAGGGCATGAAATAGATATTATTTCAAGGAATGATGACTTAAGACTGAAAAATACAATAAGATCTGTTTTTCCTATGAGAAAAAGGATTAGAGAGATTATGAGGAAAAAGAATTACGATGTGATATATACACAAGACTGGAACATGGCTTTACCTTTGCTTTTTCCATATCCACTCTACAGAAAAAAGCATTTTACATTTTTCCATGCCACGCAGCAGGGAAAGGCTCTTCCAATTCAGTTTGTTGTTGGCGCATTAATGAAAAAAAGGCTTCTTACCGGAGATAGGGCAAATCAAAAAAGATATGGTGCAAAATTAATTGCAACAAGCGTCGACATGAACAGATTTAAGCCACTCCACAAGAAGAGAATTTATCTTGGATGGACAAATAAGCCTTCGGAAGTTATAACCAAAGAAAAAATAAAAGAAATTGGAAAAAACTTAAAAATTCCTGTTTTGATTGCTGAAAACATTCCTCATGATAAAATGAATGAATTCTACAATAAATGCAAAATTTATGTCTGTCTTCCGCCAAAACAAGCTGGGGGCGGAGTCACATATATGGAAGCTATGGCTGCTGGAATTCCAAGAATTGTTGGAAACATGTATGCAGAGGGATACAAATTTCCTTTTGATAAGGTGGAAGACTTTCATGGCAATCTTGAAGAGGCAATAAAAAATTCTAAGGAAAAAAATTACAGAAAATGGATGAAAGACAGCAAAATTACTTGGAAAAGACATTCTGAAGAATTAATTAAATTTTTTACAAAGGGTAAGACAAATGGAGAAAATTAGAGTTGCAATACTTGGAGCAGGAAAAATAGGAAAATATCATGTCAGAGAATTTTCAAAGCTTGGAGCAGATGTTGTTGCAATTCTTGGTAGTACAAAAGAAAGTGTTTCAAAAACTGCAGAAGAGCTGAAAAAAGAATTTGATATCAATGTAAGACCATATCATAAAATAGAGGAAATGATGAAATGGGAAAGATTGAATGCTGTTTCGATTTGCACCCCTCCTGAAATGCATGAAAGTCAGGTGAAAATATGTTTGGAAAATAACCTCCATGTGATCTGCGAAAAACCATTTGTTGAAACCTATGGGAACGATTACAATATTGCAAAAGATCTGTTTGATATTGCTGAAAAAAGAAAAAAGATCTTAACTGTAAATACGCAGTGGGCTTCTATTGTTAATTATTTAAAAAGATATCCTGATTTGAGCAAACTAAAAACCATTTCAATTTACATGGAACCTGCAGAAAAAGGGATCAACATGATTAAGGATCATATTCCTCATTCAAACAGCGTTTTAATGGGATTAATCCCAAATGGAAAGGCAGAAAATATAGAATTTCTGTCTAAAAATGAAGATTTCATGTCTGTAAAGTTCAAGTTCAAAAATCAGGAAACAGAATGTGACGTGAGATATGATTTTAAATTAAGAATAAAAAGATCTGGAGAAATTTTTTTTTCTTTAAATGGAGAGTCATTCAGAAGACACATTGGCCCGGGTTATAAACAAGTATTTGTGGGAAACGGGAGAAGTTTTGAAATTGAAGATCCTCTTAAAGTTTCTATAAAAAAATTTTTGGAAGAAGTTCAAGGAATAGGTACATCTTTAGTAGGTAAAAAAGAAATTTTGGAAAACATTGCGCTTACAGAAAAGATTATTTCTGAATATATTATTCAAGAAAAAGAACAGAATGATACTGAAAAAGAAAAAAAAAGAATAGCTGTCATAGGAGGAGGGATATTTGGAAGTTCAATAGCACTGGAACTTTCAAAAAATTTTGGTGTCACATTATACGAGCGTTCTGGAGAACTTCTTTCAGGAGCATCTACAAATAACCATCTAAGGCATCATGGTGGTTACCATTACCCAAGAAGCAAAGATACTGCTATTGAATGTCTGAAATCCAGAGAGAGTTTTGAGAGAGAATATGGACCCTGTATAATAAGGCCCTTTAATCATTATCATGCGATAGCAAAGGAAGATAGCAAAACAACTCCGGGAAATTATTTAAAATTCTGTGAAGAATTAGGGCTTCCTTATGAGGTGGTTCAGCTTGATGGAAATCTCATAAATAAAGAAAAAGTTTCGATGGTTGTCAAAGTTGCAGAGTATGCATATGACCCTAAAAAAATGCTTGAGATAGTTAAAGAAAAATTAAGAAATTCGGAGGTTGAAGTTAGACTAAATAGCAATATAATAGGCGGAGAGATAAAGAAGAATAAAAAAATATTAAAAATATCATCTCCTTTAGGGAATATAGAAGAGGAGTTTGATTTCATAATAAACGCTACATATTATAATTTTAACGCTTTTAACAAATGGCTTGGGCTGCCTAGAAAAAAAGTTCTTTATGAACTGGTTGAAATGCTTGAAATTGAGCTTCCTCTAAGGGAAAAGATTGGGTTGTCAATATTTGACGGGCAATTCGCCACTTTAATGCCAAGAGCAGAGGAAGGAAGATTTACTCTCGCGCATATAAAAGAATCGGTAATCAGCGATTTTGTATCAAATAACCTTGATCCAGAAGTGATGTTTTCCGGAGACATTAAAACAAATCAGGAGAATATTCTAAAGGCTTCTATCGAGGATTTTCCCGTATTAAAAGAAGCAAAAATAATTCGCCCAATTTATGTAATAAGGGCTGTAAAGGCTGATGTTGATGATACAGACGAAAGACCAAGCGAAATTATAAACCATGGAAATGGACTAATAACAATTTTCTCCGGAAAAGTCGTGACCTGTGTCGATATTGCCCAAAAAGTTGCAGAGATAATTATGTTTGAAAGCAATATTTCATATAATCGGGAACTTTTAGATTACAAAAAAGAACTCAACAAAAATTAAAAACTCAAGAAATCTGAGTTAAAAGTCCATAAAATCTAAAAACCATAATAATCATTAAACAAACAACAAAGATTTGACACTATATTATCTAGTATCATAAGGATTATAAATGCTATTAATTTTGAAAATTTATAAAGAATAGGTCCTAAAACCGCTTAAGAGGCTATCTAAAAATAAAAGGGTTAAATATCATGGCAAGAAATGTATGCTTGGCTCAGGTCAACAACAAATTTGGAGAGAACAAGGTATTTCTTCCTTATTCTGTAGGACTTCTGCAGGCTCATGCCCAGGCTCAGCCTGATTTAAGAGGAGAATACAACTTCGCCAGGTCTATATTCATGAGAGAGGACCCAAGCACTACTGCAAGATCTATGAACAATCCAGATGTTGTGGGGATATCCTGTTATATATGGAACTGGGAGTGGAGCCGGGCATTGGCAAAAGAAGTCAAAAGGCAGCATCCCAATTCACTCGTTGTCATGGGCGGACCTCAGGTCCCAAACCGCTCTGATGATTTTTTCCATGGGAATCGCAATTCACTCGTTAACATAGTTAGCCAGCAGACACCAAACCGCTCTGATGACTCTTCCCATAGGGCTCATGGACATCCTTTTGTGGATATCCTTGTACATGGGGAAGGAGAGGTTATTTTTTCTGAAATTCTTAGGGAGCGGCTTAAAGTAAGTCCTGATTATACAAAAATTTCTGGGTTGACAGTAAGAAAAGACGGAAGCTCGGTAAAGACTCTTTCAAGGCCAAGATTGACACCGGAAGAATTTCTTATGCTTCCTTCACCATACTTGGATGGGGTTTTTGATGGCCTTTTAAGAGATTTTCCGGATTTAGAGTTTCATGTTACCTCAGAGACTCATAGAGGCTGCCCCTTTTCCTGCACTTTTTGTGACTGGGGTTCAGCTGTGCTCACAAAAATGAGAAGGTTCTCTGACGAGCGCATTAGAGCAGAGTATAAATGGACAGCTCTACATAAAATTCCATTAATATATAACGCTGATGCTAACTTTGGAATTTTTGATAGAGACGAAGAACTGACAGACTTCTTGATTTCTCTAAAAAGAACTTTCGGATTTCCACAGCAGCTCAGGGCAAACTGGGCCAAGAATTCCCATAAGAGAATGTACGACATGGCTAAAAAACTGACAGACGCTGATATGGGAATAGGTGTTACCTTGTCTCTTCAGAGCCTGGACAAAAAAGTGCTGGAAAACATAAAAAGGAAAAATATAAAGTTTGATGATTTCACTGGCCTTGTCAGAAAGTATGAAGAGGCAAAAATACCTACTTATACTGAATTAATCCTTGCACTGCCTGGAGAAACTTATCAGACATTCACGAGAGGACTTGAAACTCTCTTTGAAGGCGGACAGCATGAAGGAGTCAATATTTACCTGTGCACACTCCTGCCAAATTCTGAGATGAGCAATCCGGAATATATCAAAAGATACGGGATAAAATCTATACGCTCTCCGATACTGCAGAACCATGCAACTCCCGGGGAAGATCCCATAAGAGAATTTTCAGACATGGTTGTTGCAACTGATTCAATGCCTCCTGAAGATTTCAGAAGAGCCATCATTTATTCCTGGGTAACACAGACATTCCATAGCATAGGGCTTACAAGGGATATTGCTAATTACCTGAAACAAAGAGGAGTGTCTTATCAGAGTTTTTATGAGGGTCTGATTTCAGAAAATCCAGATACATTGGTCGGGCAGCAGATAGCTGCGGCAAATAAGTGCCTTGACAGGGCATTAAGAGGAGGTGATTGGGGGAAGATAAATCCAAAGTATGGACAAGTAACCTGGCCTTTTGAAGAAATATCTTTCCTTGATATTGCAACAGGAGACCTCAAGCTTTTTTATGGGCAGGTTGAAAAGATGATTGGAAGAAAGTTCAGTTCCATTCCAAATGAGGTTATCAAAAGGCAAATGGCGAGAGTCAGAACTCCTGAGGAATTCAGAGGAGATGTGATTGAATATGCCAGGCAGGTTGTATGGTTCGGAAGAAAATTTGGTTCTGCCCTTAGGAATTTAGGGGGGAACAATCAAATTCGCACAAACCCTTACTCAGATATAGATAGCGGAATGCCAAGCGCGAATTAGATTACAAATGTTCTGACTGTATTCTTCCGTCCCCTCTGCCTGTATCGTCATCTATTCTTATGACATCATCCACATCTGGAGTTGATACCTCTTGCAGAATAACATTTGTTTTTGCTATAACCCTGTGCTTTCTCTTAGGAACAACAGTGAATGAATCTCCAGTGCCCATGATTTTTTTGACTATTTTGCCTGTATGGTCTTCCAACCAAACTTCCGCTTTGCCTTTTATTATGTAGTTTGTTTCTATTTTTCTTTTATGATATTGGTAACTGGTTTTAGTGCCCTTCTTTATGTATAATCTCTTGTAACAATATCCGTGCCCTTTTGGCCCCTGCCAGAGTTCAAGCCATATCTCTTTGCCCCAGGGTTTACTAACAGTAAAGGGAAAATCATATTTTTCATATCCTCTTGGGCGGGGCATTTTTGGCCTGTATATCTCATTCATTTTATCTTAAGCTGTAACCCCCGTCAACAACAATTGTCTGTCCTGTTATGTAATTCGCTTTGTCGCTTGCCAGAAAAAGAACTGCCTCTGCTATTTCTTCTGGAGATGCCATTCTTCCCAACGGAATTCTGCTGATTTGCTCGTGGATTTTTGGAGACATTGTTGATTTGGTCATTTCTGTTTGGGTAAAGCCAGGGGCAACTGCATTCACAAGAATTCCGTGAGGCGCAAACTCCTCTGCCATGCTTGAAGTCAGTCTGATAACTGCTGCCTTTGAAGCTGCATAAGCTGGCTTCCCTTCAACATGACTGAGCCCTTTAATAGAAGAGATGTTTACTATCTTGCCTTGTTTTTTTTCAATCATTCTTGGTATAACTGCTCGTGAAAAGTTTACGATTCCAAGAACATTTGTCTCAAAAATTGTTCTCCAATCCTCATTTGTCAGTTCCATAAATGTTTTGGAGGGGTTTATGCCTGCATTATTAATCAATACATCTATGTTTTCTAATCTGCTCACTTTTCTTTTAACTGCTTCTTCATCAGTAACATCACAACAAATGTAAGAAGAGCGTAATTTTGATGCTAAATCTCTAAGATTTTGTGAATCTGTTTTTCCATGCAAAATTACCTCTGCACCGTAACTTTTGGCAAGCCGTGCTGTTGCAGCCCCTATTCCTCTGGAAGAGCCTGTTATCAGTATTGTTTTATTTTCCAGCATAATGGTCTATCACCTCCATGATGTTGTTTATTATTGTCTCCTTTATGTCCTCTCTTTCGTTTATCTTTTCCATGATTTTTTTGTATTTTTCCGACGAGAAATGGTAATGCCCTGCTATGGTGCAGCAAAGAAGTTTGTTCTCTGGCTGGCTCGTATGCATCCACTTTTTCCATTTTCCCTTTTCATAAACTTCATTTAAGAAATCTGTGAAATCTATGCCATAAATCAGGCATTCGTTTAAGGTTGTTATTGTTTGGATGACTCCTAGCTGGGGAGCAATGTTCATTGCGTCCACAATTCCATCCCGCGCAAGAATATCTTCCTTTGACAGGTAATCTGCATTATGCTCCTTAAGCTTTATTCCCTTATACTTTAAGGTTTGTGATATTTTTTTAACAAATTCTTTGTTGAAATCTCCCACCTGATTCATCTCTTTGATAAGGCTTCCTGTCTGAACGACATAAAACTCGGGTTTGCAAAAGCTGGTAAAAAAATCAATCTCTCTTTCAACTTCCTGGAGATTCATCGGCCCAAAATTTGTCCCAAGGTTTTCATCTGTCCCAACTTCAATCATAACTCTTGGGTTTAGCTTGTAACAGTATTCTATTGCCTTTTTAGATTCCTCAAATTGCTGCTCCTTGGTTCCCTTAAAATTGCAGAAGTCTATATGAATGAGGTCAAAGCCGTTTTTTATGTCAGCTTCTATTGTCTTGTAGATATCTTCCAAATCATGTATTCCGTTGAATCCTGGACCGCAGTGATCCCTGCAGATTTTTACGTTGCTGTTTGGATAGGTGTGCTTCATTTTGCTGATAAAGTCCATGAATTCCTTTGTGTTCCATTTATTGACATAGCCGCCATTATGGTCTATCTGATTCTTTGAGGCAATTATCATCAGTTCCTTTCTTTTATAATGAGAAAACCTGAAAACCGCCTCGATTATCTCTGGACTCATGGGGCCAATTGCAAGATTAGAGTTTATCATTTTTTGGAGCGATAGTGTTCTCCTTATCTTTAAGAGATTTATACAGCATGCTTTTTCCAAGATAGTAAAGCATCAGATCAAATGGCTCTTTATGCAATGGAGACATATTCAGGAATATTAAAGAGGTGATAATTTTTATTTTATTCAGATCAAAATTATTTTTTTTTATAAATGATTCATATTCTTCTTTGGCTTCAAGCAAATCGTTTCTTATTGCATAATTGTAGTGAATGCTTGAACCGCTCATATCAAATGAAAAATCTCCCTTTTTTATCAATTGGTATGAGATTATCATACCACCATACAATTTAGCAAGATCGTAATATAAATCTCCAGCATTGATTAATCCGCCAAAGTCCTGTCTCCAGTCAAGAAGAATAAATTTTGTTAAGTGGCTTTTTTCATCCATGTTTACCAAGATGTTGTCAAACTGCAGATCTCCGTGAAATTTTACCGGAACAGAGTCATAGATATAATTCCAGTCAATTTTTTTTAGTAAATCCTTAAGAGGAGGGACCTGAACACCATTTATGTTGTTAATATCATCTGTTATTTGGGTTTTGTTATAAAACTCTTCTAACCTTTTTATTGTCTTGTCATGGTAAAATTTTTTGGTTGCTTCTTTGAATTCAGAAAGTTCGGGTTCAGTCAGATTAATCTTTTTCCATAACTCTCTTTTGGCCCATTGCAAAAAATCATTTACAATCTGCGAATTCAAAATTGAATAAAGTACTTGTCCATCTCTTTTTTTATAGGAATAAAAGTTCCCTTTATATTTATCAATTTCAGGAACAAGTCCTGAAAGATGTTTTGCCCTTTCAACTCTTTTCCTTGCTATCTCTGAATCAGCAAAAAATTTGATAACTTTTCCATCAACAAAATAAATAAATTCATTATTTTTACTGAAATCAAATCCTTGCCCACCGGAAAAATTTTCGTTTGTTTCTTTATAGCTGTCTAATTTCCCTGTATCAAACCAAGTGAATCCTATGGGAACAAGCCTTTTTTCGATTAATTTTTTGAATCCGTTGGAAACTTGGATTTCTCCTTTTATTGGCTCCCTATTATTTTCAAGCGCATCCCAAAAATGTTCATAATCTTTAACACCAGCCCAGCCAACAAAAAGATATTTGTTATCGCATTTTATTTTGTCATCTATCTGATAAACAAGATTGTTTTTTATTTTTACTGTGCAATATCTCTCTGTTTCTTTTGTTGGAGCTACACCAAACCAGTTTTCTTCTGGTTTTGGAACTTCTTCCAAAATTAGAGTGTCTGACACTGCAAAGATAAATGGACACTGCAGATGTTCCTTGCAGCAAAGAAGCCCATATCCCGGCCCTGTTCCAGGGCCGACATATCTATCAACTTCAACAAATTTTATATTTCTGTTTGGATGCGCCAGAGTCAGATAATCTATGACTGTTTCTTTTTTATGCCCGACGGCAATGACTATCTCGATGTCTTCTGGGAATTTTTCTATAATATAGGATATAGAGGCCTTAAAATTTACCGGAAGAATAGCAACATTAGCATGCTTTGTCAAGTCTCCCATCTGGCTAGCAACGCCACCAGCTAATATACAAACCTTATAGTCTTTCATTTTCTCTTTTGCAACACACATTAGCCGCCTGTAATGCTCCTAAACTAAGCATTCTTGCTGGCTAATTGTCTATATTGGACGAATTTGATTTATAAGGTTTGTGAAGATAAGATATTATTATTTATTCCCATATCTTTAAATAAGAAAATATTCTAAAAATTTATGCTGGAAAAACCTTTAATGGCTTTTGGAGAAGTTCTTTGGGATATTTTTCCAGATGGAAAAAAACTTGGCGGAGCGCCACTAAACTTCTCTTATTATTTCAAAAAAGCCGGCGGAAATCCCAAAATCGTCAGCGCGGTTGGAAATGATATTTTAGGAAATGAGGCCCTAATGGAAATCAACAAATTAGAATTAGATACTTCTTATATCCAACAAATAAACAGACCGACAGGGAAAGTAAACATATTATTGTCGGCGGAAAACCATAAATTTAAAATATTAAGAGGTGTTGCGTGGGAAGATATTCACTATCCAATTAATGAACTAGCTACTAAATCATCAGGTATTTATTTTGGAACTGTTGCAAGAAGTTCCCAAAGAAATAGGAGAACCTTAGATAGGTTGTTAGAAAAAACTTGGGGTAGAGTTATTTTTTTGGATTTAAACTTAAGATATGGTTTTTATAACATTAAAGACATTAGTAAACTTTTAACACAAATTAATTATCTAAAAATAAATGAGGAAGAAGCCAGAACATTAATGGCTTATGAAATAGTTAAGGTAGGCGGCGAAGAGGATATTGTCGAGTCTCTAATTAAGAAATATGGATTAAATGCTTGTGTAATAACTCTTGGAGAAAGAGGCGCTGTTAGTGGCGATAAAAATGGAATTTTTAGAGTAAAGGGGATTTCTGCAAAGTCTGGAGGGGATTCTGTTGGTTCCGGAGATGCGTTTGCAGCTTTCTGGCTTGCTAATTTGTTAAATGGCATCAGCATGAAAGAGTCATTAAATAGGGCAAATGAAATTGCATCACAAGTAGCATCAGAAAGGGGAGCGATTATAGAACTATGATTGTGTGGCTGCACTACCAACTATTTCTTTTAATGCATTAAAGTTTCTATCATTATTTGTAGCAATGACTATGTCTGCTGATTCTATATTCTGTTCTTGGTAACCTTGAGATGAGAGTTTCCTATCTACAATTTCATAGCATCTGGCTATTCCACCAGCTTCAATAACATGTCTTAAACCTGCAACATCAAAGGGTCCGCCAATTGCTGTTGTAACACATCCAACTAACGTAGGTCTTCCGGTTGCGACATAAGCATAATGACCTCCATTTGTGTAGAAGGATGCTACTTTTCCTCCACTTGATTCGATGGATCTTGAGAGGCCTCTTCTGCCTTCTGGAAGCAATATTTGTCTTTTTTCACCATTTAGTGCTTCTCTTTCAAATCCATGATCAACATCAACAAGAACATGGGATCCTTTTAATCCTTCTTTATCATTAACCCTTATTTGTCTGCCTTCTTGAGAATCAAATCTTTGGGTTTGATAGTCAAATCTTTTTAAGAAAGCGCCGTTTCCTTTTGAAGAAAACCAAAATCTTCCTGTTGAGGGTTCCATAGTTGAGCAGGCTAGAACTTCTTTCACCAAAGCATCATATGCAGCAAGGATAATTGTTGGGGTTGCTCCACCCATCAAAAATCCACCTGTCCCATCAAGAGGATCATGATAAATTTTTAAATTTGAGTTGGGATTTCCAAGAATTCCTTTTGTTTCTTCTTGTTTTAAGGCTAATTCTGGAAAGCCTGCAAGAATGATTGGCCTCGAAATAGCCTCACTTTCTTTATCTACTATCGTCACCGCTGTTTTATCGCCCTTAACTAAATATTTTGATAAATCTACATCGCCTAAAATTGCTCCCCTAATATAAATCGCCGCAGGAACCAAAGCATCTTCAGAAACTTGTCTGAATTTTATTGGGTTAAAATCTTTATCCATTTTAAGTAAAAAATCAATGTAAATATCACTATTTAAAGATTGTTAAGACCAAACCCTTACTCTCCCTTATAACCTTCCCCATTAGGATAATTTTCCAGGGCATGCTTATAAGAATTTTGGTCTCCAGTATCAAACCAAGTAAAAACAACGCCCTTCATTCCTTTTTCCATAAGCCCCTTAAAACCATTTGAAACCTGAATCTCCCCTTTTATGAGAGATTTATCCTTTTCCAATGTATCAATAAAAACATTGTAGTCTTTTATTCCTGCAAGACCGATAAAAGCATATTTGTTGTCGCATTTTATCTTGTCATCTATTTTAGATATCTTATTATTTTTATCTATGGTTGCAGAACAAAATCTGCTGGTATCATCAACTTCTGCAATGCCAAACCAGTTTTCATTTGGTTCGGGGACCTCTTCTTTAATCAACGTATCTGCAGCAAAAAAGATAAAAGGACATTGAAGAAGATGTTTGCATTCCAAGACAGCATAACCTGGTCCTGCTCCTGGTCCTGAATGTTTTTCAACTTCAAAAAAGACAAATTTTCTTTTTGGGTAAGCATGAACCAAATAATCTATGATGGTCTCCTTTTTGTATCCGACAACAACAACCATCTCAACATCTTCTGGAAATTTTTCAATTATGTGGCAGATAGAAGGCTTGCCCTGGACAGGAATCATTGCTTTGTTAAAGGTTTTAGAAAAATCCCCCATCCTGCTCCCAATTCCACCAGCTAAAATACATACTTTGTAATTTTTCATTTTGGTCTTTTCAAAACCATGGTTGCTTGAATTATTTTGAAAAGAACTTGGGTTTTTAACTATATCCATAATTCTGTTCATATTATCAATTGAATAGTCCACTTCATCTTCTTTAGGCGGATTTATCTTTCCTCTTCCCCATGAAATCCAGGCAATTTTTGCTCCTAAATTTTTTGCTGGAAGCAGGTCAGTCTCATATCTATCACCGACAACCAAAGTTTCTTGAGCAGAATGATTTAATTCTCCTAAAATTTTCCTGTACGGCTCTGTTTTGTCATAATCTGAGACAATACAGATTCTTTTGAATATATTTTTATCTATCCCTGCCATTTGCATGTTTTTTAATTGTATATCTTCTTCTCCTTTGCTGACAACGGCAAGATCTGTTCCCAGTTTGGACAATTCATTCAGCATCTTAATAACTCCTGGAAGTGGCTTAATTCTTCCGTCAAAATTGAAATTGTATATTGCATCTCTTCCGATTTCCATGTATTTTTGATCATAAGAGCCAATTTCAGTTAAGTATTTGCTTATTGCTTCTGGAACATTTTTAGATCTGCTGTTTATTTCAGAAAGTCTTCTCATAGCATCATCAACAGAATCAATTCTCAGCCCTTTGATGGTCATAGCCTTAATTGCTTCTTTGATTGTAACAGGGAATGTTGCACCCCATTTGTCAATCAAGCAATCATCTAAGTCAAAGATTACGAGTTTTATCATAGGTTTATTTTTTATATGGTCATTTATATAATTTATGATGATATCATATATTAAACCATAATCATTTTTATAAATGAATTTGGTTTTGCGGTCAAATGATCTCCTGGCTGGAAAAGAATAAGGTGGTTCCTTGGACAATAACAATAGCCTTATTTATTTTTATATTTTATATGTCTAGTCTTAGTTTTCCTCAGCAACTGCCAGGTCCGCCGAGCATTACGGCAGCTGTCTACCACATATCTGCATTCTTTCTTCTGGCTATTTTTATTTTTATTTCGGCGCTCAACAGGAAATGGGATTCAAAGAAGATAGTCCTGTCTGTGTTTATAGCAATCGTCTATGCTGGATTGGATGAGCTCCATCAGTATTTTGTCCCTGGAAGATTCACATCTTTTAGTGATTTTCTCCTGGACATGAATGGAATGATCTTTGCCTCTTTGGTTTATTTTATATTGATTGAAATAAAAACAAGAAATCATAATTTTATCTGATATTTTATTTCTATTTTTTTTATCCATTCTTTTACTGGCTTTATTGTTGAAAGAATTCTTTTTATCAGATTTCTCATCCTAAACTGATAGACATATGCCTCGTAAAATGGGAAATTCCACCAGGTTCTTGTAAAATAAAAATTTTCTATTTTTCTTTTTCTTTCATCAGCAGCATCTTTAATTTTTTCCTGGTCTGCTTTAGGATTTATATCTATCTTCTTTATTCTTTTTTTCCAAAAGAGAGGGATATTTTTAATCGAGATTTTTAAATCTGTTCCGTTTTTTGTATCTTCAAAAGAGAATTTTTCTTTGAGAGGGTTGATATTGACCCATCCTTTTCTGTAATTATCATAACCATAAGCAATTTTTATCTTGTTTGCAAAAAATCCTGGCGGTATAAACAGAGGAGGAACCAATCTTGAAGGAACGAGATATCCTTTTCCCTTATTATGACTGTAACCGTCGTAATGGGCAAAAAGTTCTTTTTTGGCGAGCACAAGTATCTGTCCTGGCCTTTTCTTTTTAGGGATATGCCTATGAACATCTTCAAGTTTCCATATTGGTGCAGATTCCGGGATTTCAGCGTCAACCCAGTAATTAAACAGCCTTTTATTTGCAATTTGCATGGAAGAAAAATATCCGTTTGGATATTCTGAAACAATCAAATCATCATTTTCCTCAAGAATGCTTGAAGCTGGAAAGCCTATATCATGTATGGTTGTACCTTTTCTGGCCATATGCAATGGTTCTGGAAAATGGGAATAAATAACGGAAACGTATTTATTTTTTTGGGCTAATTTCTCTGCTTTTTTCAGGCATTTTTTCAGAGTTTTAACGTCGGGAGCAATAAATGGGTGGTCATTATTTGCTGCATAAAAAATCCAGTCATCCTTTAAATTGTTTATTATTTTAGAGATTTTTCTATATTGGCCTATTTTGACACTTTGGCCATGAATGATCATGGCTTTAGGCCATAATTTTTTAACAAATTTTTCAAAAATCTTCTGTTTTTTCTTATTCTCTGGAACAATTTCATATTTTATTATAACATGAGACCATTTGATTTCGGCATGGCTCGCGAGGGAATACATGGTAACATCCAGTCTGTTCTGGAATTTATAATTGGAGTCTGATTCCCTTATATTGTCCAGTTCAGAATAAAAACCCTTTGGCATTAATTGAGCGTCTGATATTCTATTATCAAAGTAGAGTATCATTTTATTCTAAAATATCTTTGAAAGAATGTTTTTAAAGATTGTTAAAGACAATCACACATTAAAGAATATGATAAAAACGGTTAATCATCCGGCATATGTTATTTTTCTTTCTGTTTCGGTCATTCCGTATTTTTTGGCATAGAAATCGTCCTTTAGTCTGTTCCAAAGTTCTTCGCCTTCGTCTGTACCTAGCAATTTTTCTGCGCGTTCAATTTCAGGCCATCGATTTCTCGGAAGATTAACATAAAGATTGTAAACTCTTTGAAGTCTAAGCATTTCTTCTTCTTGGAGGTATGGAGGGGGCATTCTTAAAAGAGAACCGCCAACAAATGAATTTGTTTGAAGATTTGAATCAAGCCAACCCTCTTTTATAGCATCATCTCTCAATTTTGTTCCATGATAAGGAGTAAAGAGATTAGGCGCGACAGAATCGAAACCGCCAAGTTCCCTATTAAGATTTATTGTATCAAAAACAAGCTCTCTGGTTTCATTAGGATTGCCAATTATGACATTGACCGAATAAGGCACGCCGACTCTAGCAACTATTTTGGATTTTTCAATCATACTCTCGTTTGAAATATGTCTATCCATTTTTTCACGCCTGAATTGCTCGTTTCCGTGCTCGAGTCCAAAAGAAATCCTGTAAAGTCCCACCTCTTTGAGCCTTGCTAACTGCTCTTCACTTCTAATGTCTTCAAATCTTGTTTGCATCCAGAAAGGAACTCTTATATCACCGTACATTTCTATGAAAGCGTCTATTTCAGGCATTGGGCGAGCCATGAATGCATCATCATTGATATACAGAAAATCCCCGTTATTTTGCTCAAGCAATGTTGTAATCTCCTTTTTCAAAACATCCATATTTTTTCGTCTCCTAAAATCAACTCCTAATCTTTCTTTGGCAATTTCAGCTTGTGTGGGAGAATTACAGAACCTGCACGTATATGGACAGCCCCTGAATGTTTCAATAGGAACTGCATGCCATGTCTGAGCGCCCAGAGGTCGTACGAATCTACTTTTATCAAACAAAGAAAAATCTGGAATAGGCGTCCCATTAATATCAACTAATGATCTGGGAGGATTGTGAGTTATGTTTCCGTTTTCATCTTTTGCACGAGTGCCTGGAATTCTGTTTGTTGGTAGGCCCTGGCGGACAGCTTCGCAGAAATCAACAATTGTGTCTTCGCCTTCCCCTTCTCCAACACACTGCACATAAGGATCTGCAATAACCTTATGTTCAGAATCAAGATAACGTGACAGCATTGTTGTAAAGGTACCTCCTACAATTGACTTAATCTCTGGATAATGTGAGGCTACTTTCAGAAGATCCCTTGTTTGAGGCCAGGTATCCTCAACCACTGTCGAGAAAACAAGTACGTGCGGTTTGTCGCTCTCAAGCCTTCTCTCAAAGTCACCAAGAAGATCTGTTTTTACATCAGAGAAAAAAGCAGGGTCAAATGGTTTATTTACCAGCAGCCTATTAGTTAAAACAGCTGGATTTGGAAGCTCTTGTGGATTATGAGAAGTCATGTAAGGTGTGCAGTCAAAAAGGTCAACATTGTATCCTTGTTTTTTTAGAATAGCTGTAAATAGTCCTACTGCATATGAAGGAGTCAGCATCTTTGTATAATTAGGGTATGTTATCAAAACCCTGAAGTCTTTTCTTTCTATCTCCCTTTGTGAAGAACTTCTGGACGATTGAATAGTCACTAAATCTTCTAATCTTTTTGGCATTTTATTTTTAGATGATATTTGTGTCTTTTATTATTAAGAAAGTTATAATCAAAGTTTTTAAATGTTTTATAGTAGGTATTCGACCTTCTTTTTTTCTACAATCTTGGCAAGAGCATCGCAAAACCCACCCACGTCTTTTGTTGTGTGTGTTCCGACATTTGCTATATGGAGGACTTTTCCTTCCAAAGGCCCTTTCCCAGGATAAATTATGTAGCCTTTCTTCTTTAAAGGTGCATGAAATTCTTCGTATTTATAATTTCCAGGGACTAATACATTAGTCATCACATTTGACATCTGCTCTTCCGGAAGCTGGAATCTGAAGCCAAGTTCCTTCAGCCTTTGCCTCATGAGGATGCTGTTTTCCCTGTATCTCTTATGCCTGTTTTCAACGCCCTCTTCCAATAATTCTTCCAGCGCTTGGTTAAGCATAAAGAATAGGGGAATCTGAGGGGTAAATGGAGTCTGATTTTTTTCCGCGTATTTGAGATGTTTCAGCAGGCTGAGGTAATATGACCTCTCGGGAATGTCTCTTATTTTTTCAACTGCACTTTTTTTGACAAGAGCAAATGAAATAACAGGCAAGCCAGAAACCCCTTTGTTGGTATTTGAAACGACAAAGTCAACGCCTGATTCTTCTATATCTAAATGATCTCCGGCAAAGCCGCTGATAGCATCTATGGCAAACATCTTGCCGTATTTTTTGCAGAGTTCTCCGACTTCTCTGACAGGATTTACCATTCCAGTGCTAGTTTCCATAAATACCATTGAAACAGCTTCAATATCCGGCTCCTGGAGAAGCAGGTTCTCTATGCCTCTAAATTTAGGATATTCCCCCCATTGCTGGCCTGTTTTTAGCGTTGGAATCCCATAAACATCGCAGATTTCTGAAATTCTGTCTCCGAAAGCCCCATTATTAATGACAAGCATTTTTCTTCCTCTATGGACCATTGCAGAAATGACAGATTCCATGGCAGCTGTGCCAGAGCCACCTATGACAAAAGAATTGTATTTTCCAGTATCAACACCAAAAACTCTCAGCAATTTTTTCCTGACCTCTTCATAAAGCTTTTCAAATTCAGGTTCCCTGTGCCCCATTTCAGGATAAGCTAATGACTGCTTGACGGTATCAGTAACATTTACCGGACCGGCTGTGAACATCCTGAATGATTTTTTTATCTGTTTCTTCTTTTCAGTTTTTTCTGCCATCTTATCTTATTTTTGAAAGTCTCTCCAAATCTTCCTTTGTGTCTACATCAAAGCAATATTTTAAGGTTTTAGGTACTGCAAAAGAATAAAAGTTATTAACAGGCACAAGTTCAGGGAGAGGAAGAGTATACCACTTTTGATAAGAAGTTTTGAGTTTTTCATATAACTGAACTGCAACTTTTTTTGATATTTTCATAATTCCAGTAAAACTGTAAAGAGGGATTGCTGAATATTTCTGATGCAGTGGATTTTGTTTTGAAGGTATTATCAGCTCAAGAATCTTGCCGTTACTATCTGTTATTGAAATCTCATCCTTCAGCTCTGTGCTGTACATGACTGGCCTATTTACAAGGATGTTTTCCTTGTTTGATGCAGTGATTTTTTTAATCAGGTCCTCATCATAAACAAGATCCCCATCAAGTATGAAAATTTGCTCGTCATTGCCCAAATTCCCCCTATAAGTCAAGTGTTTGAGAGCAAGATATACGCTGTAGCCATTATCAAACTCCAGGAATTTTTGGTTAAATAAAGTATGTTCGTGCAGTTTCTGAATCATTTCTGCTTTATACCCTACAACAATCAAGATGTCTTCTTTTCTGAGGCCTGCTTTTGTAAGGGCATTTATCTGATTTTCTAGAATAGTGCTTTCTTTTAAAGGTAACAGGCATTTTGGGATATCGATGAGATTTCCTAATCTGGAATTAGCGCCGGCTGCAAGAATTATTGCTTTCATTTACAAAAAGAAAAGAATTTATTTTTTAAAGGTTGTGAAACAGAGGGACATAATTAGATTTTATCGCTTCTTAGTCCTGCTTTGATTTTGATATTCTAATAGAAGATTCTTTGTCCTTGAAATATAAAAGAAAATATTAAACAAGGCCAATGCATAAGCAATTACGAGCGTGATCAAGCCAAAGCCAAGGTAAAACAAAACCGCAGGTACTATGAAAGTAAGGAATATCCTTTCAAATCCTCCAATACTTTCGCTCCATCTTTTTATCTTTAGCACCTTGTTCAGGTTGGTCATTAATCCTGATTTTTCCACAAATCCAAGATTTTTCATTTCGTTTTTGGCAGAGAAGATTGTTTCCATGCTTAATTTTCCAGCATTGTAATAAAAGACTTTACTTATTACCATAAGATGGAATGCTTTCAGAGAAATAATGAACACTGCCCCATAAACCAGGAAAATATGGCCTGTCCACATCCCAAGGGAAAAGATGAATACTATGAGAACGAAAGTGTATGTCCTGTCTGCAATGCTGTCCAAAAATGCCCCAAAATCAGATGTTTTATTCATCCCCCTTGCCACATTCCCGTCCAAGTCATCTGTGAATGCCATGAAATAGACGGCTAAAGCAGAAAGAAGATAGAAAATCTTGGACTGAAAAACAGGAGCCAGAAATAAAAAGAAGATGGCAAGAGGGAAAAGTATGAACAGCCTGACTGCGGTGATCTGATTGGGGGATATATCCAAATTAAATTTTTTAATCAGGTAGGCCAGCCTTACTGTAATTGGGTTTATGGCCAGGATTGCCAGAAATTCCTCTTTCGTATGCTGGGCCTTGTTTTTGAATTCTTCAAAATCATTGTCTTTCTTATTTGTTTTCTTCATCATTCTTTTTTCCTTTTAGAATATTTAAATTTTTCTAGATATAAAGATAAGACAGGTTAAGTGTATGGCCTTGCTCACCAGTAAGCCAAGGATAAGCCCGAAAACAGCCGAGGTATGCCCGTAATTGAGGAATAATCTTACAAACAGCAATGGCAAAGCAACAGAAAGAATTACGATAGATAAAATCACCTTGGTTATTTTTTCTAGGTTGCCTTTTGAGATTATATAGCTCGTATAAATCTCTATTAACGGGAAAAACACAGCGAGTAAAGCAAGCACCCTGAGCATGCTTACCGAAGGCATGTAATTTCCCCCAAAAATAAAGCCTATAAGGGGAGTTGCAAAAATGAGAAGGAAAATGAACAGCAAAAAAGAAAGTATGAATGTTGCCTGCACGGATTTTCCAAATGCCCTCTTGAGCCTGCTACCTTTCATCCTGAGGAACAAAGGGAAGAATACATCTGAAAAAACTATCAGAAATGCGGAGGCATTGACGAGGCTGAATGCTGCAGAATAATAACCCACGAATTCAGGGGGAACGAAAGGGCCTATTATTATCTTGTCTATATTTCCGAGAAGGAGCACAGATGAAGTTATCAATGCTATTTTTACGATAAACTTTTTAATTCTTCTTTTTTCCTTGGAATTCAATCTTGCAGCTTTTATGCTATTCAGTCCAATGTCTCTTGATGAAAGGAAAAGAATCAGGGACATGGACAGGACAGAAATTGCTCCGAGAATTAGGAAGATTGCCAGGACGAGCGAAGAACTGCTGAGTTCCAAACTGCTGATGTAAAGCAGAATAACAGGAATCAGGATAATCCTGGAAACCTGAAAAAAAACCTCCTTTATGAGCGGATTCCGGAAGTTATTATTTGACTGGGAAATAGAAAGATAAAAACTCTGCATGCCTGTAAAAAACAGAAAGAGAGATCCTGCAATCAAAGCCAGGAATATTGGCTGGTTATAATAGGAATCTGATATTATTTTTGCAAGAGCCATCAGGACTATGGAAGACATTAAAGAAAGGGCAAATTTGATTTTGAACAGATAGTTTATGTAGGCTTTTGCCTTTGCCTTGTCCCTATGCAGGGTCCCTGAAGAGAAATAGATGATTGCCTGATTTGCCCCTAGGTCTGAGAACACATAAAAGAACATGGTTGTTGAGAATACGAGATTGTAGAGCCCAAAGGTCTCTGGAAGGATTATTCTTGCAAGAATTATGACAAATACCAGGGAGCCCAATTTCCCGGCAAGGTTGGTAGAGAACTGATATGCGCTGTTTTTTATTGCAAGCCCTGTATTTCCTGAAAAATCTCTCCTGGTTATTCTTGTGAAAACAGTCTGGATATCAGATTCACCTTCCTTGAAAAAACCCATGAGAGAGGAAGATTTCCTTCGTTTTTATTCTTTATGAAGGACTAAAATTTTTAAGGTGTTCAATAATAAATTGTTTGTGTTTTGGAACAATTTTTTTAGGTAATTTGTCAAAAAATTTAATTTCGCTTGCCTGTTCTAAAGGTTTAGGATCTTTTTTCCCTAATATTTTGCATTTGAAAACTAAAGAAATGGAGTGTCTATACCCATCTTTTGTATTCTCAAAATAACCCAAAAATTTTTCTAAGATGACGCGAACTCCGAGTTCTGTTTTTGCAACTCTTTGAACAGATTCCTCCATTTTCTCTCGATAATATATCCCTCCTCCGGGAAAATGCCAGAATCCCTTAAATGGTTCTATTGATCTCTTTGATAGAAGGATTTTTTATCTTTAAAGATAATAACTTCTACAGAAACGTGTGGGACTTTTGTAAATATTTTTCTGAATTGTTTTTGTGCTAAAGGTTTTTTCATTTCATTCCTCCATTTTCCTTATGATGCTTGCAAAGGCAGGCCTTGTTATCAGGATTCCAACGCTTACTCCAATGATTGTTGTCAGGGCAAATCCTTTCAGCATTCCTGCTCCTGCCCAGAAAAGAGGAAGCATTGCTGCAATTATTGTGAAGAAAGCCCCGAAAATGATGAATAAAGCTCTCTTAATCCTATCCTTCATATTCAGATGCTTATTTGAGACAGATTCATCTATGATGACTATCTGGTCATTCACTCCTGTTCCCATTCCTGCTATTATTCCGGCAATTGAAGGGGCATCGAGATTCCAGCCTATCAGAGCAGCAATTCCGAGAGTGATAAAAGCCTCTGAGAACATCGTCATTATGACTGAAAGAGTAATCTTTATTTTCCTGTATTTGATAAAAAGAATCGCTGAAATTATCAAAAATACCATAAGGCCGAGAAAAATTATATTTTTGGTGAACTCCTTTCCCAAATTTGGGGAGATGGTATCGAGCTTTTCTATTTTAAGTTTGTAGGGAAGGCTTCCTGTTTTTAGGATTGTTTTTAGCTCTTTCATTTCTTCCTGCGCTGCATTATATGCTTCATCAAGAGTTGAGCCGCTTCCAGAGCCTTCAATAGAAATTTGTGTTTCTGCCCTGCCTTTTAAGTTAGTGCTTATCGATAAGTTATTTACCAGCCTGTCATCAATGTATAAGTATAATTTTTCAGATAAATACTGGGGATTTGCTGGATCTGTTGTTAGATTTTTTGTGGCCTGGGCTTGCCTCTGGGCTGCTTCCGGGCTTAAAAATATAGTAAATCTAAAATTGCAAAATCCATTAAAAGTCGGGGGACATTCAATAACAGAGTCTTGACCGCTCTCACCTGTAGAGGTTATGTCCTCTTCACCGCCTATAAACACTGTCTCATTTCCTATTTTTGCTTCAAATTTTCCTTGCTGAGAAATTAAATCGCTGAGATCTTTTGGCGTTGCTCCCGCAATTTCGACCATCATAAAGTTCTTACCTGACAAGTCTGTAATAGAAGAGACTTGAACATCTGCAATCCCATAAACATTGAGCCTGTTGCTTACCATACTTATGAGGTCATTCATCTCAGACCTGGAAAGATCCTTATCTTCTGCCTTTACTATCGCCCTTGATCCCCCTGAAAGGTCAAGGCCTGTTTTTAGATTTGAATTTGACAACTGGGAGACTGTAATCTTTGGTACTTTGTTGGAAAAAAGTATGAACTCCACTTGGTTTGTCCCTATGATTGTTTTTATGCTGTTATTTACGGAAAAATTCTTTGCCCCCATTATCTCTGAAAAATCGTCTATACTTTCTACCTTCTTGCCATCGATAGAATTTATGACCTGCCCTTGCCTTAACCCCTGTTCAAATGCAGAAGAGTTTGCTTCAACGCTTTTTATCAGAACACCATTACTAAAAAATTTCCATGGAGCTATTGCCAGCAAAGCCAGGAAAAGCACGATTATGAGTATCCACATTCTCAATCCTAATTTCATTTTAGTTTATTCCCTTTTTTTCGCAATACCATTTAATTATGCTGGCATTTGTCAGCCATGTGTTGAATATATCTGCGCATAGGCCTATTGAAAGTATTAGGAATATCTGCCTGAATGAATCTGGAAGTCCTGTAAACAGGAAAAATGCCGGCAGAACCGCAGCCAACGCTGTTACAGTCATGAAAAAACCAGTCTTAAATGCCCCAAAAATTCTCATATTTAGAGAGCCTTCTTTTGATTTGAGGGCACGAGAAGTTAGGAGTATGTCTGTATCTACGGAATAACCGATGAGCATAAGGAAAGCTGCTATTCCTGCAGCAGAGATTTTTATTTCAAATACGTCAACTAATGCAAGGGGGATTGTGACATCTGCAAATACGGCAAAGATGACTGCAATGCTCGGAACAAAGGTTCTGAAAAGAATGATAATCACAATAGACATCAAGATGAAGGAAATAATCAATGCTATGATGAGCTGCTTATAAAAATTTTGACTCAGCGTAGCTCCTGTAAATTCTATGCTGGAGTTTTCGTCTGTTAATTTGTAACCCAAGACTTTTTCTATTTCCGGCTTTAATTGCTCCGGAGGAGCAGAGCTTTCCACCACAAGAGCTATTTCTTTCCTTGAAGCAACATCTTCCAGCTTGGTAAAAGAAACATCTGGGAACATGGTTCTCAATCCAGACTCGAGCAGGTTTTGGTCTATTTCCCCGTTAATTGTTATTGATGTTCCACCTGATAAAGAGACGTCTTTGTAGAGAATGTCTCCATGCTCGGAATAAAAGATACCTATGTATATCAAGGAAGCTAACAGAACAATAACTGGAATTACAAGAATTGCTTTGTAATATTTGTCATAGTTGAATCTGAACTTCTCTCCTGGCTTAGGTATATTTGGCATGTCTTCTGTTATCGGACTATCTTCTTTTTTTTCTTCCATTTGTAATGCAGTCATTACTTTAGTATGCGCCGGCCGGGAGTCGAACCCGGATCAATTGGTATCTTCTTCTAGAATAGAATGGAAGCCAATTATTCTGCCGTTAGACCACCAGCGCGCTGGTAGTATAAAAAATGAATTGTTTTAAAGGTTTGTGATATGCCTGATAAAGTTTATTAATAGGGTTTTTTAATTAACTAAATGAGGGATTTAATAAAGTTTATTTTCTTTGGATTAGCTGTTTTTCTGATAATGGGAGGAGTCACCTTCATTGAAATAAAAAATTTCAGCCTTTTTGAGTCTGCGGTTTCTTATATAAAAACTCCTGCTTCGTGGTTTATTGGTTTGAGCCTAGCATTTATTTTTTCATATTTTTTAAAGAATTTTTTGGCTTCTTTTTTTCGAAGAAAGATAACTGAGGAATATAAAAGAAAAGATTTTTTTGCAGGGTTTATTATTGCGACAGTGATAGCTTCATTTATATTGCCTTATGCAAGACAGGCAACATTATACTTCTTTGATAATCTTCTGCCTTATTTTCACATTATTGTCCTTCAGTCTCTGATTATCTTTTATCTGCTGTTTAAAATAAGCGAGAAATATGAAATATCCGGAAGATATTTCCTAGCGAGCCAGGTTTTTGTCTTAATTTATACTATAATTGTCCTTACTTCTGTTGGTTGAATATTTGATAAAAATCCAAAATATGCCCTTGGTAGGATTTGAACCTACGACACTCAGGTTAGGAACCTGATGCTCTATCCAGGCTGAGCTACAAGGGCTGTAAGAGCATGCAGGAGGGAGGATTCGAACCTCCGAACACACTAAGTGAACAGCTCTTGAGGCTGTTGCGTTTGACCACTTCGCTACTCCTGCATAAAAATACAACTTTTCTCGTATATAAAAAGGTTTAGAAATAGAGACTAAAGATACATAATTCTTATAAATATTATAAAATAAGAATCTGAATAAAGACCGTGGAAAATTTACTTGATGCCCTAAACCAGTTTAAAGAGAGAAGAGTTATTGTGATTGGAGATGTTCTTCTCGATCAGTATGTCAGAGGCAGTATAGATAGATTAAATCCGGAAATTCCTGCTGTGCCATTGGTAAAAGTTAGTGGCATAGATTACAGGTTGGGTGGGGCAGCAAACGTTGCAAGAAATTTAGCTTCATTAGGGGCAACCTGCCATCTCTTTGGACAAATTGGAAGAGATGCATATGGGGATAAAATAACAGAATTATGCGCTGCAGAAGGAATAAAAACATACTTTGTAGATTCCGGAAGAGAAACCATAGTTAAACAAAGGGTATTTTCTGATGGGCATTATCTAGCCAGAATTGATTTTGGTGAAGATAAACTAATCCCTATAACATCTAATTTAGAGAAAGTTATAGAAAGAGAAATAATCAAAGATCTGAACCTTTATGACTTAATTATATTTAGCGACTATGATAAAGGTATTTTTGGAGGAAATCTGGCAAGGGTAATTATTGAAGCAGGTATCTCTAGAAGAATTTTAACACTCGCAGATCTTAAACCTACAAACATAAACGCTTTTCTTGGTTGCGATATTATAAGACTAAACAGAAAGGAAGCTGAGGAGGTTGCCGGAAGAAAATATGATGGAAATAATTTAAGAGAGATTGCTACAATTCTGGCAGAAAGAACAAACCCCGTGTATGCTGTAATTACCTGCGGAGCAGAAGGCGTGTTTACATATGATACAGAAGATACAGAAAAGGGGATCTCTCAAATGGTTCGGGCTAAAAAAATAGAAATTGGAGATGCTATTGGAGCAGGGGATACTTTTGCGGCTGTTTTAGGATTGGGCATGGCCTCTAAACTGAATTTTGAAGGATCTATAAGATTAGCAAATTATGCTTCAGCAATAGTTGTTGGTAAAATCGGAACTGCTGTGACAAATATCGAGGAGTTAAGAAGCGCATTAAAGGAAAGTTAATGAAAACATTTTTAAATGATGGATGAGAGGTATTTTTGGAGACGGCCATAGTAGGTTGGAAACACCTGTTCCCATTCCGAACACAGAAGTTAAGCCTCCTACGCCGTTTGTGTTAGTGTCCGAAAAGACGCGAAGCAATGGTGCTGTCTCTCATATTCTTTTAAAAAATAGTGTGAAATTAGGCTAATGTGATAATAAAAGTGCAATCTTATTAATTAATAACATACTAAAATAAGAATGCCCCTAATTCTTGTGATAAGATTATACCTAAGCTTTCTTGAATTTAGCGACAAGCTCTATATAATCTTCCTGCCCAAGAAACATGGATCTGCAGCAGTATCTTTCCAAGCCAAGCTCGTCAAGGATTTTTTTGGGGTTCTCCCCGTGAGCAGCTCTTTTTTTGAACTCTTCCCACAAATGGCCTATTGGTTTTCCGCATGAAAAACAACGGATAGGTATGATCATATAATTACCTCTCTAATGTTATTTTTAAAGCTTCCTACAACTTCCCACAGAAAGGTTCTTAAATCGAATGTTCTGATAAGAAAATATGAAACAAGAAAATGAGAATGTAATAGAATTGAGAAATGTTTCAAAGTATTATCAGATGGGGGAAGAAATAGTAAAAGCTGTTGATGGCGTTAATATAACTATTAAGAGAGGGGATTTTGTTGCAATTATGGGACCTTCTGGCTCTGGAAAAAGTACTGGAATGAACTTGACTGGAAGCCTTGATTTAGCAACACGGGGAGAAATTTATCTCGATAGCCAGGATATAGAACATCTTGAGGAATCAGAACTCGCGCAAATTCGCGGCAGAAAAATAGGGTTTATTTTTCAGCAGTTTAATCTTATTCCGACTCTCACCGCAAAGGGAAATGTCATGCTTCCCATGCTCTTTCAGGGTATAGATAAAGAAACCAGGGAGAAAAGGACAGAAGAACTTCTGGAAATGGTTGGATTGAAAGAAAGAATGGAGCATTATCCAAATCAGCTGTCTGGAGGCCAGCAGCAGAGAGTCGCCATAGCGAGAAGTCTTGCGAATGATCCGGAAGTTATTCTTGCAGATGAACCAACAGGAAATCTTGACAGCAAAACAGAAGTAAGAATTCTTGATTTTCTTAAAGAATTAAACAGAAAGGGGAAAACCATAATCATCGTTACACACGCTCCGGAAATAGCTGAAAACTATGCAAATGTAATATACTGGCTTAGAGACGGAAAAATAGAAAAAGTAACAGAGAAAGCCAAGAATAAATGGAAAACTATTAAGACAACGTAGAGAATGTATTAACTTTATAAGAGTTACATACAGAAAGATTTATAAGTTAAAATCTCTAGGGGGTTTTTAGAAGGAAAATGAAGCAATATTACATTGAAATAAGAAATTTGGAGGGAGGATTGGGGGGTGAAATCAGAAGCTCAGCTTATCTTGAAATTATTGATAGGGGGAGGGAAATATGGAAATCTGACAAAATAATGAAAGTGTGTGTCAGAAATTTAGAGGATTATATAAAAATCTTTGAAAATAATTTAGTAAATTTAAAAAGGGATTTTGGGAAAGGAAGATTGTGCTTCAGGTTTATAGAACCCTCTAATGTCGCAAATCCTGCTTTAATAGGCAATCTGTCTGGAAGACTAGAAGAATTAGAGAAAAAAGTTTTAAGAAAAAAATGAAAGCACAATTGAATAAACTAATTCTTGGAGTGGTTCTTGCAGTATTTGTCATAAACATAGCATCTGCAGTTATTATCGATGCAGACTATGTAACACTGTTTTCCGGAGAGGAGGGCCGTGTTGCCTTTAATATAGAAAACAATGAAAATTTTGATATAGAGAGTATTTCTGTTTCTCTTGATTTAAGCGAGGTTCCTTTTACCTCTGTCGGAAGTTCTGCAAGAGACATTGATGACCTTAATGAGAATGATGATGATTCTGTAACCTTCACTCTTAGGGCTTCGGCAGACGTATCTCCCGGGGACTATGACATTCCTTATAACATCAAGTATACCAATGCAGAAAATAATACTGAAGATTTCACAAAAAATGGAAGTTTCGGGATAAGAGTTTCTGCAAAAACAGACTTGGATTTTTCCGCAGAGACTAGAGAGACTGCTATCGTTGGAGAAGAAGGCCAGATTGCTTTTGAAATCATAAATAAAGGATTGGGAGAAATAAAATCAATATCTGTGCAGGCATTTTCACAGGGATTTGAGCTGCTTTCAAGCGATAAGGTCTTTATTGGAACAATTGATGCCGATGATTCTGATATTGCAACATTTGATGTTATTTACAAAAATAAAAATCCTGTTTTTTTGGCAGAAGTAACTTACAAGGATTTTGACAACAAGAATAAGACAGAAACAGTAAGCCTTCCTCTAAGAGTTTACACAAAGGAAGAGGCTCTAAATCTTGGTTTGGTAAAGAAAAGCAATACTTGGCTTTATATTGCGATAGGAGCTGTGATTTTGGCTTTATGGTATATTTTGAGAACAGTTAGAAAAAGAAGAAAACAGAGAGAGAAAGAAAAGATGATGGGCAGGTGATTTAGCATGCTCAGAGATTATTTCTTAATGGCGGTAAACAGCATTCGCCACAGAAAATTAAGGTCTTGGCTGACAGTCATAGGAATAATTATAGGAATTGCCGCTATTATCTCGTTGGTTACCGTGTCGAGAAGCTTGGAAAGCACCATAGAATCGCAATTTGAACAGTTCGGAGCCAATAGAATAATAATAAGCCCTAAGGGATTTCAGGGGCCCGGAACAAGTTCAGAGGGGCTTACAACAAAAGATCTCGAGATTGTAGAAAATATGCAGGGATTTAAGTATGTCGTTCCTGCAGTTTTTGTCTCTACCGAAATAAAATATAAGGATCATTTAGGATTTACTCTGGTCAGCGGAATTCCTGCTGAAAATTTTGAGGAATTTTTTACAGATTCAGGAGTAGAGCTGGAAGAGGGGAGATTCATCAGAGAGGGTGACAAGTTTGAAGCTGTGGTTGGTTCAAGGGTTGTAGAGGATATGTTTGACAGTAAACTGAAAATAGGAAGCAAAATTGAAATAAAAGGCAAAGAGTTCAAGATTATAGGAATATTGGAAGAGATAGGAAATTCCCAGGACGATAATCAGATTAATATTCCTCTAGAAACTGCCCGTGAAATTTTTAATAAGCCAAATGAAGTTGATGCAATAGTTGCACAAGTCAAATCTCCAGATGATATACCTTTATTACAGGAGAGAATAGAGCGCGAACTAGAGCGCGAAAGAGACGACACGAATTTTCAGGTTGTTACCGCCACACAAATCCTTGAACAGATTAACCAGGTTCTTGGAATTATACAATATGTTCTTGTTGGCATAGCGGCTATTTCTCTTGTTGTTGGAGGAATAGGCATAATGAATTCGATGTATACATCTGTTCTGGAAAGAACAAAAGACATAGGAGTAATGAAAGCGATAGGTGCGAGAAATCTGGACATTTTTGAAATATTCCTGATAGAGTCCGGATTAATAGGACTTGTCGGCGGATTATTTGGGACTATTTTAGGGAGCTTGGTAGCTCTGGGAATAGGCGAACTTGCAAAAAATGCCGGGTTTTTATTAAACATAAAAATTGAGTTTTGGATTTTATTTTTTGGGTTGTTATTTGCTTTTATAGTTGGGATGGCATCAGGAGTTCTTCCTGCCATGCAGGCTGCAAGACTGAAACCAGCAGATGCATTAAGATATGAATAAAAAATTTGTAAACTTAATAACAAGAAAAATTTAAAAACTACAATCACCCAGTTAAAAGAACCAATAAAAGTCGTGAATAAAAAATGACTAAAAAATGTATGTACTGCAAAAAAGAAGTGGATGATGACAGCGTCATTGACTTCTGTGAGAACTGCGGGGTCGGAGTTTGGGGAAAGAAGATGTTTAATACCATAGTAAAGAACATGGAAGAAGCCAGAGAAAAAGGCGATTTGGTCTCCACAAACACGATAGGAATACAAAAGTTGGAAAAACCCTGGGGCAAGGGGTTTTAACTCTTATTCTTAGAGATAGGTTTTTAAAGAGAATATTTCTGAGTAAAATATGATCAAAAGAAAAGCCATAAGAACCCGCGGAAAAGTACAATTTAGCAGGTATTTCCAGAACCTGAAAGAAGGAGACAACGTCTCTGTTATTAAGGACCTTGCCATCGCATCAAGCTTTCCTATCAGGCTGCAGGGAAGGACCGGGACAGTTATTGAAAAACGCGGGAGGGCTTATATAGTAAAGATTATGGACCATGACAAGGAAAAAAGGTTCATAATAGAGCCTATACACCTAAAAAAAATAGCAAAATAAAATGATAAAATACAGGGAGCCATTAAGCATGGCAGAGGCTTTGAAGTATATAGAAGACAAAAAAGACAGCGAAGCTGATATTAAAAAATTAATAAAAAAATTTGTCAAACTAAGTCCTGAGGAAGCAGCAAAGCTTAGAAAAAAGATTTCTTCCCTCGGGCTTTTAAAACTAAGGCAGGAATCCATTTCTAAGATAATAGATATAATGCCTGAAAATCAAGAAAATCTAAATAAAATCTTTGCAGATATCGTTCTAGACGAGGATGAATCAAAAAAAATCCTTGAAGCTGTTAAGGAATTCAGGTAACCAAGATGGAAAAAGAAGAATACGCAATAGTCTTAGAATATCTTCCGAACGGATATCCTTTGGAGAAAAAGATGATGCCTATAGCCCAGGCTATAGGAGAAATCAACATGACTCTTCTGGAATTGGTTCCCAGGAGAGGGATTTCTCTTGAAATAGGAGAAAGGGTTTATATAGGAGAGGGGAAGAGGGACAAAGTATATTACATCCTTGGAAGACTTCATAAGGAAAAGCTCACAGAGAGTGCAAAGGCCCAGTTGCAGGAGTTTATTAGAAAGAATATCAAGGAAAAGGGAAAAAAGTTTGTTGATTTTTTCAACAAATCTGAAGCAATAAATAAGAGAATTCACCAGATAGAGCTCCTTCCCGGATTCGGAAAGAAGCATATGCAGGAAATTCTGAAGCAGAGAAAAGAAAAGCCTTTTGAAAGCCTGGAAGAAATGAAAAAAAGGATACAAAATCTTCCTGATCCTGAAAAGGCGATAGAAAAAAGAATTTTGCAGGAACTCACGGAAACTGAAAGATATAAGCTATTTACATACTAAAAGAAAAAATGGAACAAAGACAACAAGGGCAGCAGAGGGGGCAGCAGAAAGAACAAAAGTATGAAGAAAAACTGGTAAGAATACACTCTGAAGATATAGAGGGAGGCATGAAGGTTTATGCCGGGCTTACAAAAATAAAGGGAGTTTCCTGGGCAATAGCAAATGCTGCCTGTAAAACACTAAAAATAGACAAGAACAGGAAGATAGGCTCGTTAATTGCTGAGGAAATAAAAAAAATCTCAGACTTTCTGAAGAATCCGCAGATTCCAAGCTACCTCTTAAACAGGAGAAAGGATTTTGAAACCGGAGAAGACAGGCACCTTTCTGGAAGCGGCTTAGATCTTCAGAGAGAGTTTGACATAAAAAGGCTGAAGAAAATAAAGAGTTACAGGGGTATAAGACATGCTTCAGGACAGCCTGTAAGAGGGCAAAGAACAAGGAGCCATTTCAGAAAAAACAGGCCAAAGGGAGCCGGAATAAGGAGCAAGGAAAAACGTCCGGGAAAAGAACAGAGGAGTATCAAATGAAAAGAAAAGAAAAGAGTTATTCGAGACCAAAAAGGCCTTTTGACAAATCCAGGATAGAAGAGGAGGCGAAGATAAAGGAAGAATACGGACTTAAAAATAAGAAAGAAATATGGAAGGCAGATTCGCAGATAAAATCCGTAAGAGAAAAAGCAAAAAAATTAATTTCAGCAGGCCATGAAAAACAAAAAGCACTTTTGGAAAGGCTAAAAAAAATAGGGTTTAAAGCTGGATCAATATCAGACATTCTTTCCCTGGAAAAAAAAGATTACCTGAACAGGAGATTGCAGACAATAGTCTTCAAAAAAAGACTGGCACGAAGCCCAAAACATGCTAGACAAATGATAGTTCACAAAAAAATACTCGTAAATGGAAGGATTATCGACAGCCCATCTTATCTGGTTCCTGTTGGATTCGAAGAAAAAATACTAATTAAACAAGGAAAAATCCCCACAACAATAGAAGTTGAAACTAAGGAATAAACAAAAATGATCAAAGAAAAAACAAATAATACAGAAAAAGAAGCAAATACAGAAGAGAATGTGGAAGAATCTATTGAAAAAACAGGAAAGTCTAAAAACGAGGGGCTTGAAATAGAAAAGGCAGAAGATGCAGACGAAGAAAAAGAAAGCACAGAAGAAAAAGCAAAGAAATCCGGCAAGGAAAAAGGGAATGCAGAAGCTGTGGTAAATGTGTATACTTCTTTCAACAACACAATTGTTCATGTTACAGACATGTCTGGAAAAACTCTTGCAAAAGTAACCGGAGGAATGGTGACCAAGCACGGGAGACTTAAGGCAAATCCCACGATTGCCATGTTTATAGCAAAAAGAATCTCTGAGCAACTGAAAGAAATTGGGGTTGGAAATCTTTATTTCAGGATAAGGGCAAAAACAAGGAATCCTGCGCCAGGACCAGGGGCAAATGCAATAATAAAAAGCCTTTCCAGGGAAGGGTTTAAAGTCTTAAATATCCTTGACACGACCAGATTCCCACGAGGCGGTCCAAAGAAGAAAGGCGGCCGCAGGGGAAGAAGGCCGTAAACCGATACATTAAATTTAAAAATAGACCAATGGGATATAATGACAAGCCAATAGTTAATAAACAAACTTCCATTTTAAATCAAATAAAAATATAAGAGTAAGCCTAATAAAATGAAACTTATAGAAAAATCAAAAGATAATGTCGTGTTTTCTGCGGAAATTGAAGAGAGCCTTGCAAATGCAATAAGAAGATATGTTGGCCAGATTCCGGTAGTTGCTGTTGATGAGATTGAGATATCCATGAATGATTCTCCCTTATATGATGAGACAATTGCGCACAGGGTCGGGCTTATTCCCCTGAACATGAAAGATGCAAAAACTGCAGAAAAGGGGAAACTCAAGCTGGGTGTTAAAAGAGAGGGCACTGTTTATTCCGGAGATTTGAAAGGGCATCCTGAACCGGTATACAAGAACATCCCTATAACAACTCTTGACAAAGGACAGGAGCTCCAGTTCACAGCCAGCGTAAGGCTTGGAAAAGGCGCAGAACATGCAAAGTTCTCCCCGGGAATAATCCTTTACAGAAAAGCCTCAGAAATAACAATGGATAAAGAATTCCTGGAAGAAGTGAGGAAGGCTCTTCCAGATTCCGAGATAAAGGAAAAGGGAAACAAAATAACAATTTCAGACAACAAGAAAAATGAAGTTGCAGATGTGTGCGAGGGAATAGCAAACAAAAAGAAGAAAAAGGCGGACGTTGTTTCCGGAAAAGAGCTGATAATAAACCTTGAATCTTTCGGGCAGATGGATGCAAGGGAAATATTCATCAAGTCCATAGATGTACTCAGGAAAGACTTGAGTTCTGCAGAAAAAGCCATAGAAAAGGCCTGATAATATTTCTGGGTTTCAAAGTGCGGGGAGATAAGAATAAACATCTGCCACACTTTTCATTTCATTCAAAATGCGGGAAGAAGGATTCGAACCTTCGCAGGCACTAAGCCAATGCGTTTCTCCCGAACGAATTCGTTATGGATGAGTTTTTTAGCCTCATTCCTTCGCTCGACCTTAGCGCATCCCGTTTGACCGCTCCGGCATTCCCGCATAAAAATAACAATTTCCAAGCGTATAAAAAACTTTATAAACGTCCTGAAACTTCAATTTTTACCTGCGAGTTTGAGCGTTTGCATGAGGCAATATTTTAGCAAGTAACGAATGCGGGCGCGAACTAGCGTTAGCAGGAAGATTAATTTCTTCTTGTTCATAAAATTCAGATGAAATCCAAGACAAAAATAGACAGGCAATCCCTGAAAAAAGGAAATCCCATCTTGGTGGAAACCATAAGGGCTGCCAAGAAAACAGGCTCTGATTTCTGGTTGCAGGTTGCAGGAATCCTTTCCGGCCCTAGAAGAGACCAAACAGTCATAAATCTCAATGATATTGAAAAATCAACAAAAGAAGGAGATTCCGTTGTTTTTCCAGGAAAGATTCTCTCACAGGGAGAGGTCAGCAAGAAATTAGCAATCATTGCTTTTGCGTTTTCCGAAAAAGCCATGGAAAAGCTGTTAAAGAATAAAGCCCATGTTTCAAGCATACTTGAGGAAATTAAAAAAAATCCTGAAGCAAAAGGGCTCAGGATTTTAGCAACATAAAATAAAAAATGAAAATAATTAACGGAGAGGGAGCTGTCATGGGAAGACTTGCAAGTTATTCTGCAAAAGAGGCTCTTAAAGGGGAAGAGATAGTTATCCTGAATTGTGAAAAAGTAATCATAACAGGAAACAGGAAGAATATAATCGAGGATTTTGAGGCCAGAAAAAGGCGCATTGGTTCAGGACAAAAAGGTCCTAAGCATTCCAGGCTTGCCCATCTCATAGTGAAAAGGGCCATAAGGGGCATGCTTTCCCACAGGTCTGGAAGGGGCAAGGAAGCATTCAGAAGGATAAGATGTTATGCCGGAATTCCTGAAGAGTTCAAAGACGCAAAGAAGATAGTGGGAAGCAAAGAAAAAAGATCAAAATTCATACATGTTGAAGAATTAGTAAAATAATAAAACAAGAAAATAAAAAGTAAAATGCTGAAAAAAATTATAACATCCGGAAAGAGAAAGACAGCTGTGGCAAGGGCAGTTACTACAGAAGGATATGGAGAGATAACCATAAACGGGAAACCTTATGAAACCCTCCAGATTTTTGAAAGGTTAAGAGTAGAAGAACCAGTAAGAATAGCAAAAAATATTCTCGGGAAGATAGGATTCAATATTTCAGTGAAAGTTCGGGGCGGCGGTGAGAAGGGCCAGATAGAAGCTGCCAGAATCTCAATCTCAAGGGCTCTTGTGGCTGCAACAGAAAACAAGGAACTAGAAAAAGCATTTATGGATTATGACAGAAATCTCCTTGTTGCAGATGTAAGAAGAAAAGAATCTTATAAGCCCGGAGACAGCAAAGCGAGAAGAAAGAGGCAGACATCATACAGGTAAATATCGTCCAGGCTTGGCCGATATAAGACAAGACGTAAAAGACAAACATCATACAGGTAAAAAATGAAAAAAGAAAGTAAATCAAAGATTTCCATTCATTCGCCTAAAAAGTCTAGCGAAAGAAAAGAAGCATGGATGAGAATCGTTGTCTTGATAGTATCTGGAATAGTCTTATGGGCATGGGCATATTTTATAATTGTCCTTGGAATTATAAATTTCTTTTATACTATTTTCATTGCAAAAAGGATGAAAAATCTGGCAGAAATGAGCGAGATATGGAACACTCAGAAATACATCTTCCAGAGATATATGATATTTGAAAGCAATTTCCGGCCATTTCCTTTCACAAAACTGCAAGAGAGTATGAGCAAGTTCCAGTAGTCATTTGACTTCGAGCCTCTCAAGCTTATTCTGAACATGATTAAATAATGTTGAAGAAATCAGAGGCTGATGCTTTCCCTCAAAAATCTGGTTGTTAAACTTGATCTTTCCTATATATGTGAAATTTTTCAGTATCTTTTTAAGCCCGTTCACAGAGAGCTTATGCTTTTCAGAAACCTTTCTCAGGCTGGTTTTTTCTGCCAGAAATTCCTCAAATATTTCCTCAACTTCCTTGAAATTTTCAGCAGGGAGAAGGTTTCCATCCTGTATATCATAACCGAAAGGTGCTCTTGACATAAGTCTCCCTTTTGTCGCCTTTTCAATCATTCCCTGCTTTTGATTTATTTTCGTAATTCTCAGCCTTTCAATTTCTTTCTTCAGAGCCTCATTTTCAATCCTTAGTTTTTCCAATTCTTCTTCATTCATCCGGAGATAAAGATAGTTAACTTTATAAAATTGTTAGTATTTGCAAGAGCAGAAAAGCTATATGTGCAAATGAGCAAGAGAATTTACGTTGGGAACCTTCCCTGGAGCGTTACCTTTGAAAAGCTTAAGGAACTTTTTTCTTCTTTTGGTGAGATTGAGGAAGCTTTAGTCATAGCGGATAAATATACCGGAAGATCCAGAGGTTTCGGGTTTGTTACTTTTAAAAAAAATAGTGACGCGGACAAGGCCATAGGGGAAATGAACGAAAAAGAAATTGAAGGACGAAACTTTGTAGTGAAAGAGGCTAGGCCCCTTGAAAAGAAAACTGGAGAGGGGGAAGAAAAAGCGGCCAGATTCGGCGAAGAGAATAATGAGGGAAAAATCCCCAAGGAAAAGCATTACAGAGGAAGAAAGAAACACGAAAAACACGAGGAATCTGGAGAAGAGTTTTAGAGAGATGTTAGCTTAACCGACAAAGGTTTTTATATCAAAATTTCTTTTAATAAGGAAATTGTAAAGAGGTAAAATAAATGAACGCTGCCTGGATACTTGTAATTGTTCTCGTATGGTTTATTGTAGGTTACAGGATTTACGGAAGATTCATAGAAAAAAATATCAGGATTTCTGACAAAAACAAGACTCCTGCTGTAACAAGAAAAGATGATGCAGATTTTTCTCCTGCCAAAAAACCCTTGCTGATAGGCCATCACTTTGAAGCAATTGCGGGAGCAGGCCCAATAATCGGACCAATACTTGCAGTCAGCTACTTTGGATGGCTTCCTGTTGTTTTATGGATTTCCTTAGGATCTGTCCTTATAGGTGCGATGCATGATTACACAAGCCTGATTGCTTCTGTGAGAAATAAAGCAGAGGGAGTTGCAAATATTGCAAAAAAGACCATTGGCTCAAAGGCAGGAGCAGTATTTGCGGTAATGATAATTATGACTCTTATTCTGATAATTACTGTTTTTAGTGTATCAACAGCAGAAAGCATTGCAAATAAATCAGAGCTGATAATCCCTTTAGTCACCATAAATGCGGTTGCCATATTCTTTGGGTATACTATTGAAAAACTGAAATGGGATTACAAAGTCTTAACAATTATTTCTTTAGTTGTCATTTCTTTTTCCATCTGGTTTGCTGTTCTTCATCCAATAAACTTTTCATTTTTGAGTCCTTTGGCATTGCGAAATATTCTGATTACTCTGATTATGATCTATGCAGGAATTGCTTCTGTTGTTCCTGTCTGGATCTTGTTAAGACCAAGGGATTTTATAAGCGCTGTTCATCTTTCCATTCTATTGCTTCTCGGGATTTTAAGCATCTTTCTCATCAGGCCTGAAATAAATGCTCCGGCTTATGTTTCAAATTCTTTCTTTCCGATATGGCCGATTTTATTCATAACAGTTGCATGCGGCGCTGTTTCGGGATTTCATGGTCTTGTTTCTTCAGGAACAACGAGCAAACAACTTGAAAAAGAATCTCATGGAAAGTCTGTCGGCTACGGAGGAATGCTGCTTGAATCAGTTCTTGCGCTTTTCGTGACTCTTGTTGTTATTGCTGGAGTCAAATGGGGAACAGGCATAGGAGAATTTCAGGCTGAATTGGGAAAGGGATGGATAGTTCTCTTCTCTTCAGGATACGGAAATATTGTTGGGAGTATTGGAATTCCTTTGATAACTGTGGCTGTTGCAGGGCTTCTTGGGGCGTCAATGGTCAACCAGTTCATACTCACAACAGTTGACTCTTCTGTGAGGCTCAGCAGATACATAATCTCAGAGAGCCTTATAACAAAATTAAGAAAAAGAAAAATCTTTGTAACACTTTTGGTTTTGATTCCGGCGTGGCTTCTTGCTGTCACAAATAGCTATGAAACAATCTGGCGCCTTTTCGGAAGTTCAAACCAGCTCATTGCTTCAATAACAATGATAGGACTCTCTGCATTTTTCATCTCGAAAAAAATAAATGTAAAATTCATAGTTATTCCTGCTGTCTTCGTTCTGGCAACAACGCTTTCTGCTCTTCTTTATCTGACATTCAGAACAGGCGGCTATATAAGCGAGGGCAATTTTATTCTTGCGGGAATTTCAATGCTGATGTTTGTTCTGGGAGTTTTTGTTGCAAAAGAGGGTTTTGATGTTTTGAGGAAGAGGAGATAAATTACCAAACAGAGAAATATTTTTAAACTCTCTCTCTGAATATGTAATGGGAAAGGGTTTAGGATTTAGCTTAATTATTTTAGGTGTTGCAATCATATTTTTCGGAAAGTCAATCTTTCCTTTTTTAGAATTGTCTGGCTGGCTTATTCCTGCAGGGCTAGGTATAATTGTAATTGGTGTATTTGTGGCATTTCCTTTAGGAACTAAACCACCATATCGTCCTCGTTATTAACTATCTTTATTTATTTAAAATCTGTGAAGATATTTCTCAAGGTCTATTTTTCCATTAACAATCTTTATTCCTTCTCTTCTTAACATAAAAATCTTCTTTCTTGTTCCTGATGCAAAACCTCCGACTTCCCCGTTGCTGCAAACAACTCTGTGACATGGAACTCTTGGGGAATAAGGATTTTTGTTCATTGCACTTCCAACAGCGCGATATGCCCTGCTTCTCAAGACACGGGCAATTTCCTTGTATGTTACGACTTTTCCTCTGGGAACTTTTTTAAGAACTTCGTAACATTTTTTATTAAAAGAAGACTTCATTTTTTATTTTTATAAGATACTGTATTGTGCTAAATATGGATTTTTGAGTAAGAATGCCTGCTGAAGAGATGCTGCTTCATCATGCAGATTATAGTAGTGATTATTCTTTTTCTGCACTAATTTTTGTTGAAAATTCAGCCCTCTTCTTAATTTTTTTCGTGCTTTGTGCAATTGGTTTCTCGTACTGCCTGTAGAACAGCCTAATGTTTGAGCTATTTCCCAATGCTTGCAACCTAGATAGTCATAAAGAATCCATACTCTTCTTTGGCCAGTAGGGAGACAACTTGCTGCTCTTTCAATATCAATTTTGCTTATATGCTTACTGCTACAATTAATATCATCTGGTATTTCTAATATTAAAATACTGCCATCTTCGCATTCTTGCTCAAGAGAAACCCCATGCATTCTTCGTTCCTTAAGTCTGAGAGGCATCAATGCCTCATTGATGACTATGCTACATAAATATGATGAAGTCTTAGCCTCTTTCCTGAATTGGTCATGATGTACGAAGAATTTCAAAAAAGCCTTTTGGACAGCATCATGAGTATCTTCTACATTTAACAAAATTTTTTTAGCTACAGAAAACATTATCCCATAGTTTTCTCTGTAAACTTTTTCAAAATAGGCTTGGTCTATAGGTTGGCTATTATCTTTACCATTTCCGCTGCTTCCGAGATTTCCTGCTTTAATTTCAGGCATTTTATTATACAACCTCTCTTAATTTAAAAGGCTAGCTTTAAAAAGTTTTATATGGTTTTTATGCGGTTTTTTAAAATATCTTAAAATTTAAATATAACGTGTTATTTTTCAGCTGATGAAAAAAGCAGAATCATACTGGAAGAAGAAACTTCCTTCAGAGATGTATCATGTTCTCAGAGAAAAGGGAACAGAGATGCCTGGAACAGGAAAGCTTCTCTACAATAAAAAAAGCGGGATGTATGTGTGCGGAGCTTGTGGAAATCTTTTGTTTTCCTCAAAAGAAAAATTTGATTCGGGAACAGGGTGGCCGAGCTTTTATGACGTGGCTGAAAAAGGAGAAAGAAAAGGAGGTGTAAAACTGGAAAAAGATTTCAGTCTTGGAATGTCTCGTACAGAGGTTGTTTGCGCAAAATGCGGAAGCCATCTGGGACATGTTTTTGAAGAAAAGGCTACAGAAAAATGCCCTACCGGAAAAAGATATTGTATAAATTCGCTGGCATTAAATTTTGAAGAGAAAGAAAAATGAAAATAATGAAAGATAAAAAAATAAAGTTAGAAACAGCAACATTTGCAACAGGATGCTTCTGGCATCCTGAAGAAACTTTTTCAAAAACTCCTGGAGTCATATATACGCGGGTTGGATATATTGGCGGAAAGTTAAAAAATCCAACTTACCATCAGGTTTGCTCTCTTGATACAGGGCATGTAGAAGCGACAGAAGTCATTTTCAATCCAGAAAAGATTTCATATGAAAAACTACTTGATGTCTTCTGGAACATCCACAATCCCACAACCAAAGACAAGCAAGGTTCTGATGTCGGAAGCCAGTATAACTCTGCAATCTTTTTTCACAACGACTCACAGAAGAAGATTGCTTTAAAATCGAGGGCAGAAAGGCAGAAAAAAATTGAAAGAAAAATTGTTACAATGATAAGGAAGGCCCCTAAATTCTGGCCCGCAGAGGAGTATCATCAGAAATATTACCAGAAGAACAGATTTTCTTAAAGTGTTTCCCCAAACCTCACAGAAACGCACCATTTCTCCTTGTAAATCTCCCTGAGCAATGGATTCAGGTCTTTCTTTGGGCCTTCTATCAGATAGTTCAGAACCATATGGCTGTCTTTCTTGTTAAGGGTTATGTTAATAAGGCTGAACGATGTGCTGTATTTAGCAAGAATATTTGAAATATCGTCTTTGTTTACGAAAAGGTCGCACTCTATGGTTACTCTTTTCCTGTAAGATCCTATTGCGTGTTTTTCCAGATATCCATCAAATAAGATCGTTATCCATATTACAGAGTAAATTATCATGCCTTCCCAATATTTTCCAAGGCCAATGATAAGGCCAAGAATTGCAAAAATCCATATGCTGGCAGCTGTAGTAAATCCAAAAATTTTGTCGCTGGTTTTTATCAAAGCTCCAGCACCAAGAAAGCCTATGCCCGTTACAATTGCTCCAAGAAGAGGGATTGATCTGCTGAGATCCATTTCAACAGCTGTTATTGTAAGGGCACATGCTCCCACTGAAACGAGAATAAATGTCCCGAATCCCACTGGTTTATGATTTTTCTGCCTTTGGTACCCATAAGCAAAGGCAAATGCAAAAACAACAAAGAATCTTAAAACAATCTCACTCATTTCCATGGGACTAAAAAAACAGATTTCCCGTTTTTAAGGATATGTGGGTATTGGGGAGTGATGAAAAGATAAAAATTTTGGATAAGAACAACAGAATCTTATTTAAGGGTTATTAGGAATGCTAAAATTTTCTTTTCCTTTCCTTACCAACTTCCAGATTACTATGGCTATTGCAATTGCAATGACAAAGATTAAAATCCAAAACCATGGCAGATTTATTATTTTTTCTCCTGCTCCTCCTGCCGGTACTTCACCGCTAACGACAGATTTTGCTGAAATTGCAAAATAACTGAAATCATCCATTTCTACATCATAATAATAGTATTGGCTGTCTTCTGACGAAAACATTGTCTGCAGCTCATTCCATCTTTCTGCATTTTTGTCAAATTTGTAAACAGAAATGTCATTTTTGTCTAAAGAATTATTAGATGTCCATAATTTTTCAACTCTGAACTGAACAGTTGCCTTATCCAAGTCAGTTGCAATATTCTGCGCATTAATCTGAAGATACTGATAGACTTTTCCGGATTTTTCCACAGACACTTCTGCAGGCGTTGCTTCGTACTTTGTAACTGTTATTTTAACATTCTGGACCTCATTATTTACTTCTATCCGAATCTGCTTCACACCGGTTTCGGTATCAAAATCTTTTATGATTGCAGCTTCTCCTGGTATTATTTTGTTATAGACTAAATTCTTGACACATGTGTCTGCATCCTGGTCGCAGCTGTAACCTAAAGTGCAACCACACATGCTGCATGAATTTTTTAATGTCGCAGATGATGTACAGAATTTAGGTTTTTTAGATGAGCATATGCCTATATCTGTCCCGTCGCTGCAATTTGTCGGTACTGCACTCGCTATGAAACTCTTTGTGCCTGTTGCAGGATTGCGAAGCGGTGTGCCTGAAGAATTAGCTAAAGCATAGTATGTATGATTTCCTACACTGAAATTGGATGCGTAAGTGCACAGTGCTGCTGAATAACATAGTGTTTTATTTGATCCATCAACTATGATTTGTATGTAGGATGAATTTATGTTAGTTGTTGCTGTGAATTTGACTGTATCTGCTGCCGTTGGCGATAATGGGCTGTGGCTTAGCGATAGAGAAGGGGTTGCATTCAGAGCTGATGAGCACATTACTGTCTTTGGAGAGTTTTCAATAATTTGGCTTGTTCCTATATTTGTGTCAACGGCATAAACATAAATATTTTTGTTTGTGTTTGTCCTCAAGCTCGCGGGCGTTGCAAAAGAAAATCCATGATTGGGATTGCTGCCGCATGAGCTTGCAATATCTGTTCTTGCCTGATTTGCAGTCACTGAACCTATGAGAATTCCTGACCCTACAGCCCCTTCATAGAATTTTACATTCAATGGCGTATTGTAATTGTCAGGATCGCATGCCCATCCAGTTATGTAATTGCAGTCAGCAGAATCATGCCTGCCGATTGGTAGAGAATTGACCGGAACTGGCTGTGACACTGTGAAAAGAAATGCTGCTTGTGCAGTATTTCCTGCATTATCAGTTGCATTCGCGTAATAAGTGTAATTGCCTGCTGAAAAGACAGATTGGTAACTGCATGTAGTTGAGAAGCACGTATTTTTCAGGCTGCTGCCGATGTAGATATTTATTTTGTTTATTCCTCCTGTATCAGAGGCAGTTGCAGATATAGTTACATTATTTGTTGTAAGGGGGGATAATGGATTGATATAAGATGTCACAGTCGGAGGGGTGGTATCTGAGAGTGAAGGGGTGACTGTAAATATGCTTTGCGAAGACGAGCCTATGTTTGAGTTTTGGTCTGTCGCAGAAGCGTAGTAATTGTAAGTGCCGGCAGAAAATTTAGATGAATAAGAGCAAGTATTGGACAAATAGCAAGTCTTGACCAATGTACTGTTAAAATATATGTCTATCCTGCTTATTCCACCGGAGTCAGAGGCACTGGCATTTATGATGACAAGGTCATTTGTTGTTGGAGATGCAGGAGAGCGCGAAGCTGTAACACCAGGTGGTGTCGTGTCGGCAACAGTGCTTGTGCATGCAGAAGTGTTAAATGTGCAGGAAGATAAACAGGATAATGCTCCTCCTGTAAATCCCTGAGTCATGCAGGTTTTGCTGTTGAGGTTTGTACCATCACACTGCTCACCATTCGCTGTCTGAACCAGATTATCGCCACATCTTGCTCCTTGCAATGTTGTCTGGGTGCATGAAGAAGTGCAGTAAGTGCAGGATGTGTTATAAGCAGCTGTGCATGCTACACCGTTGTTGGCTCCAGAGTCGCAGACTTCGCTTCCTTCCCTAATTCCATTTCCGCATGATTGAGATGTCTGGTTTATGCAGCTGGTTGTATTAAATGTGCATGACGATGAGCACAATAAAGTTCCAGAAGAAAATCCTTTTGATACGCATGTTTGTCCGGCAAGGTTTGTTCCGTCGCACTGTTCGCTTCCTTCCACAAGGCTATTGCCGCAGGCCTGCTGGGTAACGCAAATGCTATTCTGGCAGGTCTGGCCAGAATTACAGATATTTCCGCATGCTCCGCAATTGCTGCTATTTGTCTGTGTGTTGACACAAACTCCATTACAAGCTGTCTGTCCTGTTGAACATGTCGGCTCAAAATCAAAAGCGTAAGTTGGCGTGCTTATCTTATTTCCCGAGGCTCCGTAAACAGCAGCAGAATAAGTATGCACTCCTGGTGTACTAAAAGAATAAGCACTGCTTGCTGTATATCCTGGGGGACTGGCATCACCTGCAGATGGAACATATCCAATGAGAGATGATCCATCCCTGTAAAATTCATAGCCGCTGATACTTCCTGTTCCAGATGCGCTGATTTGCAGTATTCCACTGAGTGGGTATGTTTGTGTGTTAATTACAACAGGCGTGACAGATGGAACTTGAAATGCAAGCGGCCCAGAAAATGATATCCATGCGAGAGAAACATATATAGGAGTTGACGTACATCCTCCGTTCTGGCATGCCTGGGTCGAGGCGCACAAAATCCCGCACGCACCACAGTTATTCGGATCAGACTGCGTGTCTGTGCATGTTGCCCCGCAAAATGTCTGGCCTGATTGGCACGTTGTAATTATGTTTGCAGTTATAGCAGTATCTGCATGACTCGATTTTAATAAACCAAAAATATCAAAAAAATTGTTGCTCTTGTTTTTTAAATAATAATATGTATTCAATAATATCTTCTTAAGACCAGTTGTCTGTGTGCCGGCATCTGTTGCAATAGCAGAATCTGTATCTGGGATGTTTATGCTGGCAAGCGCTGTATTAAATAAAGTTGCTTGTGAATTTGATGCGGAGTTACCTGAAGGAGTTGCAATTACATGACCTGATATCAGCAAGATTCCAAAAACAAGCAGAAGTAAAGTAAAAACCCTGGTTTGCATCGGCGTCTCCTTTTTATATTAAAATTAATGTCTTGCATCTATATAAAGATTTATAGTCGTATTAAGCAAGATAAATTCAAATTTATTCAAACATCATTAAATTTAAATATTATAATTTCCTGAAACAAAGATGGTGCAAACTAAGATAATAGTGGGTGTTATTATTCTCATTGCAATAGTTGGGGGAATCTTTTTGTTTAGCGTGATTTCACAAAATCCGGTAAAAACTGCAGGGGTAATAAATAATCCTGATGAAAATTCGGAGGAAACACCGGAAATTTCCGCTAATGCCATTGAAATAACATCATCTGGATTTTCTCCAAAAACATTAACAATAGCAAAAGGAACAACTGTTACCTGGATTAATAAAGATGAAACGGGAGGAAAACACTGGCCTGCATCTGCTTCACATCCAACCCATACTGTTTATCCTGGTTCTGATATCGAGAAATGTTTTGATAGCACAACAGACAAGAGTACTTTGTTTGATTCCTGCAGGGGAATTGCACAAGGAGAAAGCTGGAGCTTCACTTTCAATGATGCTGGTTCATGGGGGTATCATGATCATCTGAATGCTGGTCTTTTTGGAAAGGTAATTGTTGAATGAATAATATGAGATTTGACGCTTCTTTTTTCCTAAGAGTGGGTTTGGCATTTGTATTTATTTATGCAGCTGTTTCCGGATTTCTCGATCCCCAGTCATGGATAGGATATGTCCCTCATTTCATAGGAAACGATGTGATGAGAGGATATTTTCTTTTTGCCAACGGAGTTGTTGAAATCTTTCTTGGATTGTGGCTGCTTTCTGGAAAAAAAACTTTTTATTCCGGGATTGTATCTGCCCTATTGCTCGCAGGGATAGCTATTGCCAATCTTGGTTCTTTTATCGTTGTTTTCAGGGACGTTGGATTATTCTTTGCCGCAGTTGCCCTTGCTGTTTTGAGCAAGAAAGAAGAATAAATTATATAAATGAATGGGTTATTTTGCAATATAAAAATGATTAAAAGTGCACGTTTCTGTAAAATTGGATGAAGAAAAAGACAGGGTATCTGATAATTACTCTTGCGGCAATACTTGTCATTGTTAATACACTATTTCTCTTTTATTTGGGGGATTTTGACTTCCCGGATTTTACCAAAAAAGAAAATGTTGATGACCAAAAGGTGAATGCTTCTGAATTTTCAGATGTTGTTGACAACAGGTATTTTACATTAACGCCGGGAACAAAATACGTCTATGAAGGAGATACAGAAGACGGGCTGGAAAGGACAGAAACTTATGTCACAGAAGAAAAAAGAACTGTCAATGGAATTGAAACAACAGTTGTCTGGGACAGGGTCTGGCTTGAAGATGAGCTTATTGAGGAAACTTATGACTGGTATGCCCAGGACAAAGAAGGAAATGTATGGTATTTTGGAGAAAATTCCACAGAGTATGAAAATGGGAAAGTTTCCAGCACAAAGGGCTCTTGGGAAGCTGGAGTTGATGGGGCTGAAGCAGGAATCATAATGAAGGCAAATCCTGTTGTTGGAGACAAGTACAAACAAGAGTATTACAAAGGAGTTGCAGAAGACATGGCTGAAATTGTTTCTCTTGGAGAAATTGTTGAAACAAAATATGAGACCTTTAGCGATTGCCTGAAAACAAAGGACTGGAATCCCCTGGAATCAGGAAGCGGGGAATACAAGTATTACTGTCCTGCAACAGGAAACGTTGTTCTTGAGATTGTGATTGAAACAGATGAACAGGTAGAACTCATCGATATAGTAACATATTAAAGAGTTTAATATTACTATGTATTACTTAGTATTACCAATCAGGAAGTGTTTTGTACATCAATAGTCAGGTTTAAATATTACATAGTATTACTTAGTATTACTTAAACGGCTTTAAAGAGGAAAAATGGAAAACATAAGCCTTAAACTGGAAAAGGAATTTCTGAAAGCAATCGAAGCTGTCATGAAAAAGCACAATTACATGACAAGGACAGAGTTTATCAGAGAGGCCATAAGGGAAAAGGTGAAAAAACTAGAGGAAAAAGAAAGCAGCGCTTTATCACACAGCCATTCTGCTGCAGCTGCAACTGAAAGAAAGGAATTTCCTTCCTATATCTGACTCCCACGCTTATTATTCCAGAAAAATCCGAGAAAGAAAAAATAACTTAAGAGTCTTTAGGCATAACAGCGATGACGTGTTCTTGTTTTCGGTCAGCCATTTATAGGGGAGACTGCTTCCCATCAAAAATCAAGGATAAAAAACTATAACTACTCTGCCCGGAACAAAAATGGAACGATTTCGGAACTTTTCATTACTAAGAGAATTCAAAAAGATTTATAAAATCGCAAATGATATATTTCAGATGAATAAATGGATATGGTTTGTAGTAGCAATCATTGCTATTTTTCTAATTGTTGCTGCAGGCAACACCAAGCAAACTCCTCCTTCAGATCAGACACAACAGCCCCAAGTGCCTGCAAACCAAACACAACAGCCCCAAGTGCCTGCAAACCAAACACAACCATCACAGGAACCAATTTCCCAGCCACCACAAACTCAACAATATCTTCTGGGAGTTGGCTACACGCAAGTAAACTCTATGTTTACCAGCGCGTCGGCATGGAGCAAGGCAAAGGATATTGCCAACGTAGCTTACATACAAAGGAACTGGAAAGAGAGCGGCAACACAGGAAATAAAAATTTCTACGATGCAATCAAGGACGACGTTAACGAGGCCCGCAAAAACGGCCTGAAAATATACCTAGCTCTTGAGGTTCTGAACTACGACAGGAGCGGCATGAGCCTGCCGTCAGACCTGAGCGGCGACTTCACGAGCGCCGACGTCAGAAATGCCTATATTGATACTGTTAAAAGTGTCGCTTCTGATTACAAACCCGATTATTTCATAATTAACGTCGAAGTAAACCGCTACAAGGACGACAATCTTGCGAGTTACAACGCCTACAAAGAGTTGTACAAGCAGGCGTACGACGAAGTCAAGGCCGCTAGCCCCCAGACAAAGATAGCCATAAGCATATCTCTGGAGGATTATAACAACAAGGACTGCATAGACCCTGAGGACTTGGCTGTCTTCAAGGATTTTGCCGCAGATTTTGAAAAGCAGGACGTGCTCGCGGTTTCTGTCTATCCAAACTGCTATTTTGACCCGAAAACAATGCCGGAGACATTCCTGAACGATATCGCAAAGCTCAGCCAAAAGCCAGTTTTCATTTCCGAGACAGGGCGCATGAGTGAGGGAGTTTCCATCCCTGGTTTCACTTATCCCAGCAGCCAGCAGGCACAGGCTGATTATATAGACCAGCTTTCAAAGGCTGCTGACTATGCGGTAAAAAAAGGGAAGAAGATAGATACCATAAATTACATTGCGCTGACTGACCCGGATAAAGCTGTCTGCGACTCAATAAAGTCTATAGACGCCAGCCTGGCATGGTACTGCACGCTGGCGCTGATACAGGACGACAGCACGGAAAAAATTGGTTACGGCACTTTTGGGCAGTGGAAGAACAGGCTTGCAGGCGCCCAATAATCGTCCGGATACATCATTATGTTATGTTTGTGCTTTTTATTTTAAAATAATTGTTGTGATAAAGACTACCAGATTAAAGATAAATAAAAAGTGTGCGTTTCGAAAATAATTAAGCAGAAAAATTAGGATTATCCAAAAACCCAATCCACATTTATTCATTTCATCAATTTTCAAAATCTCTGGCAGTTTCGAGAATTATTTTTTGTTGGAGAATTTGGCCATTAGAGAATCGTATCTTTCATTTAAACTGACAATCTTAAATCCCTTTTCTACGAGACACATGAGCCCTTCTTCTGTCAATTCTTCTCTTGTTTGGCGCAAACTATAATGCCAGTTTGAATGCGGCCCCATTCTTCCATCGGAACTAACATCGTGTCCTGTTATTTGACTTATTTTTACTATCTCTTTAAAGGACAGAGGCTTTGGGCTGTAAAAGGTGACTGCAAGACTTTGGTCTCTTATTAATCCCATTTTCTTAATATTAAACAAGAGTTTAAAAAAATTGTTATTATAAAAAACACTGAATCTTTAATTTAAATTTTCCAGCTAAAACCTCTGGCACCACTCGCAGCCTTTTTCAGGGCATTCTGAATTAAGTAGCTCAAGGGCTTTTTTCCAGAGTTTTTCAGCATCTTCGGAAGAAACAGCCATTTTCTTCAGCACTGTATCAAAGACAACTTCGCCTGTTTCCAAAACTTCTTTCGGATAATAAAAAAGCAAATAGGCAAAGTTTTCCACTTTGTAGCCTAATTTTTCAAGAAGCCAGGAATAAATGTTCAGCTGATTCTGATAATGCTCATGGGTATTGTCTTTCAAAGGCGATCCCCTTGTTTTGTAATCAAGAACAATGAGCTTGTTATTCAGCTTGTTTACAAGAAGGTTGTCTATCCCTCCGTGGAGAATGTTTCCATCAGAATCCTCGAACCAAAGCCCTTTTCTAGAGTTCCTCCATTCAGCCAGAAGCTTTTTGTCATCAAACAGCTTGAAGTTATCGCATTGTGAATCGCGGCATAATTCAGGAGGTAACAACCCGCGGTCCATGAATTTATCAAAGTGTATTTTTAATATCCTGTCCATTCCTGAAGGAAGGCTTGGAAAAATTCCGATTGGCCTGCTCCATATCTTGTTGTTTTCAAGCCAGAAGCAGCGCTGGCATTCTTTCATAAGGTTAAGGGCTGAGGGAGAAAGCCTGAAGGTTTTCATTTTAAGATTTCACGCCTTCCTTTTCTTTCTCCTGATCTTCTTGCCTTTCTTATGCCTGGAGAAAATTTCAACCAGATTGTCATCGGCCTTTGTGCCAAGAATTGCTTGCCCGGACTTTGTCCTTATGGCGCTCTGCCTTATTATCTCCTCTATCTGCTCCTTTATCGTGAGCATGTTCTTTTTTGCCCTTTTCCCAATAACTTTCCTGATTTCTTCATCTATAGAGATTGTTATTGTAGGCATTTTATTTTTTATTCAAAAGTATTGATTCTATCATTTACTGAATTTTAGTATGTCAAGAACTCTTACAATAAGAAAAAGATAAAGAAGAATGGCTATCGCAAGCCCTATCGCCCACATCAGGATATTCAGCGGAGTTATCTCGTTAAAGCTGACCCATGGAGAGAAAAAAGATAGGATTCTCATAACGATGAAGAAAGATATCAAAATCAGAGATACCTTGAGAACAAGCAGAAGAGTCAGCCTGCTTTTGTGAATTATGTGATGCTTCAGGCCTTTCACTTCTGTTTTTTTGGGCATTAGCAGACAAAGTTACTTTAATTTAAATAGGTTTCCCAGATTACTTTTTCCATATCTTTCTTACTTCCCTCAATTTCCTGAGAATACCATATAAAGCAGAATCTTTTTTTCTGGTAACATAGAATTGATTGCCTTGGGGCATATTGCCTTGGGAAAAATTTGGTCTTGAAGAAATTGTGAATATAATCCTTCCATCGTATAGCTCAAATGGCCTTCGGTCTATTGATGCGCGATAAAGTTGGTTTAGAACAGGAGTTTCCATCATTAATTCCCTCATTTCACTATACTTTTGCTGATTCTGCGAAGAATAATCCAGATTTTGGTTCCTGCATTCCTGGTAGGAAGTCTGTCGAACTATCTCTTCTATGCTTAATCTCTGGCTGTATGGCTGGCTTTTTTGAATTGCTGGGGCTGTTATTCTCGGCTTTGGCTTTTCCGGAAGCTCTTGCCTGACTTCTGTATTTGGTGTTGCAGGTACCGGTGTTTCATATCTCTGAACAATATCCTGCGCAAGTGCTGGTTGTCCGAAAAACAATGTCAGAAGAAGTGCTGTCCGCTGAAAAAAGCGTTTCATCTTCCATAGCTGAATGTTAAGGAGTATAAAAAGTCGATTAGCATCCAAAAAATTCCAAAGAAGAACATAAATCTTTAATAACACTTTTTCACAGATAAGAATATGCCTGTCAGACTGGAGGATTCTGAGTTTGTTCTTGGAAAGGAAATAGGACTGGGCAAAATTGATATTGATAATAGATATGACCCTCTTTTCACTTTTTACCCAAATACAAAGAAAGAATAATTTATAAGATTTTGGGAGTTTTCTTCAGTTTTAAATAAAGCTAAGAATAATTGCCATCAAAATGAAGGAAAGCACGAATAGGATTGCTCTTTTTCTTGAAATGTGCAGGGTTCTTTTAGAGAGGAATTTGGTAATTCTAAACAGGAGGTCAGTATTAAATAACCAGAATAATCCTATTATGCTGAAAGAAACATAAGTAAACACTGCTGGAAGAGAGGTTTTTCCTATTACCAATCCTCCGATGATTACATCTGCAACTCCTCCAAGATTAGTTCCTATGAGGTAAGGAATCACTTTCTTCAGATTTATTATTCTTGAAACAATGAAGGGTATCAGCAGCGTAATTGTTATACTTGTCGATGTAAGAAAAAGCGCGATTATGAATCCTATTAAAAAGGAGAGGGATTTCTTTGTAAAGTACCTGTCTATTTTTTTCCTCAGAAAATTTTTTGCCCACAAGTGCATCATAAAAACAGGTAATTTTTTAAGGCTGAGCATCAGGAACAAAATTCCCAACAAAGCCAGGAGATATCCTGGAATGTCTTTTATCAGGTTAAGCAAAGGCATAGTGATCTTGTCAAGAAAATTAATGTTAAAGGGAATTTCTGAAACAAGAAAATAGTTTCCTGCCTTTGAGAAAAAAGAAAAGAAGTATTCAATGAAGAACATGAAAAGAGCAATGGGAAAAGCGTAAACAAGGTTAGCCAGGCCTATCTCAAAGCCATGTCTGAAGTCCCTTCTTTTTGCAGAAACAAGAAGGGCAACGAAGAGAGCTGTTATCGTTGTTCCTATCCTTGTTCCTAAAACCATGTAAATCAAAATTACATTTCCAATAATTCCCGCAAAATTCAGAGATATGAGTGCAGAAGTTGCAGCCCCGCTTGACTGCATTATCAAGGTAAGAAGCCAGCCAAGACCGAAGGCATTTATCTCGCTTATATTTTCAACAGTCATCTTTGAAACATGCGTGCCAATTTCGCTGAAAGAGTATTTGACAAGCATCAAAGAAAAAATAAAAAGATAAAGGAAAAACAAAACTCCAAGAAGATTCAACGACTTTTTTCTCCAATTTGGACTTTCCATGACTATGCGTATTTTTCTTTATATAAAAAGTTATCAGAAGACCAATGTTATTTCCTTTTCACATAAACCTTCTGGACATTGAAGCTTTTGTATATTCCTTCAAGGATGTCTGTTCCGGCGTAGCCTGCAAGAAGAGACAAACGGGTATCAAAGTCAAATATGATGCCTGTGAAGATTCCAATCACGACGGCAATTACGACAGTGATTGCGTAATAATTCCAGAGGATTCTTCTCTTCAGAGAAAGGGCTTTCAGAAGACCTATGAGCCCTCTTGTCAGACCGCCGATTCCGCCAAGCAGGCCTGCAAGAACAACGCCGTCCATGATGCAGAAAAAGAAAGAGCATTATTTAAGGGTTTTGGAAGGGGAAGGTTTTTAATATTGTTGAGGACTGCAAAAGATATGGATAAAGACGGAAACAGAAAGATACAGGAAATTAAAGATTTTGTCAAAAAGTATTGTGAGGAAAGAGACTGGGACCAGTTTCATAGTGCCAAAGAGTTGGCAATAGCATTAAGTATTGAAGCAAGCGAGTTACTGGCTCCATTCAGGTTTAAATCAGAAAAAGAAATTGAAGAATTGTTCAAAAACCCCAAGAAAAAAGAAGAAATTGAAGACGAAATGGCGGATGTCTTGTATTTCTTAACGAGATTGGCACAAAGATATGATATTGATTTGGCTGAGGCCTTTGACAGGAAAATGGATAAAAATGCCAAGAGATATCCTGTGGAAAAGGCTAAGGGCTCAAATAAAAAGTATAATGAATTATAATGAGATTATATGATGGAACAATTCAAGAGTTTAAACGAGATGTTTTAAATAACGAAATTGCAGACATAATCGCAAGAAATTTTGTTGAAAAAATTAAAAGAAAGGTTAATGATTCTGAATTTAGATCGTGGGAAACTTCATTAAGAGTGCTAAAAGATTCCTTAGATGTTCCTGAATTGTTTAACAATAAAATAGTGATTGAATACCGACTACCTTATTCCGAAAGAAGAATTGATGTTATCTTGTTTGGAAGATCAAAAGAAAGAAAAGACACTGTTATTGTTATTGAATTAAAGCAATGGTCCAATAATAGTCTAAAAAAGATAGATATAGAAGGAAATATAGAAATTAACTATGGAGATCATTGGGGGCAACAGGCTCACCCTTGTGCGCAGGTTCAAGCATATATAATAGACATGAATGATTACATTAAAATTTTTAGAGAAAAAACTCATGTTGATTTGGTTGGTTGTTCATATTGCCATAATTATAATAAAAAAGAAGATTCCATTCTATATGACGAGCAATTTAAGGGCCTGATCAAAGAATATCCTTTATTTTCAAAACAAGATGTAAAGAAGCTCGGAGAATATCTTAAAGAAAAATTATCTTCTGACCCTGGATTTCAGATTTTTAACAGATTTATTCATAGCGAAGTTGGGCCTTCTAAAATGCTTATGGAACATGTTGGAGATATGATAAATAAACAGCAGGTTTTCAATTTAATTGATGATCAAATTGCTGCAAGAAATGTGATAATAGACAGAGCAAAAAAACAAGCACGACTGCATGATAAATCTGTAATCATAGTAAAAGGCGGTCCTGGAACAGGAAAATCTGTTATAGCTCTTGAAGTAATGGGAGAAATTATGAGATCTGGAAAACCTGTTTTCCATGCTACTGGATCTTCTGCTTTTACTAATACTTTGAGAAAAATGGTTGGAGGAAGGGCTAGAAAATTTTACAAATTCTTTTTTAATTTTACACAAATGAAAGAAAATGAAATAGGTGTTTTGATTTGTGACGAAGCACATAGAATAAGAAAAGATAGTAGTGATTGGAAGGTTCCAGCCATGTTTAAGTCTACAAATCCACAAATTGAGGATTTAATAAGGCCAGCAAAACTTTCTGTATTTTTTATTGATGAATATCAGGTCGTCAGGCCAAATGAAATAGGAAGTGTAGATTTAATAAAAAAATCCGCTGAAAAGTTGGGGGTTCCAAAATCTAATATTTATGAATTTGAATTAAAAACGCAATTTAGATGTTCTGGTTCCGACTCATTTTTACAGTGGATTGAAGATGTTTTGTGTATTAGAGAATCTGAAATGCCTCTTTCTCTTAATGCTTCTGGGATGGAATTTAAGATTGTTGATTCTCCACATACTCTCAAAAAGATAATAGATGAAAAAAACAAAGAAAAACCGAATTCGGCTAGGATTGTGGCAGGATTTTGCTGGCCATGGAGCAATCCAAAGCCAGACGGGACTTTAGTTAATGATGTAAAAATTGGAGATTTTGAAATGCCTTGGGAAAATAAAAGAGAATATTGGAAATGGGCTATGGATGAAAGTGGGATGAATCAGGTAGGAACAGTTTATACCTCACAAGGATTTGAATTTGAATATATTGGCATAATTTTTGGAAAAGACTTAGCCTATTGGAAAGAAAAAGAAACATGGGTTGCGAAGCCCAGTTATTCACATGATAGTGCTGCAATCAAAGGAAATGCACAATTAATAAAACATTTAAAAAATGTTTATAGGGTTCTTTTCTCAAGAGCCCATAAGGGAGTTTATGTTTATTTCATGGACAAAGAAACAGAAGATTATTTTAAGAGTAAAATGGATAATAAGGGTGTTTAAAATCCCCCTGTCATATCCGTACGAATACGTCCAGGAACCGGCGCAGGTAAACTGGGGCATGGTAATCATCATCTTTGCTGGGATTCTTACCATAATCGTCCTCGTGACTATCTTCTTCGTAATACCTGAATATGTAAGAGGATACCTGAATGAAAGCGTTCAGGGAAGAATTGGAAATTTATCAAATAATGCTGTTGATTCCGGATGCTCTTCTGATGTTTACAACTGCTGGAACTTCACGACGCAGCAGGAGGCCCAGGATGTTTTTGAGTGGTGCATTGGCCAGGGCGTTGGAGATGTCCATCATCTTGACACAGACAAAGACGGGAAGGCGTGTGATAGTTTGGAATGATTTTTAATATGTCAGTTCTTAATTAAGATTATCGCTCAAACTCTTTGCAGCAATGTAAATCTTATCAGCATATGGTAATGCTGCGCCAATTGCATATTTAGCGTATTCATACAATCTTCCGCGAACAGCTCTCTGTGAATGTAAGGGGAAACCTCCTAAGAAAAAGTCCATCATTGGAAGAATTACTGTTATTTCTGGTGTTCCAGAGGCTCTTGCAATGGATCCTAATGCTATGCCAGATATTAGGGAGCATGATTCTAATGCTAAAATCTTTAATTTACCATGCTTACTACTCCTAATATTTTCTCTCATGCTGTCGGCAATATCACAGCTGGTTTCTTCTAATTCCTTAATCGTATCCTCAAATGCCATTTCAAAGGGGACTATTGGATATTTATAAACTTTTTTATGCAGAGTCTTAGACAGTATGGATTGATATTTGGTTTTTGAATTAAGTTATTTGTGCAAGGCGGAATTTAGGCAAATTTTAAATACTTTTGAAACAGAAAAAAGACATGAAAACAGGTACAAAAATTGCTATTGGGGTTTTTGGATTAATTGTGCTTCTTGGACTAATGAGCTTTGTATTTGATTATCAAACAGGAAATGTCATAAAAAACGAAACAGGGCCCCTGACAATTCTAAGTTATGAATTAGTAATTAGTACAGATTGGGGCCTTGGCGTAAAGGGCATTGCCGAAAATACTGCAGAAAAACAGCTATCTTATGCAGAAATAGTGGTAATGTTTTATGACAGCAAAGGGGATTTATTGGAAAAATCCACAGACAGCACCGATAGCCTAAGCATTGGGGAAAAATGGAACTTTGAAGTAAAATATTCCGGGCCTGATAGAGAAAGAGTTAATGGTTATGAAGTTAGTGTTGGTTCTGTGCAGTAAGGAGAAACTAATTATCTTAAAAATATGTTGTTGGGCCTGTTTTTATCCCACTTTGGCATAAAATCGTCTTCTGTTTCTTCCCTGTTATCTTTTATGAAGTTCAGCATTTCAACGGTTTTACTACTCAATTCATCAGCATAATGTAATACGACTGCTTCGGGAAACATTGGTTCTTTGGGAGAACCCTTGTCTATTTTTCCATGATGACTCACTATCATGTGCAGTATCTTATCTTTCAGTTGATTATCCACGCCGAGTTCATCCATTTTTTTTGAAACAAATATAGATCCTAGAATCAAATGGCCGACAAATTGGCCGGTATTTGTCCCTTTTATCCTTGAAGTCATCTCCATTTCCTCTATTTTTCCTATATCATGTAACATTGCCCCCGCAACCAGAAGGTCTCTGTTAAGTTCTGGATACAATTTTACACTAAGATCACAGTATTTCAGGATTTCCAGTATGTGCTCTAATAAACCGCCAATCCAATTATGATGTATAGAAATCGCAGCTGGCTGTTTTTTAAAAGAATCTCCTACTTCTAAAAGTATATTTTTCAGGAGAATTTTTATTTTTTCATCTTGCACACCATCCACATACCCTTGTAGTTCGGCATACATTTTTTCTATATCTTTTTTTGTTTTTTTAATGAAAACCTGTTCATCATATTGGCCTTTTTCCAGGATATTCAGGGAATGAATTCCTTCATTTGAGCCTATTTGAGGTTTGTTTTTATAAGAACTCACTTTGCCTTCCATATAAATAACAGAATCGTCTTTTATTTTATCATATAAGGCTTTTACATTGGTTTCATCATTTCCGCCCCAATATTTATAGTCGATGCTTTTCCCGCTGGAATCTGTCAAAACCAAAGAAAAAGAATAACCATTGACATAATCTGCAACTCCTTTCTTGAATTTAACAACAAAAATGTCTTTTACCTCGTCTCCTTCTTTATATTCATTAATGAGCTTCTTTTTCAGAATTTTTTCCATTTTTGATTGTTATTAAAGGGATTTTTGTTATTTAAGAATTGTTATGGTTGTCTTCATAATTTTTCTTGAACTTTTACAAACAAATTTTCATCAATGATGGATTCGTGAGTTCCTTTTGATTCTTCATTGGCAAACTTTACTTTTCCAAGATAAGTGGTATTTTGGAGCAGTTTTTTCAGGCCGGAGGTTGTCAGGCCAAATTTTAGGGCCAACTGGGTGAGGCTTATGTCTGTATCTAAAAATTCTTGAAAGATTTCCTTGACTTTTTTTGCTTCTTCTTCATTAATGACAAGTTTTTTGTTCAGAAGTTTGTATCCTTTTGGTGCCCTGGTTATGAAACCCCCTTCTTTGGCTTTCCTTTGCATTCCAAACTTTGTTCTGTCTCCTATAATATTTCTTTCAAACTCAGCAAATGCACCTATGATATGAAACATTAATTTTCCCGATGCGCTGGTTGTTTCAATTCTGTCCTGCAAAGACACGAAGTCAATACCCCAATCTTTTAGTTTGTCTATGGTAAGTATCAAATCTTTTATGCTTCTTGAGAACCTATCTAACTTGTAGATGAATATAGCTGAGAATTTTCCGGCTTCTGCATCTTGGAGAAGATTGGTCATTTCTGGTCTTTTGAGATCTTTTGCTGATTTTCCTTCATCTCTGTAGACTTTATGAATTTCATAACCCAAAGCCTTTGCATAATTTTCCAATGCTTCTTGCTGGGCATTTAATGAAAAACCTTGCTGGGCTTGTTCTTGCGTGGATACACGAACATAAATTGCTGCTAGGGGTTTTGCTGGGGTCATTTTATCACCTCTTTTTTCTGAGGAATTTGTTTAGTAATTTTTAGGTTTTTTACAAACCATTCATCAACATCAGATACACCATTAAGAATAGATGTAACCAGATTATTACTAGCTTTTAACAAATTCTTTATTTGATTTTCATCCATACTACATTGCGAACTGAACTCAAAGACTCCTTCTTGTTTAGGTGTAATATTTGCTTGGTGGCTTTGCTTGTTTGGGTGAATTATATTAGACATATTATCAATATCTTTCCAAACATCCCATGTCTTTGGGGCATTTTTTTCTAATTCTTTGATCATATCATTAACATGGACTGCTTCTATAGGTGTTTCATCTTTTTTAGTAAATCTCTCTCCGAAAGTTAAATTCTGGCTTTTTTCAGGGTGGGCCCCATAATAGTGAACCGCGGCAAGACTTTCATATTGAGCTCTAAGAATCATATTAGATGTATAAGGATTTTGTTTATCAAGCTCAGTGACTAAACTGTCTAAGAGAGCTAGAGTTTTTGCTATTATGCCGTTAAGAAAGAAATGATACTCTCTTATGTTTTTTTTAATGTCGCCCAAAAGTACCCATCTGAATAGCTTAAGTGCTTCTCTTTTATTTGTCTTAAGTTCTTTCAAATCTTTCCTCAGTCCAGGATATTTAGAAGTTAGGGAAGATAGAGCTCGATTAAAATAAGTTTTTTCTACCATTTCCTCTTTAAATTGTGAACTTAGGGTCAATACGAGCAGGTTCACGTGTACTTAGGGCACCCTAAGTATATAAATTTTGCTTTAATTTGGTTAAAAATGAGTCTGACAGTACATCTTGTGCGTAGTTTTTACACATAAACCTTGTTTTTTAGAGAAGAATTTTTGGAAAGGGGTTTTTGTGCACTTTGGTGAACTTAGTTATTTAGAAAATGGTTGAAAGATCATGAAAACGGGCTTCTTTTATATCTGTATTAATGTTCCTAACACATCTTTTAAAAAGACCTTCAAGGCCCCTCTTGTGCGATTGAGATATTCTTTGTCGTATATTCTCTATTAAATTACTATCTAATAAAAGCAACAGATAATTATCTCTTAAAGGTCTAATTCTTGAGGGACTTATTCTTTCTGCCTTATGCGGGGATTTTTTGTTAAGGGAATAAATTCTACCGGCTGTGTCTCGAAGTGCGAGATATCCTGGCGCCCCTGCTGGAGATACTATATAAACAAGTTTTACGCGAGAGATTTTTGGTCTAGAATCAGATTGTTTGTCGTGATTATAAGGTAATGCGCTCCTTATTTTGGGTATTCCGGGCCTTAGCATCATTGGAAAAATAACAATGAGAAGCTTAAAAACACTCTTATTGTTTCCTCCTCTGCATTTTATTACTCATTTTTATCTGCTCTTTCTCCTCTTTTTCTCTTCTTTCTTCCTTTTGCTGTTCACTTAGATCAGCTTAATTAAAACTTAAACCAATAAAATTAAATAAATAAAAAATACTGGGGATTATTTCCTTCTTGCGCCGTAGTTCCTCATAAGCTTGCCTATACCCATTACAAGGAAAGACAATCCTATTAACCATGTTCCCCAAGTCCCTGTGCTTATGCCAAGTAAAGGCAATAGCCAAAGGACACCGATAAGGGTGACTAGCCAGGCACTTAATTTTGCCATGTAAATACAACCTCCTTTTGATTGGATAGTTAAGATAAAAGGGATTATAAACATTTCTAATCGGTTGCAAGGATTTTGAGAATTAAAATAAGAATTTTTAAAAATAAATGGACGAAAAAGGTAAAAACCTCTGGTTTTTTCTGTTTGCCGTCGGTGAAGAGGCCTTCTGACACGGGTTTTTGCATAGATTTTTGTTTGGGGGCGAATTTTGTTCACTAAGGTTATCTTTGTTCGAGTATGTTTTTAGAGATGTGTTGGAGTCTCTAGGTGTTTTGGGGTGTTTGAATAGGGTGTTTGGGGGTGTTTTTTTGTGTTTTTGTTGTGATTTGCTGTGGGTTTTCAATGAATTTTTGACACATTTGAATAGGGTATCTTTATTTGAAAAATAGAATTCTGGGCTATTTTTTCGACGAAGAAACAAAAAGTATATAAATATGGCTCATTAAAATATAGCATGTTTGGGTGGTTATTTGGAAATAAAGGAGTTGAAAAGCTGAAAGAAGACACAAAACAGAGTTTTGAATCTGTAAAAAAAGACATAAATTCTGTTGGAACATGGATCAAACACCTTGACTCTGAGCAAAATTCACAAAAAAAAGAGCTGGAAGAGATAAAAGAGGTTTTATCGTCGTTAGAAACAGAGGTTGAGGGGGTAAAAAATATAGTTTCTATAATGAGCGAGCTGAAGCCAGGGAGAAAAAACCAAACAACCAAACAGCTGTTTGATAAACAAACACCTGTTTATGCTGTTCAAACGGGTGTTCAAACGGGTGTTCAAACACCTAATTTTGACCAATTTTCTGTAACTGAAAGGGCTATTCTTTGGATATTGTTGAATTCTGAAATGAAGCTTGGATATGATGATCTTGCGGCAATGCTTGGAAAAGAGAGATCAACAATAAGGGGGCACCTGAACAGGATAAAACAAAAGAGCTGGGGAATAGTGGAGGAAGCTGTTGAAAAAAATGGAAAAAAGAGGGTTTTTGTGCCTGAGGAAGTCAAAGAAAAGCTGATGAAAAGGGTAAAAGTGAGAGTAAAACCAGAGAAAAAGGACAAAAAATAGCTATTTTAAGCGTTTTTCAAGAGAAAAAGTGCTTTCAAAAATCAAAAAGTGAGAGTTAATAACAACCTATTTTTAACGAATTTGTAATGGGTAAAGTGCAAAAGAGAGGAAAAAAGTAGTGGGTAAAGCCTTTAAAACAATAAAAAACTGCATAAATTAGGAAGGGTTTAATAGAATTGTGGGGAAAAGAAAGTTATTCGGTGTGGGTACCTATTTATTGAGAATTATATGTCTCTTAGCCGAAGAATTGTTGGAAGAGAGGCTATTTTCTTAAGGCTTTGAGAAACACCCAGCTGTATCTGCTTGTTATTGATCTTCTTTTTCTCTATGGGTATACCTTTTTTTAAGAGTCTTCCCATATAATCCCTTATGGAACTTTCTGTAAGACCTAGCTTGTTAGCCAGGGTTTTGTAGTCTACAGGGCCTCTTTCTTCCTCGAGTTGGTAAAGGGTAGAAAAGACCAGAATCTCCTGGTCTGTAAGCTGCTTGAACTTCAGTCTTATCTCTTTCTTAAGACCATCGAGGGACTCCAAGATCTCTGCCGCATCTTCTATAGGTGTTTTTGTTTGCTTTTGAAACTCTTTTACAGACCTATTTATAGGGGAAAATGATGTGTTGTCTGTCTGTTGGTCTGTCTGTCTGTCTGTTGGAACCCCTTCATTTCCAGTGGAAAATGGCTGTTTTTGCGTGTTATTGAGTTCTAAATACGTGTCTTTTACTTTATTTTGTGCTGGAAATGCTGGATTTATGTGTCTATGTGTCGAAAAGATGGTTGGATGTGTTGGAGATGGTGTTGAGGCTTGTTTTTCCTCTTTTTCAGACAAATCCTGGATCTTTTGGGTTATTTGAGACAAAATTTCAGAGATTTGGGTTATCTCATGACGCATCTCCGATAGATTTCTTTTTAGAGAATTTATTTTAGAGTAAAGGGAGTAGATATCGTGCTTGGCTTTCTGGAATGCTAGCCTTATCTCTTCGTTTGTGTCTCTTTCTTCCGGCATTTTTCCTTTTTTCAAAATCCTTCCTGTATAAAAGGTTTAGTTTGGTTTAATATATGCTTTGTCTGTATCTGCTTTTTTCAGGCTGGCCTTGGTTCTGGTCTCCTGGCAACACGCTTCTGTAAGCATCATAGGCCTTACCGGTAAGCTTCCATCTGGATCGTCTGGCATATTGCTCACCCTTTGAGTTTTTCCTTATCTCTGCCACAAGTTCCTTTCTTTTTAGCTCAAGGAGAAGGCCTTTCACAAATTCCTCGTCTCTTGCTACTTCCCTGGCAATATGGGACGTAAAGGCGGGCTTTACAGAAAGGGGATAAAGAAACGCCAGTATCTGCTCGGAGATTTTGTCCCTTTTCCCATCAGAGATTTTCATAAAAAACCTTTGTTTCCTGGTTTTAAATTATTTTTCCTTTTGGGGCTTTTGCTGATTCAGCGCAGGCATCGGCATATGAAGGGGAAGATTCAGCTCATCCTCGAGGGAAAGAGCTCTGAGAGAAGACTTCCTTATCAGGACATTGAAGAGAAATATGCTGAATTCTTCAGGCATTTGCTTTTTTTTCCATTCTTTTGCCACTTCTTTGGCCTGCTTTTCATCCATTGAAATGATAGCTGTCCCTTTCAGGCCTATTTCAGCGTATTCTGGTTCATATTTAATCTTGTATGAAAACTTAACCTGCACCAGGCTTTCCTTAATTTTGAGAAGGTCTGACTCTATGGGATTTATCTCTGAGATGTCTATATTTGTGTTTATCTTAATCTGCTGTGCCCTGTCTTTGAACTTTTCAACACTTATCTTATCAAAATTGAAACCAACGACCCTCATTGAATTAAAGAGAAATGCTGACTTTTAAAGTTTTATATTTTAAGAAATGAGACCAGAACAATCGGGGGTAAAGGCCTGTGCCTTATTGGGGGGTGCTGTCCTCTTTCGTAATAGGTCTTATACCAGGTCTTCTTCAGATACTATTACAAAATCCCCTATTGCTATGATAGAATTGTGGGGGATGAGCAGCTCGTTTCCTTGCGTTCTTTCCAAGTTTAGGTTTCTCGTGTAGGGTGTTGAATCCCTTACTACTACACTTATGAGCTCTCCGGATCTCGTCTCAAAGGTTACGTCCTTAACAAATCCCAGCCTTTTTCCCTCTTTGGTCACTATCATCTTTCCTACGACAGAGGTGAATGGGTTTTTTTCTCCTTGCATAGAAAAGTGAGATAGAAATAATATATAAACTTTTCTGTAACTCTAAATAGATTTCAGAGAATATGAAAGAGGGCCGGGTTGGGGGTTTGTTTCCTGGTTTGTTGGTCTCTCTGCCACACACACCCCCTCTTTTCCAGTAGAAATGTTTATAAATAAAAAATTAAATTTATATTATATATTATTATTTAAAAAAATTTATATTATATATTATATATATCATCTTATTTTTAAGAAATTTTCACCATTTATTATCAAGAGACCCCCTCTGGAATATTTATACAAAAACCACCCCCTTATTTGGGCCTATATTTTCACAGCCGAACCAATAAAAAATTAAAAAACACTATTTTTTCCTTTCCACAGGAAATTAAGGTGTTCTTCTTGATTAGTGGTCATAAGTCTTTATATAAAAGAAAAAATTTTCGCCGTTGGTGTTTTTATTTTTTAAACATTCTCCACAAGAAATGAACGTGTGGGGGTAATGGGCAAGAAAGGAAAAGAACAATGAAACAAGAACTGGATAAAATTTTTGAATCTTTTGATGGAAACAGGATTTTCAAAGACAAATCTGTTCTCCAATCCAACTATAGACCAGAAGAGATACTCCACAGAGAAGAGCAAATAAAACAGGTCGCCTCTGTCCTTGCTCCTGTTTTAAGGGGAGAAAAAACCAGCAACCTTTTTCTTTACGGAAAAACAGGGACAGGAAAAACCCTTTCCATACTTTATATGAAAGACCAGCTCTTAAAAAGGGCGAAAAAAGACCAGGACTTTAATCTCAGGATAGAATACTTAAATTGCAAACTAAAAAAAGTTTCAGATACAGAATACAGGATTCTTGCGGAAATAATAAAAAAACTCGGCGGACAAGTTCCAAACACAGGCCTTCCCACAGAGACCGTATACAACAAATTTATAGAGCTGATTGATAAAGAGAAACAATTCCTTGTTCTCATACTTGATGAAATAGACCAGGCAGTTAAAAAAATTTCCAGCGACTTTCTTTATAATTTCACCAGGCTTAACTCCGAACTGTCAAAAACACAGATATGTCTGGTTGGAATAAGCAACGACCTGACTTTTCTCGATGGTCTTGATCCAAGAGTAAGGAGCAGCCTTTCAGAGGAAGAGATAGTATTTCCCCCGTATAATGCGGTTCAGCTCCAGGAAATACTAAACAAGAGGGCAGAAGAGGCATTTAAGGAAAAAGTTGTCCAGGAAGGGGTGATTGCAAAATGTGCAGCCTTTGCGGCGAGAGAACACGGGGACGCAAGAAGGGCGCTTGATCTTTTAAGAATAGCCGGGGAAATAGCAGAAAGGGACAACTCAAAAAAAATTCTGATGAGGCACTTAGACGAAGCAAACACAAAAATTGAAAGGGACAAAATTCTTGATGTGATAAAAACAGAACCAAAGCAGTTCCAATACATCCTTCATTCAATAATAACCCTTTCTGAAAAAAACAAAGACAGCCCGGTATTTACCGGAGACGTTTACAACATGTATGAGGAAATCTGCAGAAAAAACAAGGCAGAAGTTCTTACCCAAAGAAGAGTTTCCGATATCATACAAGAATTTGACATGCTTGGAATAATCAACGTAAGGGTTGTCTCAAAGGGCCGTGGCGGACGCATGAGGGAAATAAAGCTCGCAATAGCAAAACCCATAGTCGAGAAAGCAAAAGAAATACTCCAAGAAACCCTTGATTATAAATAAACCAAAATCAAGAATGCCGCCAGCAAACCAAAAATATTAAAAAAGAAAAATTAAAAATAAAAAATGGATCAGAAAGAAGTCCTAAAATTTTGCATTGAGAAGGGGCTGCTCTTAGATCCGGAAGTTCTGAATCTTTTCAGCGAGATAGCGGATGAAAATTCTGTAAAGCTTATCATAGAAAAGATAGGAAATTACACCCACAAGAAGATAATAACCAAAGAGCTCTTCGAGCAAAACAAGGAGCAGGTAAGCGAATTTTTTTTAGATCTTCCAAAAGAAGACCAGAGCAAGCTGGAGAGGCTGAAAATCAAACTCGGGCTCCAGATAGAAATCTCCAAGGAAAGCACAATTATCAATTCCGCAAAATCATCTTTAGAATTACCTGCGGAAAAAAAGGTTTACCTGGAATCTTATGGGGAACAGCAAGTGAGGGTCCTTTCAAAAGCTCCTAGTTACAGGAAGAAAATCCAGATAGAAGATTTTGTAAACAACTTCAGGAGCAGATTTCATGATATAAAAGAGATCCTTCAGGAGCATCAGGAACTTGAAGGCCTTGTTTCAATAAACAAACTTTCAAAATCCAGGCAAAAAATATCAATCATAGGAATAATCTCCAGTAAAAAAATGACTAAAAATAAAAATCTCCTTTTGGATGTTGAAGATCCCACTGGAAAAATGAGAGTCATAATCAGCCAGAACAAACCAGAGATATTCAAAAAGGCCGAAGATCTTTCGTTGGACAGTGTGGTGGGATTTACAGGGTTCGGAGACAGAGAAATACTTTTTGCAAGCAACGTGATTTTCCCTGATATTATGATGCCCGAAAGAAAGAAATCTCCATTTGATGAGAGCGTTCTTTTCATAGGGGATATGCATTATGGAAGCAACCTTTTCATGGAAGAGGGTTTCCTTAAATTTATAGATTATCTCAATGGAAAAACCGGAAAAACAGGAGAAGATGAAAGAATAAAATATCTCTTTATACTGGGAGATTTGGTTGCAGGCGTCGGTATATATCCCGGGCAAAAAAAACACCTGAAGGTAGACGATCTCGAAGCCCAATTCCAGGGCCTTGCAGAACTCCTCAGCAGGATAAAGAGGGGGATAAAGATAATAATCTCTCCGGGAAACCATGATGGAGTCCGCCTCATGGAACCACAGCCTGTCTTAGATGAAAAATATGCCTGGCCGCTTTACAACATGAAAAATGTGACTCTTACCGCAAATCCATCTTATGTTAACATAGGCTCAAGAAAAAATTTTTCAGGATTCGATATTCTCACCTATCATGGATTTTCCTATCCTTTTTATGCAAATACTGTTCCAAGCCTCACCGAAAAAGGACTGAACGAGCCGGACAAGGTAATGGCTTACCTTTTAAAAAACAGGCATCTCGCACCGACATACGCCTCTATCCAGACCTGTCCCTCTGAAAAGGATGAAATGGTGATAAAAAAAGTTCCCGATATTTTTGTTTCAGGGCATACCCATAAATGCGCTGTTTCTTATTACAACAATATTCTCCTAATCTCCGGCGCAGGATGGGAAGAAGAGACAGAATATCAGAAAAGGAAAGGAAATCAGCCAGATTTCTGCAAAGTACCAATGTTCAATCTAAAAAGCAGGGCATTGAAAATACTTGATTTTGACACTAAAGAAGAGCATGAAAGATTGATGCCGACGCACATTAAAAATTAAAATGATAATAGGACTAAACTTAGATGGGGTGTTAGCAGAAATGATGCCTCCTCTGAATGATTTTTATAACAGGAGAACCGGAAACAATTTCAGGGTGAGAGATTACAAATATCATGATTTAGAAAGAACTTGGGGCTGTTCCAAGCAAAAGGCTGTAAGAATTGTTGAAAACTTTTATCAAAGCCCTAATTTCCTAAAGATACGCCCAATGCCCCGCGCTCAGCAGGGAATTTGGTTTCTATCTGCAAATCACAGATTTTTTTCAATAACTTCCAGGCCAGAAAGTACGCGTGCAATAACTGAAGACTTTATAAAAAGAAATTTTGGTTCTATAATAAAAAAAGTAATCCATACGGGGCAGTATGCCAGCGCAGCCTCTTCAATAAATAAATTTGATATTTGTGTTCAAGAAAAAGCAGGCGCCTTGATAGAGGACTGCCTTGAAACAGCAATTGACTCTGCAAATAGGGGGCTTTTTACCTTCTTATTGGATTGCCCATACAACCAGTTTAATGGAGAAGTTTCTGCAGAAAGCATTCCTAAAAATCTTGTTCGCGTTGGCAGTTGGCAAAAAATAATGGAAATTCTAAAATGAACACGCAGCAATATCTGAAGGAGATTGAGAAAAAAACAAAAGAAGTTTATGCTGTAGCAGAGGAAGCCAGGAGCAAGGGCTTTGATCCATCAGACAAGGTTGAAATTCCCCTCGCAAGAAGCCTGGCTGAAAAGGTTGTCGGTCTTGTATCAACGATTTATCCTCAGATGATAGACGCAAAGATAGAGGAAAGAATAATTGAGCTGGAAAAAAAGTTCGGAAAGCTTGATCCTGCAATCTGCCTGCAAATCGCGGAAGAAGTTGCAAAACAAAAATTCTGCAAATTTCCAAGCCTCAAGGAAGCAATAGAGGCAGGAGCAAGGACAGGAATAGCATACATAACTCTCGGAGTAGTTTCAAGCCCTATAGAGGGACTTACAGAAATAAAGGCGGTGAAAACCAGTGATGGAAAAGAATATCTCAGCCCTTATTTTTCAGGACCCATAAGAAGCGCAGGAGGATCAAGCGCCGCATTTTCCCTCGTTATTGTTGACTATCTCAGGGAGCTTTTCGGATATGCAAAGTACGATCCAAGAGAAGAGGAAGTAAAGAGGAGCGTTGTTGAGCTCCATGACTATCACGAGAGAGTTACCAACCTGCAGTACATGCCTACAGACGATGAAATAAGATTTCTGGCAAGACATATTCCTGTTCAGATCAACGGGGATCCGTCTGAAACGCTGGAAGTTTCCAATCATAAAAATCTTGAGAGGATAGACACCAATCTCGTGAGAAGCGGATTCTGCCTTGTTTTTGGGGAGGGAATAGCGCAAAAGGCAAAAAAAATCTCCAAATACATATCTTCCCTGAGAAAAAAAGGATTCAAGCTTAGCGACTGGGGCTTTTTGTCAGAATATGTCTCTCTCCATGAAAAAAGAGACACGGGAAAAGCCGAAGATGCCCCGACTTACATCCAGGACATTGTTGCAGGGAGGCCTGTGTTTGGCCATCCTTCTGAATCAGGAGCATTCAGGTTCAGATACGGACGGGGAAGAGTATCCGGATTTAGCGCAGCTTCTGTGCACCCCGCGACAATGGAGATTACCGATGGATTTATTGCGATAGGGACCCAGCTCAAAATAGAAAAACCAACAAAAGGATGCGTGGTCACGGTATGTGATTCCATAGACGGACCAATCGTCAAGCTGTTTAACGGAACAGTCAAAAAATTAGTGACGAGAGAAGAAGCAAAAGCCATTTACCCGGATGTCGAGGAAATCATTTACCTCGGAGACATTCTTTTTCCCTTCAGCGACGTCACGAACAGGAACTTCAATCTTCTGAAGCCAGGATATGTGGAAGAGATATGGGGGCTGGAATTAAGAGAGAAGAATCCAAAATTGGAAAAAACCCTGGATGCCAGGAACATAGGCTTTGAGAAAGCTGTTGAGATAAGCCTAAAGGAAAAAATCTCCCTTCATCCAAGATATATTTTTTACTGGACAGAAATCTCAAAAGAACAGTTTTTAGGGTTGCTGGAATGGCTGAAATCCGGAAAAGCCAGCCAAAAAATAATTCTTCCCTACACGAAGGCAGACCAGGAAAAATTCAAATCGGGAAAAAGAGCACTTGAGATTTTAGGAATTGAGCACGAGGTAACAACGGAAAATGTCGTCATAAACCTGGAGAATAGCAGAGCATTATTCACGAATCTTGGAATTGAACCTGAAGTTTTAAGCTCTGATGCTGCCTTAAAAAATATTTTTGAAGAATATGAAAAAAGAGTAAATAAAATTATATCTTCTGATAAAGCCGATGAGGGCGAGGATTCCATGGACAAAGATAACAATAGCTTTATTTTAAGACTAATAAACAGGTTCTCGGAATTCGACATAAGAGACAAAGCTGGAGATTTCATAGGCGCAAGAATGGGCCGCCCAGAAAAAGCAAAATTAAGAAAACTGACCGGAAGCCCGAATGTCCTTTTTCCAGTCGGGGCAGAAGGCGGAAGGCTCAGGAGTTTTCAGTCGGCTCTTGAAAGCGGAAGAGTAACCAGTGCATTTTCCATCTTCTACTGCGGGAAATGTAAGATGGAAACTATTTACAGGACCTGTGAAAACTGCGGGACTAAAACAGAAAAAATGTTTTATTGCAGGGAATGTGAAAAAACTTCCCTGGAAAGGTGCAAAGAACATAAATCATCTGTCCCCTATTCCAACAAGGCAATAGATATCAATCATTATTTTGAGAAAGCAAAGGAAAAACTGGGGCTTTCCAACGGAGAAGTTCCTCTTCTGATAAAAGGAGTAAGAGGGACGAGCTCTGAAGACCATGTTATAGAAAATCTTTCGAAAGGAATGCTGAGGGCGATGTTTGACCTTCAGGTGAACAAAGACGGGACGATAAGGTTTGATGCAACCGAAATGCCCCTGGTATGCTTTAAGCCCAAGGAGATAAATGTCAGGATAGAAAAATTAAGGGAGATAGGATACGACAAGGATGTCTATGGAAAAGAGCTGGAAAATGAAAACCAGATCCTTGAGCTGATGCCCCACGATATAGTTCTTCCTAGCTCCCCGGAATCTCCGGACGGAAGAGCCGACGATATTTTTATGAGAATATGCCATTTTGTGGATGACCTTCTTGTTAAATTTTATGACATGAAGCCAATATATAATGTCAGGAAAAGGGAGGATCTTGTCGGAAAGCTGGGGGTTTGCATAGCGCCCCATAACTGTGCAGGAGTCGTATGCAGAATCATCGGGTTTTCAAATACCCTTGGACTGTTTGCCAGTCCCTTCATGCATGCTGCAATAAGACGGGATTGCGACGGGGACGAGGCAGCGATAATGCTTCTCGGAGACGTTCTTTTAAATTTTTCCAGGGAATTTATTCCCCAGCACAGAGGAGGAACCCAGGACTGCCCGTTGGTTTTGAATGCAAGAATTGATGCCGGAGAGGTGGATGACCAGATAATGGACTTTGAGCTTGTAGAAGAATACCCTTTGGAATTATACAGGCTTGCAGAGAAAAGAAGACATTCCTCTGAAATTCAGATTAGGGACGTAAGATCTGTCTTGAAAGAAGGAAAAGACCCCTTCAAGGGACTTATGTTCACCCATGATACGGAAAACTTCAACGACGGGGTTGCGTGCTCCAGTTATAAACTTCTGGAAACCATGCAGGATAAAGTGAGGCACCAGATGGAATTAGTTGAGAAAATAAGGGCTGCAAACACGAGCGAGACAGCCAGGCTGATAATAGAAAGACATTTTCTCAAAGATCTGAGAGGAAATTTAAGGAAGTTTGCAATGCAGGAATTTCGCTGTGTTGCCTGCAACGAGATAATGAGGAGCCCTCCATTGTCGGGAGTATGCACAAAATGCGGAGGAAAAATAATCTTCACGACGAATGAAGGCGGAATCAAGAAATATCTCGAGCCAGCTTTGGAACTTGCAAAAAAATACCAGCTTTCACCATACATAAGGCAGAGCCTTGAGCTTACGAAGAGGCATATAGACTCCATATTCGGAAAAGAGATTGAAAAGCAGGAAGGCTTAGCAAGGTGGGTTTAGGGAGATTTTTTCTTTTCAAAATAAATAAAGAATTATTGTTGGAAGAATCAGACAGCCAATCATGTTTGTTCTTTTCACTCCTGACGAGATGCAGTATATTCCCGTAATTGTTGATACAGCCAGAACGAGCAATCCGAGAATGCCGGACACAAAGAAAGTGATTGCCGTTATTATGAATATTGTTGATATAGAAACTTTGGAATAGTCTATTTTTTCAAGAAGGAATAAGAATTTTTTTGAAACCTTATTCACAAGGAAAAAAGAGGCGAAACCGGAGATAATCATTACCAAAATTATTAAAATGAAAATTTTCCAATCCAATACGCCAATTAGACTTTTTATTGCTGCTGCAGAGCCTGTCCTTGTTTTTGAGATAAGGAACAATCCGAGAAAAGAGAGGCACATTGTGAGCATTGTTATCATTCCCAACATGAACAAGAATCTTTTTTTGTCTGTTTTTGCAAACTGATTGCTTATGATTGCGATCTGTCCGCTGCTTAATGCCGGAAGAAACAAGGACAAGGGAGAGAATAATGCAGAGCCGATAATAGATTTTGATTCTTCTGAGATTTTTATCTTTTCTTTTTTTTCTGTATACTGCTTTCCTATTTTTGTTTTCTGCTTTATGCTTAAAAAGAGGCTTGCAGAACCAAACAATCCTGTTAAAAGAGGAAGCAAAGGCTCTTTCAATTCCATGTTAAAGACTATATATCCAAGAATTCCGGTAAGCAAGAAGACAAACAAAGCAGAAAATTTCTTTTCTTCAAGAATGATCATGTTTAAAGAAACAGCAATCAGCCCAAGGGCAACAACTGTGCCGGGAATATCCTTGAAAAAAGGAGCGATAAAATAAAGGGGAAAAATAAGAAAAAGAAAAATAAACAAGCCATAAAGACATCCCTGCGAAGTAAGATTCACGGCCTGAAATCCCTGGCCTTTTTTGAGCATTTCATGCCCGGGAAGGACAGAAAGCTCTGTTCCGTCTTCAGGCGCACCGAGAAAGATTGAAGGGATGAAATCAAGAAAGACATGAGAAATCGACATCGCAACTATGAAGACTACGAGATAAACAGGGTTTATTCCTGCGAGAATTGAAAAAGAGCCAGATACCAGCGCTGCACCAACAAGATTTATATGGATTCCTGGAAAAAGCCCGGTGAAAGTTCCGGTAAGAATCCCCAAAAGAAGAAAGAGGAGAATTTCTGCCAGCATTTCAATAATTTTATAAACATCCTTTTATTAAAACATATATGTATGGAAAAAGTGGTTTAATCCTACCCTTATTCTTCTTGCTCATAGTTTCTCTTGGAATTGTTTATGCACAAACAGATATCCTTTCAGAAATAGAATCAGAATATCCTAATGCAGAGCTTGAAACAGAAGCAGGAATAGGTCCTGACAGCTTCTTTTATTTCTTTGACAGTTTTTTTGACAGATTTGGAGATGACTTGAAAGTTAGGGAAGAAAGAGTTGCAGAGATAAGGGAGATGATAAGAGAGGGAAAAACCGAGGAAGCCCTTGATGCCTTGAGAAGATACGAGGCTGTGGCAGATAAGCTTGAGGCTGAAATTGATCCTGAAAGAAGAGATGAAGCAAGAAAGGGAGCAGCTGCAATAAGGAATGCAATAGACGAACTTGAATCAGACATTCCTGAAGAGTTCAGAGAGGAATTTTTAAGAATACTAGAAAGAGAAGAGGCAATTGTCACTGCTGCAGAGATTTCTTCCAGGATTAAAGAACTTTGCGAGACACTTTCTGAAATAGATCCTTTAGAATACTCCAGAGTATGCAAGACAGGAGAAGACGCTTCCGATTGGCAGAAGAAACTTGACAGGAAATTAACAGAAGAGCAGAGGCAAGAGGCGATAAAGTTCGGGGAGATAATGTCTGAATGCTTTAAGACATCAGGGCAAGAGTGTAGATGCGAGGAAATTCCATTCACAGAATTTGCAGAAACATGCTCAATAGCTGCACCGTTAGCAGTGCAATGTGATATAGAAGGAAATGAAACAGCCTGTGAAGAGCTGGACAACTTAGAAATGCCTGAATTGCCGCCGCACCTGCAGGATGTTTTTAATAAACTTGAAGGCGATATTTCAGAAGCGCAATTTGATTTGCATATGCCTCAGGAATGCAGGGAAGCCGGAGCAACAAATCCAAAAGAATGCATGAAGATTATGGTTCAGACACGTGCGCCTGAAGAATGCAGAGATGCTATTCTCGAAGCAGATGTTCAGAATGAAAGAGAAGCAAGAGAAATTTGCGAGAAAATCATGTTTGAGCTAAATGCTCCAGAGGAGTGCATAGAAGCTAATGTAAGGAATCCAAAAGAATGCGGAAAATTAATGTTTCAGATGAATGCTCCCAAAGAATGTTTAGACGCCGGCTTGACAGGAGAAAACAGGGGGGATGAAAAAAAGTGCAGGACAATTATGGAAAGCAAAGGAGAGGGTCCCAGAGGATTTGGTCCGCCTGCTTTGGGAATCAGATGCAGGGAAATACAAAATCCTGAAGAGAGACTAAAATGCTATGATGCTGCATTATCCGGAGCAGAGGGAAGTTATGTTGAGCATAGAGGTGAATCTTCAAGAGGATGGCCGGAACAGTGTCAAAAGGAGCAGGCATTTACAAGGGAATCCTGCGAAAGAGTAATGAGGGAATGGGGAGAGCAACAAAGGCAGGAATTTGAGCAGTTTCAGCCAGGACAGGAATTTGTAGAGCCACAAACACCACAAGAATTTACAGAGCCATCACCAACTGAAACACCAACAGAACCATCTCCAACTACATCCAGCGGAGAAACAACAACGTCCTCATCAGAAACTACAACTTCTTCGGTGACTGGTGCAGTAATAGATAGCAACAATGATTTCTTTAATTATTATTTTAGATAAAAAGGTTTAATAATTCTTAACTTTTTGTGTATTGATGGATATAGATGAAAAAATCAGACTGATTAGGAGGAATACGGAAGAAATTGTTGGGGAGGATAAAATTAAGAAATTCTCAGAAAAAGGTGTCGTTTACTGCGGATATGAGGTTTCAGGAGAGATACATCTTGGGCATCTTGTTACAATACTCAAACTTCTGGATTTGCAAAAAGCCGGAATAAAAGTTAAGATTCTTCTTGCAGACTGGCACACCTGGCTTAACCAAAAAGGAAATTGGAAATTTGTCAATGACCAGATGAAGCAATGGGAAAAAGGGTTTAAGTCTGTAGGTTTAGAAGCAGAAATAGTCAAAGGAACCAGCTATGAGCTTAAGAAAGATTATTTTGAAGACCTTTTGAAATTAGCTTTGAAAATTACGGTGAATCGCGGAGTGAGGGCAATGCAGCAGGTTGCAAGAGACATTGAAAATGCAAAAATAAGCCAGATGATATACCCCCTTATGCAAATTGTCGATGTAAAATATCTCGGAACAAACTTTGTCGTTGCAGGCATTGATCAAAGAAAGATTTACATGCTGGGTGTCGATGAGGGAAAAGAAATAGGACTGCAAGAAGCTATTTATCTTTATACGCCAATAATTCCAAGTTTAAGAGGGGCAGGAGGAAAGATGTCAAGTTCTGTGAAAGAAAGTTTTATTTCAATAAGGGACAGCAAAGAGAGCATTAAGGAAAAAATTAACAGAGCCTATTGCAAGCAAGGGGATGTTCTCAACAATCCAATCATAGCTATAGCAAGACTTATTATTTTTCCAATGTTTGACGCAATTGTTATCAGGGGAGACAAAGACCGTGGCGAAGAGGAAAAAATCTTTAAGAGTTACCATGAACTGGAAGACGCCTTTGAAAGAGGGAATCTTCATCCGCTTAATTTGAAGAACGCTGTTGCAGAGTATCTCGAGACAGTCATTGCACCAATAAGAAAAAACCGGAAATAATTATCCTTAACGCGTCTTGAATTCAACAACATCCAGATCTTTTAGCCTGTGATTTAAACCAACTATCTGGCCTGGGAATTTTGAACTTGGGCCCCAGATTTTTGTTTCCCTGACTTTTGACACATCGTGAAAAATCTTACTTGCAACATCTTTAACAGTGGCATTAGGACCCAGTATCAATGGATTGTCCGATTTTTCTTTTCCAGGTTCTTTTGTGAAAACCCTTATCTTGTGGAATTCAAGAAAAATCTTTTCCTTTAACTCATCCAGGCCTTTTCCTGTTTCGGTGTTTATAACAATATAGTTTAACTTTTTGCTTCTTAAGGTCGCTTCAAGCTTTCTTTCATCGATACCATTTTTATTGTTAAACACTACTATTCTTTCTGCTCGTGTCCTGCTTAATTCCCAGAGCAATTTTTCCAGTTGCAGTAGTTCTGTCACTAAAACAAGTATAACATCTGCAGAGTTAACAAGACCTTTATCATAATATTCTGACCCAAAAGCGGGAATTTCTATAATCTGGATGCCTGTTCCCTGAAAGCCCATCATTCCAACTATTGGCTGTTTTGTTGTGAACTCGTGCTGTGCAATCTCTGGCCTGGCATTTGTTAACATGGAAAGAAGCTCTGATCTTCCTGTGTTTGTAAATCCGACAATCACAGCCTGCATTTCCTCTTTTTTTATACCCTGTTTTGTCGTTTTTCCCTTCTTATTTCCAACCTCAATTTTTTTAAGGAGTTTTTTCCTTCTGGTTTTGAGCTGTGCAAGCATTTTTTCAGAGCTCTTATGCTTGGGACATTCGCGAATCATTTCTTCCAGATAAAAAAGCCTGTCCTTGTCTGTTTTTACGCTAAGAAAAAGAGACTCTGCTTTCTTGTATTGCGGCGATTGGTTGGTGGATGCCATACACTTTTTAAACAGTTGGAGATTAAAAAATTAATGGATAAAAAACAACTGATAGCAAAAATCATGGAAAAGCCGGAACTGAGAGAACTTCCTTTAGAAGATGTGAAAATGGCGTTTTCTAATTTTGAAAAGAAGCAGGCCGGTGATGAAGAGAAAGAGAGGCTGACACGGGAACTTTTACACAAAGTCTTTGGTGCTTTTGGAAGCAGGAAGTTGCTTGTTTCTTCGTTGAGGGAAAGAGAGCCCGAGTGGATATTAAGAAAACACTTTTCAACCAGAGAAAGGCTTCCTTATTATGCAGAGGTTTATGGAAGGATTCTTAAAGGAATTGGTGAAAAGGCAAGCATACTTGACCTTGGTGCAGGAGTCAATGGCTTTAGCTACAAATATTTCAAAGAAATCGGATTTGACGTTGAGTATACAGGAATAGAAGCTGTAGGGCAATTCGTTGAACTGATGAACCTTTATTTTAAGAAAAAAAAGATGAAAGCTAAAGCATTGCACCTAAGTCTTTTTCAATTAGAAGAAATAAAAAAAATCATCGGGAAAGTCAAGAAACCAATAGTGGTTTTTTTATTCAAAACTCTTGATTCTTTGGAAATGTTGGAAAGAGATTATTCCAAGGAACTCTTGTCTGCAATATCCCCCATAACAGACCGAATTGCAATAAGTTTTGCTACAGAGAGCATGACAAAAAGAAAAAGGTTTAAGGCAAAAAGAAACTGGATAACAAACTTTATCCGGGAGAAATTCAGGATTATTGATGACTTTGAGATTGCCGGCGAAAGGTATATTGTTTTGGAGAAAAATTTTGGTTAATCTTTAAATACCTGACTCTTTTATTTATCAAATGCCTGGAAAATTTTATAGAAAAGTCCTGAAAAATGGGTTAACCATCCTTTTTGAGAAGAGAAACCTTCCCATTGTAAGTATTGGAATTGCTTTTAGATATGGGGGAGTAAATGAATCTGCATCTGAAAGGGGAATTTCACACTTTATAGAGCACATGCTCTACAAAGGGACTAAAAATAGGACATCATCCCAGATTTCTCAAGAAATAGAAAAAAATGGGGGAGTCATGAATGGTTTTACAGATGAAGAAATAACTGCTTTCTGGTGCAAAATGCCTTCAGACAAGTTGTACATAGCCCTAAATGTTTTAACAGATATGGTAAAAAACTCTCTTTTTTCTTCAAAAGAAATGGAAAAAGAAAGGAAAGTTATCTTTGAAGAGATGAAAATGGATTATGACAATCCACAAAGATATGTTCTCGATCAGATACAGGGACTCCTATATGAAAAACCTTTAGGAATTCCTCTAATAGGCAATTATGAAACCATGAATCCTATTGACAGAACAAAACTTGTTAAAAGATTTCAAGATGCATACCATCCAGATAATACAATTCTTTGCATTGTTGGAAATGCAGATTTCTCAGAAATCGTAAAATTTGCGGAAAGTAATTTTGGGAAGGGAAAATCGCGGATAAATAAACAAAAGATAATCCTAAAAAATAGGGAGAAAATAGAAAAAAGAAAAGGAATAGACCAGGCGAATCTGGTTTTCGCATTCCATTCCCCCCTCTCAACAGACAAGAAAGTGTATGCTTCAAAGGTATTGATGGCTATAATGGCTTATGGAATGTCATCCAGACTTTTTAGGGAAATAAGAGAAAAAAGAAACCTTGCCTATGCTATTTTTGGAGATACCAACGCAAACAAAGATTTTTCATATAATTACATTTATGTTGGAACCACGAAGGAAAAAGTGGAAGAAAACAAAAAGATCATCCTTGATGAATTCAAAAAGGTGTCTAACGAATTAACAGAAGAAGAGTTGGACTCAACCAAAAATCAGCTTATAGGGAATTATAAAATATCCATGGAAAATTCGGAAACGCAGATGAATCATCTTCTTTTTTATGAAATTGACAGAGATGTTAAGGAATTTTACGAATTTGAAAAGAAAATTAGAGAAGTAAGGCTAAAAGATGTCAGAAATCTTGCAAAAATAAAGAATTACAGCCTTTTTGCCCTTGTTCCGGAATAGCCAGATATAATCAGATTTAAAAATATCCCATTCTGTTGGATTTCATGCTCATAGTCAAGGTTCCCGGCATAAATGGTTTGGGAAAAACAAAGGGATGCGAAAAAGCAGGAAATGCAGTTCTGGAGTCCCTCAAGGAAATTTTCAGCAATGAGCAGGGAAAACCCATTGATGTAAGATTGCTGGATCTTGAAGAGATTCATCTGGATAATTCTGATTTGGAAAGAGCAAATCATCTCATATATAAAAACGCCCTTGAAATTTTTGAAATTCAGCCAAAAACAATTTTCCTCGGTGGAGATCATTCAGTAAGCTACTCCTTGGGGAAGGCCTTTTTTGATTACTGCCGGGCTTCAGGAAAAAATCCCTGCCTGATTGTTTTTGATGCGCATCCCGACTGCATGCCTGCTGTTCCCGAGGATTCCAAAACACCCACACACGAAGAATGGCTTAGATCACTCGTTAAATATGGATTTCCTGCAGAAAATATTCTTCTTGTTGGAATAAGAAATTCAGACCCATCTGAAACAGAGTTCTTATCGAAGAACAGGATAAGAGTCATAGGAATGAATCAGCTTATGGAAGATATTGCAGACACGTGTGATACAATAATGGAGTTTTCCAATCAAAAAGAACTTTACCTTTCTTTAGACATAGATGTTGTTGATCCTGCATTTGCTCCGGCTACTGGATATTTGGAGCCCGGAGGACTGACTAGCAGACAGTTTTTATACCTGATTCAAAGACTGAATAGGGTAAAGAGCCTTAAGGCAATAGACATTGTTGAGATAAATTCTGAAAAAACTGGAGCTGAAACAACGGTAAAGTTAGGGTCAAAGATTTTGTCAGAATTCACATAATTTATAAATTACTTTTTTCTAAATAAAGTATGAAACTCGTCCATAAAAAGCTGGCTTTGCTTATACTTTCAGACGTACTCATCTTGAGCAGTTTCGGGCTCATAGGCCCTATTTTTGCTGTTTTCATAACGGAAAATCTTGTTGGAGGAACCCTGATCACTGCAGGACTTTCTACGACAATCTTTTTAGTTGTAAAATCCGCTGTCCAATTGCCCTTATCAAGATATTTTATCGATAAAGAAAAGCATAAGACCCGCTCTCTTTTGGCAGGAACTTTTTTGATAATCACTGTTCCATTCATCTATTTTTTCGCTCATAGCGTTTATACTATTTTTATTGCCCAGGCTGTTTACGGGCTTGGAGCAGCGCTTGCCTATCCTGCATGGTTCACACTTTTTACAACATACATAGACAAAAAACATAAGGGCTTTGAATATACTTTATGGAGCACTGCCGTGGGTGCCGGAACAGCTCTCGCAGCCTTTCTTGGGGCAGAGGCAGCTCATGTCCTTGGATTCAGGGTTTTATTTTTCATCGTCGGATTCATAGCATTCCTGGGTTTTTTGAACCTTATCATTCTTGACAGAATAGAGTCCAGAAAAAAATGAATGTTGTAAGGACCTTTATTTCTATAGATTTGCCGGAAAATATCAGAAAGGAAGTAGCAAGAATTCAGCAAACGCTTCCGGAATTCAAAGGGAAACTCACAGAAACAGAGAACCTTCATTTAACTCTTAAATTTCTGGGCAATATAGGTGAGAAGACCTTATCTGAAGTTAAAAACAGGCTTAAGGAAATTAATTTTGAGACTTTTAAAACAAAAATCTCGGAGATAGGGGTTTTTTCCCCAGACAACATAAAGATAATATGGATAAAACTTGACAGCTGTGAAGAGCTGCAGAAATCTATCGATGAAGAACTTTCAGGCATTTTTGAAAAGGAAAAAAGATTCATGAGCCATCTGACCATTGCAAGGGCAAAAAAAATCAAGGGCAAAGAAAAATTTCTGAACGACCTTAAAAAAATGAAGATTCCCTCTGGATTGGGCTTTGAGGTAGAAAGTTTTAATCTTAAAAAATCAACTTTAACATCAAATGGGCCTGTTTATGAAACTCTTGGCACTTACTACCTAAAAAAACAATAAATGTTTAAATACATCTGAACTTTTTTTATAAAGTGGAAATCGCTGATAAACCTTCACAGCTCGAAAAAGAGGTTAAGGAAAAAATTAAAGGATTAGTCGCAATGCTCGCCGAAGACTTTCTGAGAGAAATGAAAGGAAATCATCATAAAAGAGTAATAGGGCTGCTAGGTTCTAACGAGACTATCCTAAATTTTACGAAAGAAGAATTTGTTGAATATTTTAAAAGAGTAGGGGAGAATGTAGATGTCTTTATAGGAAGAGGAAACTACCCTATAAATGTTGACTATTTTCTTAAAAATTTCTCTTAATAATGCTTCTGCTCGATAATTCTTAAAATATTATCGGCCTTTTTTCCTATCTCTTTTTTTAAATCCTCGGCCGAGGCATTGATTACATTCTTTATTGTCCTGAACTTCTTTAGCAATTTTTTTGCGGTTTTCGGGCCTATTCCTGGAAACCCCTCAATAATATACTGGGCTTGCTCTTCTATGCTGCGGACCTTTTTTGTGGCGTTTAATGGCGATTCTCTTGTCTCTTTTTTTGCCAGAACAGAAATAAATTTTGCCGTGTCTTCATGGTTTTTTGTGAAAATTATCGGAACGCGGTAATTAAGGAGAACAGACAGAAGGAAACCCCTTACCGAGTTTGGATGCATTCCAAAACCCTTTTCTGAAAAATCTTCAGAGTAAATCTCCTGCTCTTCTATTCCTTCAATTATTAGAAGCCTGCTTTCATATTGTTGCAATTCTTCGAGCTGCTTCAGAAGCCTTCTGTTTTTCATGGAGCTGATGAAATCAGAAACGGTTTTTCTTTCTATGGCTGTTCCCTTTACCAGATAATCAGCCACCTTTAATTCCTTTACTTCAACATCAAACCCAAGGCTTATCAGTTCCGGAATTATCAGGGAATTCTTTTCCCTGTAGTCAACAACTATTTTTGGTTTTTCCTTCTCTTTTTCAGGAAACTTCTTTCTTGAAAAAATATTGAAAATTTCTTTCATTTGGCTCCTGGACGAATGAATGAAAATCTTTGATTTGCTTTCATTTGACTTTTAGGCTTTTTATTTCAGGGTTTTTTGAAAATCCTCCTCTTCCCCGTTTTTCAGTTTTTCCTTTATGGAATGTATTGCAGAATGCATTTTTTTCTCTTTTGCTCTTGAAGCATAGAAATAAGCCTCATCCCTTGTTTTTCTAGTTATAAGCATTATCAGTTTTCCCTTCATCAATCTTGCTGTTCTTCCTGCTCTTTGGATAGCCCTTATTGCAGAAGCAACAGGCTCGTAAAAAACAACGACGTTGACCTCTGGTATATCAAGGCCTTCTTCACCTATGCTTGTTGCGCAGAGGACATTTATCTCTCCATTAGAAAATTCATTGATTATCTTTTTTTGCTCTTTTTGGCTCAATCCTAAAATTTCTTTATCTTTGGAAACACTGTCTACAACAGCTTTTTTCGCCTGCCCTATAAAAATCTTAGCTTTTACACCATTCAGGCTGTTAAGAGTCTTGCAGATTATTCTTGCAGTTTCCCTGAATTGGGAAAAAACTATTATCTTTGCCTTTTCATTTTTTTGGAATTCTTTTTCTATTATTTTTCCGAGAGCTTCCAGTTTGGGATGCTCTTTTTCCTCCGCTAAAAGTTTTGAAGACAAGGAAAATGCAAAACTAAATTCAGGTTTTGAAACAAGGCGAACGACTCCTTTGTTTTGTTTTTTTGCAGCCTGGTTCATAAGCTCCTTAAGATACTTGTTAAACCCCTGAATAGTTTGTGTTTCCAGCAGTTCAAGGGCGTGCTGTAATTTTACAGCCTGTGCGCAGGCGCTCGAAGCCAGAAGATTATTGAAATTCTTATTTCCCCTTAGAATGCTGAGCATCAGCCTTTTCTGTAAATTTATCAGCTCTGTTTTTGTCGGAATTCCAAAGAAAACTTTCCTGTTTCTCAGCTCGCCTACATAGGAATTAAAAAGCCTGAGAAGGGCGTCTCTTATTTTTTTATATTCCTCTGGAAGCTCAAGCATGACCTTTTCAAATTTTAGTTCCTGGAGATAAGGAGCAACGTCAGGGCTTTCTCTAGTACGCAGTTCGACCTCTTCTATTGAAAGATTTTCACAGATTTCCTTGATTTTTCCTATGTCTGCACCAGGAGAAGCAGTTAATCCTAAAATTCTTGAATGTTTTGATGTTTCTATATATTTCTTTGCAACATAGTTATAAGAGTAATTCCTGAAACACCTGTGGGCTTCGTCTTCTATGAGAAGGCATACATCTTCAACATTGTAAAGGCCTTTTTCAATGTCATTGGCAACGCACTGGGGAGTTGAGAAAACTATGTCTGCAGTTTCCCAGATTTCCTGCCTTTTTTCCGAGGGAACATCTCCAGTAAACAATTCCAGAGAACCGAAAAGCTCTGGAAGATTTTTATTAAAATAAGAAAGGTGCTGTTCTGCAAGCGGCCTTGTCGGAGCAAGGAAGACAACTTTTTCCCCTGGAAATTTCTTCATTCTCTCAACAGCAAGCATAAGAGCTATCATTGTTTTCCCCAATCCTGTCGGGAGAACAACAAGGCAGTTTTTTCTCGTGCAGGTCTCAAAAATCTTTTGCTGATATTCCCTTGGCGAGATTTTTTCCAAAAATTCCATTTTTGATGTTTTCTTTTAAAGAAGCATAATATTTTTAAACTCTCTCTCTTCATTTATAAGATGGGAAGAGGAATTGGGATTGTTCTCTTGATTATAGGAGTAGGACTCACTTATGCAGGATTAAAAGGACTGGAACCATTTGACGATATTGCCTTCACTGCTTTAGGAATCCTCTTTACTGTCCTTGGTTTAGGATATACTATCTTCTCAAGACCAAAATATCCTCCGCGATATTAATAATCAATATTTCCTCTAAAAATTCCATTTTTAATGTTTTTTATATTCTTTATCTTAATAATCAAAGTTTTATCTAAAAATCTCTTAAGTTATAAATATTTTATTAAAATAAATTATTATTCACTATTTCATCGGTTTATTTCTAAAAAATCAGAAAAATCACTTACTTCTTATGGCAAATGCCCCAAGAATGATGGAGCAGATGACAAGAACAAGGCCTACCATGGAAACAGTGCTGACAGGGTAGCTTCCATCAAGTATCGTGTTTCCTGAAATCCCTCCCCTGTCAACAAAAAGAAAACCTGTAAAAAATGCAACAACAGCCAATATCAAGAATATGCCTTTCTCCTTAAATGAGTTTTCCATATTATATTAACTCCTGAAGCGTCCTACAAGCATTTCTGTATGTAGGGTGGGAAATTATTTTATCAGGAAGATTTGATAAAGGAATAATCCTTATGTCAAGCCTTTGCAATGTTTCCTGTAATGTGTCTACATTTATTTCGTTTGCTTTTCCATTGGGCAATCTTTTGACACTCCCCCCAAACAAAATTCCAACCAAAATAAAAGGATGCATTAGCTTTTTCTGCGTGATAACATTATTTATTATTGTTGCTTCTTTTGGATTGATAAGAATACAATACTCTTCTTTCTTATCTCTTCTAATTCCCAAAAACGTTATATCTTCTCTCCCTGCAGAATGAAGTGTACTATAACCAGTCATATAAAGAAATCCTTCATATTCTATTATTGGTAAACTTGCTTTTATTGTGTTTCCAACTTCCAAATCTTCAAGCTTCTGAAATTCTTTTTGCTGCATATTATTTATTATATCTTTTATTGTTTTTGCCTTTTCTTTTTATACAAGGAAGAAGGCATATCCTATCCCTATCAAAACTAAAGTAGCTAGGAAACTCCACATCACAATGTTCCCGGAGAAAATCTTGTTTCCGTCAAGATCTGAAATTGGAATCATATTAAAAAAAGCAAAATAGACTCCGAGCCTTGCAAAAGTCGGAAATCCGAGGAAATAAGCTATAACAGCTGCGGCAAGGGTTACAAAAACTCCTGTTGCTGCAATCAGGCCTATATGTGATTCAGTCATTTCTGAAAAAGAATAAAGGCCGTGTCGTTTTGGCGAGTTACCGTAAGCCTTTGGCTTCACGTCAAATACCATTGAGGCCATCCAGAACAATCTTCCAAGGGAAACCAAGGAAATTATTACGGGAAGGAATATTCCGATTTGAAAAGGATTTTTAAACTCGCCGCTGCTCTTGATGCCGTATCTTTCTATCTGCCATGGCTTAATTTCTATCTCTGAATCAAGATAAAAGGCAGCTATTTTTTTCCCAAGGATGTTTAATGCAAGAATCAGAAATACAGCCAAAAAAACTTTCTTGAAGGCATCTATTTTCAAAGCACTTATTGTCAGAGAAAGAACTAAGGTAAGAACAAGAAAAGTCCCTATTTCTTTTTTTTCAAGCATGTTTACTTAATGACGGCATTTCTTATAAAGTTTATTATTTTATGCTTTATCATATTTTCTTCTCCTTTTCCTCTTTTTTTCTTGCTTTTTTTGATGCAAAAACTTTTTGTCTGGATTTATTCAAATTTGCCCAAATTTTTTAATATACATTAAATCATGGAAAAGTATTTAAATCGGTATGATTGATTTTTATTATGAGGGTAAGGAAGATTACTGACGTCATAGGATTGAAGGCTTTCACCGATTCCGGAGACTTTTTTGGGCAAGTGGAAGAAGCAAATCTTGTTGACAATAAAATTGACGGATGGAAGATAAAAGTCGGAGGAAGCGTCATATCACTGATAGGCGGAGCAAGAGGAGTGATAATCCCGCACCAGTTCGTTAAGGCCATAAGCGACGTGTTCATAATAAACAAGGCAGCACTTCCAAGCCCAATAGAAGCAGAGATAGAGGAAGCTGTTCCCGGAGATTTAGTTTAGAAAGGCAATTGAAAATTGAAAAGAGAACGAAACAGGCTGATTTTTGATAAATTTTAATGGAATAATCATAAACCATAAACAATTCATAAATTTAAGATGACTTTTCCATAAGATTTCCCCAATAACCCTGTTTTTAAAGCTGAAATACCCATCAAATATTTTTTCATAACATAAAAATATTTAAAAGGCTTGGCTCCCTATGATTTAAATGCCTGAAACAATACTCCAGCACTGGGTTCTTGTGAATTTTGCCTATCCATTTCTATTGCTTTTTTTCATAGTTTTTGGAATTCTTGAGAAAACAGAAGTCTTTGGTTCTGGAAAAAAACAGCTGAATGCCCTCATAGCATTCATTATCGGCCTGATTTTTATAAGCTTCATTAATCCAAAGCTAGTTGTCGCAAATCTGATTTTGTTCCTCACTGTTGCCGTAGTTGTCATGTTTGTCGCTTTATTGTTATGGGGCTTCATTTCTGGAAAAGATGGTCTGCAATTTAAAGATGCCAATAAGGGGCTCAAATATTTTATAGGGATAGTCATTGTTATTGCAGTCATTCTTGCAACTTTATGGGCATTGGGAGTTCAGGGATCTTTCTTTGATTTCCTGTTCAGATCAAGCTGGAGCGAGGAATTCATTACAAACATTGTTTTCATAGCTGTCGTTATAATAGCAATGGTTGCCATAATAAGAGGCGGAAAAAGCAGCAGTTAGGAAGATTTTATTTCTATTGGAAACAAGATAAAGTGAAGTCAGATTTTTAAAAAAGAGGATAAATTCCAGTAATGATGGCTAAAAATGATAACCTGTCCTTTGTGAATAATATCTTTTTATTGTAGAAATGTATTTAATCAAGAATCCTCTTTTCTTCAAAAATAGTTTCCCATATTCTGTGCTGGAAAACTATTTAATCGGTAATCGCCGTTATCTCAAAAACCTGTTTCTATACTGAATCAGAGAAACATATTTAAAGAATATTTGGTAAAATGTAATATGATAGAACACTTTTTGGGTTTGCAGTTCGGGGGATTCTATGGTGGTGATTTTGGAAATCTTCTGGCATATTGGGAACAGCTTGGAGTCTTCAGTTATGTTCTTCCCTTTCTTCTGATTTTTGCGGTTGTTTTTGGAATTCTTTCAAAGATAAAAGTCTTTGGAGACAACAGAGGGCTGAATGGAGTAATTGCCCTTGTCATAGGCCTTCTTGCCCTGCAGTTCGACCTTGTCCCTGTTTTTTTCTCAGAAATTTTCCCAAGAGTGGGTGTTGCTCTCTCTATCTTGCTAACTCTTATAATACTCGTAGGACTTTTCTTTAGCTCAGAGAATAACAAAGTTGTTAATTACATTCTTTTGGGAGTATCAGTAATCGCCTTCTTGTCTGTTTTAATCAAGACATCAGGGTATCTCGGATGGTATTCTGCATATTGGTGGTATACAAACTGGCCATCCATACTTCTAGGGATAGTGATAATAGTGATTTTCTTTACGGTAATAAGCTCTGCAGGGCCAAAAAAAGGATTTCCACCATTAGAGAGAAATTTTAGAGAATAGAGATTATTTTTTCCTGGAATGCTTTCTCGTTGTCGTTCTTTTTGATCTGTGGACAATGACGTGATGCTGCGGATGTGGAATATGGTGGTGTTTTTCCTCTGATTTTTTTGCCATATCCCCGACAATCTTCCCGAAGGAATCCTGCATCATATTCATTTCTTTTTTCATGGTCTCAAGCCCATGGCCATAGCCGCCGACTTTTTCAAGAATAGCTGCCTGGAGATTGTCTATTATTGATTCTATCTTTCTCAGCCTTTCTGAGATATGATCGAGCTTTGTCTGAGCAATTGCCCTGAATTCTTCGACATCATCGATCTTCTTCTGAAGAGGCTTATTTTTTTCCATAAATACCTGCTCAGATACCTCTATCATCGTGTCTGTGTCAATAGCCTGCGCTCCAGACATAGGAGAATATTGATAGGTTTCCTGAGGCATATTCTGATATTGCGCATATTGCCGGTATTGCTGGGGCTGATAGTAAGCCATATTTTCCTGTTGGTCGTGCTGGTTGTACATTCCTCCATTTCCATTTGAAATCTCTTTTGTAACATTTCTCGGAATAGGAACAAATCCTCCTGGACTTGGAGGAGTCAGTTCAATGTCGCTGAGAGTTCCGCCTTCCAATCCTTCCAGAGGAAGTCTTTCTGGTTCTTCTTCAGAACTAAGGATAGAATGCTCCATTCCCTGCTCGATACCTGTAATACTCGATACTGCATTTTTTATCTGAGCTCTGCCTAGTGCATCGTTTATCTGAAGAGGAGAAAATCCCTGCTCCTGAAGAGCTCTTACGATATCCGAGTCAGAAGCCCCTCTTCTTCTTAGGTCCATCACCTGATCTAAAACACCCATTTTACTTTAAAATTTTTATAACCTGATTATTTAGCTAAATCTTTTATTTTTTTAAATCTTTTTTCCTTAAAATATCCAAAGGCCGGAACATCTTAGCCTGCCTTGAAAGTATTTCAAGATCCTCTTTTCTTGCAAATTTTGAAAATTCAGAAGATGCTGTTTCAAGAAACGAAACAAGCCTTTCCATATTTTTCTTTATGACTTCCAGCTCTTGCTTTATCTCAAGAATGTCAGAGGTTGTTTTTTCCTTGGTTTCTATGAGATTCTGGCCTATGAGAAGAAGCCTGTCTCTCAACATCCTGTTTTTTTCTTCAAGGTCCCTGAATCTTGCAGCGATATCCAATAAAAAGGGATCCATACCACCCTGAACTTCTTCCATGATAAAAATTAAAGGCTTTCAGAACCCCTCTTTTTTTATTCCCCCCATAAATAAAAAGAGCCCCTGCCGCTTTAAATTTGTTTGGATTTTCAGGGTTTAAACCAAAGAATTTTAAACTTCTCGTCTTTTTTACTTTAAAGAGAGACATAAGAACCACAAATCCCAAGAAAAATGCAGCCGCAACAGGAAAAAAAAGCCTATTCTTACGAAATAAAAAGGGAAGGAGGGGAAGATATACTTTACATAGATTACATGGGTGCCCCTTACATCCCAAGCATAGCTGAATCTGCAGACGTCATGGCAAGAACAATAGATGCGCTGATGGAGAACCCAAATGTCTCAAGAGTGATTTTTATACAGCAAAAAAATTATAACTATGACCTTGAAGAGACATCGATGCTTCTTGAGATTGCCCAGCTTTATACTTATCTTATGAGGCAGGAAAAAGTTCTTTACAGGGAGAAAATAGGAAGCATAGAACAATTTTTTTCGCAGAGATATAATGAAATTTTTTCTTTCCTCCTCCTTCTAAAGAGAGATCCTCTGGCAGCTTATGCGGAAATAAAAAAAATAATCATAAATTCTAAAATCTTTACGGAAAAACTTGGCCCAGGATACAGCAGTGATCAGGCAGGCTATACCGGTTTTCTTGAAAGAATATCATCCCTGCTGGAAAATACGCTCATAATACAGAGGGCACTGCCTTATCTTTCTGATTACACCAAGGGAAACAGGGATGTCTATTCCAGAATTTTCAGGCCAGATGTTATCCCTAATTTTATATTTACAAGGCTTGTCTCTGACCTTCCCGAAGATGCAGAGATTGTGAATCAGTATGAAATATCAAACGGGGAGCATGATGTTTCTCTCGTTACTATATTGAGAAAAAAAGAAGAGCCCAAACTTATATATCATCTCCTTCCACCGGAAAATAATTTAAGCGAAGATCATTCTGGATTGCTGAACACCGCAAGAAAAGTCCTTATAGAGCATCAGCCAAAAGCAGAAGAGTTTACAGATACAGAAAGGACAAGGCAGGTTTTCTTTAACATCTCCAAAGATTTGCTGCAGGATTTGGCACAGAGCAAGGGAGTAAAGGTGACATATTCGGATTTGAACAGGCTTGCAACTATTCTCGTGCGGCACACCATAGGCTTTGGCCTTATAGAAGTATTATTGCAGGACAAAAAACTCCAGGACATTTCCCTTAATGCACCTATACCGATGATACCGATTTTTGTGAGGCATCAGGACTATGACGAGTGCATTACTAACATAATCCCGAGCCAGGAAGATGCAGATTCATGGGCTGCAAAATTCAGGCTTATTTCTGGAAGGCCTTTGGACGAGGCAAATCCAATCCTTGATACCCAGCTTGAAATAGGAACAATCAGAGCCAGAATAGCAATAATCCAGAGACCAATGAGTCCTGATGGTTTAGCATATGCAATAAGGAGGCATAGAGAAGAACCATGGACTTTACCATTATTCATCCAGAACAAGATGATAGATTCTTTTACGGCAGGACTTTTGAGTTTTTTGATAGATGGCAGCAGGACATTGCTCGTTGCAGGAACAAGAAGCTCTGGAAAAACAAGCCTTCTCGGAAGCCTGATGCTTGAAATAATCCCAAAATACAGAATAATTGTCATAGAAGATTCTCTGGAACTGCCTGTAGAATCGCTGAGAAACTTAAAGTATGACATTCTCAGAATGAAAGTGCGTTCTGCGCTGCTGAAAACAACAACCGAAGTTTCTGCCGACGATGGAATAAGGACAAGCCTGAGACTGGGGGACAGCTCTCTGATAATAGGGGAAGTAAGAAGCGTTGAAGCACAGGCTCTTTACGAAGCCATGAGAGTTGGCGCTCTTGCGAATGTTGTTGCCGGAACAATCCATGGGGCAAGCCCTTATGCTGTTTTTGATAGGGTAGTGAATGACCTGGACGTTCCCATCACAAGTTTCAAAGCCACAGACATAATTGCGGTTGCAAATCCAATAAAAACTCCTGATGGTCTGCATTCATGGAAAAGACTTGTAAGACTTTCAGAAGTGAGAAAGCACTGGAAAAAAGATCCCCTTGAAGAAAAAGGTTTTGTGGACCTTTTGCAGTACAATGTTGAAAAAGATACATTGGAACCGACAGAGGATTTAATCAACGGAGACAGTGAAATAATCAAAGACATAGCCTCTACTGTGAAAGGATGGGCAGGAAACTGGGACGCTGTTTATGACAATATCCTTCTGAGACAAAGAATAAAGCAGGAAGTAGTCAATGCAGCAGAAAAGACAAAGAATTTCAAGCTTTTGGAAGCGAAATTCAATATGAAGGCTAACCATGCCTTTCATAGGATATCTGATGAAGTAAGGGAAGAGATAGGACTGCCTCTTGGAGAAAAGGTTTTTCCTGCCTGGCAGAAATGGCTTCAGCAGGAGATAAAAAAGAGGAAAATCTAAATGAAGATATGGATCAGGATTTTTTTTATTGCAGCAGTGCTGGGATTGGCTGCTTACATCGTTACAAGCATAGATCTGGGGGAAGCTTATGATTCTTTGAGCCAGGCAGATGGCCTTTATCTTTTTCTTGCATTTGCCTCATATTTCATAACTTTTTTTATATTTTCAATCAGGAATTTTTATTTTTTCCGCTGGCTTCTGAAGCCAGACTATATGTTTCTTATCGAAACTGTTTTTGCAGGCTTTTTTTTGAATACAGTCCTTCCCAGTGCCCAGATAGGCGGAGATCCACCAAAAGCCTATGCATTTGGGCTGAAGTACAATAAACCGGTTTCAAAAACTTTCGGAGTGATTTTTGCCGACAAGATAATCCACATCCTTTCTCTGTTACTTTTCATATTTTTTTCAGTCATTTATCTCGTAACATTCATGCCTCTTCCCAGAGAATTCGAGGTTGTTCTTCAGGCTTTTCTCTTTTTCATTTTTATTGTTTCAATCATAATCCCTATTTTTAGCATGAGAAAAACAAAAACAAGCCTTTATCTTGTGTTAAAAAAATCCAGGATGATTTCATGGTTAAATCCTTTTAAGAAGAATTCCAAACTTCAGGAAAGAATAGGAAAACATATAGGTGATTTTACAAGAGCATTTAAGAGAACTCTCAGGACAAAAAAGATACTCTTTCTGGGAATTGTTCTCTCTATAATTTACTGGATACTGAATTATTTTGTTTCCTATTTCCTGTTCTTGTCGCTTGGAATCAAGATAAATTTCTTATTAGTCATAGTTGTCTTTAGCCTTGTAAGTTTTGCAGGAGTGTTTTTTCCGACTCCAGGAGGAGTGGGTTTGATTGAAAGCCTTATGATATTTCTTTATTCACTGGCAGGAGTTGATCTTGAAACAGCAATAATTGTCTCCCTGCTGACAAGAGTTATTTTCTATTTCTATGCAATAGTCATAGGCGGCATTTCCCTTATTCACCTTGAAAATACGCTGAAATCTTAACATTTATTAATTAGATTTCATTCTTCACTTCATCGGTTAAAAGTGGCGACAAATATTGTGGTAAATATAAAAAGAGGTCGGCAAAATGAGCGATGATGTTGAGGAAATTCTGAAAAAATACGGCAGCAAGATAGAAGGTCAGTTGGGAATTCAGGAAAATAAACAGAGCGAGTCCTACTTAAAATTCAAGGACGAGATGTCGCCCCCAGTTTCAAAATACGAGCGCTGGGCAAAAAGTCTTGGAAATATAATAAAGCTGAAAGTCGCTGAAAAAGATGCCTTAAAGATAAAAAAATCTTTAGACATAGCTCATCTTGACCTGGAGCCATGGCAGCCCTTGACTCTAAGCATCATGGCATTTCTTGGAACTCTCTTCCTCGGGCTTCTGATATCTTTGTCTGTTTTTTTCATAAGAGGATTCACGGGCTTTCCTGTTTTGTTTTTTTTCCTTGCAGTCATATTTTCTTTCTTTGTTTTTTATTTTGTTAGCGGATACCCCGCAAGGCTTGCGAATTCTTGGCGTTTGAAGGCCTCAAGCCAGATGGTTCCCTCGATACTTTACATCGTCGTTTACATGAGACATACGCCAAATCTTGAAAGAGCAGTAGCCTTTGCCTCAGAGCACTTGGAATATCCCCTTGCCCTTGATTTCAAAAAAGTTTTTTATGATGTTCAGGTAGGCAGATTTTCCAGCATTAAAGACAGCCTTGATAATTATCTTGAAACATGGAGGGATTATTCTTCCGAGTTTATAGAATCATTCCACCTCATAGAAAGCAGTCTTTTTGAACCCGACAACTCGCACAGGATTGCAACCCTGGAGAAAGCATTGAAAGTCGTCTTAGATGGAGTTTATGACAAAATGCTAAGATTCACGCATAATGTTAAAAGCCCGTTGACAAACGTTTACATGCTTGGCGTCGTATTACCAACTCTTGGGCTTGCGCTTCTTCCATTGGCAACGGCAATGTTGGGGGGATTGTTAAACTGGGTCCATATTTTCATACTCTTTAATCTTATAATTCCGTTTTTCGTTTTTTACCTGACTGACAAAGTTTTGTTTTTAAGGCCAGGAGGCCACGGAGAATCCTCTCTTCTCGAAAGAAATCCCCTTTATCCAAAATATAAGAGCAAGGCACCATACCTCAAGGCATTTATCCTTGTTCTGCCGCTTTTAGTAATAGGATTTTTACCATTTATTTTTCAGTATACTTCTTTTCCCGAGATGCTTGGCTTGCAGAAAGATTATACATTTTCCCAGATAGGACTGGGATTTTTTGGAGATGATAAGATTTTTGGTTTTGTGGACATGGGCAATGGACAAAGCGCAGGACCTCTTGGAATTGGAGCATTGTTATTAAGCATGCTCATACCTTTGGGAATTGCCCTGTTTTTTTCACTTTCTTACAAAGAGAAAACAAAGGAGATGATAATTGAAAGGGAAAAAACCAATCAGCTTGAAACTGAGTTTAACAATTCTTTGTTCCAGCTTGGAAACAGGATAGGAAACGGAGTTCCCCCGGAAATAGCATTCGGAAAAATAGCAGAATCTTCCCGCGGTTTGCAAACAGAAGATTTCTTCATGAGGGTGAATTACAACATACGGCAGATGGGAATGAGCGTGGAAAGGGCGATTTTTGACACAAAAAGGGGAGCAGTCGTCTATTATCCCTCTGATTTAATTTCCACGAGCATGAAAATCCTTGTAGAAGCTTCGAAAAAAGGGCTGCAGATTGCAGCCTTAAGCCTCATGAGCATATCAGAGTATGTTAAAAATTTGCAGAAGATAACCTCCAGGCTCAAGGACCTTTTGGCAGAAGTCATCTCTGACATGAAATCCAACATGACTTTCCTTGCTCCTCTTCTTTCAGGAGTTGTCGTTGGCCTTGCGGCGATGATAACTTCTATTCTTACAAGATTAAAATTAAGCGAATTGAGCGGCCAGGGAACAGAGGCTTTGGGAAATCTTGGAAACATAATAAATATCTTTGATGTGACTTCAATGATCCCACCTTACTTTTTGCAGATAATAATAGGATTGTACCTCATTGAGATAGTTTTCATACTCACACGGGCTTTGGTCACGATAGATTCCGGAGAAGACAAATTAGAAAGAACAAATAAAACAGGAAGAAACCTGACCAGCGCAATGATGCTTTATTTCATCACTGCATTTCTGGCAGTTGTAATGCTGTTTGTTCTGACATCCATAGTTGTCGGAGGATTGGTTCCTTAATCCACATTTATTATTAGTTAACTTTATTAATTTGGATTTATACTGATTGAAATGGGAAAAGGCATAGGTTTATTTTATCTTCTTATTGGTGCAGGAATTGTTTATATAAGATTTTTCAGTGATGCCTTTCCAACCAATGCGGGAGTCTTGTCCCAATATTTCTTACCTATAATTGGAATAAGCTTCATCTTAATGGGATTATCTAGTCTTTTCAGAAAACAAAAATAATTCTCCCGTTGACTCTCCTCGCTAAAAACATTTATTAACTATTATGGATTTTCTTTGAATATGAGAAACTATAGAGGTGAAGATGTATGAAATTAAGTGAGTTACTCAAACCCACAAAATTCAAATTAATATTATTCGTGATAACCTTTGTTATACTTTACATCATTTTATTCACGATACCAATTACAATCCCGGCAAGAGTGCAGTGTTTTAAAAATCCCTGCCCACAAGAAATTACCACAAATCTTATTCATTTATTGCTACCTTATTCATTACTACCTGATTTAATTGGCGGATTGTTTCTACCCATAATTATCTTATTAGTAATATCATATCTGATTGCATCACTGATTGGATACGAAAGTGGCAGTAAAAAAGACAAAAGAGGCCTTGTCACTGAAACTCTACCACTGTGGGCAATAGCCTTGGCTGTTCTTGTCGTGCTTATGATTACCATATTCATATTAAGGGAGAAGGGCATTTTACTCATAGAAAAAATCAAGGATATTTTTCGGTGAAACAATAAAACGTTAAAATGCTGATAGAAGAGAATCTGATAAAGTGGATTGTTGCAGTTGTCGTTATTGTCTTAGTTATCGGAGGAATTTCCCTGTTTTTCAAGGATTATGTCATAGACTTTTTTAGGGGCCTCGGAGGAGAGCCTGCAAAAGCCATCTTTGGAATTTTGAAATAAAATGAAAAATAAAAAAGGATTTCTACTGGCAGAAGAAACATTAAAACTGGTTGTAGCGGTGATTGCTCTTGGCTTTTTGGTTTATCTTTTGGTAGCATTGTATCTCTCTACCAACAAGTCACAGGAATTAGAGCAGGCAAAATCTTCCCTAAATTTTTTGGTGTCTGAAATAAATTCCGGAAAAGAAAGGGTTGATATCTACAATCCTAAAGGATGGTGGATTGGAGCATGGCCCCACAATTTTAAGGCCACAGACCCTTTGAATCCCAACAAAATAGAAAGACGACTCCCTGGTTCATGCTCTAATCTTGGATGGGAGAACTGCATATGCATATGTGAGGAAGATAATGCAGATAGCTGCGATAAAAAGTGGGTATGCCTGGATAATGCTCAAAAATTTGAAACAGTTGGAGAATTAAGACTCCTGCCAGGAGGAACCGAAGTTTTCCAGGAGGAGAGTATCCAGATAAAAAATCCTCCAATAACACTTAACATAGACCAAACAAATAAAAAAATAAGTCTTGTTACAGAACAAGCTGGCGGAGGCGGTGGATTTTAAAATTTAAAATGGACTTAGAGGACTTTATAACATATGCGGTATGGATAATCTTCTTTGCAGTTGCCCTGTTGGGAGTATATTTTCTGCTGAAAAAACTTGGAGTGATGTAAAATGGAAAGAAAAATGTTAATCGGGATGATAATTCTTATAGCGAGCTTTATCATAATCCTCCTTTTGATTTTTAGGCTTAATCTTGGAGGAACGACCGATGCTGAAATCTGCAGAAATTCTCTTGTTTTAAGAGATAAGCCTCTTGGTGATTTTGTGTCTTCTATTGATTGCAAAACTAGCTATCTGTGCGTTTCGGGCGGTGGAGATTGTGAAGTGACAGCATCAGAGAAATTTGTTGTTGATCCAAAAAATAAAGAAGAGATAATGAAAATTTTAGCTGATGAAATGTCTTCATGCTGGTGGCAGTTTGGAGAAGGTAAGATTGACTTTAGGGCAAATCCAAGAGAGGGTGGAACCGCTATTACATGTGCTGTTTGTTCCTTAGTTAATTTTAAAGATATCCCTCAAGAAGAAGAAACGATATCTTATGCAGAATTTTACAATTATCTGAGAACAACTCAAAAAATAAAATCCCAGACTTACTTACAATATCTTTATTCAGAAAATAATCTTGACTTTCTTTCCGAAGATTATCTGAATAATAATCTTGAATTAAATAAACAATACTTTATTTTGACAGCAATAACTAAGGATAGCATCTGGAGTTATACTCCCTTTGTCAGATTGTATATAAATCCAGACTATCAACCCCCGATAATATTGGAACAAAACAAAGATAACTACGATCAACTTAAATGTGATGAATTTGTTAATAAAGCATAAAATGAGAAAGATAGGAAAAAGAGGAGACACAAATATTCTCACAGGAAACATAATCTCTATTATTCTTTACTTAGCATTCATTGCAATCCTTCTGGTTTTCCTTTTTTCCAAGACAGGAAGCACTGCTGTTCTAGAGGAAAAATATGCAAAACAGATAGCTTTAATGATAGATGCTGCAGAACCCGGAATGGTGATACATCTTAACATGGAAGATGCGATAAATGCGGCAGAGAAAGAAAATTTTCTTGCAGGCGAGATTGTTAAAATCACGGGAAATTTAGTATCTGTAAAACTAAAAGAAGGCAAAGGATATGATTATTCTTTCTTCAATGATGTTGAGGCCAATGCAAATTTTGATACATTAACTAAAAAAGAATATTATTTTGTGATAAGCGGAAAATGAGCCTAACAATAAAAAACAAAACAGGAACTGAAAAAATGCTCTCTGTCTATTGGTTTGTCATACTCTTCATAGTTGCGGCTGCTGTAGTCTACATGACTGCCTCTTTTTATGGGAAGCCCTATGATGTAAGGCAGATTGAGGCAGACCTTCTTACAGACAAGGTTGCAAAATGCATTTCACAAGCAGGCTATCTTAAAGAGGAAGTCCTGAAACCGCAATTTAAGGATGGCTTTCCTGGAAGTTGTAGCATTAATTTTGATGTTGAAGATTCTTATGGAACAGAAGAGCAATATTACATTGAACTAATCTTAAATGATTTTTCCTCAAAGGAAAAAGTGCTTGAGGCTAATGCCGGAAATTCTAAACTTAAGAGTTTCTGCGATCTTAATGGAGAAAAACTGCCATTTTGCCTTAAGAGAAGCTTTTATGTTATTGATAAAGGCAACAGGCAATACCAGGCAGACATTCTTTCTATAATCAGAAAAACAGAAAAAAATGCACAATAAAAAGAGAGGACAGATTGGGGCGACAATAACATGGATAGTTGCGACCGTTATCATAATTCTCATTCTTGCAGTTTCTTTATTTGCTTCAGAGTTCGCCTTTGGAAAATCAAAAAAACTCGATTTCTACAA
>ERZ1292629.63-Hain-H43-01um-R1-63-length-108108-cov-10_pt1 | contig 108108 bp, 148 predicted proteins | sample MGYA00564399_ERZ1292629 | MGnify/ENA primary metagenome ERZ1292629 (study PRJEB36523, sample SAMEA6512636) | groundwater metagenome | collected 2019-01-08 | study: AquaDiva: Metagenomics assemblies of 32 groundwater samples | reverse complement strand
ATTAGAAGAAATTAGAGTTTATAATCATTCCGGTATAGGGTCACTCTCTTAAATAATCCTATATAAACTAAATGGTTATGAACACCACACCCCCTCAAGGAGAGATATATTCACCGCATCTAGTAGTCACCGAACATCTAGCAGACGCTCTTGGAGGAATTCATACTTTTGAAAACGACTCAGAGGTATTTATTGGAGTAGTTCACCCAGAAAGGCTCAATGAAGAAATTCATAACTTTTATACCTCTAGAGGGTATACTCTAAAAAACACAGAACAAGTAGCTAAATTAACACCAGAGGACACAAAATATTCTCTTACCTATGAATTTGAACCAGGTAATTCCGACACAATTTCCATAGAAAAATTATCTCCCTACACTCTAGCAATTACAAGAGACCGCTCATTCTGGCATTCAAATAAAACTCAAAAAATTCCTTGCAGTAATCAGGTGCAATTAAAAAAATAACATGGACTATTTATTATTAAGACCGCACCATATAGGTACCTTGAAAGGATTCATTGAAATACTAGAACAATATAAATCTTGGGGATTAACTAAGCGAGAAGTTATGCAAAACGACTTCTTAAGCAGAGCTTATGGTCCAAATAAGCTTTATAGTTTAGATACTCTTGAAAGAATGTTGGACATTGCAGAAGGAATAATGCAAAATCCACAATCTCGTTTGAAGTTTACAACTCAGCCAAATGATCCAATATGTAATTCGTGTTGTCATAAACAGGAGTGTTTAATTGGCAATTATACATTGATTAAAAAGAAATTATTTGAAACTCTTGGCGTAGATCTAAATGAAGATAATCCTCCCCTTAGATCAGATCAAAGAGCAATCCAAAAATATGCAATTGATTTGAATAGAGAATATAAAGTTTCAGATTTTTTTGATTCACACACTTCCAACCAAAAGAAAACATTAGACCCTCAACAAGTGGAAGTATTAGAAAAATGAAAACCTCACAACCCCTTCCTCAAAGACTTCCAGAATTAGACGGAGCTATTTTTGATAACTCCTATGCCGAAGCTGCAAAAGAAACAGCTCATATGCTTGCTCCAAAATATGCGGAAATGGCTAAGGCAGTTAGAGATTTGAATTTACATGAACCTACTAGCCTAATTGAAGCAGGTTGTGGAATAGGAAATTTTACCTGGCATATCGCAAAAGAATTGCCCAAGACAAGAATTATAGGGGAAGATATTGATACCCAAGTTATACAATATGCACAAGATAATAACAATCACCTACCCAATCTTTCTTTTCAACTTGGAGATATTTCATCCATATCTCAAAGACATAGAGATGTTGGGTGTATTCTGGTTAAAGATATGCTTCATCATCTACCTAACTTGAAAGGAGCATTAGTGCAAGTTTATAATTCACTAAAACCGCAAGGTTCTTTTTTGGGATATGATTTAGATAGATCTAGGTTCTACAATGAGTTCTATAAAAACAATCCTAGAATAAAAATTTTAACAGATTTAGTTAGAAAAGTAAGAAAAAATAAGTCTGAATCAGAAGCTAGAACGTATCTCGAATCTCTAAATGTAACTGCCTGTGCTCTAATGTCCTTTATGGCAGCATATACTCGTGAAGAAGTAACTAATGCATTAAAAGAAACTGGATTTCGAGTTTTGTCAATGAGAGAAGATGAATTACATGGATTTAGATTCTTTGCGATAAAACCAAAAACTTCCAGTTCTAGACTAATCTAATCAAAACGTTTATAAACATATTATACGTATAAAACGTATGGTAAGTATGACCTTAGCAATACCTGAAGATATAAGATATGAGATGGAATCTTTTCCAGAAATAAATTGGAGCGAGATAGCTCGAGTAGCAATAAAAAAAAGATTAGAATTACTTAAAAAATTCCATGAATTTTCAAAAGAAAGTGAAATATCTGAAGAAGAAGCAATAGACTTAGGGAGAAAAGTTAATCTTAATCTTTCAAAAAGATTCAAAAAATGAACTTAGTAATAGACGCAAATATATTATTTAGTGCTTTAATCAAGACAGGGAATACTGCAAAATTATTGTTAAATCCCTTGTATCGTTTTTATGCTCCTGAATTCATATTTACTGAATTTGCAAAATATGAGAAGTATATTCTAGAAAAGACCCATAAAACTAAAGAAGAATTTTACGACATTCTCAAAATCTTCAAAGAAATCATAAACACTATTTCGATAATAGAAATACTTCCATTTATGGATAACGGAAACGCAATTTCTCCAGATGAAAAAGATTCTGCTTATTTTGCACTGGCAGTTATGCTTAATTGTCCAATTTGGAGTAACGATAAAAAATTAAAAGAACAAAATATTGTAAAAATATATTCCATAGAAGAACTATTAAGAATTTAATCCCCTATATATCCGCCCTTCTGCAAATCCCAAAGTTTTCTATACTGCCCAGGTTTCCTAATCAAATCCTCATGCTTTCCAATCTGAACAATCTTCCCATTATCCAACACGACTATTTTATCAGCATGCATAATTGTAGACAATCTATGAGCAATAATTATTGAAGTTCTTCCTTCCATTAATCTAACCAAATCTCTCTGTATCTCATGTTCAGTTTGCGAGTCAAGTGAAGAAGTTGCTTCATCCAATACCAGAACTTTTCTATCTGCTAATATTGCTCTGGCTATACTTACTCTTTGCTTTTCTCCCCCAGACAACTTAACTCCTCTTTCTCCCACAATAGTATTCTCTTTGTAAGGAAAATTAGAGATTATCTTATCCAGCTGAGCAAATCTTATCGCTCTCAGTACTTCTTCTCTTGTTGCATCTGCTCTAGAGAATTTGATATTATTGTAAATAGTATCATCAAACAAAATACATTCCTGAGGAACAATACTCAATTCTTCTCTTAACGATTCTTGTTTAACATCTTTGATATTCTTACCATCAATCTTTATACTTCCAGTCTGAGTATCATAAAGTCTATACAACAATTTAACCAGAGTTGTCTTTCCACTTCCAGAGTGCCCAACTAATGCAACCTTCTCTCCAGGACGTATATTCAAATTGAAATTCTTCAGAATACTTCTCGCATTATACTTGAAACCAACATTCTCATATTCAATTCTTCCTTCTTTTATTTTTATATTAGAAGCATTTTCAATATCCTTTACCTCCTGCTCAATCTTTCCATATTGGAATAAGTCATTGAAATCTACAAATGCCCTATTTACTGCCCTCAAGCTATTAACAAAATTATCAACTCTCCAGAACAATCCAGAATAAGTCAAATAAATAAAAGATATAGTTCCTATAGAAACTTCTCCTGCTAAAAATCCACTAACTGGAAAATACATAACTAAAATAACACTTAATGCATAAAGTATATTCTGCCCAGAAGCCATTAATTTGAAATAATCCCAATATCCCATCATTGCATTTTTAGTATTGTCAGTAAGATTAGCATATTTTTGTTTTATCAAATCTTCTTTTCCGTAATATTTTATCGAATCTATATTCATGAATATATCCGAAACATTTGCTTTTTCTATATCTTCATTTCTATTCATCTCTTGATTTGCTTTTCTTTGTTTTTTCTGAATAATTAATTGATAACCTACATAAATACCAATCATTATAGTAGAAACAATTGCCGTTTGCCATTCAAAATAAATAAATGAACCAATAAGTATTACCGCTTGAAATACTACGACAAATAAATCAAAAACCAAGAAATCTGTAACGTTATCTATTGCCCCTGCCCCTCTTCCAAGTCTCGCAATCAAAGAACCCGTTTTATGAGTAGTATGGAAACTATGCGATAAGGTTACAATATGATTAAAAAATCTAGTTTTTAAGTCTTGAATTATTTTTCCACTGAGTATGTTTATTGATTTTATTCTATTCCAAGTTATAAATGATCTAAATAATCCAATCGAACCAAAAATAATTACTATCCCTAATACTACATTAGTAAAATCTCCTAAAGAAAGGGTTTTATCAACAAATAATGCTCCCTTATCCAACAAGACTTTGAATAAATATCTGTCTATCGCTGCAAAACTTTCCATAATCAATACCATTACGACTAAAGTTCCAACTATGACTTTGTAATTTCTCAGGAAGCTCCAATAAACCTTAAGGTTATACTTGAAGTCCAGCTTTGGTTTCTTTTGTTTTTCTTTCAAGGTCATTTTGATTCATTCATTACGTTTATATATTTCCTATGAATATGATATTTAATGGTTAAAGGACATTCAGATGCAAATATGGATGAACACAACAATTCTCGCGCACTCTTCGATTCTGAAGATAAAAACACCTCATTTGAAAATGATTCAAACTCACAATATAAAGAACTCCTAGAAGGTTTTTAATCTTTTCCAACAAGAAACTATTTGTCTAATTTCTCAAAAACAAGCTTAGTTTGGAAAGGCACTTTTGCCTTTGCTGCCTGCAAAGCATCTCTTGCCATTCTTGCAACTTTATCAGTTGCACAAGATATGAAAAATACTGCTTGATTTGCTTTTACTCTTGCAGCTCTTCCAACAATAACTCCATATGATTGAGTCATTCCTGTAGCCATTCTGTCTGCTCCTGCTCCTGCAGCCAATTTGTTCTCTCTTAGAAAATGATGTGGAAATACTTTAACCGCAAGGTAATATTGTCCTAATGCTTTTTCATCCATAACTTTTGTTAACAACATTCTTGCTGCTTCAATTGCAGTGTCTCTCAAAAGAACATCTTCCTGAGAAATCATACTCACAGCATAGGTATGCTTTCCGTCAGCATAATCTTTTTGACTTCCAACATGGAATTTTACAACTTTAATAAATGGAACTGTTTTAATATAAGATTTACTTTTATTTTTAGAAATTCTTGTAAATGCTCGGCCTATTTTTCTAGAATATGCACCAGCTTTTCTTAATGTCATTAGTTTACCTCTACCTCATTAGTCATTGCTTGTCCAGGTAATCCAATCTCAAATATTGCTCTAACAAGCCCCTTATTTCCATGAGCATCACTAATTTTTCCAGTCATTTTCTTTCCCGAAGGAGATTTCCAAGTAATTACTTTACCAATCATCTTCTTAGCTTCTTCTCTGTTCTTCATTCCAAAGTCAAATAGATAATGTTTCTCGTGGATTCTTTTTCTACTTCTTCTAAATTGAACTAATATTCCTTTCATGTTTGAGCTTAGAAAACACCCTTTTTAAACGTTATTGGTGAGACTTGATTTATTCCGTAATTATTGTTCTAATTGAGTTCAATCTTACCAGTGAAGGAGAATGTTCTTCCAACAATGGACTTACATTCTCTTCTGTCAATTTCAATCCTTTTTCTCTTACTACCTCTAAAAATTCATCCATTATCCATATTCCTAATCGGGTAGACAATTCAGAACAAACTGCTAATCTATTTTTATCTATTTCTACCATACCTGAATAAAATGCTCTAGCGATATCTATAAGATATTTTGCATCTCCAAAGTTTCTGTGCTGAATTTCTTGTCTTGCTAATAGGGTATACCAATCTCCAGCTTCGAGGTTAATTCTAGAATTTTCATCCATATTTCCGAAGCAATTTAAAGATATTAAAATCTTTCCCTAGAAACCAATCTCAAAACTACCCAATGTCTTTTCAAGCACTTTGAAAACTTTATCAGAAATCTGCGTGTTTAACTTACCTTGATTTTCCTGCAAAACTTTTTCAAATTCTTCTTTAGTTGAAGCAACAATTTTATCTCCTTCAATCTTCTTAATATCTTTTCCTTCGATTAAGAAATTTTTATCTCCCAAAAGAACAAGTTCAGCAGTTCTATTTCCATATCTTATCTGCATAGTTCCTTTTGAAGTTTTAATAATATCCGCTCTCTGTCCATATTCAACTAATGCACTAATAAATTCAAGCATATCTTTCTTTGCAGAATCAAATTCCATAAAACTCATTTTCCCTTCCTTAGCTTTTTTATCAACAATTTTCATTTCTCTAATTACCCTAGAAAATCTAGATTGCAACTTTCCTTTCTTTATCATGTTATCTTCGCACATCTTAAACAATGTTGATTCAGGCTTCTTTCCGAAAAATATAGTCAACAATTTAACAATCTCACTATGCAATTCAACTGCATTCTTTGCTTGCATTTTCTTCTCAAGCTTTGCTCTCAACTGCTTAAGCATCTTATTATACTCAAGACATTCTTTCAAGAATTTATCCACATCAGTTCCAGGAAATTCTTTCAATTTTCCATATTCATACTGCTTGAACAAATGAACTGCCTTTTCAAGAATCTTCAAATCTTTCTCACCCATTAGTCCATATTTATCAACCAAAATCTTTTTTGCCTCTTGAGCAATAACTTTTGGAATTGGAGGCGTTTCTCCAGCAAGCATAAACATTGCCTGCGTTGGTGTAACAATTCCATAATAAATATCCACCATAGAATCCAACAACCTTCTTTTTACAAATTCATTTGTCTGGTCTCCCTGTTTCATATACAAGTCTATGGCTTCTGCGCTAGGTTTTATCTTTCCCATCTTCAAAAGAAGTTTCCAAGGAATGAATACTCCTCTGTCATACAAAGGAATACCATCTCTAATAAACGTAAACGCAACTGGTTCAACATCTCTAACTCTCTGCCAGAAATCAGTCAACAATGAAACCTGAACATTCAGGATATTCTTTACTCCAGCTAATGCAGTTGCCTCTCTAATATAATCATAAATCATTGCTCTCAATTTCTCAAGCAACTCCATTCTATTCATTCTCTTTACATCAGTATCATCAATAACAACAAACACATCAACGTCAGAATCTGCAGTTGCAGTTCCTCTAACTAATGAACCACACATGAAATAACTGGCAACATATTTATCGAATTTTCTCAATACCAAAGTCTTGTGAATACTTGCAACTCTTAATGCTCCTAAAAATCCTTTATCAAACAATGGAAATCCCTGACTAACAATATCTAGCATATCAAACTTAGAATCTAATCCATAATTCCACAAATCTACTTCGGTCTTTATATGCACCCAGATATTTTCCTTAGTTTCTTTAGCAAGTTTCAATATCTCTGGCTTAATTTTAGGAATTTCTTTATATTGCTCTTCTGGAACTAATACCACTAGATGCATTGGCCTTGAATCAACTACTTCCTTTGGCAATTGTTCATCTTCTTCAATTAAAGGAGCAGCTTGAGGAGCTAATAAAACCATAGCCGTTACAAAAGAATATTTTTTAGTAACTTTCTTCTTAAAATCTTCAAGCTTTGTTTTCAAAGCATTAAAATCAATAGCTTCCATTTTCTGCTCAGCCACCTGCTTAGGCATTGCATTATACCCCATCATATTATTTACCATAGGTTTAGCATTAGGTGCCATGGCTCCAATTAAATTATTCGGTGCTACAGGCATTGAAACAGGAACAGAATCAATCTTCTGAGGAATTTTTTCCTTTGTCATAAATATAAATAAAAAAACTACTATTTAAATCTATTTCAAACCCCTCAAAATAGACTTAAAAATCCTAAAACTATTAATATTGCCCAGATAAGTATAGCCAACCATCCTTTTCTTAATGCTCCATTGCTAAGTAACTTATGTGCCATCGCAACAAACTCCTTAGCATACACGGCCATAGTTAATGCAGAAAGCAATGCTACTAACAAAATAGTTGCAAAAATTTCTTTTATACTTATAACTTTTATCAATTCAGAATAAACCCAAACTGATCCGATTAAAGCAACAACCATTACCAATTTAGGATTATTCCAAAGTCGGTCAATAAAATTTAACCAAGACTTAGGACTTATTAAAATCGTAATAATTTTAATCGAAGCAAAAACCAATACTATCAAAGCAAATATTCCTATATTTTCCATGTTAACCTCCTTAAAATTTTAATCAAGATTACTTTATATTATTCGCTTTTTCTTTTGCTCTAACTGCTTCCCTATAAATTCTATCACAAAGATCGGGGGTAATACATCTATCTACTGCTCCTTCTCTCTCAGTTCTATTAGTTTGAATATTCCACGCTCCAGAATCTAAATTCCAATTAGCAGTTACATAAGCAACCTCTCTTCCATCTTCAAGTTTATGTAACGCAATCATCTTTCTTTCAACTTTTCTTCCATTCTTATCAACTATTACACTACATTCATATCCAGGCATACTGTCCAAACATCCATTATAACTAAATGCATGAGAATCTTTCCGAGTTAATCCAGCCAAACCAACAACTCCTCCAAGTATCAAACAATAAGCAAGGTCTTTTTTAAGTTCATCAAATCTACTCATTTTCATTTTCAGAAATCTTCATTTTTAAATATGACTATGCCCAGGAACTTGATGCAAGATTTATATACCAAATCACCTTACTCTTTCTATGTCTTCAGAAGGGGGAATAAACGCAGGAGTCTATAGAAAATATCTTCCAGAATTTGTCTACGGAGGAGTTGATGGTTCAGTTACTACCTTTGCAGTTGTTGCGGGAGCAATCGGAGCATCCCTCAATCCAGGAATAGTTATAATCTTAGGTTTTGCAAATCTTTTTGGAGATGGATTTTCTATGGCTGTCTCAAATTATTTATCCAATAAGTCTCATATCGAATTACATAAAGTTGATACTAACGAACCAGAATTCAAACATCCCCTAAAAACAGGATTAGCAACATTTATTTCATTTATGTTAATAGGCTTAATTCCGCTTATCTCTTTTCTTCTTGCGTTAATTTATCCCTCTTTGCTTCCAAATCAATTTAAGTATTCGATAATCTTAACTGTTTTTGCATTTTTATTTGTAGGGTGGATTAGAGGAGAAGTTGTAAAGAAACATCCAATTCATTCAGCATTGGAAACGCTAATAATTGGAGGAATTGCAGCAAGTTTAGCATTCGGAGTCGGTTATCTCCTTAGAGGATTAGCTATTTAACAGCATAATAAAACTTAAAAAATCAAAATCAATCAAACATCCATGGATACAGATATTTCCTACTCTCAAAAATCTAACCTTCTCCAAGAAGTCAAAGACTTTCTTATTTATTCCCCTTCATTAATCGTTGTCCCTTTGTCTATCGCAGGAGTAGGAGTAAGAGAAGGCATTTCTAATCTAAACAAAAAACTCGTTTTCAAAGGACTAGAATCTTTAGTTCCCTACGAGTTTAATTCTTTAGCCCAATATCTTCCAGTTCTAGTTTGATAACTTTTCAGTTAAACATCCAAATCAGAAATATCACATTTTTTAAATATCATAATTCTCAATTAAAAATATTATTCTCGCCACTCACCAATTGTTTCTAATCTTTTTTTCATTAAGGCATATTCTGTCTCGCTTCTTAATCCCATAGGACTATAGGCATAATAAAGATTATTAGGCAATATTCCCAGATTTCTATCAAATTGTAAATATCTTGTTCTACAACTTATTATTTCTATTAGTCCATTATCTTGGCGTTTTCTAACAAATAAATTATTATCAGGCAATCTCTCAAAAACATACCATCCACTCAAAAAAGGAGGACTAGATTCATCAGGAAATGTAACCTTAACAGACTCTGTAAAATCTCCTTTAAGAGCTAATAATTCTCTTTCGCTTGAAATTATATGTGAAGTGGTAGTCATTTTAATCTTCTTAGAACTCGCTCTGAGCGACTTCCATTTAAAAATCTTCATCTGAAACAATTTTTAAACCTTTCGAAGCCCGCATTTTTTAGAAAAATATTAATTATAATTCTCCATTCCACTCTTTCAAAAATCTATCCACAAATTCCTCAACAAACTTATATCTCCCCTTAGCAATTTTCTTTGCCTCATCAGTATTAAAACACTCAGGTTTTATCTTGAATATCTTAGTATAAAATCCATGAAGAGTAGAAGTCTCAAACTTAGCAGATTTATCTCCAAGAGGAACACTAGGATTATACAACGGACGATTTAATTCTCCTCCACTAGAAAACATTCTTCCAATTGTAATCGCTCCAAGTGCATCAAGTCTATCTGCATCCTGAAGAATTTCAGCTTCCTTCGTTTCTGCCTTCATTCCTTTACTATGTCTATGCACATAAATGGCATAAGAAGCTTTTTTTATTTTATCTTCTTGAAAATTCATCTCATTCAAAATTTTTTCAGCCATCTTCGCACCTTCTTCCGCATGGCATTCGCATTCTTTTTTATCTTCTTTTTGTCTAGCAACATCATGAAGTAAAACTGCCGCCTTAAGCACATCTAAATCCACATTTTTCTCAGTATTAGCTAACTTCAATGCAAGATTGTAAACTCTCTCAACATGATCAAACGCATGACTTCCTCCCTCGATAAAATAAGGTTTTACTTTCTTTCGCAATTCCTGAAAAAATACTTCATCCATAATTCATCTTTCAGATAATACTAAATAAATCTTCCCTTTTAACTCGGAACATTTAAAAACACCTTCCTAATTGAATTTTTATGCCCAAAAAATATCGATTTAATTTAGAGTTACCTGGCGTTGATGAATCCCGTTTAGCTGAACTCTTGGAAGCAACTGGCGCGGCTTCTAGAACGGAAGTAATTCGAAGAGCACTAGAAAATTATTCTGCTTTAGTATCTCAATCTGCAGAGGGCAATAGAATTTATGTTGGAAAAGATAGGAGCCATATAACTGGAGAAATTATAATTCCTAACCTTGGACCTCTAAGGTCAAAAAGAGAATAAATGGCCCCAAGGGAGATACTTGCCTTCCTCACGTGAAAGTATGAATTAGTTTTCAATCTTTTTTTATACTCTTTATTGTTTCCTAACTTGCATTTATCTAATTTTTATACAACTTATCTTTATAACTATTAAGAAGTAACAAAAGCAAGAATTTAAAAACCCCTCTTAGTAGCAATTTATATGAAAAACCAGTTAGACATAAGTAACAATGATTTAGATGCATTAGTTGAAAAATCAAGAACCGCACAAAGAGGAAGAGTTGCGATGCCTCTAACAGATAAAAATTATAAAGGATTTCAGATACTATATAATGCTATTCAACCAGCAAGTTATGTACAACCACACAGACATCAAGCTGAAGAAGTTTGGATGCCCATAAGGGGAAGTATTGCACTAGTCACATTTGATAAACAAGGAAAGCTTCATGAAAAATTTATATTAAGTAGGGAAAGAACAAACTATCACTTAGTTAATGGAGGAATTTGGCATTCATGTTTTGCATTAGAACCAGATTCAATTTTCTGTAATATTTCTCCAGGACCATTTAATTTAAATCAGAAAGAATTTGCTACTTGGGCGCCTACAGAAGACTTAAGAAATCCTAAAGAAAATAAGGTATATTTAGGAAATCTAAGATCTCTTTTTTGAAAATTGAATAAACTAATTCTATAAACTTATCAATTATCTCTTTTCCTGATACGTCCAGTTTTAATCTAAAATGGCCCCAAGGGGAATTGAACCCCTGCCCAATCCACGTGAAAGATTTGTCCTACCACTAGACTATGAAGCCCCATTAAATGCAAATCCAGTCAGTTTATAATTATTATCTAATTAGAATATAAATTTATTTAAACCAATAAAAAATAATTAATATATAGAGATACATGGAATTCTGTTGGTTGTATCATGTTTTGTACAGAGTTCCCTGTCCAGAGAATTCTGCGAAAGGATGATACGATTATCAGAATTCTCTGTAATTATGTCATGAGCCAACGAATTTCAGAAAAAGTTGTACACTCAAACAAGAAAATCTAACTAAAGACTAATAACTTTCTTATTTTTCGCAGCTTCAGCAGCATTCTGTTGATATATTTTTATTCCTATTTCTTGCGAAACTTTTTCTAGACTTTGTATCTTTATTCTAATTGCTTTTGAATTATTATCCCTAACCAATACCTTTAGTTCTTCAATTTCTCTTGTGATTGTGTTTATAGTGTCAGCATCTACTTTATCTTTATACATAGCAATCATTTTTTCAGTTGCATGAATTATAGCTTCCCCTTCCTGTCTAGTTTCTATATTCTCTCTTTTTCTTTGGTCTTCTTCTCTATATTTCTCAGAATCTTTAACCATTTTCTTTATTTCCATTTCAGTCAAAGAGCCACCAGTAACAATTATTTTTTGTTCTATACCTGTTCCAAGGTCTTTTGCAGAAACTTTTACAATACCATTAGTGTCAATATCAAATGAAACTTCTATCTGAGGAACACTTCTAGGTGCAGGTAAAATTCCATGTAAATCAAACATACCCAATGAAATATTATCATCAGCCATTTCTCTTTCACCTTGCAATACATGAATATTAACCGATTGCTGATTGTCCATAGTTGTGGTAAATACCTGACTCTTCTTAGTAGGAATAGTAGTATTTCTTTCAATCAAAGATGCACGCAATCCTCCCATAACTTCAATTCCCAAAGTAAGTGGAGTAACGTCCAGTAATAATATATCTTTTATATCTCCGCTTATAATTCCTCCTTGAATAGCCGCACCCAAAGAAACAGCTTCATCAGGATTAATTGATGTGTCAGGTACTAAACCCGTAATTTCTTGAACAATACTTCTAACTTTAGGTATTCTTGTACTTCCTCCAACTAAAATAACTTTGTCAATCTTAGCAAGCTTTGAATCTTTAAGTGCTTGTTTTGTTGGTCCCTTAAGTCTTTCAAATATTGGCTCACAAATAGTTTCAAGAGTTGCTCTAGTCATTGATAAATCTAAATGCTTTGGTCCTGAAGCATCTGTGCAAATATAAGGAAGAGTTATTTTAGTTTCTTGAGAACTACTAAGTTCAATCTTTGCCACTTCTGCCGCATTTCTAAGAACTTGCATAGCAACTAAATCAGTTCTCAAATCAATATTATTAGTCTTTTGGAATTCTGAAGCCAAATATTCAATTATTAAATCATCTATATCATCTCCGCCAAGATAATTATCTCCACTTGTTGACTTTACCTCAAATACTCCTCCACCAAGTTCTAGAATAGAAACGTCAAAAGTTCCTCCTCCGAAATCAAATACTAATATAGTTTGATCATCTTCTCTGTCTAAACCATAAGCAAGTGCCGCAGCAGTAGGTTCATTGATAATTCTTTTTACATTAAGTCCTGCAATGACTCCTGCATCTTTTGTCGCATTTCTCTGTGCATCTCCAAAATAAGCAGGGACTGTTATTACAGCATCTTTTATTTCTTGACCTAAATAAACTTCAGCATCTCTCTTCAGTTTTTGTAGAATCATAGCGGATATTTCTTCTGGAGAGAACTCTTTGTGTCCAACACTGACTTTATCTTTAGTCCCCATTTTTCTTTTAATACTTCTGATAGTACTTTTCGGATTTGCTACTGCTCCTCTTTTAGCCAACTCTCCAACTACAATCTCATTTCCATTTATTGAAACTACGCTAGGCATAGTATTCTTTCCCTCTGCATCTGGAATTATTTTTGGCTTTCCGCCCTCCATGACACTAACCGCTGAAAACGTCGTGCCCAAATCAATTCCAATTATTTTGCTCATTATTTGTTCTCCTTTAATACTGTAATCTTCACCTTTGAAGCTCTTATAAGCTTATCATTTAGCATATATCCTTTCTTTATTTCTTGTAGAATAGTTCCATAGGTATCTCCTTCTTCCTTGATTATTGCTTCATGGAATTTAGGATTAAACTTCCCTACTGCAACAACTGGCTTCACTCCCTGTCTTTCTAATATCTTGTAAAATTGTGCATACACTAATTTTACTCCAGGGTCAGCAGAATGCTTAACTGCAAGGTCAAAATTATCAAGGACTTCCAATAATTGTAGTATCAAATTTGCATTTGAATTATTTGAAGATTCTCTTTTTTCTGATTCAGTTCTCTTTCTAAAATTCTCAAATTCTGCTTGCAATCTCTGCAATTGTTCAATATATTCTTGTTCAGTAATTTTTTTTACTTCTTCCATAATAATTGTTTTTAAAAGATGCCTTATAAACAATTGCATTGATAATTCAAATCATTTTTTACCAAGACTTAGCTTTATAAATGACTTTTTTACTTACCTTAATATGGTATTGATTAAAGGTCATGAAATTGCGCCCCCAACTATAAGAGATTCATTCAATAGACGAGCTACTCAGATTGAGAATAGCATTGTAGGAATATTAAAAAAATTGGGAGTTGAAAGGCATAGCATAGATATTCCTAGGCAAATAGTTGCACAAAAAAAGCATCCTGCTACAGTCTCTTGGTATTTCGAAGGCAGAAATCTAAAATATAGCTATGGACTCAGGTCTAAATTTGTTGAAAACCTTTCAATAATTGAAAAAGTTCTAAGAATTGAAGTTGAACGACTTATTTCTAAAGAAATACTTACAGACGATTTTGTACGCGAATTCACCGAAGATGATGATCTCCATGAACAAAGAAAAGAAGCAAGAGTAACTCTTTGTGTCAAGCCAGATGAAATGGACTTCGAAGTAATCACCAAGAATTACAAACTCCTAGCCAAGAAATATCATCCCGACATGCCCAATGGCGATCACGAATGTTTTCAAAGGATAAATGCCGCACATAAAGTTCTAAAGAAAGAGTTGATGTAAATTAAAAATGGTTTAGGTTTAAATGCCCGAACCAAGAACATATCAAAAGTGATACAGTTAGGGGTGAAAAATAGCGTGTTTTTGAGGGATTTGTATAGTTTAAGGAGATTGGTTTTTAGTTATAGATAGTTTATTTTCAAATATCGTTCGACTTGAAACCAAGACATTTCCTTAACTCCACCAAATTTATCCTTTATCTCATTTATTAGATTATTTAGTTCTAATTTACTTTTTAATTCTACATTTAACTCTAGATCATACTTTCCAATTGTTTTGTCTAGATAAATTGTATTCTTATGATGAATGGCAAATTCTAATAGATCACTATTAATTATATTTTTACTAAGAACAATATTTAGCTTGTAATATTCATAACCTATTCCTTCAGCATTGAGATTTATAGTGTATCCTGCAATTACTTTCTTCTTTTCCAATTGTTTTATTCTAAAAGCTACAGTTCTTGGAGGTTGTTTTAACTCTTCAGAGATTTCCAAAACACTCTTTCTGGCATCTGCAAAAATGGATCTTAATATTTTTTCATCTAATTCATCATATTTAGCAACCCCATTGTTACCAATCTTAATTATTTCTCTAGTCTTTGCCTTACTGTCTAAAAGGTAATCTCTACTGAAATGATATGTTCCGCAATATACTGAAATATCTAAATCTTCCAAGTTAGACCTAAAATGTCCTTTGAAATTATTAACAAACTCTTCAAATTCCCCCTTCTCTTTTGTCCAGCATATTATAGCTCCATCAATTGCACCAGAACATTTTGCCAGTACTGATACAGTTTTATTTATCTTCAGCCAATTGAAAATTTTAGCTTCCTCTTGAGTAGTTGTTGAAGAAAACTTGAAATAAATCCTATATCCCTCATACCCTAGTTTAGAGTTATCAATTATAGTTTGTGTTCCGAGAAGGATTTCTTGTCTGATAAGATTATTTATTCTGCCTAATGTAGAAGATTCACTAAGGGCTATCTTCTTCGCAAGGGCCTTATTAGTCATTCTAGCATTTAACCCTAGTTCGTATAGCAGTTTCTTATCTTTTAAGTCTAGCATACAGAATTATAAGCAATAATACTTATAAATCTTGCGTTTTATAACAAATATCAATCAAACATATTATATATAATTATCACTATATAATAGTATCAAAATAGGCAGGTTGGGGTAATGGTTAGCCCGCCAGGATTACATCCTGGAAATGTTTGGTTCAATTCCAACACCTGCTACCAATAATCAAAATGGAACAAAGAAAAAAATACGAAGAAGAAAAGCTTGATATTACAAAGAGAGTATCTCAAGTAATGGATTTAGCGATAAATCCGATATTCGGAGAACTAGACAATGAAACAGTAGAGTTTATGCAAAAACTATATGGGGCTAGAAGAAAAAGAGCTCAAAATGGGGGAAGACTTAGAGACATAGTTGTGCTGACAATTCTTAAAATATGCGGAACAAAAGAGATATCTTTAGATCATCTTAAAGCAATCGCTGCAGGAGAGTTCTATAATATTGCTTCTTATTATCAAAATTGGCATTTAGACAATAAGAAAGAAGTTGAAAACGAAAAGCAAGCAAAACTTTGTCATATAGCTAGTCACGTAGCCAGAGAAATAGCTCATAGACTTATAATTGAAACAAACTTTAGTGAAAATATCAAATTAAGTCTATTAAAGGAAATTAGTGATTCAAATATGGCCATTCAGATAGGTCAGGCTTTCGAATTGAATGAATTGAACATAGAAAATAATGATATAATTAATGGTAAGCAGAAAGCAATAGAAAATTATTTCAGAAGAACTCTTCTTATTACTGGTAAGTTTTACGGATCTTCTTTTGCAATGGGTGCCATAATGGCGGAAGCAGGAGTTGAAGAAGTTAAATTATTTAGAGAGATTGGCGAGAATTTTGGTACTGGTGCACAAATAATAAATGATGCTGGAGACTTTTGCTTGAATAAAGAAATAGCCAAACATCCGGACAAAGATTACAAGGACCAATTTAGAGACTTGGAGAAAGGGACAATAACACTTCCAATACTAGAACTTTCTAGATTTATAGCATTAGAAAAATATACTAATAGGAAGATTTCAAATGAAGAAAAAGAAATGCTCTTGGGAGTAATGATCAAGAATAGATGCTTTGATAGTGCAAGACAAAATTCTAATTTTCTTAGAAATAAGATGATTAAACTATTATCTAACATACGACCAAGCGCAGAGAGAGCAATACTGGAGTTTATGATAAAGACATTTTTCAATAGTAATAAATTTTATGTAAACCTAAGGGAGGAATACGGATATGTCTGGGGAAAATGAAATAGTCTTAGTTAACGACTTAGACGAAGTAATTGGATATGAGCAAAAGATGAAGGTTCACAAAAATGGTCTGCTTCATAGAGCATTCTCTGTATTAATTTTCAATTTAAAAAATGAAATGCTCTTACAAAAGAGAAATAGAAGTAAGTATCATTCTGGATCTTTATGGACTAATGCTTGTTGCGGACATCCCAAACAAGAACAAGTCTTAAAAGAGGCCGCTGAAAAGAGATTATTTGAAGAAATGGGATTAAATTGTAAATTAAATGAGATATTTAATTTTAGATATTATCATAACTTTTCTAACGGCTTAACTGAAAATGAGATTGATCATGTATTTATCGGATATTCAGACTGTAATCCTTCATTAAATCCAATAGAAGCAGAGGATTACAAATGGATTTCCTTAGATGAGGTTGAAAAAGATATCTCTCAATCTCCTGAAGAGTACACCTATTGGTTTAAAATAATATTACAAAAATATTTAGATCAGAATAATAAGAAAGAAGAGTTTAGAATATTTTCAACAATCTTAAAAATAAAAACTCAAAAAGAATTTGAATTAATTGACATAACTAGAGAAGTAGCCTCTTTTTTAGAAAGTCATAGAGTTAACAATGGAGTGATTAACATCTTTAGTAAACATACCACTCTAGCAATCAAAATTAATGAATTTGAACCTCTTCTCATTAAAGATTTTACCGAGTTTGCCGATATATTAGCAAATTATAAAGAAGATTACTTACATGATCATATTGAATTGAGGCCAGAATGTCCAAAAGATGAACCAAAAAATGCAAGAGGGCACATTATTTGTCTATTTTCAGAATCTTCGCAAGCAATTCCAATAGTTAACGGATTTCTTCAACTAGGAAAATATCAGAGCGTATTTGTCATAGAGACTAGTGGACCAAGAGAAAGAGATATAATTTTACAAGTAATTGGAAATACATAAAATGAATAATAAACAATTCAATTTAATTAAGAAAATAGCGAAACACGGAAATCAGGCAATTATAGTCATATCCAAGTTAATAGAAAAAAGTCTTAAACCTGGAACGATTGTTAAAGTTAGAATTAAGATACTTGAAAGTTCAACGCCCGAATTCTAAAAAACTTTGTCATCGTGAAATAAGAAAACGCTCAGACCAAGAACAAATCAATATCTTCTCTTATTCTTCTTACGTCTATGTGGTCCATCCGTTCTTTTCCTAGTCATTTTATAAGTAACCACTTCCAGACAGGAATCATTTTAATTTTTTTACCTTCAAAGTCTAATTCTTCTTGTTGAGTGTATGTTAGAATTATTCCTTCTTTTAAATCAAATTTGTTCATTGCATCAACCAACCCTTTAAATTCTCTTTCTTTGTTTTGTTCGTTTACATCATAACAAACCTGAATTGCTTGAGTTATCTTATTATTTTCTCGTATTAAGAAGTCACATTCATTTTTATCTGAATAGTAAAATATCTCTTTCTCTCTTCTTTTAAGTTCTATAGCTACTAAATTTTCAAGAAGTTTACCTTTATCATCAGACATTCTAAATCCTAGCGAGGCGATAAATCCATTATCAACACAGTAAGCTTTTCGAGGATTTTGTGTTTGTTTTTTTACCGAATAATCAAATTTATTGATAAAGAAGAATAAAAATGCATTCTCAAAAGAATCTATAATTGCTTTCGCTGTTAAGAGGTTCTTTACGCCTGTTATTTTAGACATATTTCTTACACTTATCAAAGAAGAAGGATTTGACAATAAGTATACTGAAATTTCTTTTATAGATTTAGCATTGCTTTTTGGAAATCGATTTATAATATCTCTATAAATAATTTGGTCATATAACTCTTTCAAGATTATATTTTGTCCAGATAAAATTCTTTTTGGGAATCCTCCAATCTCAAAGTACTCTTTAAATTCTGTTAGAATAGAAATTTGCTTTTGCTTATCAATTTTCCAATCTTTTAGGTTAAAATTTTTCGATAATAAGAACTCCGTAAAATTAAATGGAGTAAGACCAATGCTTAGCGATCTACCAGTCAAAATAGTAGATATTTCTTTACTCAATAATCTAGAATTTGAACCAGTAATAAAAATAGGATATTTTGATTTTATTCGGTCAATCCACTTTTCCCATCCAGATACTTCTTGAATCTCATCTAAGAATAGAAAACACTTTTCTTTATATTTTTGTTCAACTATAAAGTCAGTTATTATCTGAAAGTTTTCTGTAGAAAATCCTATAAATCGTTCATCGTTAAAATTTATATATAAATATTCCTTATTTTTCAGAGATAATTTATTCTTAATTATCTTCAATAAGGAAGACTTACCACATCTTCTTACTCCAGTTACAATTATAGGTAGTTTCAAATTGATTAATTCCAATGCTTTTTTCGTGAGTTCTCTTTCTACAAGTGGTTCTTCTTCCTCAAAATCTTTCTGTTGCTCAAATAAGACAAAGTCTAATTCTTCTTTTTTCATATTTTTAGGGTAATCTTTCATGTTTTTAAACCTTTCTAAGTGATACATTTTTTGTAGCACTTTACTTTCTAAGTGATACATTTTTTGTAGCACTTTATAAGAACAACCTCAATTATAAATTGGGCTTTTTAACTTAAACTTCCATCGCAAGGTAGAGAATTCAAAAGGTAGGTCTTTATTATTTTATATCACTTTAGGACGTCACTCCACCATTTTATTTTGTTGCATTCTCTATAGATTTAACATTATTCTTCCAATTTAGATATCTTTCTTTGTGATTATATAGGTCGATTCTCACGATCTTAAACTACTCTTAACTATTTAAGTACCTTGTATAAACGCCACAATAAATCACGATTTTGTTTTGGTCAAAAGTGTTAAACGCTCAGACCAAATTCAGCCCAATAGAAAAAAATGATAGAATATTTACGAACAGGTCAGTTCATATTTTCTATGATTTAAGAGGTAAATATATTAACCTATAACTATTGTTTATTTAATGAATGAAGAAAAAATTATAAAATATAAAGGGTATTCTGTAAATTTTAGAGTTTTGCCTAAAACAAAAGATTTTCTAGACAAAGTAAATATTGATTTAATAGGAAAAGACCGAGGAACAACTGACTCTGAATTCTTCGAAGTAGAACTATTTGAAATTATTGATGAAGATAAGGATGGATTACCTGATGAAAAATTTGGAAAGAAATTTGAGGTAGTTTATTATGGAATTATAGAGCAGTGGGTTAAAAAAGAACCTATGGGTTTTTTTGAAGATTTTTCCCATAACCCTAGAAAATTATTATGTGACGCTCAGCTTAACCTATTTCAGATAGATAGTAAGAAACCCTTTGGAGTTAAATATAAAATTCTTAAAAAATAAAATCTACATTTTATGAACTTCATCTATACATCCTAACCTAAATACTCTTTAAGCTCTATTTCCCCTCTGTCTTCTAAATTAAACACCTCTACTTGGCCTCTAAAAGTTTCTTTACAAACTGGCCAAGTTCTTTCTTCAAAATGGGAAGAATATTCAGTTAATGGGATTAATATTATAGTTCCACTTCTTCTTCTTCTAACCTCTCTAGCAACCATATTTCCTATAAAATTCTCATAACCTATCTCATAATTTGTACCTTTGTTAAAAGTGAAATTTTCCGAACCACTCGTTAATAAATATTCTAATTCAGCATCATTTATTGCTCTTAGTAAAACTTTTCCAGAATCTGTTTTTAATCTTTCTTTTAAATCTTCAATGCTTTTGATTTGTAATGACATTATTATCCGTAATACCCCATAGCTTGCTGTGGGGATAAAGCAAAGCAGGGATAGAATTTAGAAATAAAATAATTTAAGAGAAATAATTATCTGATGTATGATGAAGTTAAGTTGTTGCATAAGCTAACAAGGTTTTATTCTTTTGATGCCCCACTCCGTCTGCAGACGGATTTGCCCTCAGGCAAAAGCTTGCTGTGGGGAGCTTCACAAGTCTTTCGATGTGGACACAAGAACTACTAATTATCTAATTAGAATATAAATGCATATATCTTTTTATAGTCCCTATTTTAAAATAAACAATGAGAAATATTACCCCTCAAAAATTCCTAGCATTAATCGATAGAGAAAAACTTGATAGTTTAGACCAAGAAGTATATGATGGAACAAAAAGATTCACTAAATTATGTAAACCCCTTCTTTTAAGCGCGGCCACATCTGATAATTATCAATTAAAATTGAGAGGCAAGCTACTATCTGGAGGAAGTTATTTTTCATTTGTTGGGAATCAAGGAATAATAATTGCAGATATATTAAATCCTCTTCCTGATGAATTGTTAGGGGTTGCTAAGGATTCTAAATTAATGAAGATTATCGATAACGCCCACAGAAGCGGTTTTAGAACATCGATTCCTTTATCTTGGCATAATTCAAGGCAGATGAATGCGGGATTATACGATGAAGCGGCACAATTTGATATAAAACCTCCTTGTCTTCGAGTAGGATTTAATTGTAATCCTGGTGAATTTTTAAAAAGAGTCGAGGAACTTGCAACAATTGAGAATAAAATATATTCTCTTTATGTTCAGCGAGCACGAAAATCCTAAATTTAGAAATCCTTATTAAATTAATATTTCCCTTTGGTAGATTGTATTCTTAAGTAGCATCAAATCAATATCTTCTCTTATTCTTCTTACGTCTATGCGGCCCATCCGTTCTTTTCTTCGCTCGTCCATACTTTTGTGCTTCACTTTGGAAGTTTCTATTTCCCCCATAATGCCCTCTCACTGGTCTTCCTCCTCCCCTTCTTCCTCTTCCCATTGTTCCTCTTGAAGGTGCACTTATCACATGAGGAAGAACATGAATATTTTCAGGAACCATAACTTTTTCAATTTCTAAATTCTTATCTCTTGAAATATTTCTAAATTCCCCATGTTCTCCACTTCCTACAAAACTTATTGCAATTCCATTCTTTCCCGCTCTTGCAGTTCTTCCTATTCTGTGAATATAATCTGTCCCACTATTCGGCAAATCAAAATTATAAACATGTGAAACATCTTTTATATCCAATCCTCTTGCAGCCACATCAGTACAAACAAGAATCAATGCTTTTCTAGAATGAAATGCTTCCATAGTTTCATTTCTTCTATTTTGGCTTAATCCTCCGTGAATTGCAAGGGCATTAATTCCATTCTGATATAACGCTCTAGTCACATGGTCTACATTTCTTCTGGTATTACAAAATACCATTACTACTCCCTTTCTTTCCAATCTCAATAAATAAGCAAGAAGAGAAAACTTCATTTCCTGAGGAACATCATAATACTTTTGATATAACTGAGCAGGATCGACCTGGTCTCCAACAGTTATCTTAACCGGATTAATCATATACTTTTTAGAGATATGCTCAATATCATCAGAAATAGTTGCAGAAAAAAGTAAAGTCTGTCTTTCAACAGGGCACATTTGAATAATTTTTTCAACATCTTTTATGAATCCCATGTCTAACATTCTATCTGCTTCATCTAATACTAAATACTTCACTTGATTCAATCTCAGCGTTCTTCTTTCCAGATGGTCTAGAATTCTTCCTGGCGTTCCCACAACAATTTCAGCATATCTCAACTTAGATATTTGTGGACCCATGGAAACTCCTCCATAAACCTCATCAATATTCAATCCCTTATATCCTGAAAACTTTTTTAATGTTTGAGTAATCTGCTCAGCCAATTCTCTAGTAGGAGTTAATATCAATGCCTGAATTCCATGATATCTCTGCACTTTCTCAATAATTCCAGCACCAAATGCAAGAGTTTTCCCCGAGCCAGTAGCAGATTTACCAATAACATCTTTCCCAGAAAGAACAAGAGGAATAGTTTTCTCCTGTATCTCGCTCGGCTCTGTAAAATGAGCTCCCCGAATAGCCTCAATCATTCCATCCGATAATCCCAACGCTTTGAACTTAGTCATCATCCAATAAGGTACAAAAAATCACTCTTTAAAGCTATCCTTTAGGCAAAAACAAGTAGTGTGCTCGGTCGAGGCATAATACCCTTTTCCCCAGGCATAATCCTCTTTGTAGACATTTAATTAGAAGCATTTATATATGTAGTCACCCATTATATTAGTATGCATTTAGAGAAAAGAAAATTGGGAAAGAAGATAAAATATTATTTATCTCATTCATTTAGAGAAGGAAGCAAAGTCCATAAAATAAGAAAGTTTCTTGGAGCTGACTTAGATGAAAAATTATTGGAAGAAAGAAAAGCTAAAGCAGAAGTTCTAATTATTGAAGATATTAGAAAGTATAATATCATCAAAGATCCCTTAAAATTTGAACTGTCTATCAAAGATATCGATTTTGTAAAAAAAATTGAGAAAAGTATACCTATTAGCATAAATCATCTATCGGAAGAGCAATGGCAGACTTTTTCCGAGTTGTTTACATACAATACTAATGCTATTGAAGGAAGTGAACTAAATAGCGTTGAAGTTAAGGGAGTTCTTGAACATGATAAATGGCCCGACAAACCAAAAAATGACATTGCCGAAGCATATGGAGTAAATGAAGCTATAAAACATATTAGAAAAACTAAAGAGCATATTTCACTTGAATTAATTAAAGAAATTCATAGAACTGTTTTTAAGAATTCTAAAAAGTTTGCTGGGCAATTTAGAAAACCTGGAGAGGAAGTAGTAGTTGCAAATAGTTTAGGGGAAATATTACACGAGGGAGCCCCGCAGTTTAGAGTTGTGTTTTTATTAAAAGAGCTAGTTGTATGGTATGAAAAGAATAGAAATAGCTATCCTGCACTAATTTTGGCAGCAGTAGTTCATGACCAATTTGAGAATATTCACCCATTTGTAGATGGAAATGGACGAGTCGGAAGAATTCTTCTAAATAACATTCTAATTAAACACAATCTGCCTCCAATGAACATTGATTTAAAAAATAGAAGTGAATATTATGAATCCTTACAAGCATATCAAAAAAGGCAAGATCTTAAACCAACAATAAAATTATTTATCCGAGAATATAAAGCCCTCAAAAAGATTATTGGGTGACTACATAATTTTGAAAGCGTAGTCACCTAGGAAATAGTTATTTGTTATTAAAACCAACCCATCGGAATAAACCCATCAACACCTCTTTCAATGTTAATGGCTTCAGAACAAATAGTACTCCCTTCACTTAGACTTAAAGTCTGTTTATTCATAATTAAAGATATTAACGAAATCTTTTATTCCTTGTCACAATTGAATATAATTTACCATGTGCTTCCAGGCAACACAGGTTAGGAATATTCATTCAATATTGAAGATATGCATTGAAGCTATTAAGCTAGATTTCCTTATACTAATTCCGTCCACAATTTATTCAAGAAGGTTCCAGGCTTCTTTATCCTCAATAAATTCGGATTTACAGATATCTGAAAAGTAAGGTATCGAATATTCCATCGCCCATTTTTCAGTCAAATAATGAGAACATCCAATTATGTTTAATCCTAGCTTTTTTATCTTAGAAAATTTTTCTTTGTAAGTTTGTTTGTCATATTCAGAAGCATTCGGAGTAATTACCCCAGTAATATAAGTATTAACTCCTCTCTCCTTAGCTTGCTCCACAATTTCTGGAACAAATCCTCCCCCAGTTACAATTGCAACTTTTCCAACTTCATTATTTACTTTATTCAATTTAACTTTATAATCCAAAATTCCATTTATTCTCTCTACAAAGTCAAGAATATTCTTTTCAGGCACTTTTCCAATTAAACCTATTTTCAAATCAGGATTACTCGCATCAACTCCAAATTCTTCTTCAACCTTTAGCTTTATTTTCTTTGCAAATCCATAAGCCGTAGACACAACCTTATCATTTCTATCTTTATCCAGAGGAGTATGCAAAGAATATATTGATATTCCCATTCCTTCCATTAATTTATAATCCACATCCTTAAAAAATAAGAATCCCGGCCCATTCCTTCTTCCATCCCAATCAAATGGATGTTTTACCACAAGAAGAACATTTACAATTCCGCGCATTCTTATTTCTTCAAGAACAAATCTGCTCGGAGAGAACGCAGTATATATTTTATTAACCTCGTCAGAATTAGCAATCATCAGCCCAGTATTTTTCCCAGGCTTTCTAAACGTCCCAAGAGATTTCTCGAGAAACATCTCATCAAAAAGCCAATGCCAATCATCATTAACTTCATCAACATCAAATTCTTCATCTAATATCGAAATAATTTTATTTAATTTCATAATACTACCTTCCTTTGGCAATTTATAAATTGAACTAAAACAAAATAAAAGTGGCCCATGGAGGAATCGAACTCCCGACCATTCGGTGTAAATGACTCTAACTAAAAGGGTATACTTGTTCTGTAATCTACAAGAGGATAAAATTCGAAAGGTTTTAAAATGAACTAATTTATAGATTTTTGAGGCGATGGCAACCTCAGAAGCCTAATTCTGAAAATAACATGAGAAGAAAAATTCCAAGAGAATACAAGATAAGTCTTCCACAGGGAGAAGCGCGTTTAGACATTCTTCTATTTAGCGATGTTGAACATAGATGGATCTTTACTCATAATTTTCTAAAAAGACAGTCTGAAGAAAGAAATGCCCAACCAATATTAACAAATAAGACTTGCTTGGTAGTTGATTATGATCGAGGCATTGTTTCTGGAATGGAATTATCTATGGATATAAAAAGACCGGATAAGCGAGGGCAAGTTTATTGGTTAGGTATAGACATTTCACCAGAATCTCATTTGTTTGTAGAATTCAAATATGAAAAACAAGGAGATTTATTCAGGATGAAAACTATTAAAACTGGAGTAGGTCAAATATTTAATCTTGATTCTCTTGCAGAAAGTAATTTACCCAGGAGACCTTTTGAATTCCCTTTCCCATTAAAGGATAGAGTTGAAAGAGACGCAGAAGGATATAAAGTTCCTTTCCTAAAAAATGATGGAACTGCAGCCTATTTTATATTTCCAGGCAATTATAAAAAATAAAAGTGGCCCATGGAGGAATCGGACCTCCGCATGTTCGGTGTAAACGAACCGGTCTACCATTAGCCTAATGGGCCATAATTATCTGCTTATTTTTAGTCTTATAAACATTTCTGCCCAGATCTCTAGAAACTATTGCTCTAATTTATCCCCAAAGTATAGCCTCAGGCGTAAATGTTCTTTCTTCACCCGTTTTTGGATTTCTCACAGCTAATTCTTCATATCCTTGTAAATATTCTTTAATAACTCGACGATATACGCTCAAAGAAGTAATTATTGCTTCTTCCACTGTTTTCAAACCATATCTTAGTCTAATTTTTTCTAATTCTGCTAAAGATTGTTCATCAAAATTAAAAGCAACCTTAATTAAACCCATAAAATCTCTTGAAACAATAATCTTTTAAACCTTGCCCTTTTCTAAAAACACATGGCAACCTCCACCCCCCATTCACATTTTTTTCAAATAGTATTGAACACCAGAGCAAGGCTTGCAAGTAAATTAAATCCCTTGTCAAGCAAACAAGATTATTCTTCCTGGCTATCAAATGCTAGAATCTTGGGCCGAGAACTAGAAACCTTATCTACTGAAGAAGAAAGACTGGATAACACTCGCTATTATCTTAATATTTTAAGAAATAATTTCCCTAGAAAAGTCAATTCCATAAGACAAGTAGAAATAGCTGAGAGATTTCTAGATTCCAGAGTTCAAGGTATAGAAACTCTTGCAACCGTAGGGACTATAACAGAAGAATTATCTAAACCCGTTCCAGGTTCATATTTTATGAGAGCAAAAGAATACATTTCTCTAGCACATAGAATTATTAGATTTTCTCTATCGAATTTAGAGGAAAATTATGGCAGATTAGACGAAAAACTAAAAAGAAAAGCCGAAATTATATTATTTGAAAACGGAAAATTAGATTTCGATGCGATGTTAGCACACCTAGGTATTGATACTCCAGAAGCATCTCTCTATTTCAAAGGACTCAGAGGAGTAGGTCCATCACCTTAATTCTAAACCCTTAGCCATTGCTTCCATTTTCAAACTAGGCACACATTTTTTATTCGTAAAAGCACAAATTATACAACATCCCGTAATTGGCGTCCGAATGTGAGCAGAACATTTATCACAATCAAAATATTGTGGCGAAGCATCCAAAGGCACTTTTCTTTTACTCTTAGCTCCACAACTAGGGCATTTAATAACAGCCACTTCAGGTATTTTCAAAAACGTTTTTCTTCTTCCCATCAATTCAAACAGAAATTTAAGTTTTTAAGCTTTAACAATTGGCAATTGAGCTATCCATCTAAATAAGTTAGTATTTAATATTGCCGGAATTCTTTCTCTTTCTGCTAATTCTACAGTTTCAACGCTTCCAGAAATTCCCAAAAATAATGCTTCTCCTCTTCCAACTCTATCTCTAACTAAATCATAAACTTCTCTTCCAGGAGTTATATCTGTGGCACCAGAAACTCCCAAGTTCAAATCCATAATATGCAAACTATATTCTCCAGTTCTTGCTCTCGCTGACATTTCCACAGGAGTTTTAACCTGTTCTGTTTCATATCCCTTCCTTTGCAGACACGCCTCCGTAAGTACCGCAATAGCTTTCGTATGCAATCCAAGTAATGCTTTAGTCATATAATTTTTCTTTTTAGGCGGTTTATAAACCCATTCATTACATTTTGAGTAAATATTCCTCAGCTTACTGTGGCTCAAATTCTCTTTATCTTAGAAGAAATACGCAACTATCTTCCTAAGTATCCAAATAATTTATCATATTAATAAACATTCTCCCCGACTTGTTAGAAAGTTATAAATACAAACTCCTCTTAGATAAATCATGACTTTAGAGATATCAGATTCAGAGTTTGTGAAACTTTATGCCGAAAAACTTCTTTTAGATAAGTCCTTGTTTGAACAACAAAGGATACTAATAGAATCTCAATTGAAAGCGACTAATGAAATATTCAGAAAACTATTTGGAGACAATTTTGAGGAAAATGCAAGAAAGTATTTAAGAGCAACAAATAGGATTTAATCATTTTTTATACCTGTTTTATGGTTTTAATGATTGCAAATCAATTTAACAAAAATGTCAAATAGCAGTAGTATTAGTAACAAGATTAGTGCACATTATCTTTCCAAACAAATATTTATATATAAGTTTATCCTATAAATCTTAATAGAATAACAGGGAGAGGTGTTCCTTTACTGGATATCTCTCCCTCCTTTAAAAATGAGAGCGATTATCTTTAATGATACACAGAATTTCAATGGTTCTTTGAATTTTATTAATAAAAAACTGAAAAGTCACATATCTTAAGAGAATGCATTGTTTTTAATTATTCCTACTATCTTTTTATAAATATAGAAAGTAATATAAGTTACTAAAAAGTACATTATTATGGCTGAGTATAATGGTTGCTTTGTTGGCGAAGATGGTTTAATTCATCTAGGAATGAAAGTTAAAAGAATTACAAACATAGATTTTATAGACCGACTTTTAGTTATGTTTTATCCTGAAGAAAGCCCGAGTATTAAATGGACAAAAAAAGAAATAGAAAAATCAACTGGAAAGAAGCATAATAAAGGAACCTATTATGTAAAATCAGCAGAAGGTATTAAAATTCGTGTGAATATAGAATAAGTATTCTCTAGCTTAATTTATTTATAAAAAGACAGATTTAAATAAATAATGGGATTCAGAAATATATGGGCAACGATTACGGAGCTAATGATTATATGCGAATGATCAAGATAGATAAAAGAAAACAAAAAAAATCAGAAAAAATAAGACGCAAAGAAAAAGAGAGATATGAACGTTCTTATTCATATAAAGAAGGGATTATACTAGAAGATAGAGAGTTTGTTCAATTTCTTAAAAAACTAGGAATTTTAATGATGATAATTATAATAATCTTAGCGATTTATAATTTTTTATTCTAGTAAACAAAAGCTTATAATAATCAAATTATTTAACCTTTAATGAAGATAACTAAAGTTGAGGCTAAATTATGGGTATTTTTAATTTCATTAATACTAATCTTTGGTTTAACTTATCTAGTAGGCATAAGAGGATTAGACAAAAATTTATCCTTTGGATTATTTATCGCACTTAGTATTGTAGCAGTAGAAAAATGTTTTGAATTTATAGAATCTCTATTGTTAATAAATCAATAATTAATTTTATGCGCAAGTCGAGAATCGGACTCGAGACTGCTCGTTTTTACCTAGTCTAAACAATTGTAGTTCTTTAGACTCCTAGAGTTGGCAACGAGCCGTTTTACCACTAAACTACTAGCGCTTAACTTTCAAGATTAAAAAGTCTATTTAAAACTTCCTTCCTCGCAGTTTTAGTTACCATTCAGTTTATCTTCAAGTTTACTTTTCAGTCTATCCAGAATCGTTAATTCTTCTGGAGTGGGCCATTCTATCTTTCTAGTTTTGCTATTTATTTGAACATACATTCCAGAAGTAAGATCTTCATATCGACTCAATGCCAAAGCTAACTTAGGATACATCAATTCGCTCTCAATAAATGGTTGTCCTCTAAAATCATTAATCAAATTTGGTAAAACTAAATTTAACTGACTTAAATCATATTTCCTTATTTCTTCGAGAGGAATGCCTGATATCTCCGGCGCTCTAAATCCTTCTCCCAAAACTAAAAGTCCACTCAAATAATCTAATAATTTTTTTATCATTGAAAATTAAATCTCCTGCAGTTTAAAAATAAGATTATAAATAAGGATATATTTAATTTATATGAATCCTCCCTAATTATATAATTCATCAATAGAATATTTAATTAATATTCATTGAATGCTCTAAATGGATTTTGATTTAAATGTAAAAATAAATTAAATCTAATCACTAGATTATCAGTAAGAATTATTTAGCTCCTCTACTATCAACTCCATTTTAGGTTTATGGCGTTTTAAGTTCAAAAAAGAGGCAGTGAACTATGGAGTTTAAAGCCTTTAAATTTCAGGGAACCAAACAGGTGTATACCAGAATCTATGATTGAAATTGGTTTCTCCACCAGAAGGATGAGATAAATTGTCAACTAATGTAATCTTTCCAAATTCTCCTGACCTTTTTTGGATATAATTAGCAGCACTATCTCTAATCATTTTTTCTGCATGAGTGACTGCATCTTCACGAGTCATTTTATAATCGACCACTTTTCCATCTTTTTGATAAAAATGATTCCAAGAAGAATCAAAATTCATATTCATCCAACAAATTGGAAAAATTTGAGGTGCTCCAACTGGATTAGACTCAACATAAAGAACCTTTTGTTTTATTTTATCTCCCTCTCCAATAACCCTCAAAACAAAAATATTTATCAAATATTCATCTTCATGTCGAAGTAATACTAACTCTATATTATTCATGAAAATTACTCAAAAAAAGATTATTTAATGATTATGGTTATCCAATTATTGGACATATATAATAAATATAGATTTACCTAAAATTCTGATTTAAATTATTTTTTAGCAAAAGTTTTCACAATTTTCTTCCGACATTCACGAAGACAGGAAAGTATGTATCCTAAACCTTAGGTTTAATTCCCCTAATTAGCTTTAACAAAAGTTCTAATAGCATTCAAAACATTCTCTCTCTGCGACGGAACAAATCTTATTGCTCCAGCAAGATGATGTCCCCCACCTTCTACAAATGCTCCAGGTAAACTTTTATGCAAATGCTTAATTAAATCATGAACTGAAAACTTAGATTCTTCACTTGCTCTCATAGTTATTGCATCTCCCAATATTCCTAGGCTAATAACTTTCTTATTTCCTTCCTTGCATGTAAAATCATGCAACATTCCATTAGCTCTTCCAGGTTTAGGATAAACTCCTCTTGAGAATGATTCTTCAATATACAAGAACTGAACAACCTTTCCCCCAATATCTTCCTTTCTAACTACCGATTTAGCAATTTCCAACGATTTATTTTCCAAATTTCTAACATACGGTCCAAGCAAACTAACTAATTTCTTCTGCTGTGCAATAGGATTTCCAAACATAACTCCCACATATTCTCTTGCTTCCATAAATCTTAACTTAGTGGAAACAAAATCAATAACCGCAGAAATATCATGCATCAACTGCTTGCTATACCCCTTATTTTCAGCAATCTTCATATACTGCTCAAGAATTTCAGGATTATCAATCATATCTGCAAGTCCAGCAAGTGCAGGAATATGATCAACAGAAGCCTCAGGATTAATGAATCTAGCAAGTTCAGAACACAACATTCCTGCAGAATACTTTCCTCCATCTTCCCCAACTAAAAATGGATTAATATGAACAAGTACTTCTTTACTTATTACATCTTTCTCAGAAAAGTGATGGTCAACAACAATAAAATCAGTTCCATGAATCTTTCCCTGTTGAATTCCCAATAAACTTTCTTCTGAACTTCCAGTATCCACGATTACTACCAATGGAATCTTCTCAGAAAAATTAGCCTGTCCAGTTAAAGAATGACTAGAATCTTTAATTGAATCTTCAATGTCATAAAATGGAGTATTACTTGGTGCTCTATTATAGTGTGTTCTCAATGCTTTAGTAGAACCACCATGTTGCTTCATCAACAAAGGCAATATTGCACTTTCAACTGAATATCCAGAAGAATATCCATCCGCATCATTATGATGTCTAACAATTATTGGTCTATTGGTAAATATGGCTAATCTAATTTCAGTAGCAGCTTTCATAAAACTTTCTTTCAATTTATCCAATACCTTACTCTTAATTAAAAATGGAATTTCTTTTGCCTGTGCCTGTGCCCTTTGCATATCGGAAATCGCTTTCTTAACTTTTTCAGAAACTTCAGGACTTAACTTAGTCATTCTCATTGCATCCCCTTCCAACATTCCCTGATATTCCTTAACAGTCAATAGAATCTCAACACAATCATCTTCTTCAATATTAGGATATGCTCTAACTCCTGCTCCTTCAAATGCTTTCACAACTAAAGTTCCAGTTCCATCACTTACCGAGAACAATGAAGGCCCAGTAGTTTGAGTAACACTATTAATCACAGCAGTAATCTGATTTGTACTTTTAGCCATAGCTGGATTTTCAACAAGCTCTTTTATTGTAACTTTACCACTAGCCTGTCTAGGAGAGTCATCCATACTAAACTCGCGTCTCTCTCGTTTATGTTCAAATCCTCTTTTGCCTTTGTTAAATTTATTCATCATAATAAAAAGTTAAACCTAATTATTTATACATTTACTTATTGTTTTCAGGGTTTTTAAATCTAGCAGTTTCAATGGCTTTGTCCGAATAGTAGCTAAAAAGTAAGACTTATCGGACAGAAATTTAATCAAGAAGTGCAGTATTTTGCAGTTTAAGTATTTTGAATATAATGTCTTCCGTTGTTTCTCCATTAAGCTCTTCTATTACTTCAAATTTTCCAGAATTATCTAATTTGATAATCTGTCCGCTACCTTTCCAAAATATAGGTAAGTGAAGATTTGGAGTCCTATTTTCAGTTCCACAATTTAAATTCATTAAATCTTGAAACTTAGCTAATATCTCTAAATTAGAAAAACCACTATTATTATATCCAGACATATCAAATCCATTATACATTACATTAGCATTTACTTCTCTAAAATTTATTCTATTTTTTATAATTTGTCTTAATTCAACTTCTTTCATTTAATTTGATTGATACAGCAGTTTAAATATATTTTTATTAAGAATTAACCGAATAAATATTTATTTTTCATCACCTAAATTTTTATCTCCTTATTTTTTCTTCTTTTCAACTATGAGCTTCCCATCTTTCACATCGCCCTCTAAATCTTGTCCAGTCTTCCATTCAAGTAGTTTTACAAGCTTAGAAGGTATAACTATCCAAAATTTCTCGTATTCTTCTCCTTTGTATACTCGACTCACCTGCTTTTGCAACTTCATTAATTATTTTAGGTATCTACGATTTATAAACTTTTAGGTGTCTAATTTATCTACTTCCAAGTAAGATTTTAGATACCGAAAGATTTATATAGATTAGGTATCTAAATATAACATGGAAACACAATATAATCCAATCGAAGTAAGAAAACAAAGAGGCTTAGTAATAGCTCAGACTTCAAGAATAGTTCAAGATGAAAAAGGTAGATGGAAAGTTCCAAGCCAGTCTGGAGCAGGATTTTACTTTGTTAAGAGCAGAGGAGATAATACTTCATGTAATTGCAAAGACCATAAAGAGAGAGGATGTAAGTGTAAACATATTTGGGCAGTTGAGTTTATAGTAACTCACGAAGTAGACAAGCAAGGTAATGTGACTATAACCGCTACTAAGAAGGTCACCTACGCTCAAGATTGGCATAACTATAATCTAGCTCAAACGAAAGAGAAAGAGTTGTTTATGAAGCTCCTAGCAGACTTAACAAGCAAAATACAAGAGAGACCTTATACTTTTGGTAAACCTAAAAATTCTTTGAGAGATACTATTTATTCTATGATTTTCAAAGTTTATTCCACTTTTTCAAGTAGAAGATTCACGTCAGATATGGAACAGGCAAAATCAAGTAACTTCATAGAAAGTATCACACCAAGAAGTTCTATGTCAGATTATTTCAATAAAGAAGAATTAACCGATTTACTTAGCCAATTAGTAACAATCACTGCCTTGCCTCTAAAAGAGATTGATAGGAAATTTGCCATAGACAGCACGGGATTTGGAACTTCTAATTTTCAAAGATGGTATTCATTCAAGCATGGAAAAGCCATAAGTTCAAGAAAATGGGTTAAATGTCATTTCATTACTGGAACAATTACAAATGGAATTACCAGCGTTAAGATAACTTCTGAATTTGATAATGACTGCCCACAGCTTAAACAATTATATCAAACAGCTAAAGAGTTCTTTGATATGCAAGAATTAAGTGCGGATAAAGCCTACTTATCAAGGGATAATTTAGAGTTAATAGAAAATAGTGGAACTAAGGCATTTATTCCATTTAAGATAAATTCTACTCCAAGTCGAAAAGGTGGAATCTGGAAAAGACTTTATCATTATTTTGCTTTACACAATGAGGAATTTTTACAATCATATCACCAGAGGTCAAACGCGGAGACCTCGGTGTATATGATAAAATCTAAGTTTGGCGATTCTGTTCGTTCTAAGAAATGGAACGCTCAAGTAAATGAGGTTTTATGTAAAGTAATTTGCCATAATATCTGCTGTGTAATTATGGAAATGTTTTGTAGAGGAATTAAACCTGACTTTATTGTTGAGATGGAAGCAAAGATATAAATAATATTAATACTATAAATAACATGAGTAACATTAATAATATGGATACGCAAGATATAAAAAGTAATAACTTATCATTAAGCTATGAGGAGAGGAGAGGTGAAAAAGGGGCATTTAAGTGTAACTCTAGCTCCAGAAACTCTCAAAAGATTCAACGACTTCTGCGAAGAAAACTCAATAAACAAATCGGACAAAGTGGAAAAGCTTATAGAGAAATTCTTGGAGGAAAAGACATGAGTAACGAAAGAAAAAATGAAGCGAAGAAAGATATATTTTTATATAATTTTATAAAAGATAATAAAAAATATAAGAACTCTTGGGATATTAAAAAAACAGATAATAAAGTCATTCAATCTATTTTAGATAAAGCAAGTAAAAGAAAAACTGGAAATCGTGGAGAGCCAGATTTGTTATATATCAATGAAGCAAACAAATTAATAATTTTGCTTGAAAATAAAGATACAATTAAGCAACATCAGTCTAAAGAAGGAAACGACCCTGAAAATTATGCAATAGATGGAATAAAACATTATCTGTCTTTCTTTACAGATACTTATGTTAGTAGCTTACCTGAAACAACTAGAAAGTATTTGAAGAATTGGAAGATTGTTGGGATAGCCGTATCTGGTAATATCCTTGATTTGTATAGCCATCTTATTTCTACTTTTATTATAAATAAGAACGAGATAAAAGATATAGAAACTAAAGAAATATTGAACGAAGAAGAATACCTCTCATTTTTTGAAAATGTAGATATGGAAAGATTGATTAGAGAAGTATCTGAATCTTCAAAGAAGATAAACAATAAACTTCGTTCTTTAGATTCTCAAAAAAGACCTGTTTTACTTAGCGGTTTAATGATTTGTTTATTTACCAGAGGAGATAAGAACGACTTTAAAGATGGATATATTGGTTGGAATCCTAAGACTATAATAAATAATATTCCAACTACAATAACTCAAATATTAAAAGATGAGAAGATACCAAAGGACAAAATAGAAGTTTTAACAAATGAACTATCCTTTATCAAGACAGACCAAGACCTAAACAATACAGACATCTTAAAAGAAATTTTAGAAGAATTGGATAAAAATGTTATTCCCTTATTCTCTAAAGAAACAAATTATGATATCTTAGGTAAATTTTATGAAGAATTTTTGAGATATGCAGGAATAAGCAATGTGAAAAATGGAATAGTTTTAACACCAAGTCATATAACTAAACTATTTACAGAACTAGTGGAAATAAAGAATAATGATGTAATACTTGATACGTGCTGTGGAACTGGAGCATTTTTAATATCTGCTATGAATAAAATAATCTTAGAAATTAATCAATCAAACATAAGAAACAAAGCGGAATTAATTAAAAATATAAAACAACACCAGTTAATCGGATTTGAGAAAAGCTCTACCATGTATGCTCTTTCAATATCTAATATGCTTTTTAGAGGAGATGGTAAATCCATGATATTCAACGTAGATTCATTTTCAAAAGAAGCAAATGAAATCTTAGGTAATCTTAAAAAAGATGGAATATCTCCGACAATAGGTTTCATAAATCCGCCTTATGGGGGAGAAGATAATAAAGATAATCCAACTAAAAAAGAAATCCAATTCTTAGAAAATTTATTAGACAAAGTTAGTAGGTTTGGTGTGATTATTGCTCCTCTTTCAACTTATATGCAAGACGAGGACACCAGAGAGAGAATTTTATCAAAGCATACCTTAAAATGTGTTATTAATATGCCAAAAGACTTGTTTAGACCAAACGCCACAACTCACACTGCAATAGCTGTTTTTGAAACAAATAAACCGCACAATAATAAAGAAATAGTCTTTTATAATTTAGAAGATGATGGTTTGGTTTTATCTAAAAATAGAGGTAGAACTGACGCCTTGGATAAATGGGCAAATATAAGGAAGAAACTTTTAGAGGAATTAAATAATCCAGATAAATTTAGTGATGGTTTTCATCTCGTTAAAACTAAAATAAATCAAAGAGATGAGTGGATTATTCAGGCACACAGCAAGACAGATTATACATATCTTGAATCTAATCTTTTTACAAAGAGTATAAAAGACTACATTATATTCAAGATAAAATTAAAACTTGATATCTTAGACAAAAATATTGACGAATTAACTTTTATGGAGATTCTGAATGAGAATAAGATTTATTCTGAAAAGAACGAAAACAAAAAGATAAATACCGACAACTGGAAAGAGTTTAATGTAAATGATATTTTTGATGTTACTTTGGGAACACCTGTTCATAAAGTAAACGTAGAGTTTTCTATGGGAGGAGTTAATTACATTACTCGTAGTGCATTTAATAATGGTTATGCTGGTAAGATTTTACATGATGAGGAAATACCTGAAATTGGGGATTGCATAACAATCGGAGCAGAGGGAGTTAGAGCATTTTACCAAGAAGAACCATTTTTCACAGGAAATAAGATTAATATTATAAGAACAAAAGACAATAAGATTACAAAAGATGTGGCTATGTTCCTAATTACAATATTCAACTTTGAAATGAAAGATAAATTCTCCTATGGCAGAGCAATAGTTAATTCTCAACTGAAAAAAATGAAGATTAAACTACCAAAAGACAAAAAAGGTAATCCAGATTGGGAATTTATGGAGAATTATATAAAATCTTTACCTTATAGCTCAAATTTATAACATTAATTCAATTTCGTAGAATCAGATTCTATTTTAGATTCAGGGATATAATTTATAAGATGAAAAACAAAAGAATCATTGGTTTGAGCTGCAATAGCTAGATTTTTATCAGCAGTAATAAGAGCACAACTATTATTTTTGGCTATTAAATCGTAAAGCTTTTTATCTGCATCAAATGGGTGGGTGACTTCAAAGTCACAATGATGAAGTTTTATCTTTCCTTCTGTTTCAAGAACTTTCAATCTTTCCAATTCTTTATGTGCTCCTAATTTCTTGCCTTTTCCTATTGTATCGATTTCGTCTATAATCTTATAGGGAATAAGTAATTTCGAACCTTCAAAAATAGATGTTAAACATCGAAGGTCATGGCTTATTGTACCGATTATTAGAGAATTTGTATCAGCTAATATATATGGAAACCCCCTTGTTTTTAGTAGGTTTTTCTCTAATAGCTTATAACACAAAGAGCAATAGAATCTTAGGCTATCTTCATCTTTTGTGTGATATGCAAATATACGTTTTAAAGACTTTTTACAACCATCGCAAGTAAATGATAATGGAATTACCTGTCTAGGCATGGACTTTTCTATTTCTACCACATTGCTCCATGCTTTTTTAATGAAATCTGGGAAGTCTTGTGTCGGGTACAAAGTCCTAAATTGTTTAAGCCAGTTAGTGGTTTCTTCTCCATTTCCTCCTTTTCCAAAACTTATCTCTTTTCCTTCAATTAAAATACGATTATTTTTCTCTAGCATTTGAACTTCAGAATATCTTACATGTCTTGCAATAATTGAAGCTAATTTACAAGCAGTTATATATTCGTCTAGTTTATCTCGGCATATAGACGTAATACCTTGTTTATCTAAGTTTTTCAAATATTCCCTTATATCTTCCCTTACACCATAATCATCTAACATTAAAATATAATTTTTATTAAGATTCGGTGCAAGCTTCCTTATTAATTCAACATATTTTCTGTCCATTAATCTATTTTTAGTAATTCCTGAATTACAGACTTCATATGGTGAAGTAGTTATATACTCATAGCGAATGCCTTTCTTTTTTATTAATTCACAATAATAATTTAATTCAGAAGGAGAAAGAGACTTAATATCTTTTCTTAAATCTGAAAATATATGTAAAATTTCTCTAGGCAGTATAACTGCTGCGAAAACTGCAGAACCAATAGTTTCTCCTATGCCTGCTTCGTCAAAACCAACAATAAATTCTTTTTCTTTATAAAAATCATTTTCATTCAATTCTGCTATAAACTTTTGTTGTTTTTCATTTTTTATTTCGACCAATCCACCATCTAATATACTCTTCTTAATGGAATCAAATAATTCTCCGTCACTACCTTGAATCAAGCATTTGCCCGTAGCGTAGAAGTTTACAATAACTTTTTTGCTTTCTTTTTTAATTTCCAGTCTAGATAAAATTCTTTGTTTTGGGTTAGAATATTCTGAAATAATAGTAAATGACTTTTTTAAGTTAGAAACTATTAATCTCTCTTCATCCACCTTAAATCCTAATGTTGAACTTGCCACATTATAAAAATCCTAATTTGGCAGCTCTAATGGGGTCTGAGCTTTCAGCAACCTCGGCGGTTGAATCCCTTTCGGGGGCATTAAGCATATCGCCCATCATACCATACTGCCTATGTTAATTAGTATACTAATTATATAAACATTATTAGAGTAAGAAATATACTTTTTAATTTAACCACTTCCTAGAGGTTGGAAGGTAATTTAAAGTTAAATCTAATTGATTTTATATGATGACTAAGGAAGCTAAAAAGAAAATAATGAAAATAGCTAGAAGTGTACAAAAAGAAATAAGATTATTGAAGAAATTAGAAACTTATGTCTATAATAATTTGGAAGGAAAGACTTACACAAAAAGTATATATGAAGCTATTAAGAATACTCGTTCTGAGAGATATACTTATCTTAAAAATCTGTTACAGAGCCTAAAATAATCATATTCGGGTAGCCTAGTCGGGTTCATAAGGGTTTAATCGCCCTTGTGTCCTCTAGGGTAGTTTTATTGACTATTCGGACAGAACCTACTTATCGGACAAAGCCAGTTTCAATAAAAGTTTATCTAACTTACATTAGCCTTTTCTGGTGCAGATTTTAATTTAAAGGTTTTTCTTAACCAATCCATATACAAACCCATAGTCGGAGCAATAACTGGAGAGGTAATTGCTAAATATTCTGCACCATGTTTAACTTTTTCCCAATTTATACTTCCTTCAGATATCAAACTACCTACAGCAATTACTGTTGAATACAATGGAACTTGAAAGCTGTTAAACGCAAGTAAATCTGTTAAAGATTGTCTTATTCTGCTACTTTCATCAGTTGTTTTAGTAACTTTAAATATTAAATTTCTCCATTTTCCATACGGGGCGCCAGCGGGGACGTTAATCAGTGTAGCATAAGACCTAGAAGCAAGAATTCCAAACCCTCTTAAACCTGAAGCATAATCTATAATCCCTCCAACTATCAGGGGATAAGTTATATTTCCGAGAGTATCTACTAAACTTTCTTTTCCTTTTTTAATCTTATTTTCTTTCAGACTCATAAAAATATCTTTTTGACTAAGATTATAAATCTAACTTTTTAAATTTTCAAAGGCATAGCTTTAAAAGCCTCCTTTTTATCTATATAATATTAATACATATAATGTGTTTGAAGAACAGGCAATTTAATTGCACTATTTCTTCGTAATAAAGTATAGCGTATAAAACAAGTACAATGGTATTTAAGAAATTAGGACTAAGCGATGAGCTCTCTCTGACTTTGAAAAATCAAGGTTTTGAAGGCCCACGAGAAATTCAAGAGAAAGCAATTCCACTAGCGATGCAGGGTAAAGACATAATTGCAGGTTCAGCAACAGGTTCTGGAAAGACATTAGCATTCGGAGCAAGTATAATTGATAAAGCCGAAAGAGGAAAAGGAATTCAAGCACTTGTTCTCACCCCAACAAGAGAATTAGCAGAACAGGTAGCAGATTCAATTCACAAGTTCGCAAAGCATAAAAAATTATTTGTAGTTGCAATTTATGGTGGAGCAGGAATAAATCCTCAAATTAATGATCTACAGGATGCAGACATAGTTGTTGGCACTCCTGGAAGAATTCTTGACCATCTAGAAAGAAGAACTTTAGATTTAAGACATGTAAAAACTCTTGTTCTCGATGAAGCAGACAGAATGCTCGATATGGGATTCATATATGACGTAACAAAAATTATCAAATTATGTCCAGAACAAAGACAAACAATGTTATTCTCTGCAACAATTTCTCCAGACATTGAACATCTTGTAAAGAAATATATGAACTCTCCAACATATATAGCAATCGAGCAATATGTAGATCCTACTAAATTAAAGCAAGTCTATTACGATGTTCCTCAAGATGAGAAATTTTCTCTTTTAGTTCATCTATTAAAGAAAGAACATCCCGGATTGATTATGATTTTCTGTAACACCCAAAGAAATACGGACTTTGTAGCAAATAATTTACAAAAACAAGGAATTGATGCTATTCCAATTCACGGCGGGTTAAGTCAATCAAAGAGAAACTATGTTATGGAAAAATTCAAAGCAGAAAGAATCTCAGTTTTAGTTTGTACCGATGTTGCAGCCAGAGGATTAGACATTAAAAACGTCTCTCACGTATACAATTATGACTTACCTTCATCCAGTAAAGATTACATTCACAGAATAGGAAGAACTGCAAGAGCAGGAGAAGATGGAATTGCTATTAACATCGTTTCAGTAAGAGACTATGATAATTTCAGAGATGTTCTAAGAGACCCAGAAATAAAAATCGATAAAGTAGAGATGCCAACAGACATGGAGAAGATATTTGTTAATTTTAGAAGAGACGATCAAGAATCCAGCGGGCATGGAGGATATGGGAGAAGATTCGGCCGTCCAAGTTCAGGAGGAAGAAGATTCGGAGGCGACAGACCTCGAAGCGGAGGATATGGCGGAGGAGAAAGACGTTCAGGTGGAAGTTCAGGAGGAAAAAGTTTCGGTAGAGATAGCAGAGGTGGAGGCAGAGGATATTCAAGTAGAGGTGGAGAAAGTTCATCAAGAGGCAGAAGTTTTGGTGGAAACAGAAGCTTTGGTGGTTCTAGAGGCGGCGGACGAAGATTTTAATTTTCAGGATATTTTTCAAGCGCAGAATCAGGATCTAACCCACCTTGACTTTTTAAAGATGCGGTAAACAATTCTATTGCTTTTCTGGCGTCAACTAAATCTACCTGATTGGAAAGTCGCATTCTTGCGTGTGCCTCAGCTAATCTCATTATACTCTCTGGATTTCTAACATTAATATACACATCTGAAAATTTAGAGTTACTCTGTCTTAATTCAGAATAAAATTTGGTAATTTCTTTAATTGCAATGTCCGTTCGTACAGGTTTAATCTTTTGTCTAGCATAAAATATATATTTTCTTAATAGTTTTTGAGGTATAGACTCAGCATTTACTTCTTGTTTATGCTCTTGAAGAACACGAGATGCAATTTCTCCATCATTATGTTCATTAGGTTCATCATGGATTATAAAAACTATATCAAACATATTTAGTAAATCTTTAGAAATATTAATTTGATCCGTAAATGGCACGCAGTTATAAAATCTTTTTTTCGGGCTTATTGCTACAAGTAATCCAATATTTATTTTTAAATCAATTTTAGTTCCTACCTTAGGTATCTCAACAGATTGATCCTTCAGTATATTATAAATTGATTCTTGATCCTTCTTACTAATATCCTCTATTTCATCCAAACAAAGTATTCCATTATTTGAAAGAACAATTATTCCTGGTTCTAAACTTGATTCACCAAAATATTTTATCGTTTTTGCAGAAATGTTTCCATTAGATCTTCTACATTGAAAATATTTCCCTTTAGGAGCTATTGAAGAAGCAAATTTAAGAATTGTTGTTTTTGCAACTCCCGAAGCTCCAGCAAGTAAAACATTAATTTCACCCCTTACTAATTCTAAACCAGATTTTTTATTTTCAACACCTCCGAATAACTGCAAAAGAATAGTTTCTTTTATTTCTTCTTTTCCATATACGCTGGGAGATATACTTTCGACAAGCTTTTTGAATAAGTTAGGATCAGTGGATAATTCTTTTATTTCCTTAGTATCTTCTTCACTGAGAGGAAGACATTCAAACGTTTCTTCCAGAGAAAAAATATTATTTGCCTCTATCATAAACTTCTTTTTGGAGATTGTTTTCGAACCAACTTTTAATGGAGTCTGAATATCTTTTATTATCCCTATTATTTTAATTTTGTTACCAGGAATTATATATTTCTGCATTTTTGGGTCTACCAAATCCTCTTTTAGTAAAACATTAATTTCAGTAGATTGTTTTTCAGATTCTAACAAATCTGGCGATTCTTCAACTACAATATATTGAGTATCTACCATTTCTTTCGATAGTAATTTAAAATCATATTTACAACCACAACTACATTTAGAAGGTTTTACGAATTTTCTATCCCTTTGGCGAACTGAAAGAATTGCTCCACAAGTTGGGCACTCAAACCTAGCATTAATTACTTGTGGTCTAACTTCAGATATCTGACGAACAATTCCTTCTACCTCTATCAATTGGTCAAGATGTTTTGCTCTTATTTCTCTGACTTTAGTTTTAGCAGTTTTTGGAAGTTCTGAGAATCTTACTCTTAGGTCTTTGATGAATCCAAGTTCGTCCATTGCTTGTTCAAGAAGAATTATTACTGGTTCTGGGGTTTCTAGTATTGCTTCTGCTAAATCTGGGGAGTATTCTGAGATAGTTGTGAACTTGATTACTACTACTCTTTCTCCAGTACGAATTGATTCTCCTATATGCTTTCTATTGGATTTGAGAAAGTTCTTTGCTTCTTGAATGAGTTCCTCATACCTCCTTTCCTTATTTTCCATGGATTTTGAATGTGTTGCGTGTTTATATGGTTTATTGTGTACTTAGAAATAATACTTTTGTCATACACACCCTAAATTTAATCATCTTCATCATATTCTTTCAATTGCTTAGCATGTTCAGGTTTTCTAACAAGAACGTCATCAATTCTCAAAATCATTGTAGCAACTTCGCTCGCAGACATTATTGCCTGGCTCTTTACCTTAACTGGTTCAATAATTCCAGCTATAAAAGTATCTTCAACTTTTTCAGTAAACAAATTCAATCCAGCTCTTGCATTTCCAGCTTCATGTTGTTTTCTCATATATGATAAAATTTCCAAAGGGTCAAGCCCAGCATTCTCTGCTAAGGTTTCAGGAATGCTTTCAAGAGATTTCGCAAATGCTTCAATTGCCAATTGCTCTTTTCCTCCAATACTTTTGGCATATATTTGTAACGCCCTAGACAATTCCATTTCAATTGCTCCCCCACCTGCAACAACCGCATCAGATTTAACCGCAGACACCACATCTCCAATTCCATCATTCAATGCTCTTTCCAATTCATCCATAACATGATTACTTCCTGCTCTAACAACAATAGTAACTGCCTTAGGATTTTTACATCCCTTAATATAAATAAAAGACTCATCTCCTTGTTTTATCTCTTCAACTTTCTCTGCTCCTCCTAAAATAGTTAAATTAACGTCATTTACATTCGAGATTATCTTTGCCGAAGTAGCCCTTGCCAATCTTTCCATCTGAGTTCTTGTTACTCTTCTGCAAGCAAATATTCCTGCCTGAGCAAGATAATACTGAGCAACATCATCAATCCCCTTTTGACAAAATACTACACTCGCCCCAGACAAAACAATCTTATCCACTAAATCTCTAATATAATTTTCCTCTGCTCTAATAAACATCTCAAGTTGTTCAGGACTTGAAACAGAAATCTTAGCTTCAGTTTCAGGATTCTTCAATTCAATTGGAAAATCAACCAATAACACCTTAGCATTATCAACTCTTAAAGGCATTTCTATATTCGCTCTCTCCTTCCCTATAACAATTCCTCTAATTAATTCAGTTTCACTTATACTTTCTCCCTTTCTCTTTTCTATATTAATATCACCAATATAAACTTCATTTCCGTTTGATACAGTTTTAACAGCATTTACAATAATATCTGCAAGAATTTCCTTATGTCCTTCTGCTCCCTTTCCAGTCATAGCAGTCATAGCAATTTGTCTCAAAATATTATCATCATCCACTTTACTTGCCAATTGTTTAAGAAAATTAATTGCTTGTTCACTTGCTTTCTTATATCCTTTAACAATAATTGTAGGGTGAACCTTCTTATCCAACAAATATTCTGCATTTTCAAGCAATTTTCCAGCCAATAATGCCGCAGTAGTAGTCCCATCTCCAACTTCAAGCTCTTGAGTCTTTGCAATATCAACCATCATTTTTGCGGCAGGATGTTCAATATCCAATTCTTCTAATATAGTAACTCCATCATTAGTTACAATTATATTTCCATTACCATCAACAAGCATTTTATCCATTCCCTTTGGTCCAAGTGTTGTCTTTACAATATCTGCTACAATTCTCGCAGCCGCGATATTATTTCTCTGTGCATCTTTTCCCAAAGTTCTATTCACATTATCCGAAAGTCCAGTCTCTCCAACCATTCATTTCTTCTTGCATTTCAACTTTTAAACATAATTATACTAAACTATCCAGAACATAATTACCTAATTGAGTATAATTAGATTTAATCAAATTAAACAATAAATCCAAGTTAACACAATTATAACAATTCAATACAAAATCCAACTCAATAATACCTATGCTCCCGCAATAAAATATTATTAACACATTAAACTATCTCAATCAAACATCAGATAATAACTTCCAATTATATCTCGCTCTTTATGTTTTTTATACTAAGAATCGCAATATAAGTTCTTAAATACCTATATTAAATAAATTCTCCATGTATGAACCTCCTCCATTTTATAAAGGACCTGAAGGATTTAGCGAAGTTTTAGCTAATGAACGTTTATGTAGGCCGGGAAGAGCAATTAGAGTTTATAACTACGAAAATTTTTCAGGCAATGAACGATTATTAGTAATTGGAACGGATAGGCAACTATTTGATGCAACAACTGGAAATAAAGTAAATCCTCAAGAAGTTCTAAGTAGAGAATCCGCTCCCAATGGTTGGAGCGTTGAAGGATTAGAAATAGCACTTCTTCCACAATCAGAAATAACTAAAATTATAACTAACTATCCAAACATCTAACTAATATAATTTTAACAACTCCAAACTAAAGTTAAAACTACTAAACTAATTAAAAAATAAAAATTTAACTAGGCGTTACCAGCCTTCGTCTTCAGACTCTTCTTCTTCGAGGTCTTCTTCAAGGTCCTTAAAGCTGTCGGAAGATACATCTAAGTCTTCTTCAGACTCTTCTGCTTCTTCTTTCCTTTTTTTGGTGTCTTTTGCCATCTTTTTAAAAGGTTATTTAGTTATTTCTCGAAGCTATAAATTGTTTTTAAACCTTTTGTTTGAGTAATTTCTATTATTCTACTCTCAAATCACAGAACGGGCAAAATCCATGAACATAGGGAAGAATTTCAATATGTTTGCAGATATTACCTTTCACAACTTGATTTTCCAATCCTTTTCCATCAGAATATCCTCGTTTATCTCCTTCTATTTTACTAACTTCAGGCTCATCAATTATTTTCAAATATACTATTTTTGTCAATCTTTTACTCATGTTTTTCTTCTAAACAATTTAATTCTGTCTCAATTTTTTTAACTTCATCAATGAATTTTCTTCTCATATCTTTTGCAAATGGATTCAATGTTTGAATATTCCGAACCATTTCTGGAGAATCCTTCCTAATTATATCTGCAATATTCATAAGACTATCAAATGTTTTTGTAGACCATTCTACTCTTTTAATTCCACTCTGATTTATTGCCTGGCCAACAAAGTGAGTCAACGCTTGTGATGCAGCCATTTGTTTATCATGTTCTTCAGGAGAAGCCAAAAATACATTAAGCCCGAGAGATTCACAAAATTCTTTAACTTTTGAAAGTCTTTCCTCTCCAATTTTCACAGGGCAAAGAACAATTTTTGCTCCGCTTATCCCAAATTTAGCAGACTGAGGTCCGAATAGGGGATGTGTACCCAAAACATCCACAGAAGAAGGTAATTTTTCTTTCATTAATTTACAAACAAACCCCTTCAAAGAACAAATATCCATAACCAATGTACCTTTTTCTAGCTTATTCTTTAGTTTATCCAAAATTTCCTCAACAGATTCCATAGGCATGGCAAGAATTACAATTTTATTTTTAGCAATCTTTTCAAATGATACAAATTTAACACCCAATTCTTTAGCTTCTCTAGATTTGTCAACAATATCCCAAACTTCAACGTTACATCTTGATTTTATATTTCTAGCAAGAAATTGCCCAAACATTCCAAAACCCATTACGCCAACATTCAAATTCATATCAAAATTTTCAGCCTTTGCCATTTTTGCCTGCTCAACTTTAGATGAATCCATTATATTTTGAAAAATAGAAACCATTGATTCAGGATGCTTGGCAGTCATTGCTCTTTCAAGTACTCTATCCTCTCTACCATTTTGTTCCACTCCAAGTTTCATCTTCTTCTTTATTTCTCCGATGGCAACAGCGATCTCTAATCTTTCATCCAAAAGATTAACAAGCTTAGAGTCAATGCTATCTATCTTTATTCTCAAGTCATTAATTTCATTTTCCATACATTTCCAAGTAAAATTACCTATATAGTTATAATCGTAGAATATACGAATAAACACCAAAAAGTATATAAATAGTTGAATATTATACGAATTATGAAAGATATTGAACCAAGACTGATAGAACTATTCAAAGAAGGATATTGTACTCCATTAATTTCTCAAGTCGCTAAGAAGCTCAAAGAACCTTCAACCACAATTCATTACAACATTAAGAGAATGGAAAATGAAGGAGCCATAAAAACCTATAAGGCAGTTTTCGATTACAAAAAAATTGGAGAAGGACACTGCACATATGTTTTCATTAACGTTTCAATAGACAGCTATGGAAATCCTGAAACAGTAGCCAAGGAACTTGCAAAAGATCCAAAAGTTGAAAGTATTGATGTTTGCACTGGAGACTATGAACTCCTCGTGAAATTAAGAACGAAAGATATAGATGAATATTATGCAGTCGTAAAAGGTTGGATTCAAAGATTCAAATTCTCAAAAACCACATCTCTAACTTCATTAAAACAAATGAAATCAGAATTTGTTAATTTGGATTAAGGACTTTAAACAACCAACATCACGCCTTTCAAAAAAGCAGACATTTTTTTAGCGGATTCTATACTTTTGCTTATTGTAGGAATCCCTATTCCATTAACTAAATTAACAAGCTCAACTGTTTCGCCTATTCCAAGTAATTGTGTTTGTATATCTAATCCAATTAGTTTCATCAATTTAGCCGTGTTTCTTACAGGAAAAATATTAACCTTTCCAGGTAATCCATAATTAATATCCATTAAAACTCTTGATGGAGAATGTTCTCTCAAAACTCTATACATTAATTTAGAATCATATTCTCTCGCAGGATAAATAATTGGAGTATCTTTATTTAAATTAATCATATCCCTTAAAGCCCCAGTTGCAGGACTATAATTTACTGCCAACAAAACTTTCATAAAATTCTTGATAAACTTATATTCTTAAATATTTATATCCTAGAACTTAACCGCAGTCCCATACGCCAAAATCTCTATAACACTTGCCAGAACTTCAGATATAGTAAATCTAACATTCACAACTGCATCAGCACCCATCTTCTTTGCTTCAGCTTCCATCCTTTCCTGTGCCTGTTCTCTTGCGTGAATAAGCAAATCAGAATATTCAGGTATTTCTCCTCCAATAAGAGTTCTCAATCCAGCAACAATATTACTTCCTATCCACCTAGTTCTTACAGTATTCCCTTTTACAATTCCCAAAGTCTTAGTAATCTTCTTTCCAGGTATATCCATAGTGGTTACAGTTATCATCCAGTTATCAGTAAACCCCCCTTTTTAGACTTTACTTTCAAAAAGCTTTTAAGCTCACTAAAGACATATAACTTCATGTTAGAAGAATTTATTTCAAATCAATATCTCCGGGCGTTAGCAGTTTTAGTTGGAACATTATTAATATTCAGATTTGCCCTATTTATCTTCTTTTTAATAGCCCAAAAAGCAGCATCAAAAACAAAAACTAATCTTGACGATTTATTAATAAATAAATCTCGTTGGCCCCTTACCTTTTGGTTATTTTTCATAAGTCTTAGAATCTCTCTAGAACAACTTGTTCTCTCAGACCCTTTATCTTTAATATTGTCAAAATCTATTTCAACATTAATAATACTAAACTTAGCTTATGTACTATTCTTAGTACTTGACATAATTATATTCAACGCAACTAAAAAATTCATAACTAAAACAAAGACTCAGATAGATGACGGATTAGTTTCCATAATCCAAAATACTCTCAAAATAGCTTTAATTGTTATCTCAATTCTATATATTTTAGACTTCTGGGGAGTTCAAGTAGGTCCGTTCTTAGCCGGGTTAGGCATCGCAGGTTTAGCAATTGCACTAGCTCTTCAACCAATTCTCAGTAATATCTTTTCAGGAGTATCTATGATTCTAGATAAAACAGTCAGGGTAGGAGACCTAGTATACATAGATGCAGATACAAAAGGAGTCATAGAATCCGTAGGTTTTCGTAGCACTAAAATCAGAACATTCGATAACGAATTAATAATAATTCCAAACACTAAACTTGCAGAAAGTAAGATTCAAAACGTTTCTCTTCCAGAACCAAAATCTAGAGTAGTAATTCCATTTTCAGTAGCCTATGGTTCAAATATAGAAAAAGTAAAGAAACTAATTCTTAGAGAAGTTTCCTCAATTTCTAAAGTCTGTAAATCTCCAGAACCAGTTGTTAGATTTATAGAAATGGCAGAATCTTCACTCAACTTTAAATTATATTTCTTTGTAAGTCATTACGATGACAGATGGCCCTCAATAGACGAAGCAAACACTAAGATTTACAATGCACTCAATAAGAATAAGATAGAAATACCCTATCCTCATTTAGATATAAATATAAGAAAGAAATAAGAAATATTCTCTAAATCTTCTTCCCTTTAAAAGTCCTTCTCATCTGATTAGGCGAAGCATGCTTATTCCTTGTCTTGCAAGAATTGCACCTAATATCTCCTTCGATAGTCTTTCCACATTGTATACACTTATTTTTTGGCTTACTCATAATTACAGATATTATTTAGAGTATAAATAACTATTTATTAGGAGACTAGACTAATCTTATTTTTCTAAATAGCAATTTTAACTTAGGAATATCATACTTTGCAATTTTCCATATCCTATCTAAACTTGTTTCAAAGTACGAATGTGCAATATAATTTCTAAAATTAGCAAGTATCTCCCAAGGAATATCTCGATTTACTTCCTTTAATGCACGAGGAATATTTCTACTTGCTTCTCCAATTATTTCAATTCTTCTAATTACAGCATCTTGCTTTTCAATATTGTTTTTAAAATCATTTTCTGAAATATCTTTTAAATAATCTTCAATAGTCAAAATGCAAGCCCTAATGTCATCAACATATAATCTATAATCTCTTTTCATAGTTCCACAGGTATCTCATCATGGAGTATATTTTTTCGGAGCTCTTTTCTTATTAATTCATATTCAACTAAATCTACTTTTCTTCTTAACGCTTTTTCAAGTGCGATTTTTAATTCAATCACTCCAAAAAGACTTCTATCATCAGGTATCTCAACTAAAATATCTACATCACTCTTCTTTTTTTGTTCTCCTCTTGCATAGCTACCAAAAATCCCTGCCTTGCTAACTTTGTGTGCTCTAAGCACTGGAACTATCTTTTGCTTTATTTTATTTATCTCTTCACTCATATTTTTACTATATTCTCCTAGTTTTTAAGGGTTTTGAAACTTTATTTTCAACTTTCTTACTCTTCTTCGAGAGATTAATCCTTTCAATTTTTTATTCCATCTTTTAACGTCAAAATATTTCGTCCAACGAGCATTTTCATTTCTAATCATCTTTCTGTCTTTATCTCCTCTAAAACCATCACGATAATCTTTCCAGTCATCCCAATAATCCTGCGGTTCCAATCCTTCTTCAATCAAAAGTTCCTTTTTAATTCCCTTATTTAATAATGGAGTCACTCGTCCACTATGCCTTCTATCTTTTTTATTTAATGTCATTAATTAGATTATATCCTAAAATATTTAAAATTAAGCTACAACTTTTCAAGGGCATCATATTCAAATTACTTAATTCAAGGAGATAACCTCATATTTAAATACCCAATTTAACTCAATCATCTATGGCATCAACAGCACCTGGCGCAAAGAAAAAAAGAATTGACTACAATGTCGATGGAGCAATATTTGATAACTTCATGAAAAAATGTAGTAATATGGGCTACGCCCCTCAAGTTGTCCTAGAAAAGGCAATGGTAAAATTCGCTCAAACTGGACAAGTTTAATTATTTGTTTCTAAAATATAAATGAATTAAATACGATTGGAAGGTTATTAACTTAATGCAAGAATAGGTTTTTCATCTCCAAATCTAAGAGTAGGTGCCTTTTCAGAAACATAATATCTATCTTCATTAGGAGCTAACCATACATTCTGATTATCACCTAATTCTACTGGTGCCACTAATCTCCAAACTCTTCCTCCTTCAGTCTTTCTAACTTCCTCTTCAGGAATTGTTTCATTTAATTCTCTTCCAACATGATATCCTGGTTTTCCTTCTTCTTGGGTTAAAAACTTAACATCAGTCCAGTATGTTCCAGCAGGAGCAGATAAAACTACATGTGTTAAAAATAACTTTGCCATAATTCTTTGCTTCCCAAGAATATTTAAATCTTTTTGCAGGTAATTTTGCGGAAGGATAAAACGATTATCAAAATTCTCTATAACTACTCCTAGAAAAGGCAATGGTAAAATTCGCTCAAACTGGACAGATTTAATTTTTGCAATGACTCATTTTATCACCATCTTACTTATTTTCTCTTGTCCAAATAAAACAATGCCTTTCTTAATAGCACCCCAAATAACTCCTTTTTTATTGTTTAAGTCCAACATAAAATCTTTCTGCTCTTGAAGAATAAGATGTATTTTTTTGTTAAGTATTTTATTCCTCTCATTAAGAATATCCTTTATTTCCTTAAACTTATCTTCATTTGCAACAACCAACAAATCTATATCTCTTGCATTTTTTTCATTTACTAATATAGAACCAAATAAAATAATAAATTCTGATTTATTTTCAAGACTTTTAAATTCTTCAAGCCAGATTCTATGTTCTTGAGCTTCAATGGTCAATGCCATCTCAACTTCCCTAAAAGAAAGAGGATTTTCCTTATTCAATGTATAAACAACAGCTCTTCCTATTCTTTCAGGATTAACAATATCCTTATCTGCTAATTTCTTTAATATCTTAAATGCTCCAGCATGACTTATTCCCACTTCTTGACTTATATTTCTACTATTATATCTAATCAACGGTTCTCTGAATAGTCTAAGGATAATTTTCTGTGCTTCACTTAATTCTGATTTCATCTTATATAGGTATATTTCCATTTAGTTAACATATATTAACTATTGATTAATATACTATTTAAACATTTCCTTTGAATTTATTACTTATCTAGAAAGGGATATATACACTAATTAATTTCTATTCTTATGGAACTCCACCTCGCATCAATGGAAAATGTAACTTGCTGGGCATTTCGTGCTCTCTGTCAAAATGCCACTGATTCATACACAGGAATGTTAAGTCTAACAAATTTAATAAAACGGAAAAATACCTGGAACGAAGTTGATACTTATCCTATTCCAAATCAAAGACAATGGATTCAAATAGCCACTTCCAAAGAGACAGAGTGTTCAAAATTTCTAGAAAAACTAGAACAAGAATTAAAAGAGCATCCTGAAAAAGATAATATCTACGGAATTCAATTAAATTGTTCCTGTCCATCAAATAATTTAATAAACATAGGCCAAGGCCCAGCTCTAATCAAACGTTCAACAAAAGTAATCTCTTTGCTTACAACTCTTCTCAAACAAAACAAATTCAAAATAGGAATAAAACTAAGATTAGGATTAAATGCTCTAGAAGTAAAACAGAGAAAAATCTTTACGATTCTAAGCGAATTAGAAAATCTTCATCAAATTCATCCCAATCTAACAAATATAACAATTCATTTCAAACACGCCCAAGAATCCTCAAGAAGCGAATACAATTATTCTCTTCTCAATGAAATTGCCTCATACAACCTCCCTCTAGTCCTTAACGGAGGCATAACTTCACCTCAAGACCTAAATAAGCTAATCCAATTTATCTCTCCAGAAAACAGAAAGAACATAAAAGGAATAATGCTCGGCAGGCAAGCTCTAAAGAATCCTGATTGTTTCATTCAATTTACCAATGCAAAATCTTCAGTTCATTCCAATCAAGAAATCAAATCACAATTTACTCAGCTTTGCAATCAACATCCTCCAAATTCAATTTATCTAGAAACTATAAAAGAAAAATCTCCCTGGGCAAATTAATCTCTGTGACAAAACTATTGCATTTAATAAATTTCTATTAAAATATTGCGAATAAATAAAAAAGCAGAGAGAATTAAAACTTGAAAAATAATTGTGATTTATGCACTAAATTAGACTATTAAGAATTCTCTTTTTATTACTTGATTTTGACCTAGCCTAATTCGTTGTTCTGTTAGACTATCCCTTGCTCTTTGAGATTTGAGAATTTCTTCTAATCGATTTGACCTCATATCTCCTAAGACAAACTCATCGCCTAAAGGATCACCACAATTTTTCAAGGCCCAAGCATTCGTAAGTAAAAGACCTTTAGGGGTTATTCCGAAAGAACCTCTATAAATATATTTTTCTAACGATGTACTTACTAATTCGTCTTGCAACGCATATTGAATGGATAATTTAGGACTCACAAACTTCTTTTCTAGCCTTCTATATATCTCAATTGCTTTGGTATACTCATTATCAGCCAGTATTTGATTAGATCCTTTAACCCATCTTCCTACTGGAAATGATTTCATAATATATGCTTCACTGATACCGGCTTCATGTAATTCAGAATACATATTTTCAATCAAATTCGGATTATGATTAAATCTAGATATTGGAATTTCTACAACAACATATGCTCCTGCTCGTGCATACCTTTTTCCCTGTACCAAATTAGATTTATTATATCCATTAGGTCTATATGGTACTTCAACATCTGAAGGAGCATCAAAAGTAGTTTTTACTCTTCCAACAAAAGGAATAATAGAACTAGGATCATAAAATGATAGCCCATATCCAGTTGTGCTTATTGAAAGATTATCCTTTCCAAAATATTGTGTTGCCCTTCGGATTATCCTCATATTCTCTTTTACTACCAGGGGGTCTCCTCCTGAAAAATTTATTCGAACATCAAAACCCTCTAAATTTTCCAATATTCGTAATTTATCTTCAAAAGAGAGTTCTTCTCCACGCGACTGTCTGAGGTTCGTTACCTGATCAAAGGGAGATTGTCCTTTTTTTTTGAGATATATGTTCAGTTTCTTGTAGATTATTCGATCTTAAAACTATTCTATTTTGATTAAAAACTACATTTACCGCATCAACGCAACAGTTACTGCAATCCCATGGGCACACAAGACTCATATTCCAGATTATATCTACAATCTTACTCGGTTTATTTGTGTTCTCCATTATTTTCTGCCATAAAACATAAATTTAAATATTAACTACTCCTCCTTAGAAGTAGTATGAATGATATATTAATCGACTTGCAAACAGTAGGATTTACTAAAAATGAAGCTAGAGCTTATGTCAAACTTATTGAATTAGGTGAAGCAAAAACAGGTTTCTTATGTGATAATTTAAAAATTCCTAGCTCCAAGATTTATTATATTTTAAACAGTCTTTTTATTAAGGGTTTAATAGGTTTCAAAGATTTTAAAGGGTCGCGAGTTTATTTTGCAAATAATCCTTCAACTGTTCGTACTTTGTTTTTAAAGAAGAAAGAGGAACTAGAGTTAGTAGAATCAAAAATAAATAATAGCATTAAAACTCTAGAAAAATTACCTAAACAAAATATTGCTTTAACAAATTACAAATATTTTGAAGGAATTAACGGAATAAAATCTCTTTGGTTTGAAGCTATGGCTATGATTGATAAGAATGACTGTATAGATGTTTTAACCGGAACTAAAAATAGCTTTGAACAGTTAACTGATTTTTATATAACTGAGATACATAAAAGAAGAGTAGCAAAAAAAGTGAATACAAGAATAATTCTCCCAAAGGGAGCAATGAATGAAGGGAAACTTCGTAAAAAAACAGGGAGAGTTGAAATAAAATATTATAACAAGGAGAGTGAGGGTGAATTTGCAGTTAGTAAGAATTTTGTAATTTTGCAGCATACATCTAAAACTACTGGCATTCCAAGAGGATTTATTATAAATGATAAAATCTTTGCAATTACTTTCAAGGAAATTTTTGAAAATTTATGGGAAAAGGCAGAAAATTAGATTTTTAAAACCCCAGAGTTTCAGACTGTATTCTAAACTCTAGAGGCATAGTGGTTACTGCACTAGGTTGCTACCCTAATTTCCAGAATACAAAGGAAGTCTCTCTTCACCAGTCGCTTCATAAAACTTAGCTCTAACTGCTTCCACCTGATCTCGAGAAATTTCAGAGCTATGCTCGCCAGAAATAAACATATATCTATTAAAAATTCCTCTCAATTCTTCAGTCAATACTTCTTTTCTTGCAGGAGAACTCATTCCACTTCCCAAAAGAATATCATCATGAATCTCACCAATCTGAGTTTCTAATCTTTGAAATGCTTCCTTGTCCAGAAATTTTCTTCCACTCATAACCTTTAATCAGATTCTCTACTTTTAAGCATTTGTATAAATAAATGAATATAATCCACTTAATTTTATTTCTTTCCCCATCTCCACTCAGGTTTTTATCCCTTTTTCCAGCACACGCCCAAAAGAATTCATCACTCTTTGCAATAAACATAAACCCAAATCCAATTTATCTAGAAACTATAAAAGAAAAATCGCCTTGGATGAATTAGTAACGCATATCGGGAGTAACACTTATACTCAGAATTTTTATTGCTCTATCTCTAATTTGACCAACCCTACTTCTAGTAATTTCTCCACCAAAATAAGTTCTCGCTATCTCTTCAGTACCATAATCATTTCCATCTTCCAAACCATATGCTAGTCTTATAACTTTTCTTCTTCTTTCATCTAGCATAGGCAATAAACTGTCAACTACCCACATTGCATGTTCATATACATGATCAGTTTCAACCTGAAATGCAGGATGAGCTTCATTTACTTTTTCCAAAGGAACTAAACTTTCTTCAGGAATTCTGTCCTCTAAAATATTTCTATCTGGAAAAACTTCTTCTTGCAATAATACCTGTCCTCGCTCAGTATAAAAAGCACACAATTTCCTTTGAGTTTCAAGAGAAGGAACAACTCCTCGAGACTCATAATTATGTAAATTCTTTATTTTAACTCCAGTTGCTCTCTGAACTTGGCTCCTAGATAAACCTAAAGACTCTCTTGCCCCCTTGAGCATCCAATTAGGATTTTGCTTTGCATTTTTCCTTATTCCAGTACTTGCCATGAAAAATCAGGAAAACTTTAATTTTTAAATCTAACTATATTTTCCCCAACGCCATCTTGGCTTTTCGCCTTTCTTCCAACAAACTAAAATTAGAATTCCTGTCGCAATAAATATAAAAATCAAATTCTTCAACCATTCATGATCCATCATTTTAACTGCTGGAATAAAGAACATAGCCCAAATCAATATAACGAACCATCCTTCCCAAGTACACGGATACCATCCCCAACCATAATTCTTCGCTTTAAACCAAATTCCCTCGTTCTTTTTCATATAATTATAACTCATTTATATTATTTAAATATTCTTTTCAAGAAGAGAGTTTTATCTACTTCCCTCAACAGGAGGTAAGTTTATTCGTCTTTCCATGTCTTTCAAAAAATTAGGGTTCATTGGATACGGAACAATACCTAGTTTTCGCATCTGTTCATCTTGTGCCCTTCTATGAGCTGCACGACTATCAGTTTCATCTAATTTTCTTTGGTATTCTGCCTGTTGCTCCTTAGGACTCATTTTATAGATAACACATCCACTTAACATCAAGCTACTCACTCCTACAAGTAATAGCGAAGACAGGTAATTTATTCGGTTATTCATACTAAAACCGCCCATTTTACTGTATAAAAACATATCTATTTCAAAGCATAATTTTCATGTCACGAAATATTAAGACACATATTTATAATCTAGTTATTCTCAAATATTCCATGAGAGACAGTGCACAACATTTAAAGAAGATAAACACTGAAGCTAAAAGAAAAACAAATGACCTTGAAAATAAAACTCAAGAAGAAATAAATAAAAACACCAAGCAACAAAAATTATTTTAACCTCTAGACATAAATCTAAATCTATTTAACCCCCATTTTATTCAAAATCCTATGGAATTAGAAAAAGAGGGTGCCTCCAAGAGAGAAAGTAAAATTTCCTTAAATTTATCTCCCTCCAGTCTAAACATCTATTATCAAAGTCCTCTGTTATTCTATCTAAAATATATTGCCAAAGTTCCAGATGACACTCCAGTTCCAGTTTGCTATGGGCTTTCAGGAGGAATAGTTCACGAATGTCTAGAAAAATATGCAAAAAAAGAATTAGATAGAGACGAAGCATACTCTCACTTACTAAAAAAATGGGAAAAACAAAATCTGCATATTCACGGAGACATTTACGGCAATCTCCTAAATCCTATGGAATATATTCATGCTATGATTAAAGGAATAGACATAATTGACCAACACGAAAATCATATAACTGAAGAAACAATAACTTTTCCTCTTAAGGAAAATGAAAATATAAAGATAGGAATAAAAGGAATAATAGACCTTCAGGCAACGGATAAAATTCACAAACACCACGTTATTCTAGATTACAAAACAAGTAATAGTGTGAGTAAAGACAAAAGCTTTGAACGTCAAGCCCTTTTCTACAACTTTCTTCTTCATAAAAAGAAAAATATTCTTCCTAATAAAACAAGTTTTCATTATCTAAAATTAGGAGTTTCAACAGATTATATGTTTTGTCTAGAAGAAATAGAAGAATTTGAAAAAGAATTACATGCAATCGCAGATACAATCCTTTCATTTGGAATGGACATTGGAAATTATCCAATAGGAAAAATAGATGATATGTTCAATAGCAAAAAGCAAGCTTGTATGCGAGAAGTGGAACGCAGAAGAAATATGTAATTAATCATTATACCCTGCGGTCTTGCTATAGGGTGAAATCTTCAGCAGAAATAAGATATAATATTTTCAAAATGCAATTAATAACAATATAATTATCAGATAATAAATTTCTTAAACACAGGATCATATCTTTTCGAAATATTTTTACCCTTACTAGCACCAAATATTCTATAAATAGGATAGTAATACAAGGTAGTATTAATTAGAACATTTTTAATAGACAAAACATGTTTTTCAATTTCATCATTAATATGAAACGCCTCCTCACTACGTAGTCTTTCTTTATAACTTCTTTTCTTTAACATTTCTAATCTAACTTCAGATTCCCTAATTAGTCTATTCAGAATACGAATATCTCTATCATAAAATGTGTGCTTAAGTTTACTTTCAAGAATTTTTATTTTCTCCTGGCATCTTTCTAATTCGTCATCTTTTTCTTTAATTTGTTTAAAGTAATGATCTTTAACTCTATGAATTTCTTTCTCTAGCTTCAATTTCAAAGCTCTTTTAATTGTTTTAATTTCTTTATTTGTTTGTAAATGTAATCTTTTTTTAGCTGAAAAATAAGATTTTCCTAAAGCGATGGAAGGAATTTCTTCGGGATTTCCATTGTTAATTTTAAACTTCGTCATATCTAATTCTGAAAATTCATTATCAGTAATTAATAATTTATGCATAACTTGTTTCTTCTCATTAAGATACTGATAAACAGACAAAAATGAAAATTCAGACAAAAATCCATATCCTTCAGGATTAATCTCAATAATTTTAAAGTCTTTCAATTTAATTTCTTCTAAATCTGGTTCAATATTTATCTTTAATAAACTAGTTTGCCCTCTATTTCTAAGATAATCTTTTATTGAAATCAAAAAGTAACTTCCTTGAGTAACAAGTTCTGAGTTTTTAAATTTGGAATGTAACTTAAAATCAAACACTAACCTATAAGGTGCTTTCTTTCCAATAAATTCTTCAAATTCCTTCGGCGCTTCCTCAATAGTTAAAACTCCATTTCTATCACTAATTTTACAATCTTTAAAGAACTCCAATATAAACTCTTTAGAATTATACTCTTTCATTTTAGTCCAACAACTCCGAAGTATATTTCTTAGTTTTTTCATAATCTTTTATTCCCTTGTTTATTTCATTTCCAACATTACTAATTTCATCTGCAAACTTACCCAAGTTATTCTTAGAATTCAGAAAAGCATTCATAATCTTTTCTTCAAACTTACTAGAACCATACTTTCCATTAGAATCTAATCCCATATTAAATAATATAATTGGCAATTCTCCCATAACCAGCCCAATACAACACATTTTATTTATTATTAAATCAACAACATGTTCTTCCATTGTTCCCTTGGTAGCAAGATTGTACACAAAGATATCTTTTTTTTGTCCTATTCTATCAAGTCTACCTATTCTTTGTTCAACAGCCATAGGATTCCAAGGAAGATCGTAATTAATCAAGTTGTGACAAAATTGAAAGTTTAATCCCTCTGCGCCAGTTTCAGTACTCACAAGTATTTGACTTTTCTCCTTAAATTCCTTAACTTTCTTAGATTTTTCATTATTAGTCAGTCCTCCTTTAAATTCAGTAATTATAAATTTCTGTTTTCTCAATATTTCCGAGATATATTTCAAAGTTATAGGATGTTTAGTATAGATAAGCATTTTAGTCCCAGGTTCATTTTTATTTATTTCATTAACCAATTCTATCAATCTATCTATTTTGGTATCTTTATCCATCCCTTTGAATTGCTCAACAATTTTTTTAGCAATATTTCTAGTAGTCTCATGATACTTTGGATTTGCTCCTACATTTTCTAAGAATTCAATTGAAGACTTAGATGAACTCGTTATCTTAGGTAATATAGAATGCATAGCTAAAGAAGTATTTATCGGATTTCCATTAAAATCTAGATAATGAACTAGTAACATATCTGAAACTTCCTCATATGCTCTTTTTTCAGCCCAACTTAGCTCTACAGATTGAATCTTTGGAATTCTTTTCATATATCTTATCCCTTTAGCTTCATCTCGTCTTCTCCTTATCATAACTTCTGAAAGCTTTCTTTTCAATTCCGCAGGATTTAATGGCTGTCTTTCATTTCCATTCACTAAAAAGTTTCCTCTAAACTCACTGATAGTCCCAAGATGTCCTCTTCTTAAAAGAGATAAAAGATTATACAATTCAATTAAGTCATTTTGAAACGGAGTTGCTGTAAGTAGTAGTAATCTTTTCTTTTGAAGTTTATCTACAAATTTCCATCTAAAAGTATTTTTATTTTTTAATTTATGTGCTTCATCAATTATTATTATATCCCAATAGATATTATGGGCGTCAGAATGTTTGAACTTGTTTGTTTGGTTATTAAAATTTTTAACTTTATCAATAGACGCAATCGCGAGTTCACTATTTTCCCATTCCCTTTCATTATTTACTTCTTTAAAATTTAGCTCAAATTTAGTACTCAACTCTTCCTTCCACTGATTAACTAAAGAAGGAGGAGTAAGGATCAATGCTCGTCTTATAAATCCTCGAACAATGCATTCTTTCAACACCATTCCCGCAGTTATCGTTTTTCCTAAACCTACTTCATCTGCTAACAATGCTCTTCCATCCAAATCTCTTAAAATCTTAAGTGCTCCTTCCTGTTGATGCGGCAAGTTATACTCTAAATTCTTTTTAATCATAGGATATGAAATCAATTCTTTTATCTCTGATTGCTTTGCAGCTTCCTCAGCTTTTAACTTAAGATTAAGCACCATTATCGGTTCAAATTCTTTATTTTTTACTTTATTTATAATCGCTAAGTCATCTTCCGAAATCGATTCAACTATCTTAAGAATTTTATCAAAATAAACTTTTTCACGACGATTTTCTTCATTTTCCTTTAAAACAGGGTTTTTTTCGTTCTTCGCCATTTTGCCCCTAGGGAAAGATGACTTTTAAGTGTTTACCTTTTGCTTATTTTTGGGTTTTGATGAAAAAATAACCTAGATTTTAGTATACATAGTATAGAGGACTTTGAATAACCCCCTATTTCAAAACATTTTATGGGGTTTTCAAAGGACTTCTTAGAGGATTTGAGGGTTTTTCCAAATCCTCTATAATCTGTTTGAATACAATTGGAAAATTATTATCTAATGTTTGATTTGAATAAGGATTTGATGTTGAAGATATGTTATTAGGTTAAGATTATCTATCAATGAACTTGATGTAACCTATCAAGATTTTTCCTATTCCAATTCAAAAAAATATTCCAAGAAAGTCGTAGCATAGCTTCCAGAATCAAGAACAAAGGACATTACTATTTTCTTTGCAGGCCCAAATATCTCATCTTCTTCAGTAACTATTTCCAAATCTCTAACTCTAAGGAATGCTTTTCTCTCCGCCCCCTTTAGGCTTAGAAAAGGTATGTCCGAATTCCTAAAGTCCTCCCAAGTTAAATCATTTTCTTTCAAAATTTCCTCCTCAATCTCTGCAAACTTATTCTTCGAATTACCAACGTCATATCCTGGAATAACCAGAGAGTCAGTATTGGAAGCAACTCCCCTTTCCATTGCTCTCTCAATAATCTCATTAAATATTCTACTCTGAACGGATTGGCACATAATCAGAAGAACTTTTTCTCCGATCATTCCAATTGCCCCAAGAAAATAATTTTTATTATTACCTAAATATTCTATTATCCTATGCTCCATATGAAGTTCCTTTGGAAAATAACCCTTTGCAGAAATAATATTCTTTTCTTCTTTTAATTTTCTCTTTGCATCTCTTACTTCCTTGCCCTCTTTATCTCCATATCCAGTTAGATAGGCAAAAATAGCTTCTTTATATTTGCCCTTTAAAATTAATTTTCCTATTTGAAAATTATTATTTCTAACAGAACCAAATCTCTGCATTCCAAATAAATTAGGAATATATTCTGTATTTCTTATTCTACTTAACACCTTAAGCGCAGCCCCATCTAAATTTCTTAAAGTTACTCTAAACCTATTTCCTTTCAAGTCTCCAATCTTTATTTTATGTTTCCCCCATCTAAAATTCTTAAGAATTATTCCAGGATGAGAAAATACTTTTATCTTTTCCATATCAGGATTAAACACAGAAATCCTCTGACACGTCCATGCAACCTTATCCTTACTTCCTCCGTAGCCTATCTCATGAGGATGTTTTTTAATCTTCTCAGACAATTCACTCATCGCGCTAAGATGATCAATATTTATTTTCTCAAGATCAAACATAATGAAATCTCTTCTATCATTAACATTCAAATTACCAAAATCAACAACTGCGTTCTCGAACGCAGACATCAAACTAGAAATCTCAGATATTTTTCCATCCAATTGTACTTCTTCAACGATAAAATCTTCAGGCCCATGCTTAAACACTGCCCTTCCCTTATCAAATACTACCATGATATTATTCAAGCACATCTCTCTTAAACTTAACTAGTTCACCGATTTATTTAAAAACCTCAAATAAAGATAAAAGAGCATGGCTCTTGGATTAGTAGAAAGGCATTATACTCCAACAGGAATCACGAATACTAGAAATCTTTCAGGCGTTCTGAAAGAATTACCTGCTGAAAGATATCAGACAATGGTTCAAAGAATTAACTTATTTGCAACTCCTACGATTTCAAGAGGTTTAGGTTCTGTAATCGACGAAACAAAATACTATACTTTTTCTGGAAGCAACGTTTTCTTAGATAATGGTCTTGCTCAAGCTGGCACAGCCGTAACTTCAGATAATCAAGAAGGATTTCCCATGATTCGCCTATTTGCAAATTCCTCAGAACAAATGGAAAAGTTGGAATTAGAATGTGGTTTAAGATTTTAATCTTGCTTTGAACTTATAAATGCCCACCAAGGCTTATTCTCGCTAATAACATCTCCTGTTTCTGCATCAATCTGAATCTTGTTCTGCGCTTTTGCTGAAAATATTCCTAAAATCCTATAATGTCTTTCAACCTGAGTTTCATAGGCAACTCTAGTATCATTTCCCTTGCCAACTTCCTTCAATTCAATTGTACAATTATTTGTTTCATTACATACCTTCAATTTAAGTCTTGCTAACGCAATTTCCGATGCAGCAGAAGGCATTACTTTTATCTCAGCATTTCTTCCATTGCTTAATTCAACTTCTAGTTTAGAGTCATTATTCCCAACTTTAGTTAAATTTAATCTAGTCCTAACAGAAATATTATTTTCCCTTAACTCTCTTATCCCCGCGCCAATTTCTCTAACATTCAAATACTCTCCCAGAGAAGTTGTAAAGTTTCCATATCTAAATTCAGTTCTTAGCTCTTCTATTCTTTGACTTAATTCTTGTCCTATTCCATTATCATTTAAAGATGAACCACCATTACTTTCCTGATTATTTACAACTACAGAATCATTAACTAAACTCGAATTTTCACGAGAAGTAGAATTTGAAGAATTATTTATTTCAGAGTTATTTCTCTCATCAGAAACTATTACCTCTACTAAATTTGAAGGTACTCTAACCATATTGGCATCCAATGTGACTGCCGTTTGTGCCAATGCTCTCCCATTTAATGTTGCTCCAGTATTCATTACTATTCCAGCTATTGCTAAGATATTACCATTAAATACAGACGTTGTTCCAAGAATAACTCCTGTGCCTCCACCGACTTGCCAGAATACATTCCTTGCCTGTGCCCCGCCAGTTAGAGTTATAATTGCAGCACTATCCACCGTTAAATCCTGGGATATTTGGAATATCCAAACATCATTCGAGTTTCCAGAAAGAGTAACGCCTCTATTATCAATATGAACTCCAGTTCCCCACTTATACAATCCAGGAGCAATAGTCATTCCACTAATATCTCCAGCACCCAATTCAGTAGCATCTGGTAAAGTTCTTCCAGCAGAATTAGTGTATGCAGTTTCCATATCACTCACAGCACTAGTCATAACAGATGGAGTTGGAGAAGTATAATCTGATGCATATATCTTTCCAGTTACCAAAGAAGAGGTAGAAAATTTATTAGAAGAATCTGCTATCAAACCAAATCCAGTCATTGCAGTACTATCAATTGGGCTCACTCCCAAATTTCCAACAATAGCCGTAGTTCCAGTAGTTGTTATTCCTGCCTTTGATAATATAACAAAATTACCTGCAGTTCCAAGATTTACAGTTGCAGGCGAATTATACGCAACAGCAAATTGCATAGATAACACAATTGCAATACCCATTAGTGCAAATAAAAATATAAAAACATTAAGTTTAGATTTGTTCATTTTAAGTCCATAATTTCCAAGCAATTATGCTATATATAGCAGAGCTGTATTACTCGCTACTTCTAAAATTCCCCTCCTAGAAATATTATTTCCTCACAACAATTTCTTCATCGTCTTTTATAATCTTAATCCTTTTCTTCTTGGGTTTACCTTTAATTCCTCTTCCCAAAAGCTCATCTTCACTCAATCCAGGTATGTCCTTCATACTATTTCAAACACACTCGGATATTTAAAACTACCCTAAAAAATACTTTTGCCAAGAGGAGATTAATTTTGCTAAAATCTGTATTTTAATTAATTAACGATTGTTTACTTTTTTCTCTCTACTTTAATAGTTACTTTACTTTTTTTCTTAGTTGCAAGTGGAGGCAATAAATGAGATAAAAGTTGTTCTGCAGTCATTCTGCGAACTATGCCTTTTGAACTTTTTTGTGTCCAACCTTTTTTATCTCTGCGGTAAATCTGAGTAGAGCCACGTTTAGTTGTCAGGTATATTATACATTCATCGTTTTTCATATTGCATTTACTTTAATTCACTTAATAAACATTGCCAAAAAAACAAGGGATTATTTATATAAAAAATCCCCCTATCTATAAATCGAATATTTTATTTCTTCTTAATATCTAATACTGCAACAATAGGATAATGATCCGAAGCTTTTTCAGTAAAATTATTCTTTACTACATAAGCATCTTTCACTCCAATATCATTTGAACAAAATATATAATCTATTCTCATAGCAGAATCTTTATTCTTAGAGCAATGGTCTGTCGGAATTGTATAATTCCATGGATTACGAGCAACAATAAAAGTATCTCTTAGTCTTTTATCAAGTATAGCCCTAATAGGCAATCGTTTCTTAAATTCCTTCACAGTATTTGAAGCATGCTTATCAAAGTTAGAAAATCCTCTATAAAGTTTATCAAAATTATAGTCGTCCTCATCTGATAGAGCATTAAAATCTCCAACCACTAAACAAGGATGTTTTATATCTCTTAATGAAGACTGAACAAATCTCATTTTTTCCTCTTCAGTTAAAGTAGGATGTGGATGCAAAACATTTAGTCCCAACTTGTAGCCTTTCAAGTCAAGAGTTATTCTAGCAAATGGACAATTGGGAAGACTATAGTTCTCTCTTTCAACTATTGGAAAACGAGATAATACTGAAATTCCCCATTCATAACCGCTAGGAGCATGATAATGATGAGGATAATTAAACAATTTCGGATAATCCATTAAAATACTCCATCTACTTTTTTCAGCAAAACATGCCTCATTTAGAACCAATACATCAGGATTCTCTTTTTTAACTGCTTTCTGTGCAGCCATTAATCGATCACCTTCAAAATCAAAAGACATGTCCTTATTGTGAAGAGGATTATAAAAACCATGCAAAATATTATACTGCATTACTTTAAGCTTCATTTAATCCCCACATTCCTTAAACCATTTAGAATATTCTTCACTTTCTAACAATTCATTTCCTTTTGTAGTTTCCATAAACCCATAAATCTTTTTGTCTCGATATTCTATTTTTATCAATCCCGACATTTCTAACTTATCAAGAATTTTCATAATAACTTGTCCTTCAAACAAATCTTTTAATCTTTCTAAATTATCTCTTCCATCTCTTGCAATTGCATAAAGAACTTGAAATTCTTTTTTATTAATTTTAATTACAGGTAAATCATTAAAAGAATATCCCCAGAATTTTTCTTCAACTTTTTTAATTTCTTCATTTATATCAATTTTTCTATGTGTTGCAATTTTTTTCAGTATATCTAGAGTTTGTGGAATTTGACAAGTTTCATCCCAAATAGATCTTATTCTTCTTAATTCCAGAGATATATTTTTCCCCTGTTTTTTTGCCAAATCTTCAGCATTATTCAAGCATCTATTCATATACTCTTCCGAAAACCCTCCATTAAGTGCATAATACTCTGCAAGTTCCAATTCCTTTTCAGTTGTAAGTATTTTTTCAACCATCGTAAAAAATCCCCCCGCCGAGAATCGAACTTGGGTAGCCCGGGTTCTGCTATTTTCTAACGAAAATGCTCTGTTCGCACTTCATCCTGTTTCCATATGGAAAGTCTGTGCTAGTTATATTAACTACAGCCGGGCGCTCTGCCATTGAGCTACGGAGGGTATGTAATTATGTAAAAACTTACATTTTTAAATATACTGCTTAGACCATTTTAACTGTTTTCGAGGATAAAAAAACGAAGAATTATTATAAATACAAGAATATAGTTGTTTAATATTTTCCTTTATATTTGTTCTTAGAATCCAAACATACTCATCTTGTTTAGAAATCTTAAAATTCTTAAATCCTTTCTCTATAAGAATCTTATTTATTCCCTCAAGAAATCTAACTGAACCAGATGAGATTTTAAAGCTAAAATTATTATTACTAAAAACAATTGAACCATCTCCATCAAAGACTCCCCTTAAATAATCCCAAAAATATTCTTGCTTATTCTCAAAGAACATCTTAGGAACTAAAAGATTATAGGATTTAGCTCCTATCGGAATTCCTAACGAATTTAAAAATAATGCAATCTTTTTAGAAGATATGTATATTTCATAATTTGGTCTTTTAGAAAATCCTGTTTTTCTTGCTCTAACTGAAGCAGTATAACTAAACAACTTTTTAATAATATTTAATATCATTTCTACTTCTTCTTTTTCGCTAGTATACATCATAACACGGTACAGCCATCTTTGTTTTATTACTTGTATGTGCCCATCAGTAGACATTAATCCTAAAAAATAACTTAAATCTGAAGTAATCTCTTTAGGAGTTACAGGAATTTGAAATAATTTACATTGATATCCTGCTTCAGTCATCATATTATTCCAAGTACCAAAATATTTTCTTGACAAGGTATAAAGCGAAGGACTATCTGTTTTTACAGGTCTTCTTCCTAATTCCTTTTCTAACTCTTTTAATCTAAATATTATTTCACTCTTTTTATGCATTAATTAACAAGTAATAATCTATATTTATATTTTCCTATGCGGGGTTTAAACTCACAATTTTGGAATATATATATAAAGGTTATTGTTTGAAATAATAGATTTACCGAATATAATTAACTATTCTAGCCAAGAAGATTATTGTTAGTATTAGCTTTCAAATGAATATTAAACTTAGCTTGATCAAAAGTTATTCTAAACTTATCAAAAAATACAGATCTTCCAATTAATGGTGGAAAATCATAATCTGATAAAATTACTTTAACTGGTAAATCCACAGAATATTTTTCATGAACTTTTCCAAAATCTATACGAATATTAGATGAAACTGCAGAAGCAGAACCTCCAATTCCGAATGTTTCTTCTTTTTTCCCAGATAAATCCAATCCTAATAATTCAGCCACCTGTTTTGGAATTGCCGAAATATCTGCTCCAGAATCAATAAGGACTGTAAATTCAAATTTAATCCCCTTTCCAGACAAAGTCATAGGGATGGAAGGAGTCCTAGTTTGAATATTATTAGTTCTATACACTTCCTTATACCTATAAGTTAAAGTCATTTTTAAAATATCAATGTCTCATTTGAAGGAATCTTCGAGAGTAAAAACTTCTTATTCCCGCAAACAATCATTGCCTCTTTTGCAACCATTCTCACATCTTTCCCATGAGAGATTATCTTATTATTTGATATCGCCACCCATTCCCCACTATAAGAACTAAGATCCTCGCTCATATAGAAATCATAATTAGACTCAGCATTTTGCATATAATCTAAAGACTAATATTATTTATAAACATTCCGAAATAAAAATCTTATTCTTCCTGCGAACTCATCTCACTCATAAAGAATGCTCTATTGGATAAAACTTCATGTGTCTTTCCATCCTTTTCATATATTGCAGTTGTAGCAGGCAATTCAAATCTTCCAACTACATTAACAGTTGAATAAATAATATAAGAGAACACTCTTTCTTCTCCCGCTTGCAATCTAGACACATTCCAGAATATTCTTCTAGTCATAGGATCAATCTTGTCTGGCTTTATTCCAAACTTCTCATACAATTTAGTCATTCCAGGCAATCTATCAATAACCTGTATTCTATCAACATGACTTCTTGCTTTAACTCCAATTCTAACTTTCAAAGCAAATTCTCCTCCTCTAGTTTTAACATATGAAACTTGCTTACTTACAACAACATTAGTCTTAGAATAGAGATTTACCAATACTGCTACAACAACTATCAAAAGCAATAGGAAGAATGGCAAGGTATAATTAGTTGTGCTAGAAACAACCCAAGACTCTCCTGGTTGCAATGGCTTAGTCCAAATATAATTAACTCCTAATCCGCTTCTTTCAGATTTATCGGAAGAATCGGAAAAAGTAGTAAACAATCTAGACAATACGTCTTTACTTATTTCAATTTTATCTTGCACAGGAACATTTCCCTCATTTTTCTTAGTTATCTTAGTTGTTCTAATGATAAATCCATCTTTTTCAGTAACTATAGAAGTTCCTTCTTTCTCAAGATAATTAACAACACCTTCAACCTTAACTTTTGCATCTTCCATTGCAATAGAAGCAGTAATAATATATCTTCCAGCAGATAATTTCTTAGATTTACTTGCATCCACAGGGATACTTACATTAGCTTTCCCGAATGGTTCCAAACTAAGCTTCTGTTGAGAAACACCAAATTCAGAATCAAAAGTCAACACTACGTCATTCATATAAGCATTTTGAGTATTTTGTACGCTTAATTCTATAATAGTATCATCATATCCTAAATTGCTAGGAATTATTGCAATTGCATCCTTCAAAGAAACAACTCTAAATGACAAACTATCCATTACCTGCCCCAAAGAACCTCTAACATAGTAATCTACAATATAATTTCCAGGATGATTCAAATAATCCTTTCCAGCATATGCCTTAACTTCTTTAGTAATACTTCCAGGAAGATTAAATGTTGCCTGAGGATCAAATCTTAATCCTAATAACGAATAAACCTCTGCAAAATCATCTCCTGCACCTCCATTAATAGTCAAATCAAAAACAACTGGATTTCCAACCTCTGCCAAAATAACCTCCGACTTCATTTCTTTGGAAATAGTATATCCGCTAACTCCACTTATAAGAAGTAATAACACTAAACTTAAAATTAAAATCTTTTTCATACAATTCACATATAGTTTTATTTTATAAATATTTGTATGGTTAGATATTTGTCGACGATAGATATTATGTAAAAAATTAACTTCTCTTTCCACTCATTTCGAGAAATGCCTTCAATTTCTCTTTAAAGTCACGAGTATCATCCTTAACTTTGTCTTCCATTACGTCAACTCTATTAGGAATAACATATTTATTATAAATTCCTCTTAAAAACATGTAAAATCCAGTACTTTCATACTTTCCAGCAATATCTCTATGCAAAACTCCCTTGAACTCCATTCTAACTCTTCCCTTGTTCATCTTCTTCTTCTTTCCATCAATCTCGACTTCTACATCGCTCATTCCATCAACTACAATCTTGAAATTTATTTCAGATTTGAAGTAATCACTTAATTTACTTCCAGCAGTCCATTCAAACTCTATATCTCTCGAACTTCCTCCTGCTTTTTCAGTATATTTATTTTCAACTATACTATAGTTTTCATTCTTAAACCAATTATACGCATAAGCATAAAACTCTCCATAGTCGAACAAACCGACATGCTCAAGCTTCTCTTTTATTAATACATCTTTTTCTGGCATCTTCTTTCAAATCATCAAGATTAAAGAGATATTTAAAGCTTGCTCCCTGCAAGCTTTAGACCTCAAAATCTAAAAGATTTTGAAGTTTAAAACTTCCTGTAGAAGTTTTAAGCCACGAGGATCAAAAATCCTCGATGCTGAAAGAAGTTTATTAAACTTCTTGAGGCACTCAAGAACTTTGTTCTTGATGTTTAAAGCTTGCTCTCTCAAAACTTTTGCAATTAAACAAATGTCTCTTCTTAGATAATAATCCCTATTTTATTTAATAATAATTTCCAAGTTATAATTCACATTAAAAAAATATAATTTAATACTTAACTCTTCGATCCAATTTCTCTTCCTCACTCAATTCAATTCCCTCTTCTTGAAGAGAAAGCAATGGAACACTATTCATATTTAAACTAACACTCAAGCTAGATTCTTTCATAGCCTTAATTCTATCTCTTTCCATAAAAACCAATTTCGTAACCTTTGCAAGCTCCCGCATTTCAGCCCGTGGATGCGTAGCATAAGTTCTAGCAACCATTTTACCTAAGGTTCTATCATTTAAATAATAAAATATCTCTCCTGCAATAACCGGATATTCAGCAACAAATTCTCTTCTGTCCTCATCCGACTTAAATCCTCTTTGAATTGCTGCTAAAGAATGATAATATGCTAATCGTGTATCTGCCCTTGCCACACACCTCCAAAATAAAACCACTTTTTAAACTTTTATATGTCACGAACGTTATAACGTTCGCGAGCATAGAAAATCTTCTTAGATTTCTCTATGCCAGAAAACCAAAGGTTTTCTTGGCATCCAAACCTCGAGAATTGAAATTCTCGATGGCAGTCAAGGACATGAAGTCCTTGATGGCACGAGTGCTTGTTACAAACCATGACTTAAAAGTCGAGGTAGCACATCGTGCTTTTGATAAACTTATGAATATAATTTAGCAGTATTATCTGCCATATTCAAATCCCCTTCGTTCATAATTATTCTAAATTCAACATTTTCAGCATCTTTAACTTTAATATTCTGAACAGAAAGTATTTTTTTCCTTCCAACTTCAATATCTTCTAACTCATAAACTTTCGCGCTCTCTCCAGAAGACACAATGTCCAACTGAACATTTTTCGCATCAATCAATCCCTGATTTCCTATTTCTATCTCAAAATTAATATATCTTCCAGAACTATTAGCAACAACTTTTTCAATAACAACATCAGGCAAACTCGCATACGAATACAATCTTTTCAACTCATTAATAATATCCAAATCAATTTCCTCTTCACAACTAGTTATAGGATACATTATACTATTTTCATTACTATTGTGGTCAAAACCAAATGCATGTAACATTTCATGCAATGCCACCAATGGCCTATCACAACTTTCATCCTTATACAAAGAAATATTAGAATTTTCTATAACAAAAAACTTAGTTGCATTTATTATATTATTAGGTTTAGCCGCTCCTGCAATTACATGATTCTTTTCAGCAATTTCAGGTTCTTCTGAACTACATTCAATAATAATCTCTGGATTTTCAGTCCCAAGAGTAAACGTCACTGGAATTTCACTTTCCAATAATTTCATAGCATCAATCGCAGACTTTTTTCTATTTTCATTACATCCAGAATCAAGACTATACGTTAAATCACTAGACGAGAATCTCATATTAGGATAAAATTGAATACTACTATTTGTCATGTTAACAGTAACATTAGAAACAAATTGCTTATACTCTATAGTTTTAGCACTAATCTGAGAATAAAATAAAAATCCAGAAACTGCCAAGCAAACAACAACTAAAAATATTAATATCCAATCACCAATAGTCATTTATAACAGATTAATTCCACGTTTTAATATCTTTGCTTGTCTTTCTTTTAAAGAGAATAAATAAAGAAGCCGCGGACACTGCCAAAACTAAAAACGCTAATCCATATGTTCTATTCTGTTGAAAATCCGTTCCAATGACTGCCCCAGTCATTCCACTTAAAAACAATGCCGAAACCATAAAGCATATTCCCGAAAATAGTTCAGCCACAACTGCCCATTTACTAAATTCCATAATTCCAAGAGTTTTAATTAACTAATAAACTTATCCTCCGCAAATATTATAACCTCTTAATTTATAATATCTCTATGAAAATCATAAACTACTTGGGTTGCACAAAGGAAGAAGTCGAATCCAAAAAATTCAATATCTGGATAGGAATTAGCTTAGGAAATAAATATTTTACAAAAGAAAATATAGAAAAATATATTCTTTGGGCATTAGAAAATACAAAAGAAGATATTATTGTAGTGATTGGAGACAGACTTCAAGCCATAAATTTAGAGGTTCTAGATAAATATAACAAAACAAGAGCATGGAAAGTCGCTCTAAGAAAAGGAGACGAAAAAGAAAAAGAAATAAAAGAAATTGTAGAAAAATTGCCTGAAGAAAAGAAAAAACTTATCAAAATTGTCAAATTCAAGGATGTTACAAACACGAAATATTATGAATTTATAAAAGAAATTCTTGAAGAAGCATACAAAACTAATTCTCAATTTAAAGAATATATTACCAATATAGTAAAAAATAACCCTAAGGCCTCCACTCATAAACTATCAGATGTAGAAATAGACTCATTAGCCCAATATATTATATTGGAGCTTCCAATTTATTTAAACGGATGTTACTTAAATAAATATTATACTTGCACAATTTACCCAGGCCGAGGATTAATTGATGAGCTTGAACATGGTTTACATACAGGCAATCTTTTTCCAGAAATTGGAAAGAAACTCAATCTAAAAAATCAAGTTGGTATTTTAGAAGGTTATATAGAGTAATCTATCCATCTCATCCTTTTTCCAACTTCAAATCCATTTTTTTCCAGTACGCTTTGTATAGCTTTATTATCTTCTTTAAATACTCCACAAATATACTTTGCTCCTTTTTTGCTCAATCCTCTAATTAATTCTAAAGTCAAATCTCTTCCTATTCCCCTATTGCTAAATTCTTTCGTAACTTGAAGATTTTCAAAAACTGCTTTCTTAGTTGGAGCATGATATTGCGATAAAGCATATCCTGCAACTCTACCTTCCTCTTCTGCAACTAACAAAACATCATTATCATTTTCAACCCACGCAGTTAATTGCTCAATACTCCAAAATCCGCAAGTTCTAGAACTAACATCAAATCTGTTCTCTTGACTTCCAAGTAAATATACCTCATTAACGTCTCCCGGTTGCATTTTTCTGATTATCATAAAAATTCTGCTTATCTTGAGTTTAAGTATCTTCCTCAAAAACCTTATAACCTCAAATAATAATTTATCTATCTTGCCTTTGACAAAACCTGTGAGGCAACAACATCCAATGCACGCATCCAAAAATCAAAAGCGGAATTATTTTTGCTTTCTTGCCTTCCAGGATAATTTTTATCATAATAAGCTAACTTCTGAAGATATCCTCTTAATGTGCCTTCAGTTAATAGTACACGTTGAGGAAATACATTTCGGCAATCAAAATTATAAGGAACTTCATATCTGGCAAGTTTTTCTTGAGCATCAAACCAATTTGCATCTGCACTATTTTCTTTATTTGTAATATGAAAACCATAGGCAACTCTTTCCAAAACACCATGAATATCCGAGTCAGGTTTTGCTTGCCTAATCAATTTCAATATTTCTGCTCTGTCTCTATCATTAATGCTCATAGAACTAAGGGCATACTCTTTCTTAAAAACCTTTCTCCTAATTTTCATCTAAAAAAAGTGGTAAACCAAATCCTTATAACCCTCTCCCTCCTAAATAAATCATGGAAAAACCAACTCCAAAATACGAATTTCTTGAACACACAGCAGACATAAAAATAAAACTCTATGGCATAACTCTTCAGGAAATCTTTGAAAACTCTGTTCTTGCAGTAGCAGACTACATGTCCGAAGGCAAAAAGATTTCTCCAAATAAAGTAAAAATTATAGACGTAAAAGGCGACGACGTAAACTCTCTATTATACAATTTCATAGAAGACATTCTCTATCTAGTAGATGCCGAAGGATTCATCCCAGCAAAAGCATCAATCACCATGCGAGGCAACAACCTCCACGCCGAACTCTACGGAGACGACACAAAGAAATACACTCTTAAACACATTAAATCCCCCACCTACGCAGAAATGATTGTAAAGAATGACTCAAAGAAGAAGTGGATTGCACAATTAGTTCTTGATGTCTAAAAATCTTAAGATTTTTATGGCTCAAAAATAGAAATTTTTCGATGTTTAAATTATCTAGTATAATTTTCAACAGGTTTTCCATCAATAACCATATATGCTTTCAAACCATTAACTTCAAAGAATCTATTTGTTTTAGTTCCTACTACTTCTTCTTTCAGATAATAAACTGGAGATTTAGGTTGTTCTACGGGAACAGATATAGCCTCTCTCAATCCTCTTATTTCTTTTTGCATTAATTCTAATCTCTCATTTGCCTTGTCTAGGCTAGTGTCATTACTCATACTTATTAGTGCAGTAATAGCTACCATAATATACAAACCAGTTCTATCTGTCATATTTTCTCCCAATTATAGTATTTCCTAGAACATGTACTCCTTCCGAATCTATTGAGATTATACCTCTAGTTTTTACATCTCCCACAGAAGAATTTTCTTCAGCATTATTTGCTCCTCCAAATAATCCATAAGCAGACATATTTCCCACAGAAGAATTTGCTCCAGCATTATTTGCTCCTCCAAATAATCCATATGTATTCATATTTCCCACAGAAGAATTTGCTCCAGCATTATTTACTCCTACAATTAATCCATATGTATTCATATTTCCCACAGAAGAATTTGCTCCAGCATTATTTACTCCTACAAGTAATCCATAAATTATAAAATCGTTTGTTGATTTTATTCCAGAAGAGATAGTTGTTATTGGTGCTATGCCTAAAACATAAGTTGTTTTTTGAGGGTCTTTATTAAATGTAGTTGAGCCAAAATGGACATTTTCTTGTGTTGAAAGCCCTGCTAAAGTCAAAAGTCCAACTCCTAATAAAGATTTCCACTTATTATTACATATAGTTTCAAGCAATTTTACCATATTTTATCCTAAAATATCTCATATTTAAATCTTTCTATTTGTTATCTCTTTAAAGTTACACCAAAATAATAAAATCGCTTCTAAATCACAATTATCTAATTTTCATAATTTCATATTTCTAAAGAACATTAACTTCCTAATTCTTCTCTACCTGTGCCTGAACCATAGTTTCCAATAAAGACTGTGCCCCATTTGAAATTCTTCTTGCTCCCGCTCTATCTTTCAATTGCAATCCTCCAACAGCCATCTTATCAGTATGAGTTAATATTCCCTTAAGTCCAGAAAGAATATGTGCTCCTTGTCCTGTTTTTAATCCATATATTGCCTGTGAAACCGCATACGTTAAACCAGTAACTGTTTGTGCCACAGGATGAACTTTAGACAAAGCATATGCAGAAGCCAACAAATTATTCAATTTAGCATGCTCGTTTTCTGGCATCTTCCACATTCTCACCAATGAACTCGCCCCGCTCAATCCAGGCACAGTTGAAGTTGCAGCAACAACATAATCAAAAGCAGATTTAGGTCTAGCAGAATTCCAGTATTCTGCTACTTTTTCAATAATATTATTTCTTGAACTAAGAGTAGGAACATACAAATGCTCAGGAGTTACAGAAGGAATATCTTTCAACCCATACAATTTTACTTGCTTCTCCAATTCATTTTCAGGAACTTCAACAGGTTCCTCTTTCTTAGAACTAAACATTCCTCTAATCTTTGAAAATAATCCCTCTGACATAAAAAACACAATTAGAGTGAGTATTTAAAATTAATTATACCCTAAATTTTATATACGAGAGATAAATATTAAGGTATAAAGTATATCTTGCTAAATCTTATTTGGAAGTTATTATCTGCCTTTCAATGTAAGGATATTTTATTATAACCCTCCTCATTGATTTAGTTAAAGGTTTTAGAGAATCTTTAGTAATTTTACAAAGTTCTTTATAATTCAAAAAGATAGTGATAATCTTAATAAGCATTTTTCCCAAGTTGTAATCAACTAGTTTACAATAAATTAATTGAAACTTCCAAAACTTTAAGTTTTAATCCGCTAAAAAGAAATTACTCATTATGGGGGTGAGTTCTATCTCTATCTACAGGTTTTACCTGCAAGTCCCAAGAATATGGAGCAGTTCTAGATGCATATCCTCTCCCATCATTTCCAGTTAAATTTACAGGTGTTCCTGCTCTCTCTTCTCCAGCTAAATCTACAGGAATTTCTGCTCTCTTTGTTCCGAGCTCCCTTGCTCTTTCCAATCGTTTTTGTAATTCTAGATAATCTAGGTTCATGAATTTATGCTCCATAAAGAAGCTATTTAAACCTTATCTTCACTGATTTTCAATAGTAAAACTACATTTCTTTCATCGCTTCCGTCATAAAAGAATACTTATGTTCTTTATATGCAAATAACATTTCATAGGAAAACAAATAGGAAGAAAACTCTTTCCTCAACTCATTTATAAAATTATTAATTTCATCCTGTGATTCGGTTAGAGCATAAATAAGATAATCCCATGAACCAAATACTTCCGTTGCCCAAATAATCTTTTTATTTCTTTTCAAGTATTCTTTGAATCTATCGTCCTGTTTAATTCCCCTATTTACTTTAAGTAAAACCGTTTGAACTGAAAGATTCAAAACAGAATAATCAACTACTGGTCTAAATTCCAAGATATACTTACTTCTAATTAGTTTTTTTATTCTATAGGATATAGAATCTCTTCCCATTTTAGTCTTTTTTCCTAATTCTGCCAAAGTAATTTGAGAATTTTGTGAAAGTCTAAAAAGAATATTCAAATCGTTTTCATCTGGGAGATATTTTATCTCATTAGTAATAAACTGTTTAGAAAAAGAAGGGTCATTTCTTATATTCTTAAGAGAAATATTCTTACCAGAATTTATTTCAGGTAATACTTCTGCTTTTATATTATCTAGTAAAATCAAAGGAACATAATCTACAACTATAATCTCCTTTATCAATTCTAAAAATACTCTTTGAGCATCAGTAGGATTTTTAGCCATTATACTCAATTCATAATTCCATTTACCACTATAGCTAATAAGAACGTTTGCATTATTACTCTCAATAGCACGAGAGATAAACTCCTTTTCGCTCTTTTCCTCATTTAAAGTTAGAAAATAGTGATAGGACTGATATCCCAGTTTTCTTATATTAATGACTGCTCTAGATCCTGCAAGTAAATGTTCTTTTTCCATAACCCTAATTCTATATTCAACGGATTGCCTAGACAATCTAACCATCTTGGCAATCTTAGATAATGGAATTCTTGCGTTTTTACATAACAAAGAAAGTATCTTCTCATCGTATTTATGAAAAATAACCTTATTTATACCAATTTCATCTATAGGAAGTACTCTCATGTAATAATAATAAGTAATTAGTTTATATATTTTACTCTTTTCTACTATAATTCAACTCCGTTCTTTTATATATCTTACTAATCTAATACTAGTATAATCGGAGAAAAAAATGGATTACAAAACAACAATGACCAAACTCCAATTGCTAGGAGTAATTGAATTTCTATGCCCTGGAATTGCTCAGGAAGCACTAGATGAAATAAGAAACCAAGGATATGTCCCTCCAAGAGCAAATCCCGTAACAAGAATTTTAGGTTCAAGTCTGTCTAAAGATATAACTCTAATACTAGAATCAAATGTTCCAATTCTATTATCCCGAACTGGAAAGCATTCTTTTAGAACAATGATTTGCGAGCCAGTTAGACATTTTGCAAATCATGGAGAATTAAGCTATGAAGTATACACTTCAGTAAGAGAAGATGCAGAAAGAATGATTGCAGTCCAGGAGGCATTAGCATGAAAGCAAAGTTCTGGGGAGTAAGAGGTTCTCGTTCAGTTTCGAGAAGAAATGTAATTGAATACGGAGGAAATACTACCTGTCTAGAAGTTCTCTCAAAAGAGGGAGATGTTTACATAGAAGATGCCGGAAATGGCATAGTAGAACTTGGAAATGATTTAATGAAAAGAGGAGTAAAAAAAATTAAAATACTAATCTCCCATGATCATTGGGATCACATTCAAGGATTTCCATTTTTTGTCCCAGCCTATGTTCCAGGAAATGAAGTAGACGTATACAGCGGAGACAAACAATTAGGAGCAAAATTAGTTGATCAAAATGCACGTTCAGAAACTGCTTTCCTAAGACGCTCTGATTTAGAAGGTAGAATGGGAAATACTGTAGTAATGCATAAATCGTCAGAAACTAATCACACTAAAGAAGTTTTCGAAGGTCAACAAAATGTTAAAGCAGGATACTTTCCAGTACCAGTTTCAGTTATGGGCGCAAACATAAAATTCCACGATCTAAAAGAATACGACTTAGTAGAAAACGGATTAAACTTCAGTTACATGTTTCACAATGCTCATCCCGGAGGAATGTTCTCATACAAAGTTCAAGAAAATGGAAGAACTTTAGTCAATACTGGAGACTATGAACAGGACGGAGGAGAAACCGACAGAAAAATGATTGATTGGGCAAGAAATGCAGACGCCCTAATAATTGATGCGCAATATACTCCTGAATTTTATATTACCAAGACAAAGGGATGGGGACATTCTCATTATGAAGGTGCCTGTAGAATTGCTGCTGAAGCAAATGTAAAAAGAGTTTACATAACTCATCACGATCCTAATAGTTCTGACGATTCTCTAAGAGCCATGGAATCAAAAGCACAAAAATACATGCAAGAAGTTCTCAAAAAAGACATTCAAGTATTTTTTGCTAAAGAAGGCATGGAGGTAGAAGTATAATGGTCATTCGATGTCCAAGACACGGTTTTCCAGATTTAGATAAAGAAGAATCTCAAAAAGAGAACAAAGAAAGAAATAAAGACCATTTAGAAAAATCTACGGAGAAAGAACATGTATAAAACAGGTTCAAGAACAGGATACGGGGATTATTCAGGTAGTTCAGCATCTTCAACTCTAAGAACTAGATGTGAAGGACAACTAGTTGCTTCAGTGGGAAGTAGATCAAAAAAAGAAGTATCTGTAGAAAGAATCCCTCAAATTAATGATGAATTACTAGGATTTAATCTAAACGGGCAAATGGTATTAATTAAAATGAAACAAAATGACACTAAATATGATCAATATATTGGTTTACCATTCACAAAAGGAGTAACAGAAAGAGAAACTGGAAGGACCATGCTTATAATTGGAAGTAGACTGCATCATATTGAAGCCATGTCTTATCAATTTAATGGTGTTCTCTGGACAAAAGATGAAGAAAGACCAGTCAAAGAATTTGGAGATACAATTCGTTGGATAAATGTAGGAGATATAAACTCAGGATTTATAGGTTTAGATTATAATCCCTCTGCTCCACAAACTGCAGGAGTTGCAACAAGTAAAAAAGACATAACCTTTTTAGCGAGTTCTTTAATTAAGTTTGGATATTATCCAAATAAGAGATTATTTTTATTAAAACCACCATATATTCAAGAAAGTCAAGAAGGAATTACTTCAAGAAAGCAAGGACTTGAAACATTGGCTGATTGGGAAAAGTTAAACCCTTAAGTTTATAATATCTTCCAACCATTTCTATCAATGTTAAAAAATAAAACAAATAAGATAACTGAAAATATCTATGAATTACCTAAATCGGGGAAAATGAATGTTCCCGTAGAAATATTTGCATCAGAAATATTATTCTCAAAGATCAAAGAAGACAAAACTCTTGAGCAAGCAAAAAACATGGCGATGATGCAAGGCGTTGTAGAAAAAGTGGTTGTTCTTCCAGATGCTCATCAAGGCTACGGGGCATGCATAGGTGGAGTTTCAGCATATGATTTAGAAAAAGGCGTAATCTCCCCAGGGCAATGCGGGTATGATATAAATTGTGGCGTTCGACTTCTAGTAACTAACTTAACAAAATCTGATTTCCTTAAAAAAAGAACTGAAGTTCTAAATGAAATTTACAAAAACGTTCCATCAGGAGTAGGAAAAGAGTCAGATTTCAAATTAACAATTAATGAACTTGATGACGTTCTTAACACAGGAATTAACTGGGCATTAAAAAATGGATATGCATCAAAAGAAGACATAGAAAGAATAGAAGATAATGGTTGCCTTCAAGGAGCAGACGCATCAAAAGTAAGTCAGAGAGCAAAAGCCAGAGGTAAAAATCAACTCGGTTCTCTAGGTTCGGGAAATCATTTCATCGAGTTGCAGGAAGTAGAATCTATATTTAATGAAAAAACTGCCAAAATTTTAGGAATAAAAGATAAACAGCAAATAGTTATTATGGTTCACTCTGGCTCTCGTGGTTTAGGTCATCAAACCTGTTCAGATTACGTTCAAAAGATGGAAAAAGAATATGGATTTGAACATCTCCCAGACAGAGAACTTGCATGTGCACCAATAAATTCCAAATTAGGACAAGAATATCGTTCGGCAATGAACGCAGCAGCAAACTTTGCATTCGTAAACCGACAATTAATAACTCATCAAATAAGAAAAGCATTTTCTAAATTCTTTCCTAAAAGTAAACTTGATTTAGTTTATGATATTACTCATAACATTGTAAAATTTGAAGAACACAAAGTCAAAGGAAAATCCTGCACTCTCTGCGTCCACAGAAAAGGAGCAACTCGTTCATTCGGTCCAGGCAGAAAAGAAATTCCCGCAATTTATAGAAAAATAGGTTGCCCAATTTTTATTCCAGGAAGCATGGGAACATTTTCCTATGTCCTCATAGGAACAAAAAAAGCAGAGGAACTTTCATTTGGCTCAACAGCCCACGGAGCAGGCAGAGTCATGTCCAGAAGTTATGCAATAAATAATCTCTCTGAAAAGAAACTAGAAAAAGAAATGTCTGACAAAGATGTTCTAATGAGAGTAGGCTCCATGAGGGGAGCATTAGAAGAAGCCCCAGAAGTCTACAAAGATATTGACGAAGTTGTCCGTGTCTCGGACGAATTAGGAATCGGCCAATTAGTCGCCCGACTCAAACCTCTCGCAGTTGTAAAAGGATAATTACCTATTCAGAGCCACAACTTCTTCAAATCAAATATAAGTCTAAATAGCTAAAGTTTTAGCTTCGCTTTCATTTTCAATCAATATTAAAGAATCTTGACTTATTTCATTTCTCAATTTTTCCCGAATTTCACTTATTGCTTTTCTCAATTCATTTTCATCCTTATTCATTAATTGAATTAAAACATTATATTCAGAAATTCCAAACGCCAACACATTGACATAAGGACTATGTTTACAAAAGATTCTTATCTTTTCTTTCAGAATATTATCCAAATTATTTACTCTTAATCTTAATACTGCGAAATTAAAATCCAGTTTTTTCATATCAAATTGTATTCTATTTCCTAAAATTATACCCTTCTTTTTTAATTGTTTTAATTTATACAATGCTAATTCTCCAGAAATTCCTATTTTTGAAGCAATATCAATAATTTTAATTCTTCCATTTTTCTCAAGGATTTTAAGAATTTCTATCTCATTTTTATCTAAACTTATTTTTTCCCCAGACTCTAAAGCCCTATAAGAGACTTCTTCTTTTTGATTTCCAAATGCTTTAAGAGGAAATAATTCAGCATAACTCGTATTAAATATCTCATAATCTTGAATTTCATCTTTATGTTCTCCCAAGAATGAACTAAACATTTCATCAAATTCATTTTTATCTTTACAAATAAAATTAACAAAAACATCAAAGGTAGAAACAACGTCTCCTAAGGAAATAGTGTTTTTTATATCTTGTAAATCAGATTTTATTTTATTCTTATTCTTAGTTTTGATATAAACTATAAACAAATCATTAAAGCCCAATAAAGAATAATTAAATATAGTCAAATATTTTTTTATTAATCCTGACTTCTCAAATTTTTCTAATCTGTACTCTACTTGGTCTCTTGAGATTCTACACGCCTTTCCAACTTTAGTTAAAGGTGAACGATAGTTGTGATACAAGTAAGTCAAAAGCTTTCTGTCTATTACGTCTAATTTCATATTATTCTTATTAGGGAGTATTTTATAAATATTACTATTTAAATAAAATATACTCCAATATATTTTATAATATTAGTAAATATAACTAAGCATATTAATATCCGAGTAATTCATGTAAAACTTATGGCATTAGGTTTTTCAGGAAGCAATGGAGGAATAAACCCAAAATCAAGTTCATCTATTGAGCAAGATTTCGCAAGCAAACCATTAGAGATATCTTATTTTGTAAATAACACGTGCAATCTCACCTGTGGGCATTGTTATGTTGGCTACGAAGAATCAAAAAATGCTCTTTCTGTTGAAGAATGGCAAAATGTATTCTGTGATGCTTTAAGTTTAGGAGCTTTAACTTTCGGTAATGTTGGAAAAGAACCTCTTCTTTCATGGAATAAATCAATTCAGCTTTTAAATTTTTTAAAGCAAAAAAGACAAGAAAATCCAAAAATAAGATACGGGCTTGTTACGAATGCGACTTTATTAACTCCTGAAAAAATATCTCAACTAATTGAAGCCCATCCTACTTATTTAGATATCAGTATTGACGGAACAGAAAAAGTTCATGATTCAATTAGAGGTTATGGAAATTATCATAAATCTGTATCTGCAATTGAAAATATAATTAGACAAGCCCCAGAGTTTTCTGATAAATTGTTCATAAGCTTTACCTTAATGGGAAGAAACAATCGTCACTCTTTAATTGAAGAAATGATTAAAGAGCTTCAAAACAAAGGAGTAAAGAAATTCATGATTTCTCCTTATGCTCCAAGTATAAATCAAAGTGGAGAAGATATTGGGATAACTAAAGAGCAGATTGCAGATACTTATGCTGTCCTAAAAGCAAAAGCAAATTCTTGGCTTAAATCTGAAGATCAATTGTTACTAAAAGTAGATTATGATACTCAAAAACCTCTAATGAATTTGCTCGCAGAAAGAAGGATAATAGAATTAAACAAACTATTGACTGATGATTATGCAACTATCTTTAATCAATTCGGAAGGGTATTCATCAATTATATCCCAGTTCCTAGAACTCTCATCAGAGACATTAGAATAAGTCATGATGGATTTGTTAGCAGTTGTCATGACATGTTCTTTAAAGATTATCCTAATCGAGCAAGAGGTAATTTAAGAGAAAGAAGGTTGTCAGAGATAATCTCATCTTAAACTAATTATCTGAAACCCATATTTCTCAATATCTTCCTGCTTCCAATATAGATTTCCAGAAACCATACCAACATGCCCAACTTTCTTTTCAATAACTCTCCCAGTATAATCTTTAGTTTCAGGATCCCATTCCTTCAATACCAAAACGTCTCCAGATTTACATTCAAAATCTCCCAATCTCAATTCATATGTTTTTTCTCCACTAAGAATTTTATTAAATGAATCAGGCCAACATTTCTTCTCAATCTTCATATTAAATAATACCCCTCTTACTCCTCTTAAACTTTTTCTATTTACTCTTAATTTATAAAAAATTATCCATTACTACTTCCATCTGCCTGTCTGTCTACGTGATTGCATTTTCCGCAGATATATAAAATTCTATCTGATTCATCACTATATGCTGGGCCTAAAGAAATGACTTCACATCCATTGTGTCCACATTTGCTACATTCATGAGGAAAGTCAGAGAGTTTGTTTTTCTTTTCTTTTGCAATTCCTTTTCCTACTTTTTTATGAGCTATTTTTTCATCAGATATCAAAGGAGTGTCTGAAAATTTATTGAAACCACATGAGCAATATACTAAATTCTTTCCTTCAAATTTTACATATTTAAGAGGAGTTTTACATTTTGGACAAAATTGCATTGACATAAATAAGATATAAATTTAGTATATTTAAGGTTGTTGTTTATACGCTCCAGTTTCTCCAGTTTGCAAACAAGAACTTCTAAACTCATCTCCAAAAAATCCTCTCTTAGCAAGTATCTCAAATATTGTTCTGTTATCCATAGAAAGTTCAATTTCTTGTTCAAATATCTCTCTCGGTGCAAAAAATCTCGCTCTTTTTGCAATTCCTTGCCCAGAGAATTTATATCCTGCTGGTAACGTTGCACTATAAACATCCATCAAAGTATTACTTGAAGTAACATTTCGTAATATAGGCAAATCAGTTATTCTAGTTCGAATTCCCAAATCATCATAGATATGCCTAGAAATGCATTCCAAGTGATTCAAACCAGGAGTTCTATACCCTCCAGAAGTTGTCCATCTATTGCTTTTCATAAGATTCGGAGTTTGAATTAAAAATACTCCTCTTCCCTCTTCATACATCAACGCTCTTAATTTATATCTTGTTAATTTCACAAACAGGTTCAAAAATAATACTATTAAAAGCTTTTGTAAAAAATAGGTTTATCCTAGATAAAATATCATTTTAATGGGTCATAACCACTAAATTTAATGTCTAATAATCTCCCTAATCTTATATAATTTTCTAATAGCAACCTCATACATATAATTTTCAATAATTCTAATATCTACTATAAAATATCTTCAGCATAAACTCCTTACTAAAATTAGATATAATTGATTTTATACAGCTATTTCCACAGTCTGTAAACAAGAACTTCTAAACTCATCTCCAAAAAATCCTCTTTTAGCTAGCACACTAAATATAATCCTATTATCCAGGGAAAGAGCAATTCCTAAAGTGAATATCTCTCTTGGTGCAAAAAATCTCGCATTTAGTGCATTTCCTCTTATAATAAAATTATACTCTTCAGGTAATTCTGCCCTGAAAACATCAATTGAAGTTCTTTTTGATTGAACTGCTTCTAATAAGGGATGGGGATAAACATTTGCAATTATGCCCAAATCATCATAGATATGCCTAGATATACATTCCTTAGGATTTTGTGCATGGTTTATATTTCCTCCCGGAGTTGTCCATCTATTGCTCTTCACAGTATTAGGAGTTTGAATTAAAAATACTCCTCTTCCCCCTTCTTCAAAGGGTTCATTAATAATTGCTCGCACTTTATAGTCTAATATATCCATAAAAATATCAAAAAATAACCCTATTAAAACCTTTAGTTTTAAATTCTAAGCCCAGAATACAAGTTTCATAACTTCAACTAAAATCTAAAATTCATGTCAATATCTCTCAATATGTTTAAAAAATTAATCTCATACTACACACATTCTCCTACAACGCACGCATTAAAACCATTTATCTCTTAAAATTCACCTAAATCTTTATTATTCAATTCTAACAATATGTTTTGCTGTAGAAAATTATTCATAATCCACAACTAATAAAAACCCCCATTTCCATTTTTATAACAGAGGTGAAATGATGAAATACGACTTTATTATATTTGGAGGCACAGGGTTGCAAGGACGAATTTGTGCAAAAGACTTACTTCAATCAGGATATTCCATTCTTTTAGTCGGGCGAGACCCAACGGGAATTCAGCATCTTCTCAAAAATAAAAAAGCAGGTTTTCTCAAAGTAGACTTGAAAAATGAATCCTCAATTTCTCAAGCAATAATGAAATCAAAAGCAAAAGTAGTAATCAATTGTGCAGAACTAACTTTCAATATCCCCATAATGAATGCTTGCCTAAAAACAAAAACTTCTCTAACTGACTTGGGAGGATTACAAAAAATAACCAAACAGCAATTCTCTCTTGACAATCAATTCAAAAATAAAAATATTCTTTGCATAACTGGCTGTGGTTCAACTCCCGGAATTTCAAATGTTCTTACTGCACACATAATTGAAGATTTCGATTCAGTTGATACCATAGACTTAGGTTTTGCCTGGGATTCAAATAAAAAAGTATTTGTTACGCCCTATTCCATTCAAAGTATATTCGATGAATTTACTCAACCTCCAGTAGTTCTTTCAGATGGAAAGTTTTTCAAATCCAACAGAATAAAATGTCAAGGAACATTCAACTTCAAAGCAGTGGGAAAACAAACTTGCTATTGCATAGTCCATTCAGAAGTCTACACATTTGCAAAATACTTCAAGTCCAAAGGAATAAAAAATGTTCATTATCTTGCAGGTTTTCCAAAACATTCATATGATTACATTCAGAATCTTATAAAACAAGGATATAATTCATCAAAACCTACTACAATCAATGGAATAAACACAACTCCTTTGTATTATATTACCCAAGAACTGAAGAAAATTCATCCTCCAAAAGGATACAAAGAAGTAGAAAATATCTGGGTAAGAATTTCAGGAAAGAAAAACGACAAGCCATTAAAAGCAGAAATAGACTGCATAGTCAAAACTGAAAAGGGATGGGAATCCGCAGGAAGTAATATAGACACAGGAAGAACAATTTCAATCATTTCTCAAATGTTATTTAAGGGAGAAATAAAATCCTCAGGAGTTCATGCCCCAGAGGGATGTGTTCCCCATAATAAATTTATTTCTGAACTCGGCAAACGTCATATAAAAGTTTATCTAAACAAAAAACCTATAAATTAAAATGAAAACTTTCAATCCTCTAAATAGATTACGCATTCTCCTAGTCTTTCTATCTCTAATTCTCCTTGCCGTTATCGCAGTAAATATTCAAACTCAAGGACAAATCTACCTCCTAGATAATCAAATATCTCAACTCATTCCGTACATTCAATCTCCTTTCTTAACAACTTTTTTTCATCAAATTACAAATATTTTCCAACCAACTATCTTAATTATTCTAGGACTATTTCTTGCATATTTAGTCTACAAACGCCATGGTATCAAGAAATCAAAAGTAATTATTCTTTCATTCATTTTAGCATTAATATTAAAATTTGGATTAAACTTTCTATTATCTCGAGCTAGACCAGACAATTCCTTAATCTATTCTTCAGGATTTAGTTTTCCCAGTGGGCATGCAACCTTTGCCTGCCTCTTCTTCATAATTTTAATATTTTCACTCAAACATCATATTTCAAAGATAAGTAAAATTTCATTATCTATCGCTGCAGTTCTAATGACTCTCTTAATAGGGTTTACAAGAATCTACCTAAACGTTCATTATTTTTCAGATGTCCTAGCAGGTTTCCTTCTAGCAATATTTATTTTCTTTCTTTCCTGTCTAATTATAGAAAAGAAATAACTACATCAAACTTGATTATATTTATAAAATAGAAGTATCTTCCATAAGCTATAAAAGCACTTTCAAATAAGTCACTATATGAAAAAGTCGGTATTTATTCTCGGAGCAATTTTGGTCTTGGCGTTAGGTCTATTTATCTTAATTCCCAAACTAACTGGAAACTCAATCAGTTCTTCTCAAACCATCTCCCTTGCAGAATTAAGCAAGCATAATTCACCTTCTGACTGTTGGGTGTCCTACGGAAATGAAGTATATGACATAACTTCTTTCCTTCCAAATCATCCAGGAAAGCCAGAGGCAATAATTCCTTTCTGCGGAACGAGCGACAACTTTGAAAATGCATTTAATAACAAGCACGGAGAAAATAACTCCTACAAAATTCCAAAAGTCGGAACATTTAAAGGGAATTTAGGATAAATTTTCTAATGGAACACTCTCAATTATCTAAGCCCCTATTCGGGAAAGAGTTAAAGTTAATAGCCTTCAATGCCCCAGAGCTAATAACTCAGGAGATACTAGAAGAAGCATATCTCTTAGGATTAAAACTTCAAAAAATATTTAATTTCTACGACAAAGAGAGTGAACTTTCTCTTCTAAACAAAAATCGCTCTCTTAAGGTCTCTCCAGATTTATTATTTGTAATTAAAAAAGCAATTGAATTTTCCAAACTCACCAAAGGAAGATATGATATTTCTCTAGGAAAGCAATTTCTTCAGCGTAAGGCAAATCAACAATCCATAGCTCTATTTCCCTATTCCTATAAAGACATCCAAATAATAAAAAACAAAATTTCTCTAAATCATCCAGAAATGATTCTAGACTTAGGTAGTATAGCTAAAGGATACATCGCAGATAAAATCGCAGATTTCCTAAAAGAAAAAGGATTATCTTCTTTTTTAGTTGATGCAAGAGGAGACATAATCATTTCAGGAGAACCTCAAAAAGTAAATATTCAACATCCAAGAGATAAAGAAAAATCAATTTCATCAATTGAAGTAAAAGATTCTTGCATTGCCACTTCAGGAGATTACTATCAATACTCAAAATATTTTGAAAATTCTCATATCCTAAATCAAAAAGATTTATGTTCAGTCACAGTAATCGCTCCAACTCTTACTGAAGCCGATGCCTTCTCAACTTCTCTCTTTGTCCTCTCCATAAAAGAAAGAGAAGAGCTCATAGCAAAAAATCCTCAAATTAAAGTTCTAACCATAGACATAAAACTAAACCAAAAGCATTATAATTGTTTTTCTCAGTTGATTAGAGAGGTAAACAATGAAAACTAAACTCGGTCCAACCATCTTCTGGATTTTTTCAGCAATTCCCATTCTCCTCTGGCTAATTGTTCGTTCAGGAACTCCTATGTTCTCAAACTACTCAGTTATTACTCACTCTCTAGGTCAATTATCTGGACTTGTAGGCATGACTATGTTTGCTTTAACATTCATTCTAACAATGCGACTAAAAATAGTAGAAGAATATTTTAATGGCTTAGACAAAGTCTATCAATTTCATCATTTATTAGGAATTTTATCTTTTGTATTAATCCTATTTCATCCTCTACTGCTAGTCATAAAGTTTATCCCCTCTAATATCCAACAAGCAGCACTTTATTTACTTCCAAGTTCAAGTTGGCCAATAAATTTCGGAATAATCGCCCTCTTAGCTATGATTCTTCTTATAGTTCTAACAATATTTGCAAAAATAACTTATAAGAAATGGAGAATTTCTCATAAATTCATGGGTTTAGTATTTCTAATTGCCTGTTTCCATGTATTCCTAGTTACTACAGATATAACTTTCTATCCTCTTCTAAAATATTATATGATTTTAATTTCAGTCATGGGAGCACTCTCCTATCTCTATGGCTCATTTGTTCGTCATGAACTAAAAAGTCCATTCAAATATAAATTAGAAAGCATAAAATCTCTTAGCAACAATATCCTTCTTCTAAAATTTTCTCCTTTAGGAAAGAAAATAAATTTCAAACCAGGGCAATTTATATTTATCAAATTCCTTGATTCAAGAGTAGAAAACGAAAGCCATCCATTTACCATCGCATCAGGCCCAGACAATGAAAAATTAACTTTTGCAATAAAATCTCTAGGAGATTTCACCAATCAACTAAAATCTCTTTCATCAGGAGCAATTGTAGAAATAGAAGGCCCGTATGGAAAATTCGGACAAAATGCAAAACCAACTCAAGAACAAGTCTGGATAGCTGGGGGAATAGGTATTACTCCTTTTCTAAGCATAGCTCAATCAATCAAATTCAATTCAAAAGTAGACTTATATTATTGCACCAGAAATAAGGAAGACGCAATATTTCTTCCAATCTTAAATGAAATAGCAAACAAATCAAACAATAATCTAAAAATAATTCCATATCATACTGAAGAAAAACCTCGTCTTTCCGCAGAAATTATAGAAAAGATTTCAGGACTAGCAAACAAATCATTTCTTCTTTGCGGTCCAACTAATATGATGCTCTCCCTAGAATCTCAACTAAAGAAAAAAGGAGTAAAGTCCGAAGACATCCACTTCGAAGACTTCAATCTAAAATAAAATGAAATCAAAATTAATCGTCGGTATCTCTCTCATAATCTTCGCAGTTCTAGTTATCAACATTTTAGCAATTGGACTTCTCACCCCTTCAAAATCCATTCTTCAAGATTATCCTCCAATTAATCAATCCTCATCCACATCAAATAAATCCAATTCAACCAACTCCATCAATGCAATCGCTCAAGTAACTCCTACCCCAACTCCCGACTCCGTTGTAACTCCCTCTCCTTCACCTAAACCAACTTCGGTTCCAGTTACCCGTGCGTCTTAATACTAAATCTTATGAAATATAAGAATACTGAAGTTAGATGTCCTAGACTTCTGCGTGTTTTGTAATATTGCTAAAAATACACGCTAATGTTGTCATTTTATAGTTACATTTAAATACCCTTTCGCTGTAGCCCAGCTACAGCAGATATCCACAATGAACACCAAAAGACGCCAAATTATAATTACAAAGAGAATTGCCAAGCATGGGCGCGATACTATAATTGTAGTTCCAAAGCATCTTTCTGAAATAATTAAGCCTGGAATGCTTACTCAACTGACGATTGACATTCTAGATGAAGATAATGTTTTAGATAATAATCAAAATGAGGTGAACTACTAATGAGCCTAGAAATGGACTTGGCACTTGCGAATGCACCTAGTAAAAATGAAGAATCTATCAAAAGAACTCTTGGAAAAAGTTTATGGAGTGGGTTTAGATCTCTATTTTTTACAGATCAACCAAAACCTCAAACTCTTAAAGAATTTTTGAGCGATGTTTCACAACCCCCTATTGTCCCTTATATTCAACTAACTCCTGAATTACGTGCAAAAGCCGATGCTCTGAAATCAAAGTTTCCCCAATGGAATGATTGGGGGCATTATCAATCTGGAAACATAAAAGACGTTTTTGTAGCTCAGCCAGTTTTTGACAGCGCTTCGCAAAAACATATAATCTTTGCAGTAAAAATGGATAAACCTGAAAGCGAAGTTGTTTCTGTTGCTTCGCCAGCAATGTTAAAACATTACAGGAAGGAGTATAATTCAAGACGTGAAGCTAGTATGGCTATTGAGACAAGTGGATTAACTGGATTTTCTTCTCCAGTAGAAGGAAGGGACCTCTCAGATGTAGGATATCTTGGATGTTATGCTTATGCTGAACAATTTGTTCCTTCAGCTTCATTGCAACAAATACTTGAACAAAAGAAAACATTACCCGTTCATATTGCTACTCATTATGCAAGAAAGATGTTTGAACAGAGTCAAGCATTTTTTGCTAGAACAGGTCATTTACATAGGGATCTTAAACCTTCTAATCTTTTAGTAGCTCTAGGTGGAAGACAGGGAGATTTAGTTATTACAGATACTTCTGCTGCTGGAAGACCTAATGAAGAAGTTGATGAATTCACTCATTCATGCCCTGGAAGAAAGACTTGTGACCCAAGATTAATGGGTGCGAGAACTGGCAAAGCTTCAAAATACGATCAGGCGTCAGAAGTTTATTCTCTAACAAAAATGTTTGGGATGATGCTTTTGGGTGAAGATTTTCTGCCTGTAAGTCCTTATGATTCAAATCCTTTTGATGAAAATGAATACGACAAAATGTTGAGCACTGCTTTAGATAGATTACCAGAAAATGCAAAAGACTACAAAGAATTACTTTACGATGGATTAAGATATGACTCTAAAAGAATTCCTACACTAATGGGTCTAGTTAAAAGATTAGATTGTGTTGAAAAGCCAAGTACTTGGCAGAAAGTAAAAAAACATTGGGTTAGAAATTCGTTAATTGCTTTAACTGGGCTCGTGGCACTTGGAGCTGGGACGAATATCGCCATAAATAATTCTAACGCTTTGAATTATGCTAGACAACTTATGGGGGATGAGCAAAAGACAATATTATTAGATGCTGATTGGGATGGAAATAATAGACTTGTGCCTTCTGCATTGTTTGATATGAAAGCGAGAGCAGATTGTTATGATCGTGCCTCTACAAATGACCAACATTATCCATCAAAAACTAAATTAATATTAGCTAAACCTGGAGACATTGTAACTGTTACGGGGGATATTCTCCAAAGACCTTTGCCTTCAAGAAATCTTAGAGTTCCTTACTTAGTTTATCCTATAAAGGTTTCAGTTGAGGGGACGACGAATATACCTTCTGAAGAGTTTAATAGCTTATCAACTAACCCTAAGTCTGTTTCTTCAAGGGGATATCCTCCAGGGGGTCAGTTTAATAAAAATTTTGCATCGCTAAGAATACCTACAAACATGCCTGCAGGAAACTATACGATTATAGTAAATGCATTTCCACCAAAAGAAGTAAATTCTAGAGATGACATAGATTTTATTATAAAGGCAAATGGAACAAATGCTCTTGTCGAAGAAAGAATTCCTCTAATAGTTGGAAAAATGCCTTCTGAAGTTCTTAGAGTATCTAAAGTACAGTTTTCATATCTTCAGAATGAGATACAGTTTGATACATTTAATCCAACTAATGGGCTATTGAATGGTCTAGAGTACAATTTTAGAGATAACTATGAAATGGATTGTCGCATACCTGAATTGAATTACTCTCAAGTTAACTGGCCTCATTTAGTGACACTCCCACTTCCAGGAGGGACAAATATACCTGTAGGAAATTATACTTTTCTTTTAGATATTCGAGATAAAGCATCTGGCAAGAAAGTACTTTCTACAGCATATCCTCTAAAATATGGACCCCTTGGAGGGTATAAGCTTCTTGATTGGGATCTTGCTCGTCCACCTAGAGAGTTTACAGAGAAAGTTGCAAGATATCGTTCTCAATTAGAAGCGTCAGAGCAAAAGACCGCTCAAAGAACTAACTGATTGGTAAAAATTACGAGCGCAGGCAAGTAAATGATAAATTATAATAGATTCTTTTCCTTTTGTTTTTTCTATTAAAGAATATCCTTTCTTGTATATTATATCTCGTCCTTGTTTATTTATCTGAGCTAGTTGAGATGATTCTTTAGCAAGATAAGCTTCTTTTACAAGACGATATAATTCTAGAATCTTTGAAAACAAGGCTAAAGTCTCTTTAGAAAACTTATTTTCTTTACTAACTGCTTTAGTTAGGTAATATAATTCTCTCTGCCCGTGGATTATCATGAGTATAAATGCAAGATGCAGACTAGACTTTGGCTCAAATCTTTTTTTAAGAAGAATTCTTCTACAAAATTGATCATAACGTATTATTCTATCTTCAATCTCATCAATATTTTCCTGCTTTTCTCCTTTAACAAGATTTAATCTCTTACTTGTTTCTTCAAATAACTCATCAATATTCATAAAGATTTTTAGAAGGATATTATCAAACTGATCTTCAGAAGGTTCTGTAACGTTCTCTACAATGCATTTTTTATTTTCTTTTTTTACAATCTCAAAACCGATAGTTCTTTTCTGAATTACTTCTTGTAAAATCTCAAATTGTTTCTCGCTCTCAAATTCAACCACAATTTTATCGAATCCTAGGCGGTAAGTATTTCCTATTAGAATTCTAATTAAAGACTCTTCAAGTCCTATTAACTTAATTGTTGTCTCCCTCTTTAATTTTTGGCTCTTAGGGGAAATAATTAATTTTCCTTCTGCATCATCGATATAAATGTCATCACCTTTGCTCAAATGATATGCCTCTATCCATTTCTTAGGTAAATGAATAGTCATTCCCCCTAAACCTTGACCTATAAGCTTTCTTATCATGATTCTTCCAATATTCTTCTATTTTTAAGCTTTACTATTATTAATATTAATAATAGTCAATAGATATTAATAGCATCTTTTCACGAGTTATATTGTAACTTGATAGGGGTTACTAGAAAATAAACATGAAACATACAACTCAAAAAATAACTAACTTTGCATTAGGGATTATAGTTGCATCAGCATTATCCTCTCAAGCGAATGCTCAGTCTACAAATAGCCCTGCACAGACATCATGGATTAAAGACCAGTTAGGAGAGTTAGCACCGAAAAATGTAACTTTAAATTCTGGATTTCATTCAAAGTATCTTGGGACCTATGGATTCACTCTTTCAGATGGACCAGTAATAACTAGTGATCTTTCTTTTAGTGTTGGTAGACTAAATTATGATTTCTGGAATAATTACGATTTGAATAAAGGATGGACTGAAGCAGATCATACTTTTTCAACAGCCATAGAAACAAAATATCTTACTCTAAAACCTGACGCAATAGTATTTAGCTCTCCAACTAAAGCGTTTCCAACATCTGTCACCTTAGGATTAGGATTACATTCTAAAGGTTTACCATTAGATCTTAGTCTATATGGTGCTCACGCGATTGGTGAAGGAACATATGATGGGCAGTTGTTTCAATTTAGAGCGGCTAAAAATATTCCTTTAACTCCGATATCCACTAGGCTTTCTTTGTCTTTAGAAACTCGTGCAACTTACAATAATAGCTATTTTGTCGATGGCAGGGGATTTACAACCGTAGCAGGTGGAGCGAGCTTAAATTACAATCTTGGAAAAGGATTCTCAGCTAGCGCAGGAACAAGATTCCAAAAAGCATTTAAGTCACTTGGAGGAACTTTCAAGGATAACTCTGTTTTTGAGTTTGGCCTTACAAAGAAGTTTTAGAATGGACTCCCCACAAATAGAATCCGATGATTTGCAGAATCAATTAATGAATGCGAAACTATCCTTATTGGATACAAATTATTCCATTCTAAGAACACGTTATCTAGAGTCAGATTCAGAAAAACAAAGAAGTTTTATCTTGTCTTCTCTTGAGAAACTTGCACGTAAACCTAAACCTACAATTAGACATTCACCATTCGATGGTAAAAAGGCAAGAAAAATTCGCGAGGACGATGGGCTTAACAGAAGAGCATTGATCGATAAACTTGAATGTAGAGTTCACGAAATAGATCTTTACAAGTATGAATCTGGTATTGTTAATCCGATTAAAAGGCCTGTAGCTGCAAAATATTTGGAGTATTTGAGAGATAAAGGATATGATGTCATATCTAAAGGATCTACTGTAGGCGGCGAGAGAGGAGAAAAATTGACTTCCCCCAATGTTTCTCAGGAGAACAGATGATATGGCAGATTCTGAATTCAATATGGATGTTTTATGCAGGAGTAATTGGATAATGCCTAAAAATCTACAACCTTCTTTTCCAGTATTTTTAGAATCTTTAGGTTTTGGCATCGATTATTCTTCTAGGACAATATTCAGAGAAGACTGCCCTGCGGGTAGGTCATTTCATCCTTATCAAAAAATAGGAGAATTTTCTGGAGGAGAACCTACTGTGAAATTAGTATACGACTCAGATAAAGATAGTTATGGGCATAACGTGTGGGCAGAAGGCGAGTTTAAATCTTTACTCGCCGCAATAAAGCTTAGAAACTTAATAAGACTTAATCATATTCCATATGAAGAGCCCATTCCTGCACAGGAAGCAGTCAGGGAATTTCTAAGAACTTCAGGATTGCAACAAATTTTAGATGAGAAAGAGGTAACCAAATGAAACCTCTTCCTCCTGCCCAGACTTATGAGCGAGAGCTTGAGTTCATGCCCTACAGAGATTCAATACATAGAGTTGTGGGTATAATAACTAGGCATGCTCCTAAAAGTGGAACTGTCTTGGATTTGATGTGTGGACCAGGATATTTGTTAGGGCTTGTTTCAAGGACTAGACCCGACTTATCTTTACAAGGCGTTGACATAGATCCAGAGTATATCAAACATGCAAGACAAAAATATCCAGAACATAATTTTCAGTTAAAAGATGTCCTCGAATATGGATCTGCCGAACATTTTGATGTAATTGCATGTACTGGCGCTTTGCATCATATTCCCTATAAAAGACAAGAGGAAGTAATCCAGAGGATGGCCTACTGGCTTAATCCTTCAGGAACTGCAATACTCTCTGACTGTTATATAGGAGATTATTCAACTGAGAAGGAAAGAAAATTAGAAGCTGCTAGATTGGGATATGAATATCTTAAAGAGACAATAAAAAATGGTGCTCCAGATGACGTTATACAGGCGACTGCAGATATAATATCTAATGATGTTTTAGCAGATGGAGAGTTTAAGACCTCTCTTGCTAAACGACTTCCTTTGATGCAGAAATATTTTCACAACAAGATCACAACTACTAGATCTTGGCCAAGATTTGCGAGAGATAATATGGGTGATTTTATTACGATATTAGAGGGGCCTAAAAAATGATTGAAAAAAGATTTTCAGGTTCTGAAAGTTTGGAATATGACTTAGTTTATCGAACTGCTTTTGGACCGGCAAGAATGGCTGAGAAAGTTATAGGTCGAATATTGACCGAACGGTTTGAAAAAAGAGATGATTCAACTTTTAGAGTTCTTGAACTTGGATGCGGTACCGGAATTACTACTGAGATTATTCTTAACGCAGACCCTCGAATAATTGTCGATGCAGTAGACAACGAGAATAATATGATTGTACAAATAGGTAGCAAGTTAAGAAAACAAAATTTAGCTGGAAGAGTAAACCTTTTTGAGTTGGATGCAGAAGAAGCTTGTAGAACATTAAGAGCAAAATATGATGCAATTGTAACTGCATTTATGATTCATAATTTACCTAGAACCAAACGGGATTCATTAATAAATGCAGTCTATTGTGCACTCGGAGTAGACAAGTTATTCATCAATGCAGATAAAATAGCCCAAGATGATCCCAAGGCACATGAGAAAAGTTTAGCCTGGCAAATGGAACAGTTTAAGAAATTTGATAGAATAGGCAAACCAGAATTAAGAACTTATTGGGAGCAGCATTATCTAAGGGATAATCAAGATGACTTGATTCTAAAAGAAAGTGAATTTACTAACAGACTAGAAGTTACTGGATTTTTAGATGTACAGAGAGTATTTCGTAGACACACGGAAGCTGTTTATGTTGCAAGTACAAGAAGTAAATCTTATTTGGAGACTATAGAATAGATAAAATGACTTCAAAAACACCACGATTTTCAGAAGAATTAATCAGAGATTATAAATTGTTGATTAAGGCATGGCCTCACAAGAATTTAATGTATAAGGCAATTGGCGATGCAATCAAAAATAAATTCTCATCAAGAGAATCAGATCAACAAATTTCAGGACTTGATTTTCAAATTAGATAAGATTTTATTATTTTCATTCATCTTTTCCCTCCAGATTCAGGCCTCTCTATTGCCTGCCACTCAGAAGGCTCTTTCATATTTTCTCTTAATTTAGACTCATATATCCCACTTCCTACTTTTCTTTGTATGGAGTTTAGTTCCGCTTCAAGATTCTCTACTTTAAATTTATATTCTCTTAGAACTTTTTCCTTATATTCATCAAAGCTCTCAAATGTTCCATTTGTGCTTCCTATATATATCGCAGAGCCATTTGTATATGCCCTGCTGTAAACAACTAAATCTTTAATTCCGTCTTTATTCACCTCTTCTGAGAATATATGTGTTGGAACAGAGTCTCTTACTCCTTGATGATATCCTAAAGAGTAGGATGATTCATTTGCTTTATTAATTGCTAAATACCGAACTCGGTCTCCAATAATTATTCCAGTCACAAAGCTAAATCCTAATGCACCCAGAACTAAAGCCTTATTCCAATTCATTGTCTTCCCTCCGATTCATTTGTTAATCTTTGCACAATTTCTGATTTAGGCTTGCTACAGTAAAGTACTAGTTTTCCTTCGCTTTCTCTATGAAGAATTGCAGTTCCATTAAGTCCATAGTCTAGGCATAATGTACCATTTTTAGTGCTTCCATTAAGTCTTGTAGCTAAGTAGTCAACAAAGTTTCCTTGTTTTTTTGTTATAACTGCAATGCATAAATCATTAAAATTTATTGCAATTTGATGTACTCCATTCATACGCATAGGGTCTCCATCTAATTTAGCCGAATCAGAAAAGTCTGACGCGGTCAATTGAGGGTAAAGAATTAAATCTCCTGTTTTTAATCCCTCAAAATGAGTTTCATAATTAAAAGCGATTACTTCAATTCCATTAAACTTTGAAGTTTTCATTGTCTTCCCTCCACTCTTTGCAAGGCATTAGACCCAACTTCTCTCTCAAGTCGTTCAACTTTCTCGCTCCCATCGCTCTCAGGTAAAGTTCGGTAATATTCCCAAGGGAGGTACTCTCCATTTGTGTTTCTAATAAAACGATAAGTTCTTCCAATTTCGCTATGTACTATAATATTCTTTAGTCCTTCATTATTATAATTATCTTCTTTAACCAGAACAATTTCTCCTGCTTTTAGTCCTTTTTTATAACCTATTCTATGAAACACATTTGCAACTAATGCCAACGCTAAAAGTATTCCGTACGGCCAGGTAGGAATAAATTGCATATCTTCTCTTTTATTATTCATTTTCACTTCCTCCATTCAAATTATTTTTCAAATATACCGCACTAACCGCAAGTTCAGCACCAAAACCACAAAGAATTACGTCTTTATATCCAAAAAGCTCTTTGTTTTCAGCATCAAGCAATCCAAAATAAACAGAAGCGGCAGGAATATTTCCCTCTCTTTTAATTCCATCAGAATAAAATTGTTCTGTAGGTATTTTATGTCTTCTTCTCATCCCGTCAAGAATTGCTCCACTTGCTTGATGAGGAATAAAATAAACATTTTCAGGTAATTTCTCTAATCCTAATAATCCTAATGCGGCAGGAAATACTTTTTTAGTAGCAAAATCAAAAACCTTTCCTCCATCCATTCTAAATATTTTCTCTTTAGAATCAATTCTCATAGAATGAATATCTCCTTCAAGATTAGTACTTCCTATTTTCTTAATACTAAACGGCCCAGGAACATAATTACTTACAAGTGCAGCAGCAACTCCATCACTAAATATTCCCGCAGTATCCCAAGCTTCCTTATCCAACACTCTAGAAGTATGATCTCCAGCTATAACAACATAATTTGCTCTTTTTCCATTAACAGAATCAACAACTAACTGATTGTAAGCCATTTGAAGAGCATGCATTCCTCCAGCACAACCCATACTCAAATTAATCATAGGTATTCCTGAAAGTCCAAGATTATGTCCTACACTTCTTGCTAGCCCAGGCATTTGATAATCACTAGTAGTACATGCAACACTAGAAAATATTCCAGAAATGTTTTGTTCTGGTGGAGATAATCCAGACGGCTTGATTTGTATTTCAGGAATATCTAAAAATCCTCTAACAATTTCAGTCGCCTTTGACTCTAAACTCTCCCCCTCTGCAAATCTATACAAATTAGTTGTTCCACATCTCTCTAAACTCTTTACATCCTCCGCTTTTCCAAATTTCTGAGCAATTTCAGCAAGCGGAACAACTTTACTTCCCTTTTCCGTACCTAATATTACAATATCGATGCTCATTGTCTTCCCTCATCAAATGGTAACTTCTTATGTAAATTCAAAACAACAACTCTCCAGTTTGCTCCACTACTTGCTGCATAATTTCCCACATGAATAACTCCTGCTCTTTTTATATTAGCATTCCATGAAACAGCATTTTCTTGATCTATTTCACTAATTCCAATATCATATTTTTCTCTTTGAATATCTCTCATAGTTCTATGAAGCCCTGCTAACGTTCCCTGATGTCTAAATCTTTTATCTATACAAACTTGTGCGTAAATTACAAAATTCAAATTGCTAATTTTTTTACCTTCAAATTCCATTTCTTGTGCATTTCTTAAAAATTCAGAAAAGAATGGATTGTTCATGCTTTGTTCTTTTGTAAAACAAACCATATATCCTGCAAGTTCTCTTTCATTTCTAGCTACAACTAAATTTCCTTCTCTTGCACATCTATCAAAAACTTCAGGTTCAATATCATATCTCAAAAAGCCATTATTTGCTCTCTGCCCCATAGGAATACCTAAATATAAATTTCTTCCCAAAAGTTCTTTTACTTGTGGAATATCTTCTTGTCCCCCGAGTTTAAATTGAAGACTCATTGTCTTCCCTCCAATCCCTTCACTCTAGACTCAACTTCTCTCTCAAGCTTCTCCACTCCTTCTCTAGTCTGATTAACTAAATTAGATCTATAACTTTTCCAAGGAGCATAAGTTCCATTTGTATTTCCGATAAATATTTTCCCTCTAGAATCCCAAGAGCGATTTCCATAAATAACTAAATCTTTAACTCCATCTCCATTAAGATCTGTTGAAACTATAGTTTGTGGCTCGCCCAATTTTGCCACATAATCTATTGTTTTAAGAATTCCTAATGCTCCTAAGGTGAATCCGATTAGTCCAATCATTATTTTGTCAAAAGATTCCATTATATCATCTCCCTTGCTAAACATCCAATTCCAAATCCTATTCCGTGATACATTGCAACTCCTGCAGGAAAAAATGTTAATGATCCTGCAACATTTTTTACTGTCTCTCCTAAATTTTCTCTTTCAATAATTGCTCCAGTTGCAAGTGCTCCCGATGCTCCAGCAATTCCGCATAGTTCAACAATGTCCCGTGCATTCAATCCATTTCCATTTCCTAGTGCCGGCTGTCCAGTTATTCCGTTATAAAATCCAAATGCAACTGCTCCACCTATTGTTGCTATTCCAATCATTGCAGATATAGGAACACCTAATCCTATTGTATTAGTTAAATTAATTAATTTCTTTTTCGCTTCAGTACGTGGTCTTACTTTTCCAGTTTTACTAAGTTCAATCATGTCTTGCGCGTTAAGATACAATTCTAAAGCTCCGCTTATTCCATAATAATTCATAGGTGCCTTGTCTCGAAGTTCTTTCATCCATCCTAGGGTTGTTAGTTCGGAGGTCATTGTCTTCCCTCCAATCCCTTCACTCTAGATTCAACTTCTCTCTCAAGTTTCTCTATTCCTTCTCTAGGCTGATTAACTAAATTAGACTTATATACCTCCCAAGGAGTATAAGTTCCGTTTGTATTTGCAATAAATATTCTAGAATTATCTTTTCTTAAATCATTATAAACTATAATATCTTTAACTCCATCTCCATTAAGATCTGTTTGAATAACCTTAACTGGAGCAGACCATTCGATCCCTTTCTTAATTCCTTTAACATATCCGTACCCCTGGGATATTGTCCCTATAACCAACTCTCCAAGCAATATTGTGTAAAGTTTGTCCATTCTAAAACCATCCCTGCAAACCAAATCTTACCATTGGTTTGTCATCAGTATTCAAAGGCAAAACTAATCCTGCTTCAGCATCTACATTTCCAAGTCTGTAAGCGAATGAAGGATTAAATGTAATTCCATCTTTAGCAAAATTGCTCCAATTATATGCCATCCCTGCTGTAACTCCAAGTCTTCCTCCGCAAATTCCTTCTTTGAAATTGTAAGCTACATCTCCAGAGTAATATCCAGATTTTTTATTTCCCGCTTCTGCACTCTTCCAATTATATCTAAACGCAAGTCCTTCATATGTCCTATCATGTGTTTCCAATTTTTCAAGTCTATTAACAGTAGTTGGTAAAACTCCATTATTGAATGCTCCATCTTCAGAAGGAACTCTTGCAAGTGCTCCAGCAATTCCCATTTTTCCAACAGTGCAATTCTTATTTGGTGCAAATATTACGTGTCCAGCTTGAGCAAAGTTTCCTTTTTCATCACTTCTAATATCCTCATATACTCTTCCTCCCCAAGTTTTATCCTTTCCCCAGTGAGCATAAAACATTCCAACTCCATGTTCAGTATTTCCAGGCATATTTTTTTCTGCAAATGCAAATCCAACTGCGTCATTTGGAGTTATATCATACATTATTCTTACATGAGGTTGAGAAATCTGATTAATTCCAGATTTGCTAACTTCATCATATCCTAAATTAATAGTAAGAGGTTTTCCAATTTGTAAATTAATTCCTCCTCCAATTCTTTCTCGGTTATCTCTCAAACTTTCTTCAACTACTAAGTTAAGTGATAAATGCTCACTCACTCTAGGTTCAATATCAAATCCAATTCCTTGTTTATCTCCTCCAACTCCGTATACTAAGAATTTTTGATCCAATCCACCAATATTCAATGAAGACCTAAATCCTGCCGCAGTCCAATGACTCCACTCTGCTCCTCTTGCATTTCCCATTCCCTTAGAGAATGTATCATACAATCTAAATGCTTCAAATATCTGTCCATAACTAGGTTGAGGTTTTCCTTCGATAGAATAAGTTCCCTTTGGTCCAAAACCTAAAGTAGTCATAACTGTGCTTCTATCATCAAAGTCGCTATTGAATTCACTCTTTACTCTTCCTTCATCAAATTGACTTGCCATTCTATCCAGATTACCTTGAGGTGTCTGAGCATTTGCACTTATCAAGGTACTAAGTCCAACTAACCCTGTATTTATTCCGTTTCTTATTGTGTTTTTCATTTTGTTTTTCTCCTACAAACCTAAGAAGTCTTTAGAGGAAATCTCTTTACCCTACGCGCTCAGGTTGTTTATGTAACTACTAAGTAATTACACAACAATCAATCAAGAAGTTCCCTTTAATATCTTTCTGATATTAATGATATCAGTGATATCAAAATGTTTAAATAGTCAAAAGTCTACAATTCATCATGGAAAGAAAGCTAATTCAGCAAGGCGGAGGAGGATATACAATTTATCTACCTAAAAAATGGATAGAAAGAAATGGATTGAATAAAGGAAATAATATTAATGTTACTGAAGATGAAAACAAATTAATTATAGAAGCAAATTCTTCTCCAATTCAAAAAAAAGTTAAAATTGATGTTTCAGGACTTTCTCCATTAATAAATCGTTCATTTATTGCTCTTTATGTTCACGGAGTCGATGAAATTGAAGCGACATTTAGCAATAAAGAAGATGTAAAAGACTTTCAAAAAAGAGTTATTTCTGAACTTTTGGGATTTGAAATAATTAAACAAACTCAAACTACTTTTATTCTAAAAGATGTAACTGGTTCACAAAATCAAGATATTGATGAACTAATTAAAAGAATTTTTTTAATACTCGACTCCATGGCGGAAGAATTAGCATTAAATTTACAAAAAGGAAGTGAATTAGAACAAGTAATTCAAGTAGACTCTAGTGTAAATAGATTGTGCCATTTTTGTATGCGAATTCTAAATAAATCTAGCTATAAGGAATTTGAAAAAACCTCTCAAATCTATGGAATTATAAATCTTTTAGAAGAAATCGGAGATAGCTATAAAAAAATAGCAATTGAAAGCAAAACAGATAAGCTAAACAAAAATCAAATTAAAACCATATCTCAAAGTAGAGAGTTATTATCCTATTTTAAAAAATTAATATTTGAATTTAACAAAAAAGAACTTGTAGAATGTGCTAAAAGATATGAATTCATAAAAAAATCAGTTTCCAGTAAAGATAAAATTGATGCAAACTTGATAGAGCTTTTAGATACTATAATAAAGATAAATAACTATTTACTAGTTTTCTCACTAGTTGAAGAATGAGCTATATTCAAGCTAGACTCATAATTCTTTCTAAAATCAGCAATTCTTTTAGGCATATCTTCAGGACAAAAATTAGAAACTTTCCATCTATATCTCCCTAATTCATTCACTCTTTCAACAGGAATACCACTATATGTAAATGGAATTCCATTTTCTTTTATAACCACATTCAGAATATCCGAAGCAGTATTATTTACTTCAGGTAACCAAATACCAGTATAACTGTCACCTGATTGAGAAATGCATTTTCCAAATAAATAAAATTCATATTCCATGTTTTTCCCCCGAGGAGAAGCATAATTATCTCCATATATCTCACCTTCTCTTAAGTCTCTAAACGATACAGAATCAAAGCCATATCCTGCAATATATACATTACCTAAATCTACTTCTTGAGACGGCTTCCCAACTACAATAGGAATTCTTTTTCTAGATAAAGTATTCCCCTGGTATGCAACTTTCGCTAAATGTTTCTTTTTCGCTTTTATGTCCCATTCGTCATCTCTCATTTTAATTCTAGGAATTTGTAATTCAACTGCTAAAATATAATTTCCATCAGGTAGATTTTTAGGAAGGACTATTTTTTTGTCTCCACTAAACGAACTAGATTCACTAGGAGTCTGACTATTATTTACGGGACTAATATAAAATGATTGAACTGGAACATCATTTGTATCAACGCCTTCTAAATATACTCTTCCAGGCATAGTTGGTAAGGTATCACCTGTCTGTTTGTCAATTGCACTAATACTCAAATCTAATATCCCGCCCGCGTTAGCATGTAGTACTTTAGTTTTAGGATAATAATTTGTATTTCCTTTAACAAATATAACTGTCTCTAAATCAGCAATATTATTCTTGAGTTCAGCAGTCAATCCATTCCATTCAGTATTAACTTTATATTTTCTAGCTTCACTAACTTCAGTTTCATGTTGCTTTTGAATTTGGGTATATGTTAACTTTGCTCCAACACCAGTTAATGCCATAACTCCTACCAAACCTCCTGCAATTGCCCCCTTTGTTTTATTACTTAATTCTCTAACTCTTTCAATTAAACTAGGGCTTGCAGATTTTTCAAAATCTTCTTTAAACTGTTGAAATGATTGATATCTTCCTTCACTTTGAGTTGCTTTTTTAATCCAAGAAGCATGTCTCTTTGCCCATCGAGGAAGTTTAGCGATTGCTCTATCTATTGCAGCATTATGTTTTTCAGGAACAATTTTTCCATTTTCATCAAGTAAACTTTCTCCAGTAGCAGTTTCAATTCCCATTCCACTAATAAAATCATAGTATACTGGTAAGGCTCCGTTTATTGCAAACAAAGCATCCATTGCAATACCATACATTTCATTTTGAACAGAATTAGTTGTTTGATTAGTAAATACTTTACCATATTTAGGATCCCTTATTGCTCTCTGTCCTCCAGTAGGAAGCGTGCTATCTGATTCATTACCTAAACTTCCTGCAGTAGCTAAATCCGTCAATCTACTCTCAATTCCTTTTCCTTTTCCTCTTAAAAGAATATTTCCTGGATTTAAATCTCTATGAACTATTCCTTTAGAAATTAAATAATCCTCCGCAGCGATAACTTGTTTGAATACAGATACAAATTCTTGTTTAGACAACGTTCCTTCTTCTTTAACTTTTCTTCTCAAAGATTTTGAATTAACAAAATGGGGTGAAATTGCTACATAATTTCCATCAACTTCCATAAATCTCAAAAGAGGATTTACTCCATGAAGTATTGCTTCATCCACAGGTAGCCCTAATGTAATTTTTACTTCGTTACCTAAATTATATCCTTTATTTTCAAGCATTTGTGCAACAGCACTTCCTGGAGCCTTATCTACAGCAATAAATACTGATCTTGTATTGCCCCCACTTCCTTCTCTAGCAATAAAGCAATTCTTTTGTTGTCCTTGTTCATCCGTAAATGGCGTTACATCTGAAAATGCATGAGTTTCCAATAATTTAGTTAATCCTTCTTGTGAAATCAATTTTCTTCTAGCTCTTCCAGTTTGTACTCCGTCAAAAATTTCAGTTTGACTATCCATATCTCCACCTCTTAGTCTCTTCATGCATATCAAAAAAATGTCCTCTAATTATTTGAGGAGTGTATCCTTGTTCTGATAATCTCTTTCTTGTAACACCAAGACATCCCTCTTTTTCAAACCATTTAACGAATCGACAATTAATCCCTCCAACAAGTCCAACTTCAGAAGCATTAATCTCTTTCAATTTATCAAATAAAACATCCCATCCAGAAACTGGCTCGGGATTGCAATATTTAGTTTCAATAAACATAACCGAATCTCCTTTTCTCACTTGCTCAATAAATTTTCTTGTACGAGTTACTTTGTGTGCCTCTTCCAAAACAATAAGTTCTTTTTGATGATTTTCTATTAAATCGATTATATTATCTACATATGCTGGCTTTTCGGTTACGCATTCATCTGTCCATAATCCTACTTTAGGCATTAAATTCAAATTCAGTTCGGGTACATCTGGAAAGATATAGAATGGATGAACCATTACAACTGGAATTTCTGGGCGATAATCAGTTTCCATCTTCAGCTTCCTCCCGCTCATTTCTATATGCTCCTTCAGAAATTGATTTAATACCAAATATCTTTCTTAATGAATTAGTGTACATTCTAAGAGTTGGAGCAATAAATGGAGATATTTGAGCTAAATGAGTCATTCCAGATTCAACTTTTTTCCAATCTACTTCTGTTTGTGAACATACAGAGCCAACTGCCAAGGCTACACCATAAACTGGGACTTGAAAAGTATTAAATGCCAATAAATCTACTAAAAATTTTCTAGATTGACTAGACTCTTTTTTAGTCTTAGTCCAAGAATACAATTTCTCCGTCCATAATGCATAAGGACTTCCCGTTACAATGTTTAATGGTACTGAAGATAATCTTGAAGATAAAACTCCCAATGCATTCAGTCCAGACCAAAAATCAGTTAATGCTCCAACGCCGAGAGAATATGTTACATTAGCTAGTGTGTCTACAGAACCAATCTTTCCTTTATTGCTTCCCATTTTGTGCTTCCTCCACTAAATTAATACTAATCTCCGCGATCATCCCTGGCTTCAAATGCTCTTCCAGAACTCTAGGTATAACTATAATTGCCTGATTCCCATGCTTGGCAATTCTTTTAGTTATAATAAATTTGGTTTGTTTTTCCATATTATATCCTATACATAACCTATACATATGCTTTTTAAACCTTTCTTTTGTAGTAATTATAAAGTGACACTATACCTAATAGACTCTAAGTTCATTCTCTCGTCTATTAGCTTACTAAACTTAAACTCCATGTTAGGATTAGTAATACTAAACTTAAACTCCATGTTAGGTTTAGTAAAGTTTAAATATCCAGAAATTCTCATTAGATCATGTACATTGAACGAGAAATTAAAAGCAAGTTTGAAAAAATTCAATCAGTTTATTCAGTTGTCACTCTAGTCGGAGCAAGACAGTCAGGAAAAACTACTTTTCTAAAAGAGCATTTAATTCAGAAAAAATCCAAATATCTACTATTCGATGACCCAGATATTCGTTCACTTTTTGAAGAAGATATCAAAAAATTTGAAACACAATTTATCGAGGGAAATGATATTTCTATACTTGATGAAGTGCAATACTGCAAAGATGCAGGCAGAAACTTAAAATATCTTGCAGATAAAGGACATAAGCTGTGGATTACTGCTTCATCTGAAGCAATTCTTTCAAAAGAAGTTTTATCCTATTTAGTCGGTAGAGTCTCAATATTAAAGTTATATCCATTTTCTCTGAAAGAATTTCTAAAATCAAAAAATCAAAAGGAAGCAACTGAAAAAGTCATGCAAAGAAATATCTCTGAGCATATATCTTACGGAGGATATCCTAAAGTAGTTATCACTGACGACATTGAATTGAAAAAAACTATTCTTCAAGATTTGTACAGCACTATGGTGCTAAAAGATATCGCTAAAACATTCTCAATTCAGGATTCAAATGAGCTTGAAAAATTGATAAAATATCTCTCATTGAATATTGGAGAAATTATCGCCTATGAAAATATCTCTAAGAATCTCGGTATCTCGTTTCAATCTCTTAAAAAATATCTAGATGCAATGGAAAAAAGTTATCTTCTTGTTAGAATTCAGCCATTTTATAATAATAAACTAAAAGAAATAACTAAACAACAAAAAATATACTTTATCGATACTGGATTAAGAAATATAATTTCTAAAGACTCTTTAACAGAAGTTTCAGGACATCTATTTGAAAATTATGTTGCTTCTGAATTAATAAAACAAGGATTTACTCCAAAATATTGGCGAACTAAATCTGGAGCAGAAGTAGATTTTGTTATCGAGAAAGACTCTGAAATTATACCTATCGAAGTTAAATTAAATGCCTCGCCTGAAAAAATAGAAACAGGCATGCGTTCTTTTATAGAAGAGTATAAACCAAAAAAGGCATTTGTATTTTCTCACAATGGTCAATCTGGAAAATCGAAAGTTAATGGATGTGAAATTATTTTCACAAATATCTTTGATCTTGAAAGTCATTTGAAAAACTTATAATCAAATAATTTAATAATCCTAAAACTACCTACTCCTATGACCATTTTCATAATCGAACATCTCGAACCAGAACTTTTCCCTTGGTGCGTAATAGAATACAAAAGCATCTCAAAAATAGTAGGGCCTGCTAATCTATGGTTTACAAATATAAAAACCGAAGACATTCCAAAACTCGCTAAGTTAGGAAAAGTCTTCACCGAATCAGTAAAATCTCTCAGTCTAAAAAATGCCTGTATTCTTGACCCAGATGCCACCCAAGAGCTTTCCCCACAAGACAAATCCTTTAATTATTTCATCTTCGGAGGCATTCTAGGAGACAATCCTCCAAGAAAACGCACAGGCCCAGAACTAACTCAATTTCTTCCAAATTTAGAAAAAAGACACATAGGAAAAGAACAATTCTCCACGGATAATGCAGTCTTCGTCACCCACAACATAATAGTCAACAAAATTCCCCTAAACCAAATGCATTTCCAAACAGAAATAGAAATCAGAAAGAACAAAATTGAATCCTTTATTCTCCCATACAAATACCCTCTAGTAAACGGCAAACCAAGAATATCAAAAGAGTTAGTCAAATTCCTAAAAGCTAAAGAAGAGTTCTAATTCGTATCAGACAATGCATCAAAAATAGTTACATCAAAATCGGTATGACACATTTCAGCTAATTCTTTTTCCAAATTTCTAGTAAATCTATACTGATTCATCATATCTACAGCATCCGGAATGTGTCTTTCATATGCACCACTTCTTTCTTTATCTCTCAATGAACTAGCTCCAGTCAAATATCCTGCCCAAAATGAACTTTCAACAGGAGTAACTTCAGGAACCATTAAACCAGAACGCTCAACATCTTTAGTAAAATTACTAGCATATCTTTTACATACTTCCTGTAAGCCAGCAGGAACTTTTTCAATTCTATCAGATTTTCTTGCTAAAACAGTTCCTGCAACATAAGCAGTTGCTCTCTCTACATTTTCTCTTAATGATTGAGGTACTTCTATTCCATATAACGATTTTATTCCCATATTATTTTGTTAAAATTATCATATTTAGAGAGTGACCCTTAGTAAGAAGGATATACTCTCCGCATAAATACATCTTTCCAA